>WNFV01001505.1_pt1 | contig 31689 bp, 21 predicted proteins | sample 5400101 | NCBI WGS metagenome assembly WNFV01 (sample SAMN13153361, study PRJNA577476) | soil metagenome | isolation source: 115 cm soil or saprolite under grassland replicate 1 | place: USA:California | collected 2016-06-15 | reverse complement strand
CGATTGAATCGTTTCTGGCCTCGGACGCCGAGCTCGATCATTTGCTGAGCCGCCTCCAGGCGACCAAGGCGATCTTCACTAACTCGCCATCAGGCTACGCGCGCCGGGTATTACACGTGCTTGGGATCGAGCGACACTTCGCGCATATCTTCGATATTCGCTTCTCGGGCTTCCAGCCCAAACCCGACCCGGCAGTGTACCAAAGCGTGCTCAACGCGCTGAATGTCGAAGGCCGCGTGGCGCTGCTCGTCGAAGATACCGCGAAAAATCTGGCGCCAGCGCGCGCGCTGGGCATGACCACGATTCTGATCGGCGAGCCTGGCAGCGATACCTCCACGCTGGCCAACTATGTGGTGCCCGACGTGCTCGCGGCCATTCGCGTCGCGCTGGAGCTAGAGCAACAAAGCTAGCACTACCACGAGACCTTAATACTCCTTGCTCTCCACCACCTCGACGATCCGCGTTTGCGGGCTGCCGGCCAGAGCTGGCGCTGCTGCCGGCGATCGCCACACCTCGCGCAACGCGGCCAGAACGGCTTCGGCCGCACTTGAGTCGTCGAACTCAAGGTCGATCATGACGTAGTTCGGATCGTCGATCGGTCGGAGGACCCGGTAGCCGCGCACGCCTGACCGCTCCCGGCCGATAGGATCCCGCTCGAAGGCCGCCTTCCAGGTGTCGAAGTCACGGATTGGGTGTTCGATATGCAGGATGGTCATCTTGTTCCTCTCTTTTTTAGATGAATGTGTAGCCGCGGTCCCTAAGCTCGGGGCCACGCCATATGGGGCGATAGTGTCGTGTGAGCAGTTTGGCAAAATACACCAACCTACAAGTTGACAATTACGCTAGTGGCCGGTCGCCGCGTGCGCAATGCGCTGGTCCGGTGCCGGCCCTGTCGTCGGCGCCGTCTGGAGCGCCCGCACCAGGGTGTAGGCCAGGACCGCCCCCGCGACCATCATTGAGACATGGAACAGGTAATCGATCATGAGCAGGCCGTTGAGGTCCATGCCGTTATGTTTGTGCATGTTGTCGTGGGGCCACCACGAGATCAGCAGCCAGGCCGTAGCGATGAAGGTTATCCACGCACGGGCGCGCGACCCGCCCGCGACGCGCCGGACCAGCGGCAGACCGTAGCTGATGAACGCCACGCCGAGCCCCAATGCCAGCGACTCGAGCGCAGCTAGGGCCATGAACAGCAGTAGCTGGAGACCAGAGGGCGCGGCGCCGTGCGGGTCCGGCGGCCAAATGATCGGGCCGAGGACGAAGGCGGGCACGGCCGTGCCCAGTGTGATCAGCAAGACTTTGAGCCAGGTTTGCATCGCTCCTCCTTGGTAAGAGCCGTGTGAGCGGACGAGATGGCGCGGATGTGAGAACAGCGACCGGTGCTGTCGCCGCAGCTTCTCACGGTCGTTGTCCCCAAGTGTAGTCGAAAAGCTTGGCTCTGCCATCGAGGAAAGTACCTAGGTCGAGCGAACTATGGTACGTAAATTTTGGAGGATATGCTCCGGCGAGGTACGTAGAGATTTAGCGCTTCGCCAACCCTCGCTCAACCGCCCACACTGCAATCTGTGCCCGCGAGGTAAAGCCCAACTTCCCGAGGATATTGCTCACATGCACTTCGGCGGTTCGTTCGCTTACCACCAGCAGAGCGGCAATCTCCCGGCTGGTTTTGCCCTGCGCAATCAGTGCTGCTACTTCGCGTTCGCGCGCTGTTAAACCGCCAAACACTCGCTTGGTAGCCTCACGCGGGAGCGCGGGCTGCTCCTCGGGCAAGGAGGCAAGTGCCGCGCGTAAGAACTGCTCACCCAGAGTCTCCTCATCGATGGTCGTCGCTAGTTCCTCGATAAGTTGCCGCGCCGCAGCCAGTTCCTGCCGGGCTTGGTCTTTGCGCCCCAGCAGCCGGTATGCTCGTCCCAGCGAACGATGGATTGTCCACAGGACCGGCCGAGCGTTCCGTTCCTGTGCTCCCCGCCGCGCATCCGCTAACGCTGCGACTGCCTCATCCAGGCGCGCGAGTGCTATCAGGGCCTCGCCTTTCAATTGCAGCAGATGCGGAATGGGCTGTCTGGACTCACCGGGCAGCGAGTCGGGTGCCGAGGCTAACAACTGCTCTGCAATCTGAAGCGCCATGCCAGGCTCTCCCTGTGCCAGCACGAGTTCCCCCCAGGCCAAGGCGATATCGCGCTCTGCCATATTCCCTGGGTGCTGTTCACGCGGCATGACCGCTTGAAGCGTGACTTGGGCCGCCATCAGATCGTGGTTCAAGATGTATGCCCGTCCAAGGTTCGCCGCAAGGGTGGCAATCCAGAACGTCGAGCCAAGTTCCCGTGCGAGCGACAACCCAGCTTCCAATGCGGTAATCGCCGGAGCAGACGCGAGCAGAAGCACGTAGATGCGCCCCAAGACATACGAGGTAGCGACCATCCACTGCTGGTGTTCAATCTCGGTGGCGATGCGCTGGGCCTGGTGTGCGTGGGCAAGTGCCGGACCGAACTCCCCAAACGAGATCAGAGTATATGCCAGGGCATTCCCGGCGAAGGCTTGTCCTGCCAGCGAATCGATCTGACGCGCCAGGCGCAAAGCCTCCGATGCATCTTGCACACAGTCATCCCGCATCCGCAGCGGACAAACGGTGGTTTCACTAGCCCCCGGCATCGACTGGAGCGCGCGCATGGCCAAGCTCGAGATCAGGCTCTGCGTGTCACCCAAGGTACGGAACAGGGCGATCGCTTGCCCAAGCTGTTCTACCGCTCTGACGCGGTCCCCACGCATCCCATACGTTATACCAAGCAGGTCAAGCGTTTCGGCCATCCCCGGTGGGTCGTGCAGTTCCGCAAAAATCCTGAGCGCCTCTTGATGTGCTTGCAGTCCTTCCTCAATGCGTCCGGTGTTCACCAGCCAATTTCCTAAGCGATTGAGGCTACGAGCCCGCAGGGTTGGGTCAGCAAGGCGCGAAGCCTGGTCGCCGGCACGACGGAACCACACTCCGGCCTGGGCATAGTCGCGCCCGGCCCACAGAAAGCCGAGGGCCATCATACTCTGCCATTCCATCGGGCCATCCGAAGCCACGTGGGCAGTCTCTAATGCGCGCTCGTAATCGGCACGCGCGCGGTCGAAGTCACCGCGTGTTGCATAGGCTTGCCCGCGTGCGTGATACACCCTACTTGGCGGTGTAACATGCAATTGATCGGCAGCGTCCAACGCATGCGTCAAGTGCTCAATGGCGGCACTCGGCGCATAGAGCGCCAGGGCTCTTTCTCCGGCACGTTGCTCATACTCCAATGCTTTTGCGCAGGCGCCAGCCGCATAGCAATGGTAAGCCAAGTCCGCCAGATGCGCCTCACGTAGGGATGGGGAAGCGTAGAGGGATTCGAAGGCTTCCGCAATCGTGCGATGCAACGACCTGCGCTCGCGTACCAGCAACGCACCGTAGATTGCTTGTTGTATGAGTGCATGCCGAAAGGCGAACTGGTCGGCTGACTCCTCGACGACGAGCTGGGCCGCAATCAACTCCTTCATAAGTGCAAGCAGTTGGTCTTCATCATAGTGCAGCACCTGTTGCAGCAAGGTAAAGTCGAAGCGCCGTCCGGCTACGGCTGCCACGGTCAACGCCTGTTTTGCCGCTGCACTCAACCGATCCGCCCGTTGTTGCACCGCATCCTGCACACTCCGCGGAATGAAAGAGAAACCACCAGGATCAGGCTTATCTGACCTGTACTGCCACGTGCCATCAACATACTGAAGTTCCCCGGTTGCCATGAGCGATTTGAGCAGTTCTTCCACGAAAAAGGGGTTTCCCTCAGTCAGGGTGTAGATCGTGCCCACTAGCGCGGTAGGGAGAGGATGCGGCGCAGCGAATATCGCCTGCAGCATGGCCGCAACTTCTGTCTGCGAGAGCGGTAGCAGCGTGAGTTCCGAAGCTCGGCGCTCGCGATCAAGTTGGGCCAGCCAGTGGCTCAAACGTGGCGAGGTTTCCTCACTGCGATACGTGAACAGGAACAAGAGCGGCTGACCTGTACACTGTCGAGCCAGGTACAGCAGCAATTCAAGGCTGCTCTCGTCGCACCAATGCACATCCTCGACGATCAGCAGGATAGGCCAGCGAGCTGCTTGACTGGTAAAGAACTGTGTCATGACGGTAAAGTGGCGACGTTTTTGCTGCTGGGGGTCAAGCGTTTGCGGGAGGGGTAAGGGAACAAGCTGAGGGAACAGGAGTGCCAGATCAGGAAGCAGTCGAACAAGCTCACGCACCAATGGTTCCTGGCCAGCTGCAAGCAGCGCTGGGAGGTGAGCGGCGAAGAAAGCGCGCAAGAGACCGAGCAGTGGGGTGTAAGGGTAGGAGGTATCGGCCTGGAAACAATCCCCCTGGAGGAGCAGGAAACCTTGGGCCAGGGCAGAACTTTTCGCCTTGGCAACCAGGCGCGATTTCCCGATCCCCGATTCACCACGAATCAGGGCAACGCGCCCCTGGCCGCTCCTGACGCAATCAATGAGCGAATACAAGGCCGCAAGTTCGCGGGTGCGGCCAATGAGTACAGGGCAGGTGAGCGGTTTGTCGAATGCTACAGTCATGCTCGCTGCTATTTCTTGGCAAAAACCCTTCCAATGAGGCAACTGCCAGAGTGCGCATCGATCCGACGGTAAGGCTCAAGCAAGAGCTATGCAGATGCATTGCGCGATGAAACAAAGAGGAACACAGAATCCTTTCGGCGCTTACTATATCACAAGTGTTTCAACTGGTGGAAGCGGAAAGTAAGTAGATTGTTAGGGATATATGGCAATTACTGGCACAATGCTTCGGCACCGCAATAGCAGCTGTCTGGTATCGCTCCCGCACCTTGACACTGGCGCCCAATTATGCGATATTTATGGCGGCCACCGTAAAAGGAGTAGCATGTACCAGTTCTTCTGACACTGATACAATAGAAACCTCCGCCTCCACGGAGCAACTGACGCAAATGATCCGGTCGCGTCAGTCTTCCACACGCTGCGGCGCACCTCCCTTAATCAGCCGCGGTGCATTTGGTGTTGGCCCCCAGTACAGCTATTTCCCCGCCCGCCCCCTTCCAGCGAGACATCGTTGATGCTTCGCTCTGAAATCATCAGGAAGGGGGATATCACATGACTCAAATCGAAAGAATAGGGCCAGCGCACCTGCCACAATTGCAGGCGCTGGTCAACGCGCATCTGAGCACGTTAGCGCCAGGGTGGGCGCTACCCGAGCAGTTCATTGCCAGCCGCTTGCGGCGCGACCCTGGCGAGTCCGTCGTCGATCCGTGGGTCATCGCGCGGGTGACGCTGTGCGCAATCGAGCGGCAGCGGGTGGTCGCGGCGGCCCACCTGCTACGCTATGGCAGCGGCGCCGAGGTGAATGGGCCATACCGCAATGTCGGCGAAATCGCCTGGTTCCTAGCCTGGCCGGATGCAGGCCCTGCGGCGGCCGCGCTGCTCGACGCCGCAAATGCGCAATTTATTCGCTGGGGTGTCTCCAAAGTCTGGGGCTGGGAGGGTGGCCTTCCGGTTGGTGTATTCTCCGGCGTGCCAGATGTCTGGCCGCATATCGCCGCGGCACTGACGGCCGCTGGCTACCGGCCCGATCCCGCTGCTGCGCGCGAAGAAGCCATCTACGGCGGACGGCTCGACCAGATCCCGCCGCCAGCCGACCCGCCGATCGCCGGCATGACGATCCGGCGAAGCACGGGCCTGTTTGGCACGCGCTTCACCGCCGCGATCGACGGGCAGGATGCCGGCTACTGCGACTGCGTATCGGATCTGACCCAGGGCGGCGCGCTGCCGGCGCTTCGCAGCTGGGCCGAACTGGCCGAGCTGGAGGTACGTGAGCCATGGCGCAATCGCGGCATTGGCACCTGGCTGGTGCAGCACGCAGCTGCCTGGCTGCGCTTGGGCGACTGTGATCGGATCATCCTGGCAGTCGCGGTGGAAGATGAAGCGGCGGGGGCCGGCCGTTTCTACGAGCGCCGGGGTTGGCGGGCGCTGGTCCGGCTGCAGCGCGGCTGGGTGTTGGCCTCTCGAACCTCGACTGAACAAGAAGGAATAGACCATGCACAGCATTCCTGATAACTTTGCTCGCACGATCGTCGAGCTTTACGAGGACGAAGGAGCCGCCTGGTTGAAAGAGTTGCCGGCGCTGATCGCCGAGTACGAGCGGCGCTGGTCGCTGACGGTCCTGCCGCCATATGCGCTCTCGTACAACTACGTCGCGCCGGCCGTCCGCTCCGACGGCACGCCGGTGGTCCTGAAAGTCCGCTTCCCCAACGACGGACCGGTGATCGAAATCGCGGCCCTATGGCTCTACGAAGGCCACGGCATGGTCCAATTGTTGGAGGCCGATTCCGAGCAGGGCGGGTTCTTGCTGGAGCGGCTGACGCCGGGGGTGCCGCTGGCGACCTTGGTGCAGATCGACGATGAGCGCGCGACATCGATCGCCGCCGAGGTGATGCGCCAGCTGTGGCGAGGCCCGGCGGGCGCCCCACCAGCCGATTCCCTCTATGGAACCATCGCCGACTGGGCGGAAGGGATGCAGCGCATGCGTGCGCACTTCGGCGGCACGACCGGGCCATTCCCGCGCGCGCTGGTCGAGCAGGCCGAGGCGCTCTTCACAGATCTGCTCGCGTCGCAAGCGGCACCGGTGCTGCTACACGGCGACTTGCACCACGACAACATCCTTTCGGCCGAGCGCGCGCCCTGGCTGGCAATCGACCCGCAGGGCATCGTCGGCGAGCCAGCATACGAGGTGGGCGCGCTGCTGCGTAACCCGCTACCGCAGCTGCTGGAGCTGCCGAACCCAGGCCGCGTGACGGCGCGGCGGGTGGATCAACTGGCCGAGGAGCTCGGACTCGACCGCGCGCGAGTGCGCGGGTGGGGGCTGGCGCAGGCGGTGCTATCGGCCTGGTGGAGCATCGAGGACCATGGCTACGGCTGGGAGGGGGCGATCGCCTGCGCCGAGCTGCTGGCGGCGGTGAAGCCCTAGTGCAATCTCAAACGAGGCGTGCGGAAATGGGCCACGGATTTGACGGATAGTATGGATTTGCACGGATCTATAGCAACAATTATCCGTGCGAATCTGTCCAATCGGTTTGATTCGTGGTCTGTTCCGCAATGGTTGCTTGAAGCCGAATACTTCATGCCCCTCCGTCGAGGGCATCCGCGATAGCCTGCTCCAGCGTCATCGCGCGGCCCGCGGCCCAAGCGGCGGCGAAGGCATGCTCGCCCAGCATCGCACGCGTGGAGTCGATAGTGCGTGCGTATTCCATGCGCTCGGCAGAATCCAGGACCATACCAATGCTCTCGCGTAGCACCTCTGCTGCTCCCATTAGGCGTACCGCCGGCACGAACTGTCCGCGTGTTTTTGCCACGCTGGCCAGTCCCGCGATGCATAGAGCAATCCCCTCTTTGTTTGCAATTTCCCGGCTGAGAGCCAGGCTTTCCAAAAAGCTTTCCTCCGCAAGCTGCGGATCGCCCTGATATTGTGCCACCCACGCCAGGTTGTGCAGCGCCAGGGCGATGCCGGACTTACTCCCCAATTCCCTGTGCAGCGCCAGACTCTCGGTGTAAAGCCTCGCAGCATCAACATAGTTGCCCTGGCAGCGAGCTACGTCTCCCATGCCGTTGAGCGATCTGGCACTCCCACGTGTATTACCGATCTTTTGGTGCAGTGCTAGACTCTCCTCGAACAGCAGCCGTGCCCGCTCATCTTCCCCCTGTGATTGCACCGCCCACCCTAGATCGTGCAATGCCGCAGCGCTAGCCAACGTGCTGTTGAGGCTGTAACAAAGCGACAGGCTCTCCTCGAACAGTGCCACAGCCTTTCCGTAATGCCCCTGATTGCGTTCGACCCAGGCTAGCGTATTGAGCGCCTCGGCGATGCCACTCCTGTCATCCTGCTCTCGGTACAACACCAGGCTTTGCTCAGACAACCTCCGTGCCTGTTCGTAATCACCCTGATTCCACGCCAATAGTCCGGCACGTTGATAGAGCGTGGCCATATTCGCCGCAGCGACAACCCCATTCATTTTTCCCACGATGGAATCGAACCATCTCCGGCCCTCGCTCCAATACCCGCAAACATCCCAGAAGGGACTGAGCGCTGCGGCTAGCCGCACGGCCATATCAGCGACATCTGCACTGAGTGCCCACTCGATCACAGCGCGCAGGTTGTCGCACTCGGTTTCCAGCCGAGCTAGTGAAATGGCTTGCTCCGGGCCTTTTAGCGTCGGCTCGGTAGCCTCGGCCAGTCGCAGATAATACTCCGCGTGGCGCTGCCGCGTCACTCCCTCCTCCCCGGCCTCCTGCAGCTTCTCGCCTGCGTATTGCCGGACAAGCTCGTGCAGCTCGTAGCGTCCCGCCGGGTTCCGGTGGAGGAGCGACTTGTCGACGAGCCCGGACAGGAGCGGCAGGCTTGCCCCAGCGACCTGCTCACTCGCCTCGCGCCCAAAACCGCCCCGAAAGACCGACAGCTTGCGGAACACGCACTGCTCCGCATCCGTGAGCAGCCTCCAGGACTGCTCAAACACCGCCCACAGGCTGCGGTGACGCGCTGGCATATCCCGCAGTGCGGTGATCAGAAACCCCATGCTCTGTGTGATCTCCTGCGCAATTTCTGTACACGACAGCACCCGCAGCCACGCCGCCGCGAGCTCGATGCCCAACGGCATCCCCGTCACCAGCCGGCAGATGCGTGCCACAGCAGGGGTTTCTGCGGCGGACAGGACGAAGTCCGTCTGCACCCGGCGTGCACTCTGGAGAAAGAGCGCGACGGCGCTGTACTCCTCGATGTCCGCGATCTGGTCCGCCTCGGGTACTTGCAGCCCCGCTACCTCGACCACCCATTCCCCCTGCAGGTTCAGGCGTTCTCGCGAGGTAGCCAAGATGCTCACCCCCGGCGCATGCTGCAAGATGTCGGTCAGCAGCCCGGCCCCGGCGAGGAGATGTTCGAGGTTATCCAGCACCAGTAGTAGCTCCTTCTCGCATAGGTAGCGCAGGAGTTGCTCTTTGGGGTCTTCCTGGCCGGCAAATGTGAACCTGAGTGCCCCGGCAATGGCGGGGACGAGGAATACCGCCGAACTGAGCGAGGCGAGCGAGACAAAATAGACCCCGTGAGTAAACGCCCCGATCTGCTCCAACGCGGCTCGGAGGGCTAGCCGGGTTTTGCCTACCCCACCCAGACCGACCAGGGTAAGGAGCCGGCAGGCCGGATTGGCGATCAGGTCCGTAAGCTCCGCAAGTTCGTGTTCCCGTCCGACGAAGGGGGTCGTAGGCGCGGGAAGGTTGTGCAGGCGCACCGATGGATGAGCGAGCAGCTCGCTCGCCGTGGAGGTATCACCCTCGGCGTCGCGGATGCGTTCGTACAGCGCCGTCGTCTCGGCCGCTGGCTCCACGCCCAGCTCCTCAGCCAGGATGCGACGACAGCGCTCGTACTGGGCTAGTGCCGCGCTGCGCTGCCCACGGCCCATCAGCAAGCGCATCAGTTGCCGGTGCGTTTCCTCGCGCCACGGATCGAGTTCCAGTTGGCGGCAGACGTAGCGGTGAGTCTGCGCATAGTCTCCGCGCCGCTCGTGGTAGTCGGCCAGCTGGATGAGCGCCTGCAGGATCAGCCGGTGCAATTGCTCCCGTTTGACCAGCGCCCATTCCTCAAAAGGAACGTTGTCGGGCAGATAAAACTGCGCCAGGAATTCACCACGGTACAGTGCGACGGCCTCCTGCAACCGCCGTGTACAGGAGGTGCAGGTCTCGGGATGGCGATGTGGGTGGCGCTCACAGGCCGCCAGGAGGGCAGTGAACTTCGCCACGTCCAGGTCGTGATCGCTGGCCCGATTGAACTGGACTGCCTCGCGGGTGATGTGCAAAAACGGTACCGCGGCCACCTGGTCGCCGATCGCCTGGCGCAGCGTGGCCAGCGCCTGCCGCAGGCTGTTGCGGGCCACCTGATTCGGCTGATCGGGCCACAGCAGCTCGGCCAGCGCGTCCCGGCGGTGGGGACGGTCGGCCTCGACCGTCAGGTAGGCCAGCAAGGCCCGCACCTTGTCGTAGCCGAACCCGGTCACTAGACGCCCATCCAGGGTGATCTGCAGCGGACCGAGCAGCGCCAGCATGAGGTGTGCCATGGTGCCTCACAGGATGAGGAGCTATGGCGGTGTTGGCTAGAATGATGTCAGCCATTATACGCGGGAAGCGGAGATTGTCCAACATTTTTGCGATTCTTTTACGTTCGGCTGGTAGGCTACGAGCGTCTCACATCAATCTGAGTCACAGCGTGGCTGGTGCATGCACGACCCGGGTCGGCACATGTGTCTGTGCGGGATGCGAGTCCAGCCCGTAACTGGCGATGGTCTCTGATTTGCCAGACTACCGCTCATACCTCGTGCAGCTCTGGCAGGTTGGCGGTGCTGACGGGTCAAGCTGGCGGGCGTCCCTGGAGGATCTGCAGACCCGCGAACGCTTGAACTTCACCATTCCGAGATAACCCGCCGACGTGGCACGTGGTTCAAGCCATGCAGATACGCCGCATGCTCGCTGGATTTGGTATCTAGTCGAAGGTTCACTACAATCAGAAAGGGAGGTACAAGCGATGCCACTCTACATGGATGTACACCGGAACGTTCAAGGGTTGACGGCGGACGGGGTGACGGAGGCGCACCAGAAGGACCTTGCGGTGCAAGGGAAACACGGCGTGACCTACCTCAAATATTGGTATAACGAGGCGGACGGAACGGTCTTCTGTCTGTGCGAGGCGCCGAGCAAGGAAGCCGCTGCCGCGGTGCATCGTGAGGCCCATGGTGGGGTCGCAGATGAGATCTTTGAGGTCAAGGAAGGCTCATGACGACGGGCACAACCTCCCCAACACCCAGAACGCGAGCGGGCTGTATCCTTCAGACAACAGCATCCTTAACCGCGGCCAGCGCTACGGCCGGAGGCTGAGCATGGACACCGATCGCCGCTACGTTGGGCATGGAGCGATCATCTCGGCCATCCTAACAATGGGTATCGAGCTGCTCGTTGCCGGCAGACTTGTTTTCGGTGTGACGGTGCGCGTGGACATCATGCCGCAAGTCGACCTGCATCTCACACTGGATGGACGACATGCACTGGTGATTCACAATGACCTCCCCTGCGTGCCGGACGAGCCACCACAAACGGCGTGTGGCAAAACCGGATGGCGCCGTGAGTTCAAGGTCACGTATAGTGCTCCCGCGCAAGATCGGGTGCTCATAGCCTTCGCGTTGCCAGGGCCATGATCATCGATATCGATGGCCTTGGTGCTTGATGGCTGATCGCTAGCCGAAGAGTTACACGCCGGCTGTGCAGTGCATTCTCTTGTACTGCATAAACGGTGTCGTGTGACTCTATGCGATTACACTTAGGACGGGATATGGAGGGCGCAGCTCCCTGCCTAATTGTGAACGTTAACTAAATCAAGGAGGGGAATGATGAACGAATGCGAGATCTCGCGCAGGGCCATGCTGAAGGGAAGCGCGGGGTTGGCCGCGCTGGTGGCGCTCGGTTTTCCGTTGGAAGCGCTGCGGGTCGAGCCTGCGGCCGGGGAGGAAGTCATCCCCTGGCTCGACCAGCCGCCGCCATTCCCCGGTCCGCCCGAGCAGGTCGCCACGCAGCTGGTTTGGGAGGAGCTAGGCAGCCAACTCACACCCAACGAGAAGTTCTTCACCGTCCAGCACTACGGGCAGTGGCTGGTGATCCGCGAGCAGGACTGGCGGCTGGAAGTCGACGGCCTGGTCGTCAAGCCCATGTCGCTCACGCTAGCCGAGCTGCGGGCGCGCCCACGCCAGCAGGTCACCTTCACGCTGGAGTGTTCGGGCAACCACGGCTTTCCCTTCTTCACTGGAGGCATCGGTACCGCCGTCTGGGCGGGCACCCCGCTCGCCCCGCTGCTGCGAGAGGCGGGGTGGCAGCCCAAGGCCACAGAGGTGGTCTTCTGGGGCGCCGACGCCGGCCCGGTGCAGGTGCGCGACCAGACCGTCACCGAGCAGTTCGCGCGCAGCATGTCGCTAGCGGACGCCCTGGACCCGAACATCCTCCTGTGCTACGAAATGAACGGGGCGCCGCTCCACCCGGCCCACGGCTTCCCGGTACGGCTGATCGCCCCGGGCTGGTACGGGGTGGCGAACGTCAAGTGGCTGGTGCGTATCGAGTTGCTGAACGCTCGCTATGAGGGACGCTTCATGGGGCGCGACTACGTGACCCAGCGGACTGTGCAGCACGGCGGCCGGAATGTGACGCGATTCACCTCGGTGGGGCGAACCCTCCTCAAGTCAGCCCCGGCGCGGGTGGTGCGGGGAGCCCAGTACCGGATCGAGGGGGTCGCCTGGGGCGCCCCGATCGGGTGGGTCGAGGTGCGGATCGACGGCGGGCCGTGGCTGCCGGCGTATATCGTCGACGCGGACCCGCGAGGCGGCTTCGCGTGGCGGCGCTGGGGTCTGGACTGGGGGCAGCCGACCGCCGGGGAGCACACCGTTACCTCGCGAGCCTTCGACAAGAGTGGGCGCGCCCAGCCAGCCCCGGACGACCCAGTGATCGCGAACAAGCTAACCTACTGGGAGAGCAACGGCCAGATCACCCGCCGCGTGCGCATCCTCTAGCTGGGCGCGCGGCTCCGCGCTGCGGGTGGGGGGTTGCCGCGCACGGTTACGGATTTCCAAGGATGAGCAATAGGCGATAGGCTAGAGGCAATTGATGATCGGAATCCAATCGCCTATGGCCTATTGCCTATCACCCGCGCCGAAAGCGCGAACGTCACGGCTCGGCCAGGGCCGCTTTCACGGCGGCAAACGCATCGACAACGCCATAGCCGGTGGCATCGTTGGGCACGCCGGCATCAGAACAGTCGGACCGCGCGCCTTCATACGGGCGCGCGGTTTCGGCGAGCAGCTGCTCGGTGCGGTCGATATTGCCGATCAGCTTGGGTTGTGCCGACCACATGAGTGCGACCACGCCTGCAACGTGCGGCCCAGCCATCGACGTGCCGCTATTTTCACCATACGTACTGCCCGGCAGCGCCGAGAGCACATCGACACCCGGCGCGACGATATCGGGCTTGATTCGATCGCTGCCATCGACAGCGACCGGCCCACGGCTGCTGAAGCTGGCCAGATCACCCGATCGATCGATCGCGCCGACGCTGAACGCCGCATCGTAGATCGCGATCGGGTCGCTGACGCTTTCGCAACGCGGCCCTTCGTTGCCAGCGCTGGCGACCACAAAGATGCCGGCCGCGCGCAACGCCTGCACCGCCGGGTTCAGCACCTCGGCATCGCAGCCTTCAAGCGGTGGACAGCCCCACGAGTTGTTCAGCACATGCGCCGCGCGCGCCGGGTCGCCGTCCTTGAAAGGATCGCCGGACTGCGGATAGGGTGCGAGCATGAACTGCATGCAATTAAGGTAATAGGGCGGGTTGGCAAGATTGCGCCCCAGGTTCACGCAGCCGATCCACTGCGCGCCCGGCGCCACGCCGATGCCGCCGCGCCCGAGGATTGTGCCGGTGGTATGGGTGCCATGGCCGCCAACATCGGTCGGCACATGCGTGCCGAACCACGGATCGAGCCAGTTGTAATCGTCGTGCCCGCCGCGCCCGCGGTAGGCGTCGCGCAGCGCCGGGTGATCGCCCTGCACGCCGCTGTCGGACTCGCCAATCACAATGCCCTGGCCGGTCGCACCCAGCTCATCCCACACGCGGTCGGCGCCGATCGCAATCACGTTCCACTGTGGCCCGTCAGGCGGCGCCTGGTCGCCGGGCGCGGGCTCGATCGGCACCGGCAGCGGGCGCAGATGCGGGCTATCGAGGATGCGGTCGACTTCCAGTTGGGCGGCCAGGTACGCGCGCAGCAGCGGTCCAGCCTTTACTTCGATGCCATTGACCAGATAGTAGGAATGATACTCAACGCCCAACCGATCGAGTGTCGCGCGCAGGTGCGACTGAGTGCGATCGGCGTGCTGGGTCAGCGTGGTGTAGACAAACCGCAAGCGCTCGGTACGATCGGATATTTGTGCGGCGCCGCCCAGATCGGCCTGCTCGCGCATGACGATGAATAGTTGCTCGCCATAGAAACCGGGCTGGCCGGCGAAGAAATAGACCAGGGCACCAATCAGCCAGGCAGCGGCAAATGCGCCCACCGCCAGGCCACGGCGCGGCGCGTGAGTGAGCCGCGCCGCCAACGCCCAGAGCGCCAGGCCGATAAGTAGGGCAATCAAAAAGCTCGTGAACGCCGTCCGCTGCGCCAGCCCGACTTCGAGCTCGCCGACACCGAGGAAAAACTCGTCGGGGTCGAGCAGCAACAGCGGCCCAGCGACAACTACCGCGACCAATCCGGCGATTGGCAGCCAGGCCTGGCCCGGCCCGGCCACACGCGCCCAGCGGCCAATCGCCAGCGCCGCGCCGCCCAGCGATAACAACATGATCATCAGCAGAATCTGGCTGCCGCCAAAGCCAAAGCCGGCACCCAACACCAGCAGCGCCACCCCAGCCGCCACCCCGCCAGCGCCAATGTCGTGCCAGGCCCTGGCCGGGTGCGCCAGCAGCGGCGCAAGCAGCAGGCGATCGAGCAGCGCGCCGGCAAACAATCCCAGGCTCAGCGCGGCCAGCAGATTGAGCAGCGTATCGGTCGGCGAGCCAAGCGCGCCATTGCGCAGCCACGGCAGGATAATCAGCATCCCCAGTGCGAAGCTAAGAATGGAGAATGGAGAATGGAGAATGGAGAATTGTTTCGTCGATTGATCGTTTCTCAATTCTCTATGCTCAACGCTCAATTTCGAAATGAAGAAGGTTGCCAGCAGGCTTAACACAATTTGCACGACTGCCGCCGGCTGCGTCCATGTCACCGGGCAGAGCCGCGCCAGGCTGAGCAGCAGCCCAAAGGCCACCGCCCAGAACCATGCGCGCGCGGCAGCACGCAAGCGCGGCGCGCCGCCAAACGCGGCCAGCGCCAGCGCCGGCGCGCCGGTGAACAGCGCCTGCACCAGCGCGATAACGACCCAGAACCAACCCGGCACAGGCACACCGTCGATCAATTGGATCTGGCTATAGAACCAGGCGCCATACTGCATCACGAGCGTCACCGCCGCGATCCAGGCCGCAGCGATCCCAAAGAGCAGGTAGCTCAGACAGCCGGGTTGTGTTTGCGCTGGCGGCGGCGGTTCTGGTGCGATCCAGGGGGGAGATGCCATGGCGTGGGCTCCTTGGTTCAGTATCTGATGCTAGCGCACGATGATGAAAATACTCGGCCAGTTTTTGAAGATGGAGGATAGAGGATAGAAGATAGAGCTACCACATTGTAGTGCGCTGCATCGCGATTTTCGATCTTCTATCTTCTATCTTCACATATAACCGATTGCCTATGACCTAGCACCCGCGCTGAAAGCGCACTAGCTCTGCATCGGTGGTTCCAGGCGAAACCAGTAGAACCCATGTGGTGCGAGGGTCAGAAAATAGGGCAGCTCACCAATCGCCGGGAAGCGCGTCTCGCCGAAAATTTCCACCGGCGTCCAGCCCGCGTATTGGTGTAGATCGAGCTCGGCCGGCTGGACGAAGCGCGACAGATTGTTGACCACCAACACGGTCTGGCGCTCGTCTTTGCGCACATAGACCAGCACCTTGTTATTGGTCGGGTGGAAGAACTCGATCGCGCCGCGACCAAACACCGGATAGTTCTTGCGCAGGCGGATCAACCGCTTCATCCAGTTCAGCAGCGACGAGGGATTGCGCAGTTGCGCCTCGACATTGATCGCCTGGTAGCCATACACCGGGTCGGCAATCACCGGGCTATACAGCCGGGCAGCGTCGGCGCGCGAAAAGCCGGCATTGCGGTCGCCACTCCACTGCATTGGCGTGCGGACTCCGTTGCGATCACCGAGATAGAAATTGTCGCCCATGCCGATCTCGTCGCCATAGTAGATGATCGGGCTGCCGGGCAATGTAAACAGCAGGCCGTTGAGCAGTTCCATCCGGCGGCGACCATTATCGACCAGCGGCGCAAGGCGGCGGCGGATGCCGAGATTGATCTTCATGCGCGGATCTTTGGCGTACTCGGTGTACATATAGTCGCGCTCTTCATCGGTCACCATCTCGAGCGTCAGCTCGTCGTGGTTACGCAGGAACAGGCACCACTGGCATGGATCGGGGATCTCGGGCAGTTGCGCGATGATATCGACGATCGGGGTGCGGTCCTCGCGGCGCAACGCCATGTAGATGCGCGGCATCACCGGGAAATTGAACGCCATATGAAACTCATCGCCGTCGCCGAAATACGGCCGCACGTCAGCGGGCCACTGGTTGGCCTCGGCCAGCAGGATGCGGCCGGGGAAGCTGCGGTCGAGCTCACGGCGCACCTCTTTGAGGTAGGCATGCGTCTCGGGCAGGTTCTCGCAGTTGGTGCCATCGCGCTCGAACAGATACGGCACGGCATCGGCGCGAAAGCCATCGACGCCCATCTCCAGCCAGTGGCGCAGCACCTTGAACATCGAGCGCCGCACACGCGGGTTACCGAAATTCAGATCCGGCTGGTGGCTGAAGAAACGATGCCAGAAGTATTGCTTGGCCACCGGGTCCCAGGTCCAGTTCGAGCGCTCAGTATCGGTGAAAATGATGCGCGCGTCTTGGTAACGCTGGTCGGTATCGCTCCAAACATAGTAATTGCGGCGCGGCGATTTCGGGTCGCTGCGCGACTCCTGGAACCAGGGATGCTGGTCGGAGGTGTGATTGAGCACCAGATCGGTCATGACCTTCATGTGGCGGCGGTGCGCTTCCTTCACGAATACCTTGAAATCTTGGGTCGTGCCATAGTCGGGATGAACGTTGTAGTAATCGGCGATATCGTAGCCATCATCCTTGAGCGGCGAGGGGTAAAACGGCGTGACCCAGATGCAGTCGATTCCCAGCTCCTGTAAATAATCGAGCTTTTCAATCAGCCCACGAAAATCGCCCATGCCATCGCCGCTGCTGTCGTAAAACGATTTGACCTGCAGCTCATAAAAGATTGCGTCTTTGTACCAGAGGTTGTCGGTGGTCATTCGTCGGCTCCTGTAACTACAAAGGATATGTGTGTGCAATCGGCGAATCATCGCAGAGTATAGCACGATCCAGTGCGACCAATTTGCGGAATGCCGGCCCGCATTGTATGATAGGCCTACTGAATAATCGATCAAGCTCCAGGCGATACACTCAGGTGGCGCGCTATGCTCGCTGGCGGCCGCCCGTCTGCGACCCGACGCCTGCGATCTAACGCCTGCGACCTGCCACATGCAAGCTCCTGCCACTGAGCGCACATTCCCGCCACAGACCGAGCCGACCGTTCACATGCTGCACTCAGGTCCGCCGGCCTGGCTGGCTGTGCTGATCATTGGCGCAATCGCGATTGTGCCGCGCTGTCTGGGTTTGGCCGATTTTTTCACGCTCGACGAGCCATACCACTGGATCGCGCGCGTGCGCTTGTTCGCCGAAGCGCTGCGCGCCCACGACTGGGCCGCAACTGATATCACCGGACACCCGGGGGTGACGACAATGTGGCTGGGCACGATCGGGCGCTGGTTGGGCGCGCGCATGGGCGTACGCGACCTTGGCGGGGTTGGCGCTGGTGCAGTCTATCTCGCATCACTCCGCCTGCCGCTTGCCGTAGTCAATGGGCTGGCGGTGCCGGTTGGCTACCTGGCGCTGCGCCGGCTGGTGCGACCGAGCGTCGCGCTGCTGGCGGGTTTGCTGTGGGCCACATCGCCATACCTGGTGGCGCATGGCCGGCTGCTCCACCTCGACGCGCTGCTGACGTCGTTTATGACCCTCAGCGTGCTGCTGCTGCTGGTCGGAATAGAACAAAGAACAAAGTGCAAAGAACAAAACGCTCCTCAGCGCTCCTTTGTTCTTTGTTCTCTGTTCTCTGTTCTTGGTTCGATAGAACAAAGAACAAAGTGCAAAGAACAAAACGCTCCTCAGCGCTCCTTTGTTCTTTGTTCTCTGTTCTCTGTTCTTGGTTCGGGCGTGTGCGCCGGCCTGGCGCTGCTGACCAAGGCGCCGTCGCTATTTCTGCTGCCATTCGCCGGGCTGCTCTTGATTGCAGATTGGCGCCATCCTCAATCTGCAATCTGCAATCTGCAATCTGCAATACGATTGTACCTGATCTGGCTCGGCGTGGCGGTGCTGGTGGTCGTGTTGCTGTGGCCGGCGCTGTGGGTCGCGCCGCTGACGGCGATCGGCGATGTTGCGAACGAGATCATCCTCAATGGAGGTGAGGCCGAGATGGCCGGCAATTTCTTCCGCGGCCAGGCAGTCGACGCGCCGGGCTGGCTGTTCTATCCGGCGGTATTGGTCTTGCGCACGACACCGCTGACGCTGCTTGGGCTGGCGCTGCTGCCGTTGGCGCTGCTGCGACGAAGGGCGACAACAGGTCAGCTGCCCGTAGCCAGTGGTCCGTTGTCCGTCATCGGGAATCAATCACAATTGACGACGGACAACGGACGACTGACTTCGGACGGTTCGCCGTCAGCCGAGCAACGTACCATCGTGGCACTGCTTGCCTTCGTGCTGCTGTTTGGCTTGATGATGAGCATGGAGCCAAAGAAGTTCGACCGCTACCTGCTGCCGATCTGGCCGGCGATCGAGATCCTGGCGGCGATCGGGCTGGTAGAGATTGCAAATTTCAAATTGCAAATTGTAAAGCGGTGGCGCAAGCAATTTGCAATGTACAATTTGCAATCTGCAATTCTCGGAACTATCATAACACTTGCACTGATCGCAAACCTGGCCTGGTATCACCCCTACTATCTAGCCTACTACAACCCGCTGCTGGGCGGCGGCGCGACCGCGCAGCGCACGATCTTGGTTGGCTGGGGCGAGGGCATGGATCAGATTGGCGCGTGGCTGCGCACCCGACCCGATCTCAAGCGCGGCCCGGTGCTGTCGTGGATCCCGCCCACGCTCATGCCGTTCGTGCCGGCGTCGCCCGGCGTGCTCGATCTGCGCGTGCGGCTGATGACCCAGCCGTCGAGTTATGCCGTGCTCTATTCGCGCAGCATTCAGCGCAAGGAGTCGGCCGTCGCCGAGGCCTACGTCCGCCAGGTGCCGCCGCTCTACAGATTGTGGATGTATGGTATCGAGTACGCCAGCATCTACCAGCTGCCGCGCCCATTCGATGTGCCGCTCGACGCACAATTCGGCGACGGGCTGCACCTGCGCGGTTTCAGCCAGCAGCGCGCGGGCGGCACGCTGACGATCACGCCCTCGTGGGATGTGCAGAGCGATCAGCCGGGCGGACGATTCTGCTTCTTCCATGTGCTGGCGTCCGACGGCCGGCGCGTGGCGCAGCTCGACGCACTGATCGACCAGGGCATGTTCCCATCCTGGCAGGCCGGCCAGCAGTTCGACCCGCCGTTTCCGCTGCAACTACCCGCCGATCTGCCGGCCGGGCAATACCGCGTGGTCATGGGCGTGTACACCCCCGACGGCGGTCGGCTGCCACTGCGCCGCGGGCCCGCGGCGCCGGCCGATCTCGACGGCCCCGACGCGCTGCTGGTGACGACGCTGAGCTTGCCGTAGACTAAGCCACAGAGTTCACAGAGACCACAGAGGATTGAGGATGGAAGATCGAGGATAGCAGCATCTTGTGATGAACGCTATCTTCGATCTTCCATCCTCAATATATATAGATCGCTGTGGCCGATGAGATCCTGTGAGTGCAATATCGGATTCAAAACAAATTATGCGCACATTTCTACGACTGAAAAATCAGCAGTCCCGCAAGCTACCCGCCGAGTTCCAACACGACGACCTGCGCTACCCGGAAGAGCTGGTCGCGACATTTCTGCGGCAGTTTACCCGGCCGGGCGACAGCGTGCTCGATCCGTTCGCCGGCTACGGCACCACGCTGATCGTCGCCGAGGCGATGGATCGCGTGGCGTATGGCGTCGAGTTCGACGCGCGGCGCGCAAAGTACATTCGCTCGCAGATCCAGCGCGCGGGCAACCTGATCCACGGCGACACGCGCGAACTGCTGAGCTACGCCATTCCGCCGATCGACTTCTCGATCACCTCGCCGCCATACATGGGCCGCGACGACGCCGAGGACCCGTTCAGCAACTACACCGCCACCGGCGATGGCTACGCCGCCTACCTGCGCGAGATCGAACAGATCTACGCGCAGGTGCGGCAGAAGCTGAAGCCGGGTGCGCGGGCGGTGCTGGAGGTATCGAACTTGAAAGGACCGAGCGGCATCACGACGCTAGCGTGGGACGTGGCGCGCGCCGTGTCGAATGTGCTGGAGTTCGAGGGCGAGACGGTGATTGGCTGGGACCACTACGGCTATGGCTACGACCACAGCTATTGCCTGGTGTTTCGGAAGTTATTGTACCGATAAGTCGTGAAGGCATTTGTTAAAAACGCCCAATCTTGAGCGCACCGGCAAGGCGGTCGGCTGCACGCGAGGGTTGGGCAAGCCTGCGGCTTATGGCTTCACGGTGCGATCTGCACATGTGGATACGCGCGAATCCGTCGATCGAGCGTCACAAGCGGACATGTATGCACCCGTGCCGTCGCGACGATCATCTGATCGGCCGGGTCGCGATGAAACGTATCGGGCAATTGGGTCGACTCCACCGCAATCGAGGGTGTCAGTTCGAGTAACTGGACGCCCGGATAGGCGAGGGCTTGATCAAGCCAATCGACGACCGGCACGGGGAGAGTCAAGCGACCATATTCAACCAGTTTCGCGACTTCCCAGCACGAGATCGCGCTGATACCGAGTCCCTGCGTTTCCCGCGCTTGGATATAGTCGTGGTAGGATGTCGGCAGCTGAGAGTCACCATGGACCCACCATACCCAAATATGCGTATCGAGCACAATCATTGAGTCGCTTCCCAGGCATCAGTCGCGACTGGTTCAGTGGGATTCTGGTATGTAATAGTGGTCCCACGCAAGGGATATGGATTGGATGCGGTGCCATGGGGTGTACGCACGAGAATAATAACCTCGACGGCCTCACCCGCATGGAGCGGGAGGTTACGGAGGGTCAGTTGACCGTCGTGTTGGACATATGTTTCGACACGATAGGCTTGCATAGGTTCTTCCTCCACGAAAGATTCTGTTCGCATTATACACCGATCCCCCAGGCACTGCTGGAGACAATCTGTTTGAAACGCTCCGGCAGTGCGAGCGCACTTCAGTTGCTGATTTGAGCTGCAGAGAAGATTAATAGGCTCGCCCAACTGCCTCTGAGTGGCGTGCTGGTCTCCACACTTACCGTGCCGATGATACTATCGGAGCCGCTGGTGGCGTGGGTCAGGCTGCCATTCTCGAACGTGATCGTCTTGAGCAGCGTGCCGCCCACCGGTGTCGCGGTCGGGGTGACGGTGGCAGTCGGCGTGTTGGTCGGAGTAGCGGTGCCGCTGCCGGCCAGGGTCAGCACCAGCTGGGGCGGGTCGCTGCCCTCACGCGAGGAGAAGGTCACCCCGTCGTCGCTGTCGGCGATCAGCGCCAGGCTATAGGTACCGTTGCCAGTGACGAGCGATGTGACATCATACTCGACCCAGCTGCTGGTGGCGATCGCGCCTTTGTTGTCGAGCGCGCCGCTGGTCAGCGCCGGGCGGGTGTTCCAGGTGATGCCCGTCTCGGTCCAGTTCGGGTCGCCGGCATAGATCGCTGGACCGTTGGTCGTGCCATTGGTGGTGGCGTACAGCCGCAGGGCTGCGTGTTGGATCGAACTGGTCACACCGCTGACCGTGAAACGCAGGTAGCTCTCGACCGCTTCGACTGAGCGGCCCGGCGACGAAATACGTAGAGGGCTGAACCATCGGGATGGATGAACGGGGGCCGCCTTAAAGTCTGTTCCTGTAACACCGGCTGTGCTATAATCCGCTTGCCGTTGGTTGAAACATATGGGCGATTCCCGCGTATATACTATCAACCGTGCTACATGGAGGTTCGCCATGCCCCCTGATACTGTTCAGATTGGCCCATTACTTATCTCAAAATCAATCCTTGATGTTGTTTTCCCCTTGATAGGCACGTTAATAGGAGGATTTATTACTTACATAACCACAAGTACCACTGAAAATCGCAAATGGAAACGTGAAAGAATGAGTAAATTGCAAGAGCAACAAAGAGAGGCAATCGGGCGTGCCCTTGATTGGATGGTCCCAATAACGTCAGCTTTAATTCGAGTCGAAAGCCTAACATCTGCATTTCAGTCAAGTGCAGTTGATGAAAATCATTTTCGCCGTGAGTACCCAGATCTCGTATCATCTCTTGCTAAAATGGACCCACCTCCACATTTAGTTGTAATGCTTCCCAAAAATACCTATGCTAGAGGTAATGATATTATTATGAGATTTGAGAAACTAAGGGCATTAAATATGATGAGGGATTCACCCCGTGAATGTTTTGACATGGTATCCATTTTGCGTGCCAAGATAGATGAACTGCGTGACTATCTTGAACAAGAGTATCTGAAAACGTTCACCTAGATACAAACTCGCGGCATATATACCGGTATCTCTTTGGAGCGGCGGGCGGCAAATGGTACAGGCGGTAAACGTTTTGCGGCGCGGTGCATGTCGTTATTCGATTCGATCAGTATCAAGGTGATTTTTCTCCTATGGGTAGTATGAGCCAATAGGGAGTAGAGGATCGCTCGCTCACTTCTTACTGTAGTTTTGCAAAGTTAAGGTAGCGCCGCCAATGGCAAGCCAAATCAGGATCGTAATAACTCCGATAATGTTGCGGGATCGGAACATGGCAGCTTACACGCATAGTTCTCGCACACATACGCGGTGGCCTTGCCGCCGATCTGTGTGCGGGCCTCCAGCAGCGGCGAGGAGATGGCCGGCGGATCTTCGCCCGGCGCGCGCAGTAGCACCACCTTGTTCGGCAGGAATGGGCGCGCAATCGCCTCGCGCAGCGCCTGGGTGTCGGCCGCGCCAGGGTCACCGACCAGCGCGATCTCTTTCGGCGTGTCCAGCGCGAACTCGGTGGCGGCGAGGTAGCGCCCGAAGCCGGTCGGGTAGCGCGCCAGGAACGGCGCCAGGCCGCCAAGCACCGTCTCGGCGCGCACGCGGTACTCGGCGTTGTCGAAGATCAGCGCCAGGCGCAGTAGCACATCGGCGGCGGCGGAATTGCCCGATGGTGTGGCATTGTCGCCGGTGTCGCGCGGGCGGACAATAAGCGACTCGTGGTCGGCGGCGGTGTCGTAGAACCCGGCGATCGCATCATCCCAGAAGCGCGCCAACATTGCATCCGCCAGCGCCCTGGCCTCGAGCAGCCAGCGCGGCTCGAAGGTGGCCTCGTAGAGCGCCAGCAGGCCATCGGCCAGCAGCGCATAGTCCTCAAGGAAGCCATTCACCTCGCCGGCGCGGCCATCCTTCCAGGCCCGCAGTAAGGTCGGGGCTTGCCCCCGAGCTCCATCCTGCACGCGCAGCTCGCGCAGCAGAAATTCGGCGTTGTGGCGCGCAACCGTGCGGTAATCGTCGCGGCCGTACGCGTCGGCGGCCTGCGCGAAGGCGCGCAGCGCCATGCCATTCCAGGATGTCAGCACCTTCTCGTCGCGGGCTGGCTTGACGCGCGCCTCGCGCGCTTCGAACAGCGCCTGCTTCCCGCGCGCGGCGATCTGCTCGACCCGCTCAACAGGCATGCCGGTGACGCGCGCGACCTCGCTGGGCTGGCGCAGGACGTGCAGGATGTTCTTGTGCTCGAAATCGCCCTTCTCAGTCACGTCGAACACCTGCGAGAAGATCAGCGCATCGCCGCGCAGAATGTCGCGCACTTCAGATAGCGTCCAGACGAAGAACTTACCCTCCTCACCCTCGCTGTCGGCATCCTGCGTCGAATAGAATCCGCCGGCCGGGTGGCGCATCTCGCGTACGATATAGTCGAGCGTCTCCTCGGCGATCCGGCGGTAGAATGGCTCGCCGGTGGCCTGGTAGGCCTCGGTATAGACCCGCGCCAGCAGCGCGTTGTCGTAGAGCATCTTCTCGAAGTGCGGCACCAGCCAGCGCTCGTCGACGCTGTAGCGGTGGAAGCCGCCGCCAAGCTGATCGTACATGCCGCCCGCGGCCATGGCGCGCAGCGTCTGGCTTAGCATATCCCAGGCATCCTGTGTCCCGGTGCGCTGGGCGTAGCGCAGCAGGAACTCGTAGGTCATCGGCTGGGGGAACTTCGGCGCATGCCCAAAGCCGCCGTAGGTGTGATCGAACTGGTCGCGCAAGGTCGCATATGCCTCGTCGAGCAGCTCGTAGCTGATCTGCCCGTCGGCCAGCCGGCTGGCGCTGGCGGCGCGCATATGCTCGAGCAGGTTCTTACCAGCCTCCAGCAGCTCGCTACGGCGGTTCTTGTAGGCATCGGCGACGCTCAGCAGCACCTGGGTGAACGCCGGCATCTGGTAGCGCGGCGTCGGCGGGAAGTATGTGCCCCCATAGAACGGCAGACCGTCAGCCGACATAAACACGGTCATCGGCCAGCCGCCGCCGCCGGTCATCGCCTGCACCGCGGTCATATAGATATTGTCGATATCGGGGCGCTCCTCGCGGTCGACTTTGATGTTGACGAAGTTTTCGTTCATTATGCGGGCAGTTTCTTCATTTTCGAATGATTCGTGCATCTGGACGTGACACCAGTGGCAGGCCGAATATCCTATACTCAAAAAGATTGGTTTATCTTCCTTTCTCGCTTTTTCGAATGCTTCTTCGCCCCAAGGATACCAGTCTACTGGATTATTTGCATGCTGAACCAAATAAGGACTGGTCTCATTGATAAGACGATTTGTGAATCGTTGATTATCGTGATTATTCGCCATGTTCTTCCTCCTGTCTCCATGTCCAACCTCTGTAGCTTTTTCGACGACCGCTTATAATATTACGCATCTGTACAACGTTTAGTCCATTCTCTCTGCAGAAAGCTCTTAAATTAGTTATCTTCACTCGCAAATTCTCAGGGCTGATAAAGCCACGGTAAGTCTTTTCTTTTCTATTTTTTCTATCATTTTGATAAGTCCAGCCCCGATGGCTATAGCTCCTGCCTTTGGCGACATCATACATACTATCTTCGTTTAATTCGTGCTCCCGGCAAAACGCCGATAGATTTTTAATCGGTCCTACAGGGCAACCCTGCGGATCAATGAAACCATCAAAAATCCTAGTACGTTCACGATTGTGGAGACTGTTTCTATGAGTCCAGCCTTTATGCGATCTCCTGTTGCTCTTCCCACTTGCTAATTCCTGCATAGATCTGACATGCAGATTATTCTCACGGCAAAAGCTATGAAGATTAGTTATTATTACCTCAATACCATCAGGATCGATGAATCCTTCCCATACTTGAACATTCAAACCAACTAGCGCTTCAGCAGTAGGACAGATGTTGAATCCGGTATTGCTGTCAGTACAATTCGTTCGATCAATCCACTCCTGTTCGACTTGCAGCAGCTTATCTGGTGCTGTAAATTCTAATACTGTAAAGTCGAAATTGTTCTCGCCATATTTCTCCCAAGCATGCAGCAAATGGCGATTTGGGTGATTGCCCCTTCGCAGCAGACAACGATGAGCATACCACCGTCGTCTCAGATCGACCGCACTCCCAACGTAGATCTTCCCCGTCGGAATGCAGCGAATCTGATAGACGCCCGAGGCGGCTGGCGGTATGGGTGTCATCTTGCGCACTCACGTACACGAGATCGAGTATGTCGCAATAATGACACATTTGTGCTATATTGTCAATTCCCCGACGCGCCTGCGCTCGAAGTAGTGCGGGATGGCGCCGTTGTCTATCTGATGCGTTCGAGGCGAGATCCGCACGAGATATACTACCACATAACAAAATTGAAAGGTTGACGAACGACAAGCTGTGGTATAATCAGCCCACTCTATTTCCTGGGCCAAGTGTAAATCCCCCATGTCAGGCCGGTTTGCATCAGGAAGCCCTTGCTGCGGCTTGGACATCTGGAAGCAACAAGGAGGTTGCACATTCACAGGTGGCAATTCGCTCGTCATCCCAACCGACATCCCCTCTTCGCCCGTATCACTTGACTTCCACGGATCGCGAGTTTCACTACTCAGGAAAGCCAGCAATGTGCACGCCATGCATGCGTGCTAAAAGCGACAGACCGCCCCACATCGCCGCCTATCTCTGAACCTGGCTTCCGAGGAAAGGAGGTTCATCGCGCGGACCGCTGCTTGTCATCGTCAGGGTATCTTGACGACTGCACAATAATCTCACCATAGTACATGCAAAGGGGGAGATCATGCGTTACCACAAGCTGGTCAGATTCGTTGCTCCGATCACGCTACTCGTCTGCATCCTCGCCGGTGCCCTCACATTCGCAGGAACGGCGCTCGGCGCGCCCGGGAAGAGCGGGCAATCGCTGGAAGTCTACACCGCGACGGTGACTCGCGCTCAGGCCGCGAACTTGGCCCGTGAAGGGTACGACATCGCCGCCACACGTAGTGTTCCCGGCGGGGTGGAGGTGGATCTTGTGCTATCAGCGGCGGGGGTAGCGCGGCTCAAGGGTCAGGGATTGAGGATCGACGTGAAGAGGAATCGCGACGGCAAGACGGCGACACAGCTCGCCGCCGAGCAGGCCGCGAATGGCTTCACCGTCTGGCGCTCCTATGACCAGCCGGGCGGTATCCGCGACGAAGTCTATCAGGTGGCTCAACGCAACCCAAACATCGTGAAGCTAGAGGTGATTGGCCACACTCTGCAGAACCGCGAGATCCTTGCCCTCAAGGTAACCAAGGATGCCAATCGCACGAAAGACGGTGCACGGCCAGCAGTGCTCTACGCCGCGACGCAGCACGCGCGCGAGTGGATCAGCACCGAAGTCGCCCGCCGCATCCTGCACTACTTCGTCGATAACTACGCCAAGCCCGGGGAGGTGACCAACTTGGTCAACACCCGCGAGTTGTGGTTCGTGCTCGTCGCCAACCCAGACGGTTATCAGTACACCTTCGACACCGAGCGCCTGTGGCGCAAGAACCTGCGCGACAACGACGGCGACGGGCAGATCACAAGTGCGGACGGCGTCGACCCGAACCGCAACTTCAACGAACACTGGAACTACGACAACGAAGGATCTTCATTCCAGTTCTCAGCCGAGGACTATCGCGGCACCGCCGCCGCGTCCGAGCCGGAGACGCTGGCCATGCAGGGGCTGCTCGATCGGCTCAAATTCAAGTTCATGGTCAACTACCACTCGTACGGCCAGCTGCTGCTCTACTCCTTCGGTTGGCAGGTCCAGACGCCGTCGGCCGACGACCCGATCTTCCTGGCGTTGTCGGGCACCGATGCCAACCCGGCGATCCCAGGATTCGATCCGGGCGTGGGCGCCGATCTCTACACGACCAACGGCGAGACGACCGACTATGCCCATGCCAGGGACAACACACTGGCCTGGACGCCGGAGCTTGGCGAGGGCGTTTCGGGGAACGGCTTCGTCTTCCCCGACGACGAGTCGCTCATCCAGCAGGAATTTCTCAATACCCTGCCCTTCGCGCTCGACGTGGCGATGTCGGCGCCGAATCCGGCCCAGCCAGTCTCGCACCTTCGCAACACGGTTAAGCCGTTCTACCTGGAGCTGTCGTCGATTGAGCCGGAGCTCTCCGGGAATCCACAGGGCGACTTCCGCTTCGCCGTCTCCTACGGCGACCCGCAGGTCGTCCAGGTGCTTGCAGCCCGCTCGCTCGGGCCGGTGACGCTGAAGTACCAGATCAATGGCGGCGCGATACAGAGCGCCTCGACCGACGAATGGAACGGCGGCGAGCGCTTCGGTGACCCCGGCGACGTGTACTACCATATCGTGCGCGGACAGGTGACCGGCACGAGCCCGGGCGACAACGTGAAGGTCTGGTTCGAGGGCGGAGGTCAGGTGAGCGATTCGTTCACCTACACCGCGAAGGTCGAGTCGGACGCGCGCGTGCTGGTGCTCGCGGCCGAGGACTATAGCGGCATCTCGCCCGTCTACAAGAAGAACACTGCGCCCAACTACCTCTCGTACTACCTGGACGCGCTCGCCGCCAACGGCATCGCCGCCGACGTCTACGATGTCGACGCGAACGGGCGTAAGGCACCCAGCGCCCTCGGCGTGCTGAGCCACTACAAAGCGGTGATCTGGTACACCGGCGACGATCTTATCACCCGCGAGCCCGGCATGGTCCCGGGCACTGCATCACGGCTGGCGAACGACGAGATGCTCGCGGTGCGCTCGTTCCTGAACGAGGGCGGGCGGCTACTGTACACTGGGAAGTACGCTGGCTACGAATACGCGTTCGGGTATGAGTTCCAGCCGGAGACAAATGCGGCGTGTAATCCGAATGACACGGGCCAGGACGGCTGCCTGGGGCTCTCCGACGATTTCCTCCAGTACTACCTGGGGGCCTACATCTACAACGACGACGCCGGCACGACTTCGAACGGCAAGATCTACGACATCGTCGGTTCCGACAAGCCGTTCACGTCGCTCACCTGGGGATTTGGCGGAGCAAGCGCGAATAACCAGGATCACAGCGCCTCGTTCATCGCGACGAGTGGGATCTTGCCGCCCGCCACCTACCCGCAGTTCACAAGCTCGGCTTCGGCGAAGTACAACCGGCTCGGCGGACCATTCGACCCACATACCGGCACATACTACATGTACTCGCAGATCGCCGACATTTCCTACAAGCGCCTGACCCGCACCATTGATCTGACGGGCCAAGCATCGGGGAACCTCTCGTTCTGGATCTCGCGCGACACCGAGCAGGATTGGGACTTCGTCTTCGTCGAAGCCCACACGGTCGGCCAGGACGACTGGACGACGCTGCCCGATCTCAATGGGCATACGAGTCAGAGCACCGGACCGCAGGATCCCGACCTGGCGAGTTGCCCAGCCGGCTGGCGCGAGCTGCACCCATTCCTCGACCATTACCAGACGCTCAACGCCGACGAGACGTGCTCGCCCTCGGGAACGACCGGCGCCTGGAACGCCGCCAGCGGCAGCTCGGGCGGCTGGCAGCAATGGTCGATCGATCTCTCGCCCTACGCCGGCAAGCAGGTCGAAGTCTCGATTGCCTATGCCAGCGACTGGGCAGTTCAAGGGCTGGGCGTGTTCGTGGACGACACGACCGTTTCGGTGGGCGGGTCGACCTCCTTCGAGGATGGGCTTGGTGGCTGGAGCGTGACCGGACCGCCGCCGGGCAGCGCCCCGAACTCGAACAACTTCATCCGCGCGACGGCAGCTGGCTTCCCGGAGGGAGCGGCGATCACAACCGACGATACGATCTACTTCGGCTTCGGCTTCGAAGGCATCATGGGATCGGATGCTCGGAAGGTGGTCATGCAGCGTGTGATGGGGTACCTGCTGCGCTAAACCTGGAATGCGAGCGGACACGCAGCGAGGGTGGGGCTTCGGCCTCACCCTCGTTTTATTCTAGCGTAGCTATTGCGTGCGACCCAGCGGTTGTTTAGTACTATCATAGATTCAACCTACGCGTATCCATCGTAACATCATGTAAGCGCCCTGTGACAATACCCCACTTCGCCTGCGCCCGCCGTACGCCACCGCATTGCCGCGAGCAATGCCGGTGCAAGAAGGAGAAAGCTATGCGGAAGGTTTCTCTACTGGTGCTGGTCGCGCTGTTGGCCACCGTTGGAACCGCCTTTGCCATCAACCGCAACTATAGTGTCCACCTATCGAGCGATGAGGAAGTGCCGCCGGTCGCCGATCTGGTGATCGACAGCCAGGCCCAGGGGCAGGCTATTTTCCACCTCAGCGAGGACGGCACTGCGCTGGAGTATAAGCTGATCGCCGCCAATATCGACAACGCCTTCATGGCGCATATCCATCTGGGCGCCGTCGGCACGAACGGGCCGATAGTGGTGTTTTTGTACGGCCCGGTCGCACCTGGCGGGGGCAGAACCGATGGTGTGCTGGCCGAAGGCACGATTACAGCCGCTAATCTGGTTGGTCCACTGGCCGGGCATCCACTTAGCGATCTGATTACGGCAATGAATGACGGCGGCGCCTATGTGAACGTCCACACGAACGACGGCGTCGCACCGCCGAATACCGGACCGGGCGACTTCCCCGGCGGTGAGATCCGCGGGCAACTTCCCTAAGGGACTTTCGAAAAAACTCGCCGATCGCTTGTCGTCCGTGTTGCATTTTCCATAGTGCGTAGTGCGTAGTTGGCATTCCTACGCACTACGCACTAGACTTGTACGTACTTGCCAGCGCCGCATCCATGATGTAGACTGCAACCCGACGGCACATAGGTGCAGACCAATCGTGGCGGCGGCGCCGAGCACGGCCATTTCCCGAAAAGCACTGAATAGATGTACGACTCACAGATTCTGATCGTTGGCGGCGGGGCGGCAGGGCTTTCGACTGCCGGTGCACTGAAGTGCCGCGGCCGCACAACTATTGTGATCGATCGCAATGCGCGTATCGGCGACGTGTGGGCGCAGCGCTACGACCGGCTGCGCTTGCATACGATCTATTCCGATATCGCGCACTACCCACTACCCCGGCACTACCCAGAATACCCCACCAAAGATCAGTACGCCGAGTATCTGCGCGACTACGCGCGCCGCTTCGAGATCGACGTTGTCGCCGGCTGCGCGGTGCGCAAGGTCGGCCGGGCCGAGGACGGCGCGCGGCCTGGCTGGCTGATCGCGAGTGATTGCGGCGACTGGCGCGCCCGTGTGGTGGTGCTGGCTACCGGGCAGTATGGTACGCCCGTGGTGCCCAACTGGCCCGGCCGCGCGGAGTTCACCGGCGAGTTGATTCACTCGGCAGCCTACAAGAGCGCTCACTCATATGCCGGCAAACGTGTGCTGGTGATCGGCATTGGCAACAGCGGCGCAGAGATTGCCGCCGAACTGGCCGAGCAGGGCGCTTCCCTCGTGTCCATTAGCATTCGCACGCAGCCACCAATCGTCGCGCGCGATGCATTTGGGATGCCGGCCCAGCGCTCTAGCCTGCTGCTGACCAGGCTGCCGCAACGTATGGCCGACGTCGTCGCGCGCACAGTCACACGGCTGGCGGTGGGCGACCTGTCACAGCATGGCCTGCAGCCACCGGCCTGGTGGCCTTACAGCGCGCAGCATGTTCCGGTGATCGATGCCGGTTTTGTGCTCCAGCTGAAACGCGGGCGCATTACAGTGCGGCCCAATATCGTGCGTTTCAGGTCAAGCGGCGTCGTGTTCGACAATGGATGCACCGAAGACTTCGACGCTGTAATCGCCGCGACGGGTTACCGCTGCGGACTGCCGGATCTGCTCGATCTGCCCGGCGCACTCGACGAGAAGGGCGAACCAGCTTTTCCCTCCGGCCAGCCAACCAATTACCCCGGTCTGTACTTCATGGGCTACACCCACAGTCTGCGCGGCCACCTGTACGAGGCCAACCGCGACTCGCGCCGCCTGGCGAAGCTCATCGAAGCCTATTTGCGCGACGGTTAGTCTGGGTAGATTTCCACAAAGCGATATCAGAGTAAATGTGTGCTTGACAAACTAATACTATTAGTCTATAATCTAATCATATTAATTAATTGTAGCTCACCTGATGGCAATCACACCAGCGAACCTGTGAGCTGACACACATCAGTGTTAAAGGAGACTCGAATGCGAATTACTTATCATGGCAATGACCTCGTCCAGCTCACGCGGTTCCCACGCATTTTTCCAGTCAACTGCTATTTTGTGCGTGAAGACGACGG
>WNFV01004761.1_pt1 | contig 31723 bp, 34 predicted proteins | sample 5400101 | NCBI WGS metagenome assembly WNFV01 (sample SAMN13153361, study PRJNA577476) | soil metagenome | isolation source: 115 cm soil or saprolite under grassland replicate 1 | place: USA:California | collected 2016-06-15 | reverse complement strand
CGTTCGCGGGGCCGGCGCGACGGTACCGCGAGAAGGCCGAGCAGTGGGGTCGGGGAGCGGCGCGATCAGGATGGCCGCGCGCCAAGGATCTCCTCCGGGAATACCGGCGCCTCGTCGCGAGATTCCAGGTGGAGGTGACGAGCTTCGAGCGCAAGCGATTCGTCAACCTCTCGCACGAGCCGAACAAGGCGATGAATCTCAACAGCTACATCGCGCTCATGGGGCGACACTGGAGGGCAGTGACTTCCGGAGGCGGGCGTGTCCTCGAGCCGGTCGGCCCGGAGGAGGCGAATCTGTCCGTGCCAGACGCCGACTACCTGCTGATGCTGGACGCCGACAGCGTCATCGACCCCGAATACATGCTGCGCAGCCCGGACACGAGACCATGGCCGTGGTCCAGACCCCGTACAGCGCCTTTCCGAATGCTTCGGGCATCATCGAGCGGGTGGCCGGCGCCACCACCGATATCCAATACATCATCCATCAGGGCTTCACGTCCTACGGCGCCACCTTCTGGGTGGGCGCAAATGCGCTCGCCCGCAAGGCGGCCCTGGAGGATATCGCCGAAGCGGGCAGCGAGCGCGGATATCCCATTCGGCGCTTCATCCAGGACCGGACGGTCATCGAAGACACGGAGTCGACCATCGACCTCATTGCGCGGGGCTGGCGACTCCACAACTATCCCGAGCGCCTCGCCTTCAGCGCGACGCCGCCTGATTTCGGGTCGCTACTCATCCAGCGGCGCCGGTGGGCCAACGGCGGCTTGCTGATCCTGCCCAAGCTCCTCCGCCATCTCGCCCGGAGCGGGAGTGTCCGCGGCGCGCTTCGTGAAGGCTTCATGCGCTGCCACTATCTGGCCTCCCTCGCCGTCGTGAACGCCGGCCTGCTCCTGATTCTCTCCCTGTCGTTCGACGAGGGGCGGCGAAACCTCTGGCTCCCCCTGACGGCGGTCCCCTACTTCGCCCTCTATGCCCGGGATCTTCGCCACTGCGGCTACCGCGCCACTGATGTGTTTCGGGTCTTTGCCCTCAACCTGATGCTGATCCCGGTTCACCTCGGCGGAGTCTTCCTGTCCCTTCGCCAGGCGTGGACGGGGACGAAGAGCTCGTTCGGCCGGACGCCCAAAGTCCAGGGACGCACGGCGGCCCCGCCCTTTTATGTGATCGCGGAATTCGCCATGCTCGCAAGCTGGCTCGCGGGCGCGGTCTTCGAGTTCTTTCACCGACGACCGTGGCATGCCGCGTTCGCGTTGGGGAATGCGGCCTTTCTCGGCTACGCCATCGTCCACTTCATCGGCTTGCGGGGGAGCTGGGCGGACTTTGCCATGACCATGGGAAGCGGCGCCGCCGGCGCCGTCCCCCCGGACGCGAGATCCTCGTCCGCCATATCGTCCGCCGCCGTGACGACACGGACGTGACGATCAAGGTCTGCGCTCCGGGGCTGCGCGGAGCCGGCGCTCTCCGACTGTCTCCGCTACCGGCAGACGGCGCTGAGCTTGCGGAGCGGAATCGCGGGGCCCGGAGGGATGGGGAGCCTTCGCGCACGAGCGACCTGGAGCAGGAAGGTCAGCTCACCATCCCACACGAGGTCCGGGTCGAGCTTGTACGCGGGGTCCGCCATCGCTTCGGTCAGACCAATCATCGTCACGCCGGCCTGTCGATAGGCGGCCAGGAGCTCGTCCAACATCACGGCATCGAAAGCGCCAAGGTGGAGGAGGAGGATGTGCTTGATCTGCCGTCCCAGCACCGCCTGGGATACGGCCTCGGACCACGCAAGGCGCTGCACGGCCGACTGCAGAAAACTCTGCTTCAGCCACTGGATGGCGCCGAGGTCGGCACGGCCCACGCACCGCGCGTACGCATCGTTCCAGGCCCAGTCATCGAAGTAGACGGTGACCTGAGCGATCTGATAGCCCTGCGCGGCCAGCCACCGGCGCACGGCACGGCGCTTCTGGGGGGTGTCGCCCTCGCGGAGGTAGGGGTAGCGGAAGACACGGCCCCAGAGCGGGCCGGCCACCTCGACGAGCATGGCTTCGTTGCGCTCGATGTCCCCGATGTAGTCGGCGGTCGACACGCGATTCAGATTGGGGTGGGTGAAGGTATGGTTCCCCACGCGCAGACCGGCCTCGACCCACATCCTCAGGATGTCCATGTGATCCGGGTTGTCCCGTATCTGCCCTCCATTCACGAACCCATAAACCTCGGGCACCGCGTGTCGCTTCAGGATGGTGATGATCTGCTCCGCGATGGCCGAGCGCTGCATGCCTTTGGGGAGCGCCCCGTGGGTGGGAAGATCATCGATGGTCACCGCCATCTCCGTGGCCCCGCTCGACCTGCCCGCCAAGGCGCCCGCCAGCACCACCGCCCACAGGACTCGCTTCATTGCCGTCCACAATCCGGCCGGGGGGGCGGGCGCGTCAAGCGAGAAAGGACGGGGGACCATTGACGATGTCGCGCATCCTCGGCATCTCCGCCTTCTACCACGACTCGGCGGCCGCGCTTCTGCACGACGGCGAGATCGTGGCCGCCGCCCAAGAGGAGCGGTTCAGCCGGAAGAAGCACGATCCCGCTTTCCCCCGTCAGGCGGTCAGCTATTGCCTCGAGGAGGGCGGTGTCTCCCTCGATGAGCTGGACGCGGTGGTCTTCTACGACAAGCCCTTCCTCAAGTTCGAGCGCCTGCTCGAGACGTACTACGCCTTCGCTCCGCGGGGCCTCAGGTCCTTCCTCACTGCCATGCCCGTCTGGATCAAGGAGAAGCTGCTGCTCAAACGGCTCATCCTGGACGAGCTCGGCGGTGTCCAGCGCTTTGATGGCAAGCGGACGAGACTCCTCTTCCCCGAGCACCATCTCTCCCACGCGGCCAGTGCCTTCTATCCGTCGCCCTTCCCCGAGGCGGCGGTGGTGACCATCGATGGGGTGGGGGAATGGGCGACCGCCTCGATTTGCCACGGGCACGAGAACCGGCTGACCATCCTCCGCGAGCTGCACTTCCCGCACTCTGTCGGCCTGCTGTACTCGGCCTTCACCTACTTCCTGGGCTTTCGCGTCAACTCCGGCGAATACAAGCTGATGGGGCTTGCCCCGTACGGCGATCCCGCGTCCGATCGGGTCGCGCGCTTCGCCGCGCTGATCCGGAGTCGGCTCGTCGATGTCAGACCGGACGGATCCCTCTGGCTGGATCAGCAGTATTTCAACTACGCCACCGGCCTCACCATGATCGACGAGGACCGCTGGCGGCGGCTCTTCGGCTTCGCCGTCCGGAGGGCCGAGGACGAGCTCCTGCCTGAGCACTGCGACCTGGCGCTCGCCATCCAAATGGTCACGGAGGAAATCGTGCTCAACATGGTGCGAGAGGCCAAGCGGCTTACCGGCTCGAGATGCCTGTGCCTGGCCGGCGGAGTGGCCCTCAACTGCGTGGCCAATGGGCGAATCCTCAAGAGTGGTCTCTTCGACGACATCTGGATTCAGCCGGCGGCCGGCGATGCCGGGGGGGCGCTCGGCGCCGCCTATTGCGCCCATCACATCTTCTTCGGGGCGCCCCGGGACGCCGACGGCAAGACCGACCAGATGCGGGGGGCGCTCCTGGGGCCGGAGTACTCGGAGGCGCAGGCCCGCCGGATCGCCCGCAAGTACGCGGCACCGTATCGGCAGCATGAGGACTTCGGCGACCTCTGCCACGAAGTCGCGAGACTGCTCGACGGGGGGAGCGTGGTGGGCTGGCATCAGGACCGGATGGAGTGGGGGCCGCGGGCGCTGGGCAACCGCAGCATTCTCGCTGATGCCCGGCAGCCGGAGATGCAGCGGAAGCTCAACCTGAAGATCAAGTTCCGCGAGGGGTTTCGACCGTTCGCCCCGTCGGTCCTCGTCGAGGACGTGGGGGAGTACTTCGACGTGAAGACGCCGTCGCCCTACATGCTCCTGATCGCCGCGGTACAGGAGGAGCGGAGGAGAGCCCTGCCCGAAGGTTACGGGGGGTGGGGCTGGAGGAAGAAGCTCTACCGGATGCGTTCCGACATCCCGGCCGTGACGCACATCGACTTCTCGGCGAGGCTGCAGACCGTGCACGAGGAGACCAATCCCAGCTACTGGCGATTGCTCAAGGCCTTCAAGGATCGGACAGGGTACAGCCTCATCTCGAACACCAGCTTCAACGTCAGGGGGGAGCCGATCGTGTGCACGCCGGAAGATGCCTACCGGTGCTTCATGCGGACGGAGATCGACTATCTGGTGATCGGGAAGCTGCTCTTCGACAAGAGCAGGCAACCGGCGTGGCACGAAGAACGCGACTGGAGATCGACCGTTGGCGTGGATTAGAGCCGTGGTGGAGACGACAGGCGTCGCGATCGTCTTCGTCTCGTACTCTGTCTTCGTTTTTCATCGCGGCCTCGATTCTCCGTTCGTGTACATCTGGGCCGGCACGGCCGTTCTCCTGGGGGCCGCGGTGATGCTTTCGCGGGGCGGGGTAGCGTTCAAGGCGGCGCTCTTCAACCTGGCCGTGCTCGTCATGGCCATGGGAATCGCCGAGGCCTACGTCGGCGGGTGGCTACCGTGGGGGCCCCGGGGTATGCCGGCGGCGGCTCTCACGCGCGAGGGGGAGTTCTTCGGACGGATCGGAGGAGGATATTTTCGTCCGGACGACGTCCGAGGCTACGCCGCCGAGGCGAACGTGAAAGCCCATGAGCGGGTGCGGACCGACGATCACCTCCTGCGCGACATCGTCTATACCACCGACGCGAACGGTCTTCGCGTCACCCCTCACGATATGGAGCCGACTCCCGCCACCTCGGCCGTGGCATATGAGAACGTCGTGTTCTTCGGCTGCTCGGTGACCGTAGGGGAGGGCGTGGCCGATCGGGAAACGATGCCGTGGGCGTTCGAAGCGCTCTCGCGGGGGAGATATCGGGCATCCAACCTCGGCTTCCACGGCTATGGCCCCCATCAGATGCTCCGGATACTCGAGACCGGTCTCATCGATCGCCTCCTGGCCGGCCGCCCGCCCGCCAAAGCCGTGTACCAGGGATTGATCGAGCATATCGAGCGATCGGCCGGGAACTATCCCGCCATCTCATGGGGGCCGTCGACGCCGCGATACGTCCTCCGCCCCGATGGAACCCCCGCCTACGATGGACCGTTCTATACGGGCTACGGTAGTGCCATTCTCTCCGGGCTGAGCCAGTCGCACGTCTTTCCGGCGGTGGCACCGTTCGCCATTGGCTGGCGAAGAACCGCCGGGGACATCGATCTCTACGTGGCCATCGTCAAACGGTCCAAGGAGCTGTTCGCAGCGCGGTACGGCGGCCAGTTCGTTGTCGTCATGTGGGGAGCCTATGATCGAGACTACGCGGCCGTGGTGGAGCGCCTGCGACGGAGCGACATCAGAGTCCTCGAGGTTCACACGATCATTCCCGATATCTACAGCGCAGACTGGAAGTACAAGCTAGCGGGCGACGAGCATCCGAATCCAACCGCCCATGCGCTCATCGCGAAGTTCCTGCTCGCGGAGCTGTGAGGAGATCGCCGCCATGTCATTGGCCAAGGACCTGTGGGATTTCACGAAAGAGCGCAAGAAGTGGTGGCTTGCCCCGGTCATCATCATGCTTGCGCTGCTCGGTCTCCTCATCGCCGCCGGGGGCACGGCCATCGCGCCCTTTATCTACACCATCTTCTGAGCGCTCCGGAGCCACGAGCCATGGCGGGTCAGAAGGATGATGCCGAGCGCTCCCGATCGCTGGAGACCCTTGCGGTGCTCGCCGCCGCCTGCATCGTGGGCGGACTGGTCTTCGGGGCGCGGGCCTTCGCGTACGCCGCTCTCGCCCTTCTGCTCCTCGGTCTCCTCTTCCGGCGGCCGGCGGCCATGCTCTCGAGGGTGTGGCTCGGGTTTGCGGCCGTGCTGGGAGGGGTCAACTCCAGGATTCTTCTGACCATCGTCTACTGTCTGGTGCTCGTTCCGATCGCCTTCCTTCACCGGCGGATCCGTGGCAATCCGATGCACCTGGAGCGGAGCCGTGACCCCCAGCCGTCGTACTGGACCATTCGCGATCACCGGTTCGAGCCGCGGGATATCGAGCAGCCCTGGTAACCGCGATGCACGTCGTCTCACGGCCGCTTCGTCGTGGGCGGCGCCTTACTTCTTACCCGTGAAAAACTCCTTGACGTTCTCGCCGCTGAACTTGGCACCTTCCACGACGGTATGGCCGATACCCGCAAACATTTCCCTGAATCCGAGCCCGACCTCACCTTGGCCGATCTGCTTGGCCCCCCGCTCGACCCGTTTGGTCGCCTGGTCCACCTTGGTCTTGTCGGCAGCCCCGGCCGTCCCGCACGAGAGAGCCAGAGCCGCGAGGAATCCTTGAGCGATCCACACCCAGCGAAGTCTCCGTGTCATGACGCACCTCCCTCGGAGCGTTTGCTCACGAATCCATGCTACCACCACCTTCCCCCTCGGCGCGATGAGGAGCACTGTGGCTCTGGCTTCCGAACTCGACCTCGAAACGTGCCCCGGCACAGGCTCTAAGGCATGGAATCGCAAGACCGGACCTCAGGGTGCCGCGCCAAAGCGAGCGCCGCGTGATCCCGGATTGGAGGAGTACAAACGGCGACATAACCTCGATACTGTACGGTGCCCACCATGCCTGAGCACGCCGTCGACATCGGGAGCCGACTGAACCCCGCGTCGCGTGACGCGCCGGAATCCGCCTACGCCTGGACCCGGCTCTTTGCCGCGCTGTCGTTGGCGACCATCGGGAGCGTCGGTCTGTGGTCAGTCATCGTGGCCCTGCCCGCGGTCCAGGTGGAGTTCGGTGTCGCGCGCTCCGCCGCGTCGCTGCCCTACACCGTGACGATGATCTGCTTCGGCTTCGGTGGAATCCTGATGGGGCGCCTGTCCGATCGCTTCGGCATCATCACGCCAGTCGCGGGCGGGGCCATCTTTCTGGGGCTCGGCTATGGCGTCGCCAGCCAGGCGACAAGCCTCTGGCAGTTCATCCTGGCCCAGGGTCTGCTGGTGGGCGTCGCCAGCTCGGCCACCTTCGCGCCGCTTCTCGCCGATACTTCGCTCTGGTTCACCCGTCATCGCGGCATGGCCGTGGCCATCATCGCGAGCGGCAGCTACCTCGCGGGAACGGTCTGGCCGCCCGTCGTGCAGCACTTTCTACAGAGCGAGGGCTGGCGGCGGACATATCTGGGTATCGCCGTCTTCTGCGTGGCGACCATGTTGCCCCTGGCGTTGGCCCTCCGGCGGCGCTCGCCGCTGACCGAGCGCCCTTCGGCGGGTCCGCATGTCGCGTTGCCGTCGTCGCGACCCCTGGGGATGTCGCCGACCGCGCTGCAGTCGCTGCTCGTCATCGCCGGCCTGAGCTGCTGCGTCGCCATGTCGATGCCGCAAGTCCACATCGTCGCGTACTGCGGTGACCTCGGCCATGGCGCAGCGCGGGGCGCGCAGATGCTCTCGCTGATGCTGGGCTTCGGCGTGCTGAGCCGCCTCGCGTCGGGCTGGGTCTGCGATCGGATCGGTGGGCGACGCACGCTGCTCCTGGGTTCGAGTCTGCAAGCCCTCGCGCTGGTTCTCTTCCTGCCCTTCAAAGGCCTCGCCTCGCTGTACATCCTGTCGGCGCTGTTCGGCCTGTTCCAGGGCGGGATCGTGCCCGCCTATGCAGTCATCATCCGGGAGTTTTTCCCTCCCGAAGAGGCCGGGGTGCGCGTGGGCACCGTGCTGATGGCCACCGTATTCGGCATGGCGCTGGGCGGCTGGATGTCCGGCGTGATCTTTGACGTGACCGGCTCCTATCAGACCGCGTTCCTCAACGGCATCCTGTGGAATCTGCTGAATCTCGGCATCGCCGTCGGGCTGCTGCGCCAACCGGGGAGGTCGCTCGAGCAAGCCTAGTGCGCCTCCAACGAGTATTCCCCACACCTCGCGTGACCCCGCAGAGTGCCGGGCCAAGTTGCGGCCAGACGAGGCCCGAGGGAGGCCGCAGCCCGAGGCGTCCGTGGCCATTCGAGCCGAGGGGCCCTGCCACGAGGCGAGGGCCGAGTGAGTCGTACGGTGAGGGCTGCGGGCGACCGAGAACGTGGCCGTTCGAGTTGAGCGGCCTGCCCGCGAGACGAGGGCTGGGTAGATCTGGCGAAGTCAAGTTGGTCCGGCACTAGCCGTACCCGTGAAGAAGTCCGGAGTCACCTCTCCCCTGAAGTGCACGGCGTTGGCGGACCTACGAGGCCGGTGACGGCCGTTTGAAGGTTTCGAGGAGAGCTGGCAAACTCGAGCCATGGAATGGTCGCCAAATCGAGGCGCATTGCGTGGTCGCGTGGTCAGCTCGGGTCAACTCGCGCGCGAGTATGGGTTCGTCGACCTCGACGGCTCACAGCCCGACATCTGGCGATACATCGAGGAGATCCGAGACCGTGGGCTCCAGGCAAACCGCAATGACTATCGATAGCTTGCAGGCAAGCACGTGAGCGGTCTGAGAGAGGTCGGGATCTGGTGATGGTCCGAAGGCGCGCATGAGCCGGCTCGCGCTCGCCCCTCTTGCCTTTGTGCTGATCGCCGTGCCGGTCGCGGCCGATGATTCCCAGGAGGCCTGGGCCGCACTCGTCAATGGCGGTCATGTCGCGCTCATCCGCCATGGCAACGCGCCACCCGGCTACGGCGACCCGCCCGGTTTCAAGATCGACGACTGCGCGACCCAGCGCAATCTGGACGAGAGAGGACGGGCGCAAGCCCGGGCGCTCGGCGAGGCCTTCCGCCAACACGGTGTGCCCGTAGAGAAGATCCTCTCCTCGCCATGGTGTCGCTGCCTGGAGACGGCACGGCTGATGGCGCTCGGTCCAGTCGACGGTACATGGGCCGTGGCAGCTTCCGATAAGAGCCCGGAACGGCTCGCTGCATTGAAGCAGATGGTGTCCGGCTGGCGCGGACCGGGTACGCTCGTGCTGGTGACTCACGGTCTGACGGTTCAAGCGCTGGTCGGTATCCTGCCGGGCCAGGCCGAGACCGTGGTGCTACGATCCAAGCCTGGCAACGAGCCGGGGGTCGACGTCGTGGGCAGGATCCGTGTGCCCGAGTGACGTTCTGCAGATGACGCGGTTTGGGGGGCGCGCAGGCATCCTTGGCCATTCCGGAAGCGGAGCGGGCCCACACGCCCGCGGGTGCCCCGCCCAGGACGGCGGCGGGGCACCCGTTCTGAGCGAGGCTCAGACACCCAGGTACTGGCGGCGCAACGACTCGAGCAATGCCTGGACCGGCCAAGCTTGGGCGACGAGCGGATGGACGTACAGAGGGGCCACCTGGGCCGAACCCGCCTCCGGCAGAGAGAACGCGGGCATGCCGAAGACCGGGGCAACGGTGGCTGCCATCGGGTCCGTGACACCGCCCATCGTGCGATACGCGATGCCCGGCGAGGCCGCGGCCGGAGACGCAGTAGTCTGGCCGTTGCTGCGGGAGACGGTCGTCGGCGCTCCCGGCTGCGGCTCCGGCTGGAGGAGCTGTTCGAGCCCGTGCAGCCGGGGAAGGCCGGCGCCAACACGCCCCCCGCCGAAGCCGTAGGGAACGCAAAGAGACCGGATCATACTGAAAAGCGCAGCAACCCGCTGCTGACTCCTGGCTCGCAGCGGGCCTTGAAAGAGCGGATGATGGGCGAGCAGGAGCGCGGCGAGGCCGGTCACGTGGGGCGCCGCCGTGGACGTCCCCGACTGCGGCTCGAAGCCACCCGGAACCGTGGAGACGATAGCCACTCCGGGTGCACACACCGCTACTTCGGGGCCGAAGGCGCTGAAGGCGGGCGAGAAGATCCCGTCACCGGCCACGAGGTTCGGCAGCACCGTCGTGGCATCCCACGTCGCCTCCGGAAACTCGTTGAGGCGCCCCACCGCTCCGACGGCCAGCGTGTATCGCGACGAGGCCGGATACTGCACCCGGCCGCCCGAGTTGCCGGCCGCCACGACGCAGGCGATCCCGTGGAGCGCGGCCTCTTCGAGCTTTTGGTCGATCGCCTCCGACGGCTGCGGACTGCCGAGGCTCAGATTCACGATGTCGATATCGAGATCGACACAGTAGTCGAGAGCCTCGAGCAGGCTGCTGAACTGTCCACCCGGGAAGACTTTGATGACGTGGATCTCGGCCTCCGGAGCGAAGCCGCGCAGCATCTTTCCCGACTCGTCGCGGGCGGCGATGATGCCGGCCGCGTGCGTCCCGTGACCGATGACGTCCAGCGTCCAGGCCTGGGGATCCGCGCTGTTGGTGAGATCGAGGCCGAGGCGGATGTGGTGGAGCAACGGGTGGCTGGTGTCCGCTCCCGAGTCCACGATGGCGATCCTGAGCCCTCTGCAGGTGAGCGTCTCCGGAATGCGATGGAGGCCCATCTGGAGCTGGCCCCAGCCATAGCGGAAGTGCTCCGGGAAGCCGGCGATGGTCTCCTCGATGGCGCGCAGGCGGATGACGTTCATGTCGCCATCGACCAGGTCCGGCTCGGTGAGAAACTGGTCCCAGTAGCCGTTGGGGGCGCTCACGAACAGCGAGCGCGCACGCCGGCTCGGCAGTGTGGCGAGAGGGAGCGTCACTTCGCCCCGCTTGTCCGTGCGGCCCTCTTGAGGAAATCCCTCGCCGGCCAGGCTCACCCCGACGCTGGCCAGCGGTTTGTCACCCTCGCCGATCACACGGAAGCGGATCTGGCGGTTTTCGACGGCGCCCCCGAAGCTCCAGGAGGCGAGGCGGGTCGGTGCCGGCCGGGAGAGCCCGGCCGGCGTGCCATATTCGAGCGCTGCGTCCTCCTCAAAGACAAGCTGGGGAGGGACCATGTGCCGGATGAGCTCCGTGCGATTGGGGTCGATGCGGGCGATGTACGTCTCGGTGGCCTCGTCGGGAGCCAGGGACAGCGCGGAGAACGGCCGCCGTGGCCGCAGCACGCGCACGAGCTCCAGGCCGGGGAGCTGCCCCAGCGTAGCGCGCACCGCTCCCGCCGACATGGGCCGGAATCCGGCGCTCAGTGCCCGGCTTCCGCGACGAGGCGTGATGATGAACTGCCGCTTTCCCTGATCCAGATTTCGCATGGGCGGCGGCGCGCCGCCCGGGGACTTGCTCTCCTCGCCCATTGGCTTCCTCCTCTGAGCAACAGTGTGCCTTCGCGGCGCGCCCCCCATCGTTGGTCAGCAGTCGAGGCGTGCCGTGAAGACGATGCACATCTCGCACGCGAGGGTGGACGGCGAAAGGATGCCGTCCACCCTGTCACGCACGCTCGGCGTCCGTCCCGCCGGTTCAGGCCGCGCAGGCCATGGGCGATGTCACCTGGTAGGGCTGGAAGCTACGCCCCAGCGTCCCAAGGAGCTGACTCGCGATCTGCGGCTGCCAGGCAGAAACGTCTCCGAGAGACGGCCACCCCAGAGTGGGAAGGACTGCCTGCGGCCCAAAGCCGAAGCTGTGAGGCCGGCCGAGCCAGCCACCGACGGTCCCGATCGGCAGTCCGAACTGGCCTGGCTGAGTGGCGGCGAGGCCCGGATAGCCGCCGAGCTGAGGAGAACCAAACAGTGTCTGCGTCGGGAAGATCCCGGGCTGCGGATAGCCCTGCCATCCGCCGATCGCCTGCCCGATGGCCGGAGCATACTGGCCCGGGAGAGCGGTGGAAGCGGCGTACGGCGCGAAGGCCGTCGGCCCCAGCATCTGGAGTCCGCTGTCGAACGGCGAGACCCGTCCGGGCAGCCCAATCGCGGCACCGAGCTGACCCGCGAGTTGCTGCTGCGCCAGGCAGCCGGCTATCAACTGTCCCAACGATTGCGCAAACTGCTGCGCATACTGCCCCGGCCCGGCCCCGAACAGGCTCTGCGGCACCAGGGTCTGCGGCTGGAGCTGGGGAAACACACCGGGCTGCCCAAAATACGCGTGCGTGTCGACCATCATCCTTGACCTCCTTTACCCTCTGGTCCAATGGGTTTCGTCTTGCCACCACGGCCTCATCCGGAAGGCGCGGTCACGGGCTGGGCGGGATCAGACGCCGTGGTGGTCCGTCGGTCTCCGCCCGCAGCCCAGACACGAGCCTCTGACGCAACCTTCTTGCCAGTCCGCGGGCGCGCGGATCGAGCTGTTGAAGATGGCCGCAAGCGCCCTCCGACAAAGGCGCTTCACAAATTGTTCCGCGAGGATATGTCGGGATCGCGGCGCTTCGATGACGTGCGGGACGGCCACACCGTATCAGCGCGTCGTCGCCAGAGGAGAGGAAGTTCAGGAGCTTAGAGCAGTGTGCTCAGCGAAGCCGGAGTGAGACCATTCGCCTCAGTCGCGTTTGCTGAGGGGAATTCCGTGTCGCTTCGTCAGACGATAGAGCGTGCGCCGATGGATGCCGAGCAGCTCGGCGGCGAGCTTCTTGTTCCATCCTGCCACCTTCAACACACGGCGGATGTGGTTTTTGACGACATGCGTGAGTCCGAGGGCCGGGCCGGCGGTCGAAGCGGCCTCGCGCACGGCGCCCACCAGCTTTGGCGGCAGATCGGCGGGGAGGAGCACAGGATTCGTGGTCAGGGCAGCTGCCCGTTCGATGGCGTGCTGGAGCTCCCGGACATTTCCCGGCCAGTCGTACGCGACGAGCGAGGCCAGGGTCTCGGGTGAGATCGAGCAGGGTGCCTGATCGTTCGCGTCGCGGAAGGCCCGGAGGAAGTGGCCGGCGAGCACCGGAATGTCCTCCCGCCGCTCCCGCAGGGGCGGGAGGACGATGGTCACGACGCTCAGGCGATAGAAGAGATCTTCCCTGAATCTTCCGTCGGCGACCAGCGTCGCCAGATCCTTGTTGGTCGCGGCGATCACTCGCACATCGACCTTGACGCTGTCGGTCCCTCCGACCCGCCTCACCTCGCGCTCCTGGAGCACGCGCAGGAGCTTCGCCTGCACGCATGCGCTGATCTCCCCGATCTCGTCGAGGAAGCAGGTGCCGCCGCCCGCCGTCTCGATGAGCCCCCGCTTGTCGGTCTGGGCGCCGGTGAACGCTCCCTTGACGTGACCGAACAGCTCGCTCTCGAGGAGGCTCTCGGCGAGGGCGCTGCAGTCGACGGTCACGAACGGATGCTCTCCGCGGCGGCTCGTCGAGTGGATGGCCCGCGCGATGAGCTCCTTTCCCGTTCCCGTCTCGCCCTGGATGAGCACCGTGCTCGTGGTCGGAGCGACACGCGCGACCATTTCATAGACCTCGAGCATCGCTTCGGAGGTCCCGACCATGCCGTAGGTCAGGCCGTGCTTGCCTTCGGCGGTCGCCTCGAAGAACCCAGGGCGGCGGTCCTGCTCGGCCAGGGTCTCACGAGGGATCTCCGTGGGCCGGGACTGAGGCATCGCTCACCTCCACAGAGGGATCATCATCTGAAGCGTTCGTTGTCTCTAGCTACAGGGTGATCGAACGAGGCGGGTGCCGTCCAGAGCGACGCGACGGTCAGGAGCGGTTCCGCCTGGGCAGGGCGCGAGGCGCCCGCCGTACCGCGTCAGATCAGATGGTCAGAAGACTCCGCGACCGAGAAGGCGGAAGGCTGATGGATGCAACAACGAGGGACCTCCGGACCGAACGTGACGCAGGCTTATGCTGTGTCGCACATTCCGCGTTCCTCTCATACTGGCGTCAGGCTAGCCCCGCCTCCGGAGGCTGTCAAGCGAAGCCCGCCGTCCTGCTCGTGCCGAGGGACTCTCGGCCTCACGATTTCCGCCGCTGACTGCTCGAGCGAGCGAGAGAGCTGACCTCGGCCCGGCCTGGCGATCCCGCCGTCGTCGGGCTGGACCGAACCTGTGCGCTTCTGCGGTATAGTCGACGCCGGGCCGCTGGCCGGCCGCTCTCGATCGCGCAAGCGGCCGGCAATCCCGAGGTCCCCAGGAGCGCCGACCGTGAAAGTCATCGATGCCATCGCCCGTATTCTGAAGATCGAGGGTGCCGAGTTCCTGAGCGCCTATCCGACGACCCCGTTGATCGAGGCCACGGCCAAGGCCGAGGCATGACCGGGCTCGATTTCGAGACGGCCGTGCGCTGCGGGATCCCCATCCTCACCGTCGTGCTCAACAACTCGAGCATGGCCATCGAGATCCCGCACCTCGTCGTGTCGCATGACAAGTACGGCACGCGCGAGATCGGCGGGCGTTACGCGGACTTGGGGCGCGCCATGGGCGGATGGAGCGGGCGGGTGGAGCGGCCCGAGGAGATCGCGGGCGCCTTCGCCCGGGCGAGAAAGGCCACCGAGGGCGGGCAGGCGACACTGCTGGAGTTCATGACCAGTCAGGAGACGAGGTTCTCGAACCGCGGCGTGCTGCGATAGGGTAGGCACTCACACCGAGGGAGACTTCACATGACGCGCATCGCCTACTTCAACGGCAAGTTCGTGCCCGAGACCGAGGTGGTCATTCCCTACCGCGACCGCAGCTTCAATCGCGGCGATGGCTGCTTCGACATGACCCGCACCTTCGACGGGCGCATCTTTCGCCTCGCGGAGCACGTGGAGCGCCTCTATCGATCGCTCCGCTATCTGCGCATCGACATCGGCCTCGAGCCCAAGGAGGTCGTGGCCATCAGCGAGGAGGTCGTTCTGCGCAACGAGCATCTCCGCGCCGCCGCGGGCGACTGGTGGCTCGCCCAGCGCGTGAGCCGCGGCGTCGACGCGATCGGCGACGAGGGATGGGCACACACCGGGCCGCAGGTCATCGTCGATTGCACGCCGCTCCCCCTCAAGGCGCGGGCGCCTCAGTTCAGGGATGGCATCGACGTGGTGGTGCCCTCGATCCGCCGCATTCCACCGCCCATGCTGAGCCCGCGCGCCAAGACCCACAACTACCTGAACCTCATCCTCGCCGACAAGGAAGTCAAGGCCGCGCAGCCGCAGGCGTGGTCGGTGCTGCTGGATGAGAACGGCAACCTGTGCGAAGGGATCGGCAGCAACATCTTTGTCGTGCGCGACGGGCGGATCTACACGCCACGCGAGAAGTACGTTCTGCCCGGGATCAGCCGGCGGACGGCAATGGAGCTCGCCGTGCGGCTCGGCCTGACCGCGGAGGAGCGAGACCTCGACGTCTACGACGCGGTCACCGCCGACGAGGTCGATCGGCGACGGCCGCGTGCCCGGTCCCGTGACGAAGCGCATCACCCAGGCATATGTCGATCACGTGGGCACCGATTTCGTGGCCCAGTACCTGTCCCGGCTCGCCTGATGCCGGTGCCCGCCCCGCCATCCAGGCGAAGCCGGTGATCGAATAGCGCAGGAGGAGGGACCCGGCGAGAAAGATTTTCTTGGTGTACGTGCTCGCGAACGTGGTCCGGTTCGGGGCACGGCACGATGAATGCAACAACGGGCGTTCAGGAGGTAGTTTGCCATGAACCTGGCCCACAGATTGATCCCTGGATTCGGCTTAGCATCGATGGCGTACGGTACGGGCACTGCCTGGGCGCAGACTTCTTCCGGCCCGGCGATGTCGCCGGCCGTGCCGCCGGGGTCCACGCCGAATGTAGCGGGGCTCTTCGTCGCCGCCGCGCTGATCGTCCTGCTCGCGACGATGATCCTGGTGGGCATAGCGTACGACCTGAGCGGGAGGCGGGAGAAGCTGGCTGTTTCGCTCGAGGCGAGGATATCGGATTCTCTCCTTGCCGATCCGTCGCTCTCAGGCCTCCCTCTCGTCCCCACGGTGAGTATTCCGCTGTGGCGAGGCTCACCCGTCCTCATCGCGATGACGGGCTCGGTCCCGCACTCACAGCTCCGGCACGCCGCGCTGGAGCTGGCCCTGCGCGAAGCGATGAGGAGCGTCAGGACCTATCGCCTCGAGGACCGGATCATGATCGATCCTGCGATGGCGAGACGCGCCGCGTAGCCGAGCGCACGTGACCCGAGTACGAATCAGCGTGGAGTGGCGAGAATCAGCTCCGCGTGGCCCGTTTCAGCGAGGAACCGACGAATGTCCCCCAGAGGGGTGACCAGCGTCTGGCCGGGCATGGGCACATCGATGTACCACGGCGGCTCGCTGCCTTGGGACGTGACGCGCGCCGTCCGGTAGCCCTCGACGAGTCCAATCAGGCCACCGTCGCGCGCGTCGTAGACGCCGCCGCCACTCGACCCATAGCTCACGGACGCATCCACCATGAGGCGCGGGGCCAGCTCCTGATCGGCGGCGTCGTCTCCATTTATCTGACTGACGATCCCCCTCGCCAGCATCATGTTGCGACCCCAAGGGAAGGCGACGACCCAGATGGGCTCGCCGAGCCTCGGGGGCGCGGCAGGGCGGGCGGGCATGCATTCATCGCTCTCTGCTCGAAGGAGAGCCACGTCGAGGTCGGCCGTCTCTCGGTATGCCACGACGCTGCCGGGCTCCTTTATCCCCGCGCCCCGCTGACGGCCGAAGAGAAGGTAGATCGCCTTCTGGCCTACCGCGCCGGCCACCGTGTGGCCGCTCGTGAGGACGAAACACTCCGTGCTCCGACCTTTCGGGCGAGAGGCGATCACCACGCCCGATCCCGTTCGGAAGCGCCGACCTTCAGGATGCTCGAGGATGATCTGGACGGCGGAAGGCAGCAGACGATCCAGAACGCGCTCGCTGCTTGGTTCGCTCGGCGGTGCGATGACGCAACCGGCGCCAAGCCCGGCGATCATCGCGGCGGCGGCCAGCGACCGCGCGAATATCCGAAGGTCTCCGCAGCCCGGCCGCGCAGGTCTCACACCGCCGATGATACAGCGAGCGAGCACGATTCTGCCAGACGTCGCACCTTGGGTCACCACACCTCTGGCATGTTGTTTGCGCCTTGGGGGTCTAGCGTCGGCGCACGGGCACTCAATGTCCGATGTCAGGGCGACGGCGAAAAGGAGGAAAGGAAAATGCGGAAAAATCTACACACCTTGATGGCGATTACTGTCTCGCTCGCACTGGTCGTGGCCCCCTGGCGGGCAGAGGCACAAAGTTCTCCATCTGCACCAGCAGAGGCTTCGGTCGAGGGCAAGGTCAAGAAGGTGAATCCGGCAGCGAGAAGGCTCGAGGTTTCTGTAGGGGCCTTGGGGCTCTGGGATAAGACTCTCGAAGTGACCGAAGGAACCCAGATTCAGGCCGATGGTCAGCGGGCGACGCTGGCAGACATCCCTGAGGGCGCAAAGGTCAAAGCCTCCTACGAAACTCGAGTCGGCAAGAACTTTGCGACCCGTATCGATCTTCTACCGCCCAGCGAGGCCCCAAGTGAGGCGGGGCCAAAGACGCAGTAACGAGAGCGGGCGCGGGTGTGGAAGATCCGCGCCCACTCTTTTACCGACAGCGAAGAAGTTCCCTAGTCCGGGCTCTTCGTTTCCAGACGCCGAGGCGCCCGACGGCGATGCTCCATAACGGGCCCTTCGCCGAACGCGTAAATGACCGCCGGGCGGTTATACGCCCGGTGGCCGAGGAGCGGTCGAAGCAACCTCCGGAAGTTTCGCCGAGGGAAGATCGTCCACCGGTCTCCCGACGGTGAGGGCGCGCCGCAGAGCCGGGTCCAGGTCGTTGAAGACCGAGTCAGGCCGTGCTCCTACCGCGTCAAGGAGCTTGCTGAAGAAGCACCGGGCGGCGGCAGCGGCGGCGAGATCGAAGATCTCCTCGTCCCGATAGCCGTGAGACCTGAGCGTCTCGATGTCGGCGGAGGTAATCTGATCCGCGCTGCGGGCCACCTTCTCGGCAAATAGCATCAGGGCGCGCTCGCGGGGCTCGAGAGGAGTGTCGGAAGCGTCGGTAGCGATCGCCGCTACCGTCCCGGCATCGAACACTTTGTTGGCCAGGACACTGCCGTGGGCCAGAGCGCAGTAGGAGGATCTTAGCGCGCGAGCGGCGGCGAGGGTGGCGAGCTCGTAGTCTCGGACCGTTAGATTGCTTTGCACGGAGCGCAGCAGAGCGGCCCAGCCATTCAACATTTCCGGTCTGAGACTGAAGGCCTGCGTCCAGTTGGGCACGTAGCCGAATCGGCTCTGAGCCTGCTCGTACATCTCGCGCACCGGTCCGGCCGCGTCGGCCGGCGGTATCGTACGAAGGAACGCCATATGATCCTCCTCTCACTGCGGACCTTGCGCAGTGTAGCACCGCACGAGGTGCAGCCCAATCTGAGAGTCGAGTCGTGAAGGCATGAAGTCTTTCCTCCCCGGTAATCGTCACTCGGCAATTTCAACCGCTCGAAGCAGGGACGGGCGAGCCTGTCGAACCAGAACACTCATCGCACCCGGATGCCTGTGACGGCATATGTCTTGCTGCCGGGAAAACGGGACCACTCGCACCATTCGGCATCACCGCCCATTCGACGAGACCTGTGAGGGAAACCATGGGGAATCCATTCGTGCACGTGGAGCTCAATACGACGGACGTCAGCAAGGCCAAGAAGTTCTACGGGCAGTTGTTTGCTTGGCAGCTGGAAGATGTGCCGATGGGGCCCAGCGGCAACTACACGATGATCAAACCCGGCACGGGAACCGGCGGAGGAATACTGAAACATCCCATGCCCGGCGAACCTTCGACGTGGCTGGCTTATGTCTACGTGGAGGACATCTCCGCCGCCACTGAGAAGGCGAAGGCGCTCGGGGCGAAAATCGTGCGGGATGTAACCGAGGTGCCGGGGGTGGGCTGGCTGAGTATCATTTCTGATCCAACGGGAGCCACGCTCGGACTTTGGAAGCCCAAGGCCCCGCTCGAGTAATTTGTTTGTGTGACAACCCCGTTAGGAATGAGGGGGGCTCCTTCGTTAGGAGTTGTTATGAGCGCCCAACGGTTCCGGGGGTAGCATGAGTGGGATGAAAAGTGGGCGGGTCGTCATCGTCGGGGCCTCGCTGGCCGGGGGCAGCGCCGCGGCCGCATTGCGTGAGGGTGACTTCGAGGGCGAGATCACCCTGATCGGCGCGGAGAGGCAGCCGCCGTACAACCGGCCGCCACTCTCCAAGGGCTACCTGCGTGGCGCGGACCGGTTCGAGGATCAGCTGGTCAATCCGGCGGCGTTCTACACCGAGCGTCACGTCGGGCTCCGGCTCGGAGTCCGGGCCGCCACCATCGATCCCGTGGGCAAGACCGTCGCGCTCGAGAGTGGTGAGACGATGCCCTACGATCGGCTGCTCGTGGCCACCGGCGGGCGCAACCGGGCGCTCTCCACTCCGGGTGGTGACCTGCCTGGCATCTTCCAGCTCCGCACCGTCGAGGATTGCGACCGGATCCGCGCCGCGGCCGGGTCCGGCCGCCGCGCGGTGGTGGTGGGCCTGGGCTTCATCGGCTCCGAGGTGACGGCGTCTCTCCGCCAGATGGGCGTCGAGGTCACGGCCGTCGAGGGCCACCCGGTGCCGCTGGCTCGGGTGCTCGGCCCTGAGGTCGGCGCGGTGCTGGCCGCCATCCATCGCGAAAAGGGCGTGGAGCTGGTGCTCGAGGATTCCATCGCCGCCTTCGAGGGTGCGGGCCGCGTGGAGCGGGTGCGCACGAAGAAGGGGCGGGTCCTCCCGTGCGACTTCGTGGTGGCCGGCATCGGCATCGTGCCCAATACGGACCTGCTCGAGGCGGCGGGCGCAAAAGTGGCCAACGGGGTGCTCGTCGACGAGCACTGCCGTACCACGCTGCCCGATGTCTACGCGGCGGGCGATGTGGCCAATCACGCGCATCCGCTCTTCGGGCGTTTGCGTGTGGAACACTGGAACAACGGCTTCCAGCAGGGGCGTGCGGCGGCTCGCGCCATGCTGGGCGCGACTGCGCCGTACGACTACCTCCACACGTTCTGGTCCGATCAGTACGAGCACACCATCGAGTACGTCGGGTTTGCCGCGGAGTGGGATCGGCTGGTGTTCCGGGGCGAGCCGGCCAGCCGAAAGTTCCTCGGCTTCTACCTGAAGGACGGAATCGTGCGTGCCGTGGTCGGGCTCGACCGTGGCGGCGATCCCGAGGACCCCAAGAACGAGAGTGAGCTGCGGGCCGCCGCCACGCTGATCCGGGACCGCGTCCGGGTGGATCCCGCGCGCCTGGCCGAAGACCGCCCGCGCTGACCACGGCCCCGGGCCGTCAACCTTCGCTTACCAGGAACGGTCGGCTGCGGGTACTATCGTTCCGCCCGTCGTCCGGGTCTGCTGTGCGGCTCTATCGCCTTGATCGAGACGTATGTCGCAGTGGAGGATAGCCATGAGCCTCAACGCGCTCGCTGACGAGGAGGTGGCAAGAGCAAGGTGGCTTCGACGGAGCCCGCCCGGCGACACGGCGACGGTGACCGGACCACTCACGACAGGCGTCATTCGCACTGGCGAGCCACCTCAGAGCGGGCGGCGCGACCCCACCGCGGCCTCCAATGCCCTCGTTGCTCTTGCCCGATACATCCCGGCGGAAATCGTCACGCTCTACGTCGCGGCCCTGTCCGCGATGCCGGCAGTCGCAGCGACCTTCACCTTCGTGACCGAGATCAGGCTCTACTGGTTCTTCGTGGCGCTGACTCCCGTTCTCCTTCTTCTCGTCCTGGCCGGAAAGCGGCGCGGCGAGGGATTCAGCGTGTTCCCATCATGGAAGGAATGGCCCTGGTGGAAACTGATCGCTTCGACGATAGCGTTTCTTGTCTGGGCTCTCGCTATTCCCGGGACACCGTATCTCTCGAGTGCCCAGGGCAAGGTCGTGGCCGCCTTCGGCGCCCTTCTCGTGTCGACCTTTCTCACGCTCCTCGAGCCGATCTTCGAGCCCTCACGCTCCCGCAAGCCTCAAGCTGCCCCCGAACCTCCGCTGCGCGGGGAGGATGTCAGGCTCGAATGATCGGACAGCCTGGACGTGGCGCCCTAGGTGCGGAGCGCGGGAGCCGGCTCGTTGGTGCTGGAACACCGGGAAGAAGCGGTGCGGAGTCTTCACCCGGCGCACCCGGGATCGTCCGGCCGGTGCCCAGGCTCGAGATCGTACATGTCGGTGTGGGAGCTCACCGCCCGCGCGCCGTCGAGGATGCGCACCATCTCCTGGCGCGCATTCTCGAGAGTGGACGCGTCGAGCACGTCGGGAACCACGAGGTAGCCCTGGTCACGATAGGAGGCGATCTCAGAGGGCCCGTCTCCGGCCACTCGCCCCCCTTGAGCTGGGGAGCGGCCGGAGGCTAGAATCACGAGCGAGGAGGCCGCCATGGCGACCATCACGAGCGCGCTCACCGTCACACCGGTTCATCCCGCGTTCGCGGCCGAGGTCTCGGGGGTCGACCTCACCCGGCCGCTCGACCCCGCTACGTTCGAACGCATCGCGATCGCGTTCGACGACTACTCGGTGCTGGTCTTCCACGGACAGGCCCTGAGCGATGCCCAGCAGATGGCGTTCAGCGAGCGCTGGGGCCAGCTCGAGACCACCGTGCGCACCTTGGGGGGCGAGGATCGCCTGGGCGCCCACATCGTGGACCTCTCCAACCCCGATGCGGAGGGCAAGCTGATGGGCTGGGACGACCGCCGGATGCTCTACCAGTCCGGCAATCAGCTCTGGCACAGCGACAGCTCGTTCAAGCCGGTGCCCGCCCACTCCTCCGCCCTCTCCGCGCGCGTGGTGCCGCCCGAGGGCGGGGAGACGGAGTTCGCGAGCATGCGAGTGGCCTACGAGCACCTGCCCGAGGAGCTCCGGCGCGAGGTGGACGGCAAGATCGTCGTGCACAGCTTCGGCTTCTCGCGCAGCCTGATCGATCCGGGGATCGGCACCGAGATCGGCCGCGACTATCCGCCGGTCCGCCACGCCCTCGTGCGCGCCAACCCGCGGAATGGCCGGCGGTCGCTCTACATCGGCTCCCACGCCTGGTACATCGAAGGGCTGGGCCTCGACGAAAGCCGCATGCTCATCCTGAAGCTGCTCGAGCAGACGGTGCGCGCCGACCGTGTCTACGGGCACCGGTGGCAGGTGGGCGATCTCGTGATGTGGGACAACCGCTGCGTGCTGCACCGCGGCCGCCTCTGGGACAGCGCGCGCTACGAGCGCGTCATGCATCGCACCACGGTGGCGGGCGACTCGGCCACCGCCCATCCTTCCTACGTGCACGAACTGGCGACGCGCTCCTAGGCTGGGGACGGTGGGAAGGCGTCGCTCAGCATAGGTGCGGGCGTTCGCGAGGGGCGCTCGGGTCTCGGCACACCACCACTATCAGGGAGGGAGCTTCCATGGCTATCCGGACCGCCGACGTCATCATGCCCGGGAACGAGAACGCATTCGAGACTGGTTCGCGCGGCCAGATCTCGTCGATCGCCGACCTCGACGAGTCCTATCGATCGCTCCTCGAGAAGAGCGTCACGGCGACCCTGGCCACCATCAAGCGAAACGGCCTGCCTCAGCTGACGCCGATCTGGATCGCCCACGATGGCACCCATATCCTCGTGAACACGAAGAAGGGCCGCCTCAAGGACCGCAACATGCGGGAGCGGGCAGACGTGGCGATCCTCTGTGTCAATCCGGAGAATCCGTACCACTGGATGGCCATCAACGGCAAGGTCGTGGAGACGATCGAGGAGACCGATCCCGTCAAGGGGCGCCAGGCCACGGACAACGTGAACGAGATGGCCAAGCGCTATATCAACACGACCCCCTATCCGTTGCGCGACCCCAAAGGCGAGGTGCGCGTGCTTTTCAAGGTGCGCCCCACCTACGTCATGACGTTTGGCCCGCCCCCGACCAGTTGAGTTGGCGGACCAGGGGCGTGGCGGGGGTGGCCACCGAGCGCATTGCCGTCGCGAGTGACCCGCCCATCCGTGGCGTCCTGCACCCGGCAGGGTCGAGCGACGCCGATGGCCTGGTGCTCACCCACGGCGCCGGCGGAAACGCCGACGCACCGCTCCTGATGGCGGTCGCCGAGGCGTTCGCCGCGCGCGGGGTCGCCGTCCTGCGCTGTGATTTGCCCTATCGCCAGGCCCGTCCGCGCGGTGGGCCATCGCCGGCCGGCTCCGCGCGTGACCGCGAAGGGCTACGCGCCGCGCTTGGCGTGCTTCGGGAGCGCGTGCGCGGCCGACTCTTCCTCGGCGGCCACTCCTACGGTGGCCGCCAGGCCTCCATGCTCCTCGCCGCCGAGCCCGCGCTGGCGAGCGCCCTCCTGCTTCAGTCCTATCCGCTGCATCCGCCTGGGCGTCCCCGCGACCTCCGCATCGCCCACCTTCCAGACCTCCGCGTGCCCACGCTCTTCGTCAGTGGGATGGCCGATCCATTCGGCTCGCCCGCCGAGCTGGAGAAGGCACGGGAGCTGATTCCTGGTCGGACGGCGCTGCTGCAAGTGGCCGGCGGGCATGATCTCGGCTGGAGCCGAAAGCGCGGAGATGCCACACTTCCCGGGCGAATCACGGAGGCGTTTCTCGAGCTCGCCGGCCCGGGCTAGACACCGCGCGGGCCTGGACGAAAAGGAGGAGCGAGGGTCACCCGGCGCGGGAGGCAAGGAGGACACACCAATGGCAACAGGGCGTAAGGCCGCGATCGTGACCGGCGCGGCGAGCGGCCTCGGACGGGCGATGGCCCTCGGCCTCGTCGGGAGCGGCATGGATGTCGTGGCGGTCGATCGGAATGCGGCGACGCTGGCGACGCTGGCCCCGGCGGGAGCTGGCACACCGGGTTCAGTGCTGGCCGTGCCCGCCGACCTCGCGCAACCGGATGCGTTCGACCGAATCGTCACCACGGCGCTGGAGCGCTTCGGCCGGATCGACGTGCTCGTCAACAATGCCGGTATCGGCCAGGCGTCGGTGCGCGCGAATCAGCGACGCAATCCGATCCGTTTCTGGGAAGCGACCCCCGACCAGTGGAACCGCTTTCTCGCGGTGAATGCCACGGCGCCGATCATGATGGCGCGCGCGGTGGTGCCGCACATGCTGCGCGCCCGGCGGGGACGCGTCATCACCGTGACCACCAGTCTCGGCACGATGGTCCGCGCGGGCTATTTGCTGTACGGTGCGAGCAAGGCCGCTGCCGAGTCCGCGACGGCCGTGCTCGCCGCGGATCTGGAGGGCACCGGCGTCACCGCGAACGTACTGGTCCCCGGCGGCGTGACGAACACTCCGCTCGTCGGCGACGATGCGGGCGAACGCAGCAAGATGCTCCAGCCGGACATCATGGTGCCGCCCCTGCTCTGGCTGGTGTCCGACGCCGCGGCCGGCGTCAACGCCCGGCGTTTCATCGCCGCCGACTGGGACGGCTCGTTGCCGGCCGAGCAGGCCGCCGAGAAGGCGGGCGTCCCGATCGCCTGGCTCGGAATCGCCCGCATGCCGATCGAGCCGGCCTGAGAGGTCCGGGCCGCCGCCGTTCGTCAGTCGTGTCGTTCAATCTTCGCTCCCAGCACCTTCAGCCGCTCGTCGATCCGCTCGTAGCCGCGCTCGATCTGGCCGATGTTATTGATCGTGCTCTTCCCTTCGGCGGCGAGCGCGGCAAGGAGCATCGCCATGCCGGCGCGGATGTCAGGACTCTCGTGGTGCCGGCGCACTGCGTCGCGGTGACGAGGGCGACGCTCATAACGTCTGCGGGGAAGCCCAGCCAGATCGCGTCCTCGAGCTTTGGGACGTGGCCACCCAGGACCGTAGCAACTCGGCTGATCCTCCGCGAGCTGGGACCGCCGAGGCGAGGCGGGGGCGGGCGTCCTATCTACGGACGCACGAGACGGGGCGACTTCACTCGGTCGGTTCACGCGCGGCCGACAAGGATGGCGCTCAGTCGCCCCCTCCGCCACCGTCGCCGCCATCACCACTGCTACCATCTCCACCACCGCCGGCATCGCTCATATCGCCGATGGCGTCCCATGCGCCCTCCAGGCTGTCCGTATTGAGTCCGTGGCAGGATTCTCTTCAGGTAGCGCGACGGCAATCTTGGTCGTACGCTTCACAAGAGAGGCAAGCGTTGGTCATATTACTGGTACCCGCCGCCCTACTACCCGCCGGTTGTCGTGCAGCAGCCCCAGGTCTACGTGCAGCAGGTGCCTGCACCTCCTCCGGCGCCCCCGACGGACTGGTACTACTGCCAGAGCGCCGAAGGATATTATCCGCAGGTTCGAAGTTGCCCTGAGCCATGGATTCGGGTCCCGCCGAGAAATCCGTGACGGCGAGACGGGTTGTCGTGCCGGCCGTCGCGTGCTTTCTGCTCGCGGCCTGCGCGACGGTGCCGACGGGACCGAGCGTCCTCGTCCTCCCGGGCACTGCGAAGAACTTCGAGCAGTTCCAGAGTGATGACGGCGTGTGTCGACAGTGGGCGCTGCAGCAGACAGGCACGACACCCAATGAGGCTGGGGCCGCCAGTACCGTGACGGGGGCGGCGGTCGGTACGGCAGTGGGCGCCGGACTCGGAGCCGCTATCGGTGCCGCCGCAGGTAGTCCGGCTACCGGGGCCGCCGTCGGCGCGGGCGCCGGACTTCTCGGAGGGACGGCCGTCGGCGCCGGCAATGCTTACGGTTCCGGTGTCTCGGTGCAGCGGCGTTACGACATCGCATACATGCAGTGCATGTACGCCAAAGGCAATCAGGTGCCCGTCCCTCGAGGCTCGCAGCCGGCCTATACGTCGGCGGCGACCCCGCCACCACCCCCGCCGCCGGGTGTACCGCCGCCGCCCGCCGGAACGCCGCCGCCACCTCCACCGGGTCCCGTCCGCTAAACATGCCAGGGTGCCGCGTGATCATCAGCGGGGATCGCGCAGGGCATGAAGCGCCAGGGAAGCGGGGAGGCAAGCCACCGTGGTGACCAAGGAACGGTTCGGGCAGGGCATGACAGTGCGCGAATACGTCGACCAGATGTCCATGAACAAGGAGCGGTTCCTCGCGGCCCTGGACTCGACCGCGGTGGCCCCCGGGGACGCCCAGGTGTTGAAACGCTTCGCGGCTACGCGCAAGATCCTCGTCATCACCGAGGACTGGTGCGGTGCCGCGATCGCTTCGCTGCCCTTCGTGGTCAAGCTGGTGGAAGGCATGCCGGGTATCGAGATGAGGATTTTCCTGCGGGACGAGAACGCCGACCTGATGGATCAGTTCCTGAAAAACGGCCTCCACCGTTCGATTCCCGTGTTCGCGTTCTTCGACGAGGATATGAACGAGCTCGCCCGCTTCATCGAACGCCGACCTGCCTGAGCCTGGCCGAGCCCCCGCCCACTGTCCCTCCTCCGTCAGCGCGCGGCGAGCCTCCAGGCTCTCACGCGCCCGATGTTCTTGGCTTCCACCGGCTCGAGCTCGGTGAACGCTGCGCGCTCGGTATCGGACAATGCCTGGTGGAGGAGATTACTTACGACGATCTCGCCGGGTCCGGCCACCGAGTTGAGTCGGGCGGCGAGATTCATGGCATCGGCCACTGCGCCCATGTGGGTGCGGCTGAACGGACGGAGGGATAGCATCTGGACCTCGCCGAGCGCCATGCCCACGTGCACTCCCGCTGCCGGCTCCACCTGATCGATCTGCCGCTGCCATTCCTCGGCCACCGCCGCCCCGATGTCAACGAGGCCGCGGGCACACGCGAGGGCCCGCGACGTGTCATCCACGGCCCCCGACGGGATCCCGAAGAAGCCGACCACCGAGTCGCCGATGAACTGATACAGCATGCCGCCGTCGTTGATGATGCGGTAGCGCGACTTCGACGCGAAGCTCGTGAGGGACTCGCGGATCACGCGATCGTCGCGCGTGTCACGCACATAGCTCGAATACGCGCAGATATCGGCCATGACCACCACCACCTTCGAGTGGCGCCCCGGGGGCAGGATGGCCCGCGGATCGACGCAGCCCGCCTCGCGAAGCTGGGCGAGGCGCCAGTAGGCGAAGTGCCAGAGGAGGGTGGAGCGGAGGGGATCCACGATTGTCGCTGCGCCGAAGGCATGAGCGGCCTTGGCCCGGTCGACGGCCTGGCGAAGCTCGAGCAGCCGGTCCTCCACGAAGCTCGAGATGTCGAGGCCGAGGGTGTCCCGGATGAGGGCTGAAAGATGCCGATCGTCCCACAGCTCGAGGTCGAGGCCGGGAGCCAAGAGACCACGTAGCTCCGCATCGAGGGCCGCGGAGGCGGCCGCGAGTTGACTATCGACGAGGACGATGACCTTGCGCGTACCTTCGCTGGCCGGCGTCCGCCGCGCGTATTTCAGCCGCACGCTGTCGATCACGCGCTGACGGGAGTAGCCGACATCGACCTCTATGAAATATGGAGGGAGCTCACCGGCCGCGACGCGGATGTCCGCGAACGCCCCCGGGCCCACGCGGATCTTCTGATGAATCTGCGTCTTGGTCGGGGACACGCCGTCCCGGGCGGCGTGACGAAACCGGCAGAGATCGCAGAGGATGCTCTCGAGGAAGATCCGCAGCTCACGGAAGTCCGTGTCGGCAGGCGGATCCATGGTCCCTCTACACGGCGACCCGATAGACGCGAGCCGCCGTATCGTGGAACATCGCCGCGCGCTCGGACGCCGAGTAGCTCTTCGACAGCCGTTTGAAGGCGTTGTACATCACGTTGTAGGAGAAGGAAACCTTGTCCACCGGGAAGTTGCTTTCGAACATGCTCCGGCTGGGGCCGAACTGCTCGACGCAGTAGGTCATGAAGGAGGCCATCGACTTGGCGAGCTCCTCGGAGCCGATGGGCGTGGTGCGCGTATGCCAGTCGAATCCGGTACGGGGCATGCCGACGCCGCCGAGCTTGACGTACACGTTGGGACACGCGGCCACCGCCGCGATGCCACGCCGCCAGGTGGCCAGCACCTCGTCGTCACGATTGGCGTAGGGCCCTACCCGCAGCAGGCCGCCGATGTGGTTCAGGACGATCGTCAGGTCCGGGACGGCCTTGGCGAAATCGGCCAGCTCGGATAGCTGCGGGAAGTAGAGCCACGCCTCCAGGGAGAGACCCATCCGCGCCAGCACTCGCGCGCCCGCCCGGAACTGCTCGCTGGCCAGTTGCCCCTGGATCTTGTGCGCCGCCGTGTTCTCCACCTCGGGATGAGGATCCCAGGTCACGGAATGGCGAATGCCCCGAAACCGATTGGGGCTGGCCGCGCGCAACGCTTCCAGCACCGGCGCCACGCGCTCACCCAGGTTCAGGTTGGCGTGACCGACAATCGCTGCGGCGGCTCGACCGGGGCCGTACAGCCCGCTCGCGCTGGCCGCGGCCAGCCCCTGGACGAACTCGACTTCCCCTACGGGCCGCATCTCCTCCGGGCCGTCCGCGCGGTACATCGCGCGCGCCTCGATGAAGACGGTAGACCGCACGTTGTGGCCGCTGTTGATGTCGTCGGCCAGCTCGTGGAGCAGGTATCGCTGATAGGGGATGCGGGCGGTGCGAAAGTCCCAGAAATGGTGATGGGGATCGCAGATGGGCAGCGGTGGCTCCAGGGTCGGTTCCGAGGTCAAGGCGAGCCAGTCATTGCTTCCGAATGGCACAGGAGCACCTCCGTGACGGCATTGATGGTCACCGCACGATCTGGTCGGCGGAGGATAGGTTGTTTGAGGATCCACGTATAGTCAAGTCGCTCGCGGGCCGCCCGCGAGGCGTGTCCGGGGCGCCCGTGTCCCAGGGATGGGCGGTGTGATACGATCGCGCCCGCTCGCGGGGCTCGGACCCCCATCTCGTCACGACCGGACCAGGAGGTGACCCCATGGGATCTCCCTCGGACAACGTCGCGAAGCTCAAGAGCGCATACGGCCAATGGCACGACAGCAAAGGCGGCAGCCTCAAGGCCTGGCTCGACTTCATGGCGGATGACGTCCGAGTGTATTCGCTTGCCGCCGGCGCGCCCGAGGCCGAATTCACCGCGGCCATCACCTCCAAGAAGGACTTCGGGCGGTATTTCGACGGGCTGCTCGCGGATTGGGAGATGATCAACTACAAGACCGTCGAATTCATCGCGGAAGGCGAGGCGGTCGCCGTGCGGGGCTCGACGGCCTGGCTGAATCGGAAGACCGGACGAACCGTCGACACGTCCAAGGCGGACTTCTGGACGTTTCGCAATGGGAAGGTGGTGGAGATCCACGAGTTCTCCGACACGGCGGCGCTCGTCGCAGCGGCGAAGCCCTAGCCCCGCCATGGCTTTCATGGTGAAGGACGGCTTCCGTCTCTACTACGAGGACACGGGCGGCTCCGCGCCCGCCCTGTTGTTCCTGCACGGTGCCGGCGGCAATCACCTGAGCTGGTGGCAGCAGGTGCCGGTGTTCGCCGAAGAATTTCGGTGCATCACGCTGGACCAGCGAGGCTTCGGGCAATCGCCGGACGTGATCGGCGGTCCGGGTCCCACTGCCCTCGCCACTGACGCGATCGCCCTCCTCGATCACCTGGGAATCGGGCGGGCGGCGCTGGTCGCGCAGTCGATGGGCGGCTGGGCGGCCGCGGGGGCCGCCGTGCAGGCGCCGCCGCGATTCTGGGCGATCGTCATGGCCAATACGGTCGGCAACCTCACCAATGCCGAGATCGCCGCCCTGCGCCAGAGGCTGGCGGCCGCGAGTCCTCTCCGCCCCGCCGTGCTGTGGCAGGCGGCGCTCGGCCAGACATTTCGCACGGCACACCCTGCGCGCGCCTTCCTCTACGCGCAGATCGCGGGCCTGAACGCGCCGCTGCCCGCAGACTTCCGGGATCAGCTCGGGCGTCTCACCACGCCGGTGGAGCGCTACGCCGCCACACGCGTGCCCACCCTGTTCCTGACCAGCGACGAAGACGGGCTCATCTGGCCCGAGCTGTCGCAGAAGGTCCACGAGCATGTGCCGGGCTCGCGCTTCGAGTTGGTGGACGCCGCCGGCCATTCGACCTACTTCGAGCGCCCCGACGTCTTCAATCGAGAGGTGGGTGCCTTCCTCAAGGAGCATCGGCCGTGAAGTGGTGTCGCTTTCAATCGGAAGGCCGAAGCCCCTACGGGATTATCGAGGGTGATACGGTCACCGAGGTCACGGGCCGCCCGTTCGACGCCCACGCACGCACCACGACCACCACTCCCCTGAACCGCGCGAAGCTGCTCGTGCCGGTGATTCCTCCCACCTTCTACGCCGCCGGCGTCAACTACCGGGAGCCCGTGACCGAGATGGCTCATCGCCGGGGCGAGAAGCCGAAGTTCCCGCCGCAGGCCGACGTGGGATACCGTGCGAGCAATGCCCTGGTGGCCACGGACGAGCCCATCGTCATCCCCAAGGACGCGACGGAAGAGGTCCAGTACGAAGGGGAGCTGGTGGTGGTGATCGGCAAGCGATGCGCGTCTCGGAAGCCGAAGCGCTCGACTGCGTGTTCGGCTACACCATCGGCAACGACGTGAGCGAGCGTGTCTGGCAGCGCAGCGACCGGACGCTCTGCGGTCTTGCCGATTGAGCGGCCCGAGAAGTTCGAGCTCGTTATCAATATGAAGACCGCGAAGATGCTCGACCTGGCCATCCCGGAATCGCTGCTTCGGCGAGCGGATCAAATCCTCGAATGAGCGAATGTCGCAGAGGAGGGTGTCATGGTCTATGACCTGGTGATCAAGAACGGCATGCTGGTGGACGGCACGGGGGCGCCGGCGCGCCGGGCCGACGTGGCCATCACGGGCGGCAAGATCGCCGAGATCGGCCGTGTGACGGATGGTGCCGCGACGGTGATCGATGCCGCCGACCTCGTGGTCGCGCCGGGCTTCATCGACCCCCACACGCACTACGACGCGCAGATCTGCTGGGACGGTGCGGTGACCCCCTCCTCCTGGCACGGCGTCACCAGCGTCATCATGGGCAACTGCGGCGTGGGCATCGCGCCGTGCCGGCCCCAGGCGCGCGAGGTGGCCATGCGCGACCTCGTCAACGTCGAGGCGATTCCCTTCGACGTCCTCAACATGGGCATCACCTGGGACTGGGAGACCTTCCCCGAGTTCATCGAGGCGGCGGCGCGGCGGAGTCCCTCGCTCAACCTGGGCTTCCTCGCCCCTCTCACTCCCTTCCGTCACTACGTGATGGGCGGGGCGTCGATGGAGCGCGCGGCCACCGTTGAGGAGACGGCGCAGATCAAGGCCCTCCTCGGCGAGGCGATCGATGCCGGCGCGTTCGGCTTCTCGACGACCATTCTCAATCAGCACGTGGGCTTCCAGGGGCGCCCGCTCGCCTGCCGCAACGCGAGCCGGGACGAGCTCAGGGCCTATGCCAACGCGCTCAAGGAGCGGGGCAAGGGCGCCATCGAGATCGCGCTCACGCGCAAGATCGCCGTGATGGACGACGAGGAGTACGAGCTGCTCGATTTCCTGCTGCGGGAGAGCAACCGGCACGTCACCTTCCTGGCGCTCTTCGACCGCGACGACATTCCGGAGGCGGTGCGCGACACCCTGCGCAAGGCGGCGCCCCTCATCGCCCGCGGCGCGCGTCCGCAGACCTCGCCCCTGCCCTTGACGCGCGACATCAACATGCGCAATCCGTTCTCCTTCGCGGCGTTTCCAAGCTGGAACCGGGTGTTTGTCGACAAATCGAAGCCGGCCCAGGCGGCCGCCTACGCCGATCCGGCCTTCCGGAACCAGTTCCGCGAGGAGCTGAAGCGGCCGATGGCCTTCGGGAACTGGGCGCGCATCAACGTGCACGAGGTCCGATCGCCGGCTCTCAAGCCTCTCGAGGGTCGCTCCGTCGCGGACATCGCGAGAGAGCAGGGCAAGGACGGTGTCGATGCTTTCCTGGACCTGACGCTCCAGGACGACCTCGAGGTCGAGTTCACCATGGCCTCGTTCAACACGCGGGTGGACCGGATGACGGAAATTCTGAACGACAGGAGTGTGCTGGTGGCGCTGGGCGACGGCGGCGCCCATGTCGACATGCTGTGCGACGCGGGCTATCCGACGTATCTCCTCGGTACCTGGGTGCGCGAGCGCCAGGCTCTCACTCTGGAAGAGGGTGTGCGGCGGCTCACTT
>WNFV01001536.1_pt1 | contig 31744 bp, 24 predicted proteins | sample 5400101 | NCBI WGS metagenome assembly WNFV01 (sample SAMN13153361, study PRJNA577476) | soil metagenome | isolation source: 115 cm soil or saprolite under grassland replicate 1 | place: USA:California | collected 2016-06-15 | reverse complement strand
GGCCACGTCGGTCGCTCGATCGAGGCCGGTCGCGTCGGGCGGCCCTGCGGCTTGAGCCTGTTCGAGTGCCGCTGAGACCTGGGCAATGATCGCTTCGATCGCGGCGATTCCGTTCGCGTTGCCGTCCGGGGACGCGTGGTCGCTCGCCGTGCCGACGCCCTGGGCGCCCGTCGCGACCGCGAGGGCAAGCAGCAGGCGCGCGATGATCTCGAGCATCTATGTCCCTCCTGGCTGGCTCCAAAGGGAGTAACGACGGTGGGCCCCACACGTTAGCGGCTGATGGACAGATTGGCCACAGACGCTGCTCAGGGTTGGTTGGGCTCGCCCGCGGGGCCGCTCGATGAGCTGCCCGAGGCGTCGCCCCGGGCCGCATCCTTCGCCGCCTTTTCCTCGAAGGCGGCCGCCTCCGCCCGCAGCTGGACGGCGTTGTCGGCCAGCTTCTTCGCCTGCGACAGTTCGTAGTCGCGCTTGGCGGCCTCGGCCCTCACCTCGGCTTGCGCGTCCTCGCCAGCCTCAAAATTGTGCTCCATGACCTTGGCCGCGTTCTCCGCCCGGAACTGGGCGAGCCAGGCATCCGCCTCGGCAGCCTTGACCGGATCGATCGCCTCATCCCGTCTGCCGGCTTCAGCGCCACCGGCATCACCGGTCAGGGACTCGCTCTCGAAATCGCCCATCTCGCTCCTTCGCCTCCGGCCGCCTCAGAAACCGCCATGGCCACCCCAGCATAGCCTCTGGTCAAGCGCGTTCGGTCCGGCTGGCGACCCTGCGATCGGGTGCGCCGCCGCCGATCAGCGGGGCAGCGCGACCGGGATGCTCGCCAGGAGCCCGCCGTCGACGCGGACATCCTCGCCCGTGATGAAGCTCGCACCGGGGCCCGCCAGGAAGCAGACAACCTCGGCGATCTCGTGCGGGCGGGCCACCCGGCCGATGGGATGGACGTGACCCCAGTCCTCGATGAGCGCCTGCACGCCGGCCTCGCTGCCGTCGCTGAATCGCCGAGCCGAGGCCCGCAGCATGGGGGTGTCCACCGAGCCGGGGCAGACGGCGTTGACACGGACGCCCGTCTGCGCCTCGTCGATAGCCATGGCCCGCACGAGCGCATCGAGCGCTCCCTTGCTCGCCGCATAGGCCGCCACGCCGGTCTGTGTCGTGTGAGCCTGGACGGACGAGACGACCACGATCGATCCCCGATCGCTCCGGCGGAGGTGGGGCAGCGCCGCCTGCGCCGCGAGGTAGACACCTTTCACGTTGACCGCGAAGACCTCGTCCCAGGTCGCCTCGTCAGTGTCGACCACCGTGCCGTAGCGCTGGATGCCGGCCGACGTTACGAGCGTGTCGAGCCGCCCGTACCGATCCACCGTGGCGGTGACCGCGGCCGCAATGGAGCTCCGGTCCGAGACGTCGGCGACGAGGGGGAGCGCCTCACCGCCGGCTTCGCGGACCGCCCGGACGGTCTCCTCGACCGTGCCGGCCTCCACACCGCAGACGCCCACCGCGGCGCCGCGTGCCGTGAGCAGCTCGGCGACGGCCCGCCCGATCCCCTGCGATCCTCCGGTCACCAGCGCGACGCGGCCGACCCAGTCGCCGATCGAGGCGTCCCGCTGCGCCCGACCGGCTCGCCCCTCCGTCACGCTCAGGACCCCAGCTCGAGCGCCTTCAGCAGCCCCTGCAGATAGCCGATGGCGTGCGCCCGTCCGCGGCTGCAGTAGGCGGCCGTCGCGGTGTCCGCCCAGGTGTCCTCGTCGCCGACCATGGCCGGCACGTGGTCGTCGATGATGAAGCCGTCGAAACCGACGCTCGCCAGCCGCCGCAGGACCGCGGCCGGATCGTAGTTGCCCTCGCCCAGGAAGGACTCCTGGAACCGGGGCACCACGCCCTGCACGTCGCGGAAGTGGACGTAGAAGATGCGGCCCTTCGGTCCGAAGAAGTCGATCACGCGATTGACGCTCGCCTGGCCGGCCATCTCCGAGACGGTCCCCAGGCAGAGGTCCAGGCCCCAGGCCGGACTGCCGCCTGACAGCTCGTAGGCCCGCTCCATCCCTTCCGGGCTCGACAGGATGCGGGCGATGCCGCCCAGCGGGATGTCGGTCGGTGGGTCGTCTGGGTGGACGGCCAGGCGGACGCCCACCTCCTCGGCCACGGGCAGGACGGCGTCGAGGAAGACCCGGTAGTTCTCCCACATCCGCCCGGCATCGATCGGCTCGTCGAACGTTTCGTCGGGGGTGAGCTTGTATCCGGCCAGGGCATTGCCCCGGTCCACGTCGGCCGCATCGAACGCGGTGACGCGGGCGCCGCCCCGGCCGCGGGCCTGGAGATCCGTTCGCCAGACGTAGGTCGGCAGGAAGTGATGACCCAGGACCGTGATGCCAGCCGCTGCCATGTTCCGGATCGTGGTCCGGTAATTGTCCAGCTGCTCGTCGCGCCCGGGCAACCCGCGCAGGACCCGATCCCAGTGACCATAGGGAACGTTCTCGATCCCCTCGACCACGAGGCCGGCCCGCTCGCAGCGGGCGCGGAGATCGAGCAGCTCGTCGACGGCCCAGTAGCCGCGCTCGCCGGCGAGGTCGCTCGGGGTGTGGAACTGGACGCTCTTGAGGCCGAGCTGCTGGGCGAACGCCACGATCGTGTCGTCGAGGCCCTCGATGTGCCCCAGGGCGAGCCGCATGGTCATCGGAGCGGTCAGCCCGCGAAGCGGAACGGCGGCCGGCCCCGCACGCCCGGCCGGCACACGAACAGGCCTCCGGCGTGCGGCTGGTCAGCCAGGCCGCCCGGCGGGAAGCCTTCCTGGGCTGTCGTGATGAACAGAAGGTCCAGGTCCGGCCCCCCGAAGGCACAGCTGCTCGCCTGCTGTGCGGGGACCTCAACGCGCCGCTCGAGCCGGCCGTCCGGGCTATAGCGCTCCACGGCCCAACCGTCCCAGAGCGCCACCCACAGGAAGCCGTCGGCATCCACGGTCATCCCGTCCGGAGAGCCGGCGCCTTCCCGGATCGCGACCGCCGGCGCACGGCCGCTGATTGCGCCGGTCGCGGGATCGAAGTCGAAGCGGTCCACTCGCCGGGTGGGCGTGTCGATGTAGTACATCGTCCGGCCGTCGGGGCTCCAATCGAGCCCGTTCGAAATCGCGGTCCCGGTAACCATCGCCGTCACCCGCAGGTCCGGATCGAGTCGGTAGAGGGTTCCCGCGTCGGGACGATGATCGACGCCCATCGTGCCCGCCCAGAATCGGCCGGCCGGGTCCACCTTGCCGTCGTTCATCCGTGTCGTGGGGTCGTTCGCCTCGACGGGCGCGAGGCGCTCGACGCGGCCATTCGCCGGATCGACCGCGACAAAGCCATCCTGAACGGCCGCCACGAGCCCGCCGGAGGCGCGCGGGACGACCGCTCCGATGAGCTGGCCGACGGGCACGATCTCGTCGCGGCCGCTCGCCGGGTCCGTCCGATGGATGGCCTCGCCGAGGATGTCCACCCACCACAGGCAGCCCTCGCGCTCGTCCCAGACCGGGCCCTCGCCGAGGTTGGCGTGGGCATCGACGAGCAGCTCGGCCCCGATGCGCGGGACGCCGGGGGGCGATTCGACGCTGACGTCGTTCATCGGAGGCTCAACGCCCAGGGCGAGGCCGCCGCGTCGGCGGACCGAGCCTGCCAGACTCTGTCGGCGAGATGATGACGGCGGCGGGCGTGCTCGAGGTGCTCGACCGGTTGGAGGTAGCCGGTATCGAATTGTGGCTCGACGGCGGCTGGGGCGTGGACGCCCTCTTGGGCGAGCAGACACGGCCCCACAAGGACCTCGACCTCATCGCGCGGGTCGATGACGTGGCGGAGATGCGCCGGATCCTGGCCGGCGACGGATTCCTGCTGGTGAGTGGTGAGCCCGGCTCCAACTTCGTGCTGCGCGACGCGGGCGGACGTGAGATCGACGTTCACCCGGTACGCTTCGACGACGACGGCAACGGGATCTACCGCATGGAGAACGGTGAGGACTGGGAGTTTCCGGCGGACGGCTTTACCGGCACCGGGCGCGTCGGTGGGCGCGAGGTACGATGCCTGACAGCCGACGTCCAGATGGTCGACCACTCCACCGGCTACGAGCCGGGCGACACCGACTTCCATGACATGCGTCTCCTGAACGCCCGATTCGGTACCAGGCTGTTGCCGCCCTTCGACGGCCCTCGCCCCTAGGGTCGCGCAGGCGCGGCGGCCGCCGACTCCAGCATCGGCTTCACCTCGCCGACGAATCGCTCCAGGGTCTCGCCGTCGAATGGCGCCGGCGCGTCGAAGAAGATGTGCCGGAAGCCGAGCTCGACGTAGGGAACGAGCGACTCCGCGATCTGGGCCGCCGAGCCCAGACGGCCGGCCTCGTCGTACCCCGGGTGGTGCTCTCGTATCGTCGCCTCGGCACGGCGCGCCGCGGCCATGTCGTCGCGGATCACGACCAGCCCAAGGCCCAGCGTCCGCTCGATCTCCGACTCGTCGCGGCCCACCGTGTCGCACCAGCGCCTGAGGACCTCGTCCTTGTGGCGGACGAACTCGATGTCGCCGCCGGTGTTCCAGGCATCGGCGTACTTCGCGACCGTGTGCAGCGTCTTCTTCTCGCCGTCGCCGCCGATGAGGATCGGGATGTGGGCCTGGATCGGCGGCGGATCGTTGCGGACGTTTTTCACGTGATACCGCGGCCCGCGCGCGGTTGCCTCCTTGCCGCGGACCATCGCGTGCATGACCTCGACCGCCTCGTCCAGCCAATCCAGGCGCTCGCCGAAGCCCGAGCCGAAGTCGATCCCGAACGCCTCGTGCTCGCGCTCGAACCAGGCACCGCCGATGCCGAGGATCGCCCGGCCATCGCTCATGTGGTCAAGCGTGGTGACCATCTTCGCCGTGAGGGCCGGGTTACGGAACGTGTTGGCGCCGACCATCAGGCCGATCGTCGCCCGTGAGGTCACGCCGGCCCAGCCGGCCAGGGTCATGTAACCCTCGAAGATCGGGCCGCGCCAGTCACCCTGGATCGGATACAGGTGATCCCACGTCCAGAGGGAGTGGTAGCCGAGCTCGTCGGCCCGTCGCCCAACGTCAAGGAGCGACGGCCAGTCCGTGTACTGGCCCCACGGAAGCACGCCGACCTTGATGTCGTTCGCGACGTCTGCCTTCACCCGTATGCCTCCATTCGGCGGAAGTTCGAAGCCGACGATCGTCCGATCCCTCCGATGCGTCCGGGCTAGCGGAGCGCGGCGCTCAGGGCTGCCGTCGCTGTCGCGCCGAGGAGCTCCACCGGGACCGACTCGGTGTAGAGAAGTCGGCCGAAGTACATGACCTTGACCAGCGCCCAGTACGTGCCGCCGGCGAAGTCGTAGGGCGGCTCGACGGCGAACGTCAAGCTCTCCGTGGCGCCGGGCCCGACGGCGAAGCCCTGCGTCCATGGCGAGATGGCCGGCCAGGTCTCGTGCGGACTGAGGATCTGCGCCTCGCCCCGGATCTCGCTGGCGGCAAGGTTGCGCAGCGAGACGCGCAGCTCGCTCGTCTGTCCGGCGGTGAGGCTGATCCTGGGTGTGAGCACCTCGGCGACGAGCTCGCCGCCGGTTTCGGCCTCCGAGAAGCCATCGCGCCGCCACGCAGCCGATGCGTCCGATGCAGCCGCCGCGGCCGCCGCTCCGTCGACGTCTGACTCGAGCCCGGCGGTGCGCAGCGCCCGCTCGATCGCGAAGGCCAGCGGCCGTGAGCCCACGGTCAGGTCCGTATCCGGGCCGCTCCCGTCGCCGCCGGGCGTGTAGTCGATGGTCACGACGTCCTCGTGGTAGCCGCCATCGTCATCGGCGATCCGGGCGGCTACGAAATAGCGACCCGCGGTCGCATCGGCTGGAGGAACCACCGAGGCCTCCAACTCGAGATGCGCCCCCGGTGCGAGCCGGAATGGCCGTTCAGCTGGCTCCACCTGCCAGCCTGGCGGGACCACCAGGGTCACGGTGCCGGCGGCCGGGCCATCCGTCCGCGCTGATGCGACCACGATCGGCAGCCGGAACGGTCCGCCGCCGCCCAGCAGCCACGGCCTGACCTGGACCGTCACCGGCTGATAGCCCATCGGCGCCGCGCCCTTGTTGTGCAGCCAGTAGCCCGAGAACACGGGTTGTGCCGGCTCGATCCGGGGAACGAGATCGGCGGACGGGCCCGGCGTCGGCGCGACGCCCGACGGCGTTGCGCGCACGGTGACGATCTCGCAGGGATCGAGCGGCACCTCGATCGCACCCTGTTCCTCTGCACCGGAAACGGGACGCGACGCCTCCTCGGTGACGTTGGTGACCTCGGCCGAGCCCAGCGGCCAGGATGAACGGATCGTCGCCCGCGTCGCCCAACCCGACGATTCGTACAGCCGCATCACCAGGCCTTGTCTCGGGTCCACCTCCGCCCCAGCCAGGCGCGCGAGGGGATTGCCGGCCGGCTTCAGGGCCGTGAGCACGACGGATGCCGGCTCGACCTGGATGAGGCTTGCCGTCGCTGGGAGTGTGCCCGGATGGGAGCCGAACGAGCGCGCGAGGAGGCGGTTGTTGTACTCGTGGCCCGCCCGCACGATGCCGGCCTGGCCCATTCCTCCTCGCCAGTCTCCGGAGGCTCCGGTGAGCGCATACTCGAACCGGTGACTCCAGTGCTGGAACTGGAAGTTCGATCCGTCGGGCGTCGCCCGGCGGGGCGGATCGATCCAGACGCCCGACGGCCAGCCGCTGCATGATCGCATGAGCGACAGGTAGAGGTCTCCGTCCGCCTGGACGTTGAAGCCGGGCAGCCCTCGATTGAGCACCGCGACCGTGTAGTCCTCCAGGGTCCCGCCGGCGCCGTCCAGCTCTTCCGGCTGCTCGACCGCGATCGTCGCGTCGTCCATGTCGGCGGTGAGTGCATCGATCGCGCGGCTCGTTTCGGCGGCGTCGATGCCCGCCACCAGGAGCACCGGCAGGTCGCGAACGCCGCGCCGGTCGGGGATCCGGGCCGGCACGTGGCCATCGATCGACGTCGCCGGTATCCACAGCCGGGCCCAGCCATGGGCCGTCAGCTGCCGCTCGAGCTCGGCGGCATAGGTTGGCTCCGCCGCGTCCAGGACGCTGGCGACGAACCGGTTGTCGGCAGGCCCTCCGATCGCTATTCGCACATCCGGCAGGTTGGAGTCGATGTGGAGGACGCCGTAGCGAGGGCCGTCGTGCGTGGACGTGGTGGCGGTGACACCCTGCCGGACGAGAGCCACGACGAGGTTGCGAACCGAGTCGTCCTGCTGGGGCGCGCCGGTGCTCACCACCTCGGCCACGCCGATCGCGTGTGAGGCACGAGCCTTCGTCTCGGCGGCGCTCCCGTCGACGAGGGCGATCCGGGCCGTCGCCCCCAGGGCGAACCAGTTGTAGGCCGGATTGTCGAGCGTGAAGGGCACCTTGGCCACGTCCACGTTCGGGAAGCCGAAGCCTCGTCCGACGACCGCATTGCCGACTTCCGAGACGGGCGCTCCCCCGTCGACGGCGGCGGCGACGCGCACGCGGAACAGGCGGTCCTGCCCGTGGTAGTCGTCGAGCCGGGTGGCCAGCTCGACCCGATCGAGCCCGTCCCAGAGCACGATCTCCTGGCTGCGCCGGCACTCCTCGAAGGGCCCGTCCAGGCGGATCCGCCGGCCGATCGCCGATTCCTCGGCCGTGATCTCCACCGGGTAGTCGACCGACGAGCTGGACCTGCCATCCGGCGTGAGGTGCCAGGGTCCCTCACCGAAGATCGGGTGGTTCGGGTACTCGCGATAGGCGAGCAGCTCGTTGGCGACACGGCCCGACCGGATGAGATCCTTTCCGGTCCGCTTGTCGACGAGGCTGGCGATCGCGCCGCCGCGCTCCGGGTCGACGGTCAGGCTGTAGACATCGTTCTCGATCGCGGTGGTGGCGATCGCCTGCCAGCCGGCCTCGGCCAGCGGTGTGGCGCTGGGCACCACGCGATACGTCCGGTAGCCGAGGGCCGGCACGTTCCGTGCGAGGAACGCGACGGCCGCACTTGCGATCGTCCCGTCGTCGCGACGATCGGCGGCCTCCAGGAGGAATGGGACAGTCGTGCCGTCCTCGTCCCTGAGCTGGAGGCCCGGCGAGCCCGCGTCCTTCACCTCGACGTCGGCCCGGGCGATGTCGGTCCGCGGCCAGGACAGCTGGTTGAACACGGTGAGGGCAGCTCCTTCGCCCGTCGTGTCGACCCGCGAGCCGATATGGTCGAGCGCTCCGGCCAGCGTCGCCCGGCCCAGCTCCTGCGCCTCCCGCCAGCCGCCGATGAGGTCGAGGTAGACCTGGTCGGACTCGGAGCCGGTGATCCCGTCGTGATGGGCGCCAAACAGCAACTGGCGCCAGGCCTTGTCGATCGCCTCGCTCGGGAAGCGCGCCCCGAGCAGCCCTGCGATCGTGGCGAACTTCTCGGCGCTCAGCAGTGTGTTCTCCGCCTCCCGCTGGGCCTGCTTGGTGTCGATGAACGAGACGTCCTTGCCGGTGTAGATCGGATTCATGTCGCGGGTCTGCGGCGAGAAGCCGCGGCCCATCCTGGCCCGCTCCTGGCGGACGGCGGCGAAGAACTCGCGCGGAATGGCCGCGAGGAACCGCGGCCATACGTACCGACTGCTCCAGTCGCGATGGATGGCCGTGAGCCACTTGTTCGGCGGGGTGTAGTCGGTGCCCACCGGCAGGAGGACGTTCTTCGTTGCGGCCAGCATCGCCAGCTCGGTGAAGAGCCGGTGCACCTCCGCCTCGGCGTCCTCCAGGGTAGCTGCCGAGTCCATCCACCAGCCGGCCGAGTAATGGTTCGCCATGAAGCAGGTGAGCAGGGAGCCGCCGCTCGGCGAGATCCAGTCGAATTCCGTGGGGAACTGCATCCGCGGGTGCTCGCCGGCGGCCATGTCGGCGAACGGCAATCGGGCGGGACCTCGCACCCAGTGGGGGCCCCACTCGTGAAACGGCCCACGGGCCCACGAGCTCGACGAGATGCCGGCGGCGGCCATGATCCCCGGGAATTGGGGATCGTGTCCGAAGGCGTCCAGCTGCCAGGCGCTGGACGGCGCGCCGCCGAGCACGTCGCGCTGGTAGGCGACGCCGTACAGCGCGTTGCGGATCGTCGATTCCGCGCTCGTGAGGTTGGTGTTGGGCTCATTGTACGTGCCGCCCATAAGCTCCAGCCGCCCATCGGCGAGGAGCTGCCGCAGGTAGGCCCGGTCCTCCGGGTAGACGCCCCAGTACGGCTTGAGATAGTCCAGCTCGGCCAGCACGAACTTGTAGTCGGCGTCCCGCCGCGCCATCTCCAGGTGCGACTTCACGAGCGCGAGGCCGGGCTCCTGGAACGGCGTGCGGTACTGGATCGCGGTGCCCCACGTCTCCGTGTAGGCGGCCTGCGTGTTCCACCAGACGGGGTCGTAATGGAAATGGGAGACCATGAACATCCGCCAGCCGGGCTGCGCCACCACGACCTCGAACGGATGACGGACCACCTGCCGGCCGTCCTCGATCACGACCTCGGCCGGCAGCACCTGCCCGGCAGGGCCCTCGCCGGGCCCATTGGCAGGGCCCTCGCCGGGCCCATTGGCAGGGCCCTCGCCGGGCCCGTTGGCAAGGGCGTCGACGACGATACCGACCTCCAGCCGGGCCTCCTGGCCGGGGCCCAGGGGTCCGACGACGACCCCATCCTCCGTCCGCAGCCGGTCACCCTCGATCCGGACCCGGGCGGGACCGCGGGCGTCGAGCGGCTCGTTGCCCCGCAGGCGGAGCCGGATGACCTGCCGCGGCGCGGACTCGGTGCCGATGAAGAGGTTGGTCGACTCGGCGGACAGGATCTCCATCGTGGCTACCGCACCTCTGCCTGCTGCCGCGCCGCCTCCCGCCGCGCGGCGCCCGCCGGCACGGCCAGGGCGTCACGCCACGAATGGGCCGGCGCATAGCCAAGGACCCGCCGGGCCTTGGCGATCGACAGCAGCGATTCGTGGTCGCCGGTGCCTTCACGAAGCGGGACCGCCGGGAATGAGGCGGCCATCAGATCCGCGTTGGGTCGGTCCATGACGGTGTCGCCGGCCGCGATGATGAAGGCCTCGGCGCCGGCGACGTCTGCGCTCAGGCCGAGCCGGCAGGCCTGGGCCACGTCGCGGGCATCGACATAGCTCCACAGGTTCCACTCGGCGAGGTGCGGGTCATGCCAGTTGTCGGGGAACGACTCGTACTCGGCCGGCTCGCGGATCGCGGAGAAGCGGAGGCCGACGAACGGGATGTTCGTCCAGCGCGCGAACTGGCGCGCCATCTCCTCGCCGAGGACCTTCGAGAGGGAGTAGCTCGAGTGCGGGCGAAGCGGATGCTCCTCATCGATCGGCGCGTAGTCCGGCTCGGGATGGTGGCCGGGCACGGCCGTCTCGTCGAGGAGGTTGCGGGCGCCGCGCCGGCCGAACGGCAGGCCCAGGACCGTCTCGCTCGAGGCCCACACGACGCGCTCCAGGCCGAGCAGGGCCGCGGCACTGAAGACGTTGTACGTGCTCAGCATGTTGATCTCGAACGTCTGCTCCACCGTTCTGATGCGGGGAGCCGGGATCGCGGCGAGATGAACGACCGCGGCCGATCCCCGAAGCGCCTCGATCGTCTCGCCCAGGTCGGTCAGGTCGGCCCGCAGGAACGGCGCCGCCTGGCCGGGCGACGGGGCCACGTCGACGTTCACGACGTCGTAGTCGTGGTCCACGAGGTCGGCGACGACCGCCCGACCCGCCTTGCCGCTGCCGCCGGTGACCACCACTCGCGTCATCGCTCGCACCTTCACTCAGTGTCTGTGGCTCGGCATGCCATGGACCGGATCGCCCGGGTGAGCGAATTCGGGCTCGACCACGGCGAGCGCCTTGCGCCGGCTCTCCAGCCACGCATCGAACGCCCGGGAGCGGGCGGCTGTCAGGAGCTCGCCTTCGATCGCCGACCGAGCCTCCGCATACGGTACGACTGATGGTGCCGATATGTCCTCGACGCGGGCGACATGCCAGCCGTGCTCGGTCCGGATCGGTCCCACGATGGCGCCGAGGGCCGCCCCGAAGATGGCGTCCTCCAGGGGCCCGGTGAGCTCGCCCCGTCGGACCTCGAGCCGGCTACCCGCGCCGCTCCGATCGACTGCCTCACGCGCCGTGGCCTTGTCGGCGAGGAGCAGGTGGCGGATCCCACGCACCTCGGGACGTCGGTACAGATCGCCGTTGCGCTCGTAATACGCGCGCATGTCGGCCTCGGAGACGCTCACCCCGGCGGTGACCCGCTCGACGAGATCGACGCGGTCGAGGACCCCGGCCAGGCGCGCCTCGTGCGCGAGGACCTCGTCGGTCACCAGCTCCTGGACCATCCATCGCCGCAGGCCCTGCCACTCCGGGCCCCACTCGCCGACCCGCCCGGGCGGAAGGTGCCGGCCCCGTGGGCCGCGCCTCACCTCCGCAGCACGCTCTTCGAGGCGTGCCACGGAGATCCGATGTCCGGCCACCGTCGCGACGAACGGGCCCGATGGAGGATGATCCGCGGACGGTGGAGCCACGATCACGCTGCCGGGTCAGCCCTTCACGCCGCCGACGGTGATTCCCTCGATGAAGAATCGCTGGGCCAGGATGAAGACGATGACGACCGGCAGGACGATCAGCGTCGAGGCCGCCATGAGCAGGTTGTACGCAACATCATGCTCGCTGGTGAAGAAGGCCAGGCCGATGGCCAGCGGGTACTTGTCGTTCTCCTGGAGGTAGAGCAGCGGCAGGAGGAACTCATTCCAGGCCGCGACTGCGGCGAGGATCGCGATGACCGTCACCGCGGGCTTGGTCAGCGGCAGGATGACGTTCCAGAAGGTCTGCAGCTCGCTGGCCCCATCGACGCGCGCCGCGTCGGACAGCTCCCTGGGAATGCCCATCATGAACTGGCGCATCAGGAAGATGTAGAACGGATTGCCGAAGAACGCCGGCACGATGAGCGGCAGGAAGGTGTTGACCCAGGAGTGTCCGCCCTGGATCCCGAACGACGGCAGCTTGCTGAAGATGTCGAACAGCGCGACGAGGACCACGGGATACGGCAGGAAGATCGTGGCGACGCAGACGTAGAAGAGGACGTTCCGTCCCGGCCACTGGATCCGCGAGAAGCCGTACGCGATGAGCGTGTTCGACAGCACCGCGCCAACCGTCGCCCCGATCGTGATGACCAGTGAGTTCAGCGCGTACAACCCGAAGGGGATGTAGTTGACGGCGTCCACGAAGTTCTGCCAGCGCCACGCCTGGGGGACGAGCGTCGGGGGGAATGCCACGCCTTCCTGAACCGACTTCAGTGCGCTGGCCACCATCCAGTAGAAGGGCGCGATGAAGACCAGGGAGCCGACGATCAGGATCACGCGTGGCAGGATCGACGTAGTCAGGACGTGCCTGAACCGGAAATGGCGTCCCGACGGAGCGGTCGTGGCGAGCGGTCGAAGAGCCTCGGTGGTCGCCATCTAGGCCTCTTCGGCGCCGTAGAAGACCCAGCCGCGTGCCCATCGAAAGACCGCCCCGGCGAGCAGCAGGCTGACCACGAACAGGACGACCGACAGGGCAGCCGCGTAGCCCATCTGGCCGAACTGGAATGCCTGCTTGTAGATGTAGTAGACGTACGTCAGCAGCGAGTTGTCGGGGCCCGCGGCGCCCCGCGTCCCGCCGCCGGTCAGGATGAACGCCGACGTGAATACCTGCAGCCCGAACGAGAGGCCGATGATGATGTCGTACAGGATGACCGGCGTCATCAACGGCAGCGTGATGCTGCGGAATTTCCTGACTGCCCCGGCTCCGTCGATCTCGGCCGACTCGTACAGGTCGGTCGGGATGCCCCGCAATCCGGCCAGGAAGACGAGTGCCCACTGGCCGGCGCCGAGCTGGGCGATCATGACCAGGGCGATCTTCGTGTAGGCCGGATCGCCAAGCCAGTTCGGAGACGGCAGTCCGACAGCCGACAGGAGCCAGTTGACGAGCCCATAGCCCGGGTTGAGCAGGACCACGAAGATGAACGAGATGGCGAAGACGGGCAGAATCGAGGGCAGGTAGAAGATTGCCCGGTAGATCGTCACCTCCCGGACCTTCTGGTTCATCGCCATGGCCAGGAGCATCGCCACGACGACCCCGATCGGGACCGCCAGCAGCGTGTAGTAGAGGGTGTTGTAGGCGGACTTCCAGAACAGTGGGTCGGCCACGAGCCGCTGGTAGTTCTGGGCGCCGATGAGGATGGGCTCGCGCAGTCCGGAGTAGCGGGTCAGGCTCAGGTAGAACGTGTAGACGATCGGGAAGACGCCGAAGACGAGGAACCCGATCAGCCAAGGGCTGATGAAGGTCAGGCCCCAGCGCAGGTTGCGCCGTTCCGTCGTTCCGAGGCGGCGAAACCGGCTCCGGCGCGGGGTGGCCGTAGCGGCCGCGGCAGTGGTCATCCGGATGCCTCGCTCACAGCCAGATGGGGGTAAGGATCGCGGGGACCGGGATCCCGGTCCCCGCGACCGCTATGACGCCTGGATCAGCAGCCGACGCTCGTCAGCTGCGGCTGGACCGCGGCCTCGACCTCCTTCAGGGCGACGTCCGGAGTCTTGGTGTTCAGCTCGACCGAACCCTGGGCAGACGTCAGGGCGTCCCAGTAGATACCACCCACCGCGAGCGGCGGCCGGTTGAGAGCTCCTGGGAGCAGATCGAGGAACGTCTTGTGCTGGGCATCGAAGAGCGACGCATCCTGGAGCAGCGACTTGATCGTCGGCAGGTGCGTGGTCTCCTTCGTGTACACCTTCTGGCCGTCCGGCCCGGCGATGTACTTCATGAACTTGATTGCCTGATCCTTGGCCTTGGAGTCGGGGATGAGGGCCATGGACCAGCCACCGGCCCACGTGGCGCTCTTGTCGCCCGCCTTCGGGACGGGGATGTAGGTGAAGCCGTACTTGGTGTTCGGGGCGTATTTCGCCGCATTGGCAATCTGCCAGTCACCGCTGATGGTCATGCCCAGCTTGCCCGTCCAGAACGGGAACTGCTGCTGGGGTGAGTTGGGCGGCCAGTTGGTGCTGACCCAGCGGGCGACCTTCTGCGGGTCGTGCGCCTTCTGCCAGTCATAGAGGAACTGGAAGCCGGCCTCCACGCCCGGATCGGTCGGGGTGACCTTGCAGGCGGCGAGATCGGCGAACTTGCCGCCAAACACGAAGCCCCAGGTGTAGTGCCAGCCCTGGTCGAAGGCGCCCGGGTTGCCGCCGGCGTTCGGGCCGCCCGGCATCCAGCCCATGACGTCGTAGTTGCCGCTGGCGTCCTTCTTGTTGATCTTGTCGGCGATCTTGGTGACCAGCTCGATCGTCGGGGCACCCTTCGAGATGTCCAGCTGGGCCGGATCCTCGCCGGCTGCCGTGATCAGGTCCTTGTTGTACCAAAGGGCTCGTGCGTCGGTATCGAACGGGATCGCGTACGTCTTGCCCTGGAACTGCGTTTCGTTCCAGGCGAATTCGAGATGCTCACTCTTGAGCGCCGCGACGTCGTCCGGGAGCTCGGCGAGCACACCCTCGGCCGCGCGCTGCGGGACGGTGAACCGGTCGGCCATATACACATCAGGAGCGACGCCACCCCGGATCGAGGTGATGAGCTTGGTGACGTCGGTCTCGCTGCCAGGAACGATCGTCATCTTCACGCAGATGTCGGCGTTGGCAGCGTTGAACGCGTCCACGATCTTCTTCAGAGTGTCCGAGTCCGGCGGGGTGTGACTCGTCCAGAACTTGACCACGGTCGCCGAGGCCGCGCAGGACGCCCCTGTGATGGCCGTCGGCTCGGCGCTCGCGCCGCTGGCGGGTGCTGACGCCGGCGCGCTCGCCGCACCCTGGGTGGCGGGCGCACTCGCGGACGGACCGCAAGCTGCTGCCGCGATGGCCATCGCCGAGACGGCGACCAGCCACCGGAATCGTCCGAGAGACGGACTCATGGCTCCTCCTATTCGAATGTTCCCCCAAACGATCGCGACAACCGCTGTCGGCCACGCGGCGCAGAGCCAGTTCGGTGCACGATCTCTCGATGATTCACTCCCACCCGTCAGATGGAGCGGAGATCGTGCGGCTCACGCGCGCAGTGAGATCGGCGGCGCGCAACTCCTCCAAGCGCGCTGTCGGTCCGAACGGAAGCCGAGTCGGACCTGTCGAAGCTGTCATAGCGTACTCCGAGTCCGGTCGTCAAGATTCAGACGCGAAACAACCGGCGCGTCCTTCGGTTGCAGACCTCTCGACGGTGCTCCTGGCGGACCAGGCGTACAATCGGCTTGTCGAACCGATCGGGAGTCGGACCATGGAAATGATCTCGGTGATCGCTTGGGTGAGCCTCGCGGCTCTCCCGCTCGCCGTGCTGTCCGGCTGGCTCGCCGGAAGCGGCAACAGACCGCTCACTGCGCTCGTCCTCGGTCGTGACGGCTGGCGCCGGGCCGAGACGGCCTGGCCGCATGGCGTCCAGGAAGACGATGACGTCACGTGGAAATTTGGCCAGGGGGCCGGCGGTACGGCCCCACCCGATGCGCCGTCCGCGCAACTCGGTGTCGAGCGCGTCCGGTCGACGCTGCGCGTTCGCTCTCGCTAGCCTTCCGCGAGCCCTCGGGTCGAGCGCACCGCGGCGCCCACCTGGCGGAGGCGGTCGTGGGTCCCGCCCATCCGATCGATGGCCGCGGGCAGGTAGCGCTTTGGCATCTTGGCCACGATCGTGTAGTTCGCATCGCACACGTTGGCGATCGGTGAGCGCGATGCCTGGGTCACGAGCTGGTACGCGTCCATGACCGACAGGTCAGTTTCCTCGGAGATCCATCGAATGAGCTGCGTGTGGGCGATCCGGAAGGCGTCCTCCAGCGGCCGGTACGATCCCGCCACCATGATCCAATCGTCGTCCTCGAAGCGCGGCCACTCGCAATACTGACCCTTGATCACGTCGACGGTCAGGACGGTGTTCATGGCGCCCTCCACGGCAACCCCACACACTTCGCCATCGCCCATCGTGTAGTGCCCATCGCCGATCGAGAACAGGGCGCCCTCGACGTTGACCCCAAGGTAGATCGTCGTGCCGGCCCGCGCCTCCGGGGTATCCATGTTTCCGCCGAACGCCTCCGGCACGAGCACGTTACGGGCCTCGAACGCGGCCGGAGCGACGCCGATCGTTCCCAGGAACGGCGCGAGCGGAAGCCGCGCCGCGTGGTCGGAGTCGAGGGCCCGGAACACCACCTCGCCCGCCGGCCGGTCGACTTCGTACACCCAGGTCCGCTCCGGCAGCGGCGGCTGGAGGGTCGGCGTGTATTTCGTGGAGGTCAGCGACCCGAACAGCGGCACGGTGGTCGACACCGCCCAGTCGCGCGCCGGCTGCACGTCGATGAGGTGGATCGCCAGGGTATCGCCGGGCTGGGCCCCCTCCACGTGGAACGGGCCCGTCTGCGGATTGACGAACGGATAGACGATCGACTGGCTGGGGAGGTCCTCCGTCGACCGGATGCGTCCCCCGAAGGCGTCCTCCGTGTACAGGTCCAGGACGTCGCCGGGGCGGATTCGCATGACCGGCTCGCACCCGCCGAACGTCCACGCGAACTGGTCCTCAGCCGGAATGAAGCGGGTGACCGCGATCTCGCTGCTCACGGGTGCGCCTCCGAATCCGTGGATGTCGTCGCACAATCCTATCTACCATGAACGCCAATCAGGTCGCCGCTGGACGTGTGCCTGAAACAGTCACCGGGACCCGGACTCCGGGCGCCGGCCGCCCGGTGAAGCTGGTCGCGATCGGTATCGGCAGCGTCATCTTCGGCGTCCAGCTCCTCCGCGACGTCTTCCGGGTGCCGGAGTTCCGTGGCGCCGAGCTCTGGCTGGTCGACGTCAATGACGACGCCCTGGGCCGAATGACCCGTCTGGCCGGCCGGCTCAATGCCGCCGCCGACTGGGACGTTCTCGTCCGGTCGACGCCAGATCGTCGCGAGGCTCTGCCCGAGGCCGACTTCGTGGTGACCTCGGTCGCGATCGATCGGATCGCCACCTGGCAGGCGGATCACACCCTGGCGCTGAGGCATGGCTTCGCCAGCGTGTTGTCCGAGAACGGCGGGCCGGGCGGTCTGTCGCACACGCTTCGCTCCGTGCCCCTCGTCCTCGACATCGGCCGCGACGTGGAGCGGCTCGCCCCGCGCGCGCTTCTGTTCAACTACACGAATCCCGAGAACCGGGTCTGCCTCGCGCTGCGGCGCCACACCTCGGTCCGGGCCATCGGGCTGTGCCACAGCGTGGCGGAGGCGATCGAGGACTGCGCCCGCGTGCTCGGCCGGCAGCCAGACCAGATCGAGGCCAAGGCCGCCGGCGTCAACCACTTCACCTGGTTCCTGTCGATCCGCGACGCCCGTGACGGCAGCGACTTGCTGCCGGAGTTCCGCCGCCGGATCGCGGCGGGCGACGCGGGGACCGCTCCCCTGCGGCGGATGCTCTTCGAGCGGCTGGGGACCTGCCCGGCGATCGACGACGACCATGTGGGCGAGTATCTGCCCTGGGCCGCCGACGTCATCGGGACGACGGGCTACGACTTCGAGGCGTTCGAGCGGCGAAGCCGGACCGCCGTCGCGCGCCTGGACGCCTGGGGCTCAGGCAAGCGGCCCGTGGAGCCACTCCTGGCGGAGCCGTCCCGCGAAGCCAGCCTGAATCACAGCGCCGCCGAGATCATGGCCGACGTCATCGCCGGCCGGACGCGAGGACGACCGTCGTTCATCCTCGCCAACGACGGCCTGATCGACGACATGCCGCTCGAGGCGGTGGTCGAGGCCCCCGGCCTCGTCCAGGATGGTGTCCCGCGGGGCGTCCCGATCGGTTCCCTGCCGGATCCCGTGGCCGCCCTCGTCCGCCACGAGCTCTCGATCCAGGAGGTGGCCGTCGAGGCCGCAGTCGAAGGATCTCGAGACCTCGCCCTGCGGGCCCTGCTCCTGGATCCAGTCGTCAACGCGGCCCGTGCCGCCGAGCAGTTCCTCGACGATGTCCTGCGCAGCCATCGGGACGTCCTGCCGCGGTTCTGGTCCTAGCGGCACCCGACACTCGATCGAGATCCGCGGCGAGAATCAACGACGGCCCGCGAGCGCTGCGCTCTCGGACCGTCGCGAGGACCGGTGTCGGTTGAAGTTGTCCGGGGATTGGTCTAGTTCCAGCCCACCGAAGACCAGCTGTTGCCGGACCACGAGTTCCCGGACCAGCTGTTGCCGGACCACGAGTTCCCGGACCAGCTGTTGCCGGACCACGAGTTCCCGGACCAGCTGTTGCCGGACCAGCTGCTGCCCGTCCAGACGCTGCCGTTCCACGTGCCGCCCGACCACGAGTTGCCGGCTGCTTCCAGAGCGGCCATCTCCGCGGAGACGAAGGGCTTGCCGAAGATGTCGCGCTCGCCGGTGAGGACGACGCCATCGAGGGTCAGGTGATCCGACCCACGTGCGGCCTCGAGGAGGCCGACGCCGCTGGCGGCGACGAAATACTGGCCTGACTTGGTTGCGCTCGTGGTGAGCAAGGCGGCCAGCGCCAGCTCGCCGTTGCCCTGCTGACGGCCGCTGTAGCCGCTCAGGTGGATGGCTCCCTGGTTGAGGAATGCCTTGACCTGGTCGGGAGTCCAGTTCGGATGCTTCTCGAAGATCAGGGCGACGGCGCCCGACGTGATCGCCGCGGACTCGGAGGTGCCGCTTCCGCGCAGGTACCGGGCGGAGAGCACGCCGCCGGGATGGTTGAGATCGATGTACGAGTTGGGGACCCGCAGGCCCTGGATATGCGCGCCGGGGGCGATGAGGTCGGGGTTCCGGCAGGCCAGGTTGCAGTTGTTGCTGTTGGCCGAGAAGGTCGCGACCTCGTCGTCGTAGACCGCCGCGGTGCCCATCGAGTCGGACGCGCCGACCGCCATGATCGTCGGGTTGTAGGCCGGATCGGCGAGCCCTGGGGCGTTGGCGCCCCTCTGGTAGCCGCTGTTCCCGCCGGCGGCGACGACGACGATGCCCGCCTTCCATGCCTGCTCGACGGCGAAGGACAGCGGGTCGACCGCATAGCCCTGCGTCGAGTTCGTGCCGTAGGACAGATTGAGGACGCGGATGTTCATGCCGTTGTCGTTCTTGTGCTGGACGACCCAGGCGATCGCGGCGATGACCTGCGAGACGTCCGTGCCGCCGTCGGCCGTGCCGACCTTGATGCTCAGGATCCGCGCGTCGGGAGCCATGCCCCGATACGCCGAGGCCGACGCCTGGCTGTAGGGCGCCGTGAGCGCGTCGTCATGCCCGGTGATGAGACCGGCCATGAACGTGCCGTGGCCTGAGGTGTCGAGGTTCGTCAGCTCGGGCGACTGCGACTCGAGCGACAGGTCCGGCCCGTAGATGATCTTGCCCGGGGTGCGGAGGCCGTCCACCGGGCTGACGCCGGTGTCGATGAGCGCGACGGTGACGCCCTGGCCCGTGTAACCGGCGTCCCACCAGGTGTCCGCGCCGGTGTAGTCGGTCGTGGACGCCATGGAGTTAACGTCCGTTGCCGGGTTGTACTCGGCGGCCGCGACGCTGGCGGGGCCGGCCGTTCCGACGGCAATCGAGAAGACGAACGAGGACGTCAGGGCGACGGCGCGACGGCGCGTCCCGGTCAGGTCAAGGCTCCAGCCGAAGGTCGGCGTCATCGGAGCGACCAGGCTGGTCGCGATCCGGTATGTACGCCCGCGGCACGGTGCGGTCGGCAACGCTGGCGTCGCTGTGTTGAGGCTACGCGCTCTGGCTGCATCATCGAAGTCCACCTTCAGGAGGGCCTGGTGATGCGGCGCCTGGCAACCGGGCGGTCTCGCGGATTGTCCCCGCAAGATCCCTGGCTTTGCGTCCCCGTCTCTCGGCGGGTTTGCCTTGTTTTCAGACCGGATCCGACGACAGATTGGTAACTGCCGTCGACCCGAACGCTATGCCTTTCGTCGTGTCGGCCCAATAGCACGAAAGTACCGGTCGGTGCGCCTGCGCATAGCCCCTTCGGCGGCTGGGAGGCGCGCCCGCGGTCGGTGGACCCGGCGCCTACCCTCGTGACGAGATCAGGGACACCCCGCTCTGGGAGAAGAGACGCTTGAGCTCCCCGGCGGCAAGCGGCCGGGCGACGTAGTACCCCTGGGCGCGGTTGCAGCGCAGCTTCCGCAGCCGATCCAGCTGGAAGCGCTCCTCGACGCCTTCGGCGATGACGGTCAGTCGGAGCGCCCGCCCCATCGACACGATCGCGCTGGCGAGCTCCCAGCTGTGCGAGTCGCCATCCTCGACGGCAACGAAGTCCCGGGCGATCTTGATCGCCGTGGCCGGGAAGCGCTGGAGATAGCTGAGCGATGAGTAGCCGGTGCCGAAATCGTCGACCGCGATACCGACGCCCAGGCCGCGGAGGGCCCGCAGCTTGGCGATCGCGTCCTCCACGTTCTGGAGGAGGGTCGTCTCCGTCACCTCGAGCACGACCGTGGCGGGATCCACGCCGGACGAGGACACGATCGCCGCCACCTGTTCCACGAAGTCCGGTTGTTCCAGCTGGCGTGCCGCGACGTTCACGCTGATCTCGAGGTCTTTCATGTCCGGCCAGCGGTCATGCCACTCCTTGGCCTGGCGGCACGACTTGTCGAGCACCCAGCGGCCGATGTCCAGGATCAGATCGGACTGCTCGGCCACGCCGATGAATTCGCCCGGCCAGATGATGCCCCGAGTAGGGTGCTCCCAGCGCACGAGCGACTCGAGGCCCGTCATATGGCCCGTCGTGAGATCGACGATCGGCTGGTAGTGGAGGACGAACTCCTCGGCCGCGACGGCTCGCTGCAACGACGCGGTGAGCGTGTGCCGAGCCACGACCGCGGTGGCCATCTCCGGCTCGAAGAACGCCACCCGGTTCTTCCCGCGCGCCTTGGCCGAGTACATCGCGACGTCGGCGTTGCGGAGCAGTTCGTCGGCAGAACCGGATCCCGGGCGCCCGGTCGCCACGCCGATGCTGACATGTGCGTTCACGACGACACCGTCCGAAGGTGAACCGGTGTCGAACGCCCCGATCAGCCGCTCCGCCACGCGTCGGGCGACGGGCAGGTCGGGGGTATCCCAGAGGAGGACGGCAAACTCGTCACCGCCGATGCGCGCCGCGAGGTCCCCCGCCCGCAGCGTAGCCTGGATCCGCTCGCCCACCGCGGCCAGCAGCGCGTCGCCGGCGGCGTGGCCCAGGGTGTCGTTGACGATCTTGAAGTCGTCGAGATCGAGGAACAGGACCACCGGCACCATCCCCGAGGCATCGGCCGACTCGAGGCGCTGAGCCACGCTCTGGGCGAAGAAGGCGCGATTCGCCAGGCCCGTCAGGGCGTCGTGGTAGGCCTTGTGCTGGAGCTCTTCCTTGAGCCGGGAGAGCGAGCTGAGCGACTGTTCCAGCTGGCCGTTCTCGAGCGCGACGGCGGTGTGGCTGGCGAGCGTCTCGAACAGCTTGAGGTCGTCGTCGTCGAAGGCGCTGATGTCACTCAGGCGGTTGGCGACCACGATCGCGCCCATCAGGCGCGACTCGCCCACGAGCGGCGCGTAGATGGCGTTCCGGAAGCGGCCGCCGCCGGCGTCCGTCGCGTCGTCGTGGGCAACCAGGAGCGCCCGGCGTTCCGACACGCATTGCACCAGCCTGGGGTCGTCGAGCACGGTGCCGACCGGCTGCATCATCGCCACGGCCTCGCCGGGGCCCACGCTCGTCCGCAGGATCTGCTGGCCCTCCTCCTGGGGCAGCAGCGCAACCTCCGCCCGCTCCGCGCGGAACATCCGCCGGGCATGGTCGAGGAGGGACACCAGGGCGCGATCGATCTCCGGGCTGCGCTGCAGGATCCGGGTCGACTCGTAGAGCATCTCCAGGCCTTCGTGCTGCTGGCGCTCCGAGACGTAGGCCCGATAGGCGATGAATACTGCGGCGATCGGCACCGCGAACAGGACGGCCGCGAGAGGTCGAACGAAGAGGACCGTGATCATGAGCAGCGCAAGGCTCGTGTTCGTCAGCGACACGACGCTGCCCATCAGGAACATCCGGGGGATCCGGCTGTGCTGGGCAACGCCCTCCGCGAGGGAGATCGCCGCGATCACCGCCAGGACGCCCACCGCGTTCTCTGCCGACGTTGCAATGAACGCGATGGCCCAATCCCGCTCGCCGAACATCGTGCTCCCAGGGTCGAGGAGGTGCACGATCCCGAGCGTCACCACCGAGCAGAGGAGGAACTGGGCAAGGTTGAAGGCGAGCTTCACCGATCGTTGGCGGCGGGCGATGACAAGCGCCAGCCCTGCCCCCAGCAGGCGCGCGACGATGTACTCGGCCGGCGTGAAGAAGAACAGGCCGTAGACGACGGGCAGCTCGCTCATGGAGAAGGAGTGAGCGCTCCGGCCGATGTGGAGGTGGACGACTTTCGCCTCGGTGACGTAGAAGATGGCCGCCAGCGCCCACCACGGCAGGTCGATCCCGGCCGGTGGCGTTGCCGGTCGCCCACCCGGCCACTCGATCGCGGCCAGGACCACGCCGGCCGCAGCGAACAGGATGGCCAGCGCCCAGACGCGCGCCGTCCCTGTCGTCGAGGAGGCAAGCTTGCCGGCCCTGGCGCGAAGGTCGGCGGCGGTCAACCCGGCGGCACTCACGATCTCGTGGTGCTCATCGCGGTCTCCGGAGCGCCCGATCGAGGACGGACTCTGGACGTGAACCGTCCTGGGTCGGGGTCACGGTAGCCAATTCTCGTGTTTCATCTCGCACAGCATGTAGCGACCCGGGTCGAGGAATCGCGACGGGTGACGCTCACGGTGCATCCGGATGCCGGATGGCACCATGGCTCGAAAGTACCAGAGACCCGCAAGTGACCCTCGCCGACGTCGTCCATTCAAGGTCGTCAGGCCAGGGGTTCGTCCCCCGCGGCCGGCAACATGCTGGCGCAGTAGCGGCACTTGGTCGCGTCGCGGTGGACCTGCTCCCGGCAGTACGGGCAGGTCTTCATCGGGGTGGGCTCGGGCTCCGGCTCGGGCCGGATGAACAGCCGGCTGATCCAGAACACCACGAAGGCGATGATCACGAAGGCGATCACCGTGTTGATGAAGGCGCCGTATCGGATTGCGGCGCCGCCGCCCAGGTCGACGGCCATGGCGGAGACATCGACACCGCCAATGATGCGGCCGACCGGAGGCATGATGAGGTCGTCCACCAGGGACGTGACGACGCTCCCCAGCGCGACACCGATGATCACGCCGATCGCCAGCGCCAGGGCACTCGTCTTGAGGAGAAATGCCCGGAACTCGCCAATCATGATCCACCTCCTCGACTGCTCGCCGATGCGCCTCGATCGTCGCCGCCATCGCCGTGCGGCTCGGCGGGACGACGCCGCCCAGCCGTTCGGCACGACCGCCGGCGAGACGCCTGGCGGAGCGCGGGTCCACAATCGCGTCGGAGTCGCAGCCAATGCGAGCGTACGACAGGAAGGGCGCCATTCGATGCATCGGGTTGTCATCCTCGGCGCCGGGTTCGGCGGCATCGCGACGGCGATCGCCCTGCGGCAGCGCCTGGAGCCCGCCGATGAGGTCGTGCTCGTCGACCGCCGGACGACCTTCACGATGGGCCTCCGCAAGAACTGGGGGCTGCTCGATCCGGCCGCCCTGACCGAGGGTGAGCGGCCGCTCTCCCGGCTGGCGGAGCAGGGCATCAGGGTCGAGACCGGGACCGTCGACGCGATCCTGCCCGGCGAGCGGACAGTCCAGGTCGACGGCGATCGCTGGCAGGCGGACGCCCTCGTCGTCGCGCTCGGCGCCGAGGGCGATCCGGGACGGATCCCCGGGTTTCGGACGCACGCCCTCGACGTCTACGACCTGGGCCAGGTGGAGCCTGCCCGCGCCGCCATCGCACGGTTCGCCGGCGGCCGCATCGCCATCGGTATCTTCGGCGCGCCGTATCCCTGTCCGCCAGCTCCGTTCGAGCTGGCCCTGCTCCTCGACGAGCGGCTCCGAGCCCGTGAAATGGCCGCCACGATCGAGGTCTTCAGCCCGCTGCCCATGAGCCTGCCCATCCTCGGCCAGGCCGGCTGCGGATCGTTCGAGTCGCGTCTGGAGCTCGCCGGCATCGAGTTCCTGCGCGACCACACGGCGACCGCGGTAGAGGACGGCGTCGTCGCGTTCGGAGACGAGCGCCGACCGTTCGATCTCCTGCTCGGCGTTCCACCGCATCGCGCTCCGGCCGTGGTGGTCGACTCCGGCCTCACCGAAGGCACGCCGTGGATCAAGGTCGACCCACGGACGCTGGAGACCTCGTTCCCAGGGGTCTATGCCATCGGCGACGTCATCGCGCTGCCGCTTGCCAACGGCCAGCTCCTGCCCAAGGCCGGCACGTTCGCGCAGGCCGAGGGCGAGGTGGTCGCCGCCCGCGTCGCCGCCTCGCTGGCAGGCTCCCCGTCGACCGCGTCGTTCGCCGGGGACGGAGCGTGCTTCCTGGAGACCGGCGGTGGACTGGCTGCGATGGTGACCGGCGGATTCCTGGCGGATCCGCCCGCCGTGCGCCTGACGGACCCGTCGGCCGAGCATTTCGCGGCCAAGCGCGCCTTCGAACGCGACCGGCTGACGGCCTGGTTCGGATCGTAGGCGCCGAGTCTGGCGGTTGGAGTCCGGTGGGACCCGTCAGGCGATGTCGGCGGGTCAGGCGCTGGCGGCCGGTCCGCCGCTGCGGCCGGTAAACCGGTCGAGAATCTCGCCGATCGTCAGATTGCCGTAGGTCTCGACAAGCTCGGGCCGGGCGATTCGCCACATCGTCCGAAGCGATCCCGGCCCGGCCCGGTCCAGCTCGACGAGCCTGAGCTCGCTGAACCGCTCGATGCCGGGGATCGATTGCAACTCACGTGCCAGGCGCTGGGCCGCCACGTTGACGGTCGTTTCGCGTCCGATCGGCTGGCTGTCGACCCCCCTGAGCGCGTGTGTCACCTGCTCGCCGGCTTGCCGTATGGCCTGCTCGGCGACGGCCACCGCGGCCTGCGGCTCGACGCGCGGCGCCGCGGGTGGCGCCGGGGCGGTGGGAGCCTGAGCGGCTGCCACCGAGGGTGCCGCGGGCTCGGAGGTCACAGGCGCCTGCGCGGCAGCCGCTGGTGGCGTGCCGGCCGGCGCAGGCTCCACGGCAGTGCCACCACGTGATCGCGACCGGCCGCCACCGCCGATGCCTCCGCTCCCGGTTCCGCCGCCTCCGCCCCCACGGCCGCGACCGGGCCCTCCCCCGCCGCCTTCGTCGCCGTGGCTGCCCATGGCGCTGCCGATGAGCGCGGGCACATCGAGGCCGGTCAGGCCCTTCACGACAGCGCCGGCCTCGGTCACCGTACGCGTCGCGCTCTTCACCACATCGGAGGCCCCGTCCGTGGAGATAACTGTCAGGTCGCGGATGTTGGCCATCGGCTCCGCCGCGGCACGGACGATCTCCGGCAGCATGGACAGGACGGTCTGGATGACGGCCGCCTCGTTGAACTGGCGATACGCCTCGGCGCGGAGGGCCAGCGCCTTGGCCTCGGCCTCGCCCTTGTTGAAGACGATGCCCGCCTCGGCGTTGCCCTCCAGTGTCGTCCGCTTGGCCTCGGCGGCAGCGTTGACCTCGGTGACGCGTGCCGACGCCTCGCCCTTGGTGACGGTCACGGAGGCCTCGGCCTGGCCGGCCAGCTTGACCCGCTCGGCCTCGGCCTGGGCCTGGGCGATCCGGGCTGCTTTGTCACCTTCCGCCCGCCGGACCTGCGCCTCCGCCTCGGCCTCCGCCGGTCGAACGGTCGTGGTGAGCAGCTCCTTTTCCTTGCGGGCGGCCTCGAGCTCGGCCAGCTCGGTCTGCTTGCGCATGACCTCCTGAGTCGCCTCGGCCTGGGCCAGCGGTCCGGCCTGCGCCGCGCGTGCCTCAGCCGCCGCGACCTGGGTCTCGGTCTCCGCCCGCCGGAGCGACACGTCCCGGGCGGCGTTGATCTTGATCTGCTCGGCCTCTGCCTCTCGGACCGCCGCCTCCTGGTCGGCCCCGGCCTTGGCCATCCGCGCGTCACGTTCGCGGCGGGCCGTCTCCTGCTGGCCGATGAGGTCCATGTAACCCGACTCGTCGCGGATTGCCTGGATCGTGAACGAGTCGATCTGGAGGCCGGAGGTGGCCAGGTCGCCCTTCGCCGCATCCTGAACGGCCTGCTGGAACTTCTGCCGGTCGAGGTTCAGCTCCTCGATCGTCAGCGTCCCCACGATCGATCGGAGCGACCCCTCCAGGACGTTCTTGACGATGGAGTCGACCTCCTCGTCCTTCGACTCGAGGAAGCGTTCGGCGGCGTTGCGTATCGACTCGTCATCGGCCCCGATCTTGAACGTCGCCACGCCCTGGACCGCGACCTTGATGCCCTGCCGGCTGACCGCATCGGCCAGGTTCACGTTGATCTGGCGTGCCGTCAGCTTGAGCCGGCCCAGCTTGTGGAACAGCGGCAGCACGATGATCGCCCCGCCCCGCACCACCCGCAGCTCGGCCGAACCGCCCCCGATGCGCCCGCTGCGGATGAGGGCCTCGTTCGCCCCGGCCACCTTGAACCGGCTCGTGATGTAGGCGACGAGGAGCACCGCGATGACGATCAGCAGGAAGACGGTGAGCGTCCCCGTGTTGACGAAGTTGAACAGATCCGGCATCCCTCGCCTCCCTCAAGGCCCCGATCGGGACCGTCTCACGATCCTGCGTCCGTTCCGGTGCTTGCTCCGGCGTTGGGCGCCAGCGGCGCCACGACGAAGCCCGGCCCGGACACTCCGGTGATCGATACAGTTGTCCCGGGGGCCACGTCGACGGACGCTGTGGCGCTCACCTCGTGGGTCTGCCCCTCCGCCTTGACATAGACGCTGCCCAGCCGGCCGGCCGGAATCGCAACCGCGACGGATGCCTGCCGTCCGATGAGGTCGTCGAGCGAGAACGGATCGGGGCTCTCGGAGCGCCGCAGGAGGCCGAACAGGCCCCAGGCGAGAAACGCGCCGGCGGCACCGAAGACGGCGCCGATCGTGGCCGCCGGACCTCCGTGGACCGACAGGACCTGCGTCGCGAACAGGCCGCCGACGCCGAACATCGAGATGAACCCGAGGAGCAGCGGCGTGACGGATGTTCCACCGATGTCGAAACCGACGTGGAGCGCGTCGAGAATGCCGCCCAGGATGTCGTCGAAGACGACCATGATGAGAAGGAGGCTGCCGCCCAGGAGTGCGCAGACGACGAAGACGAGATCCTCAACGGGGATCTGGATCACCGGCCCTCGCCCTCACCCTCTTGCGTCCCGACGTCGAAGCGCCGCTGCCCACCTGACGCGCGGTGAGCCGATTCCTTGCGTCAACGATCGGCGTCCAGAATACGAGCCCCGGTGGCCCCGCGTGCGCTGAAGATGTTCTGCGCCGGGCCAGGGCAGGCCGGCGTTGTCCTCAGATCGGCGTTGCGTGCGGGGCAGAAATCACTTGCCGGCCGATTCGATCTCGCTGCGGGTCATGTTGAGCTCGACTCGCCCGGTCTCGACCTCGGCAACAGCGCCGCGCGGCACGCTCAGCTCTCGCGAGATCAAGCCGCCCTTCTTGACGATGATCGTTTCTGGCTCGACGCGGATGATCGCGCCGAGATCCTCGCCATCGCTCGCCCAGACGGACCAGCCGGGCTGGATGCCTTCGCGCTCGACGTAGGTCACGACTTGCACCTCCAGGCGCGTTCAGGCGGCTGGGCCGTAGGGACCGTCGCCACCGATTAGGCGCAGATGATGCGTCGTTGGCGCTTTCGCTCGCGCCACGGACGTCGCACGGGCATTACAGCTCTCTCTCGGCCGGGTCGGACCGACCGGGAAGGACGCGATCACTGCGATGGGGCGGGCCCGAACAGCAGGGACAGCCAGGAGTCGAGCGGCGAGGGGCTCCCGGCCACTGCACCAAGGCGCACGGCGGCCGATCCAGGAGCGTCGGGGGGCAGCGGCGGCGCACCGGCCTCCAGGGCAAAGGCGCGGTCGCGCGCCTGCCCGAGGCCCAGCCCATGGGCTTGCTGCTCGATGTAGGCCTGTCGCTGGACGAGCTCCAGCTCGCGCTGCAGTGAAGAGACATCGGCCACCAGGCCGGCGTTCGCGAGGCGGGCCCGGTCAGCCTCGGCAGACTTCGTGGCCGCATCGCCCATCTGGCGGGCGAACACCACGAGGATCCAGGCCACGACCATGGCCCCGATGAGCCAGGCGACTCGGCGTCGAGTGAAACCCGCCACGGCCAGGCCCTGGAGCGATGGCGGCGATCGGCGCGGGGCGTTGTCGCCCGGCGTGGGGTCTGCGAGCTCGATGGCCTCGTCAGACGGCCCGAGCGACGGCTCGATCCCCGGCGCGCGCTGCATTCAGGCGATGGTAGCTGCGTGCAGCTGACGTGTCAATGCGAACCCCGTGCCACCCAAGCTGTCACAGGCGGGCTGGACGGTAGCTGTAGACTGCCCGTGATAGAACGGACGTTCGATATGGGAGCCGTCGTGCGCACCTATGCACCCCTCGATGCCGCCACCGTCCTGGAGCGCATCCTTCAGGAGCCGTCGCTCGCCCGCGGCGTCGTTCATCACGAGATCGTGCCCGTCTGCGAAGCCGTATACGCGGACGTGCCGGCCTGGCTGGACCATCGTATCCGGGCCGGCCTCTCCGCCCGTGGAATCGATCGGCTGTACTGCCACCAGGCGGAGGCGATCGATTCGGTCCGAGCGGGCAAGGATGTCGTAGTGGTCACGCCCACGGCGTCGGGCAAGTCACTGTGCTACACGCTGCCCACGCTCCAGGCGATCGCCGATGACCCGGCGGCCAGGGCGCTGTTCCTGTTCCCCACGAAGGCCCTCGGCCAGGACCAGGTCGCCGAGCTCTCGGCGCTGTCCCGGGCGGCGGGGTTGAACGTCTCCGCGGCGACCTACGACGGGGACACGCCGGCGCCGATCCGATCTGCGGTCCGCAAGGCCGGCCAGGTCGTCGTCACGAACCCGGACATGCTCAACTCGGCGATCCTGCCCCACCACACGAAGTGGTTCCAGCTCTTCGAGCAGCTGCGGGTCATCGTCATCGACGAGCTTCACACCTACCGTGGCGTGTTCGGCAGCCACGTGGCCAATGTCATCCGACGGCTCCTGCGACTGTGCGCGCATTACGGCAGCCGGCCGGTGATCGTCTGCTGCTCCGCCACGATCGGCAATCCCGCCGAGCTGGCGGCCATGCTCACCGGGCGGCCGATCGGCCTCATCGATCGGAACGGCGCGCCGGCCGGGGAGCGCCACATCCTCCTCGTCGACCCACCAGTCCTCGACGCCGCGACGGGGGCGCGCGGCTCGGCTCTCACGCTTGCCAATCGCTGGGCACTGCCGTTCCTGCGAGCCGGTCGACAGACGATCGTCTTCGGGCGATCGCGGGTCGCCGTGGAGATTCTCCTGACCGGCCTGCGGGAGGCGCTTCGCGAGAGCTTCGGTCCGCGAACCCGGGTTCGCGGCTATCGGGGCGGCTACCTGCCAACCGAGCGCCGGTCGATCGAGCATGGGCTGCGGGATGGAGAGGTTCTCGGCGTCGTCGCCACGAACGCCCTGGAGCTCGGAGTGGACATCGGGCGGTTGGACACGGCCATCCTGGCCGGCTACCCGGGCTCGATCGCGGCGACCTGGCAGCAGATCGGGCGGGCCGGACGACGGCTGGGGACGAGCGTCGCAGTCCTGGTTGCCTCGCCGGCTCCCGTCGATCAATACGTGATCCACCACCCCGAATTCCTTCTCGGCGGGCGGCCGGAGGAGGCCCGCCTGGACCCGGACAACGTCCATGTCCTGCTGGCCCATCTCCGGGCGGCGACGTTCGAGATGCCGTTCGAGCCCGGCGACGTCTTCGGACCGGCGCCGGCCGATGACCTCCTCGCCTTCCTGGCCGAGGAGGGCCACGTCCGGCAGGCCGGCGACGGCCGCTGGTACTGGAGCTCCGAAAACTTCCCGGCTTCGGAGATCTCGATGCGCGCCGCCGCGCCGGAGAACGTCGTGATCATCGACACGACCCCCGACCGGCCCAGAGTCCTCGGTGAGGTCGATCTCTTCTCGGCCCAGGTCCTCGTGCACGAGCGAGCAATCTACATCCACGAGTCCCTGCAGTACTACGTCGACCGCCTCGACTGGGGCGAGAAGAAGGCGTACGTCCACCGCGTGGATGTCGACCATTACACGTACGCCAGCCGGGCCGTGACGCTCAAGCCCCTCGACGTCTTCGCCGAGGCGCCGGCTCCAGGCGGCCGGCGCATCCACGGCGAGGTGATGGTCGCGAGCCTGGCGACGCTCTTCAAGAAGCTCAAGTTCGTGACGGACGAGAACGTCGGCTGGGGACCGATCGACCTGCCCGAGCTGGAGCTCCAGACCACAGCCTACTGGCTCACCGCGGAGCGAGCGGCCAGCGGCTGGCGCCGCAACGAGCTCGACGTGGCGTTGCTCGGAGCCGGGCGGGCCATCCAGACGGTCGCCAGCGTGCTGCTCATGGTCGACCCGCGCGACCTCGGGCTGGTGAGCCAGGTCCGGTCCCCCCACCACGAGGCGCCCACGATCTATCTGTACGAGGCGATCCCCGGCGGCGTGGGCCTCTCGGAACGACTCTGGGAGCGGCACGACGAGCTGATCGCTGCCGCGGATGACCTCATCGCTGCCTGCGGCTGTGAAGCGGGCTGCCCGGCCTGCACCGGACCCCGGCTGGAGCCGGACGTGGACGCCAAGCTCCTCGCCCGGCGCCTGCTTGCGGCCCTGCAGCCACCGCCCCCGACCAGACAAGCGAGGCCGTCCACCACGTCCGGCGTCGAGATGCATGCGGACGTCGTCTCGACCGTCGGATGACCCTCACGCAGGTGACCGCGGCGACGCGGCTCGAGCGTCGCCTCGCGGCGTTCCGGGAAGAACGAGGCAGGGCGGGAGCCGATGCCTCGTCGGCCAGAGCCCGGCCGTCGGAGCTTGCGGCACGCCTGGCCGCGGCGATCGACGCCGAGGTCGTGACGGGCGCTCTCGGGACCATCGTCCGGCGCGACGTCGGAGCCGTTCCCATGGCCATCGACCGAGCGCGCCTGGCGTCGCTGCCCGGGCAACCGCCGGCAGATGTGCCGCTCGTCTGTCTCGACACCGAGACGACGGGGCTGGCGACGGCCGCGGGGACCATGGCCTTCATCGTCGGACTCGGCCGCTGGGACACGACGCAGTTTCGGGTGGTCCAGCTTCTCCTGCCGGACCAGTCCGAGGAGCCGGCGCTCCTCGCCGCCCTGGCGGCCGAAATCGACCCGAGCGCCTGGCTCGTGACGTACAACGGCCGGACATTCGACTGGCCGCTGCTCGTGACGCGATTCCGGATGTCGGGCAAGGGTCCGCCTGTCCACGCCGGCCACCTCGACCTCCTCCCGCTCGTTCGACGCGTCTTCCGGCACCGCATGACCGACGCGCGCCTCCGATCGGTCGAATCGCAACTCTTCGGTCTCGTTCGCCACGCCGACGTCGAGGGCTGGGAGATCCCCGGCCGCTATCTGTCGTTCCTGCGAGGCGGGCCCGGAACGCTCCTGGCGGACGTCGCCCGTCACAACGACGAGGACGTCGTGTCGCTGGCGCGCCTCCTGGTCCACGTCGAGCAGCGGTACGGCGCGCGCCACGATCGCGCGAATGCCCATGAGGGCGACCTGGCCGGACTTGCGCGGGCCTTCGCACGCGAGAAGCGGCTGGATGAAGCGCTGGAGTGCGTCGACGCGGCACTCCGTCGGGGGGACGCCGCG
>WNFV01002038.1_pt1 | contig 31767 bp, 24 predicted proteins | sample 5400101 | NCBI WGS metagenome assembly WNFV01 (sample SAMN13153361, study PRJNA577476) | soil metagenome | isolation source: 115 cm soil or saprolite under grassland replicate 1 | place: USA:California | collected 2016-06-15 | reverse complement strand
TTCCACTCGGGCTCCTTCTCCACGTTCCCCTCAGACAACCAGGAACGTAGCCGGAAGGAGCCCCTTCCGCTTGTTGCCACAACTCCCAACCAGCCCACCACCAGCGCGTTCAGCCACCCTCAGAAGCGCTGCACCCGATGTCAAGTGTCTTGAGGCGTTCACCACAGCAACCCTGACCGGGCTGCAGCCCTCGCTGTTGACGATCCCGACTGCCGCGGGTCCTGTCACGCTGCCTCGTCCGGCAATCGACCTAGTGGCGCAGCGCGCCCAAGAAGCATCACTGCTGGTCATCGGGCGGGCGGGCGCCGGTAAGACGGTTGCGCTTGCGCGCCTTACCGAGCTGCTTCTGGCCGGAGACACCCCTGTACTGGCCGTCGCCGTCGGTTCGACCGCCGCCCGCAGCCTCGGCGAACTCCGCAACGAACTCGGTCTTGACCACGACCTGTTTGACGTGCTACGGGCATGGCGTCCCGGGCAGGGTGGAGTGCTGATCCTGGATGCGCTTGATGCTGCTCGTACCGAGCCACAAGCGGATCTTTGGCGCCGCATCATCGAACGTGCCAGTGCGGAACTGGGCGGGTGGCGGGTCGTTGCCTCGGTCCGCACGTGGGATCTGCGACATTCGGTGAGTCTTCGAACCCTGTTTCCGGCCGATCCGGCTCGGACCGCCTCGTCAGGGTTCGTCGATGAGGAATTCCGCAACCTCGAGCACGTGCACATCCCGATGCTCGACGACAGCGAGCTTTCGGCGCTTCGAGCCAGCTCACCGGAGATCGATCGGCTGCTGGACGATGCGCCTGCCGAGGTGACCGACCTGCTCCGCAACCTGTTCAACCTGCGCCTCGCCGCCGAGTTGCTCCTCGCCGGAGCAGGCGTCGGTGAGCTGCATCAGCTCCGGACCCAGTTGCAGCTCCTCGAACGCTATTGGGCCTACCGCGTCACCGACGGGCCTGGCGGGCTTGCCCGAGAGGAGGTCCTGCGGCGCGCCTGTGATCAGGCGCTCAGCCAGCACACCCTGTCTATTTCCCGACCGGTGCTGATCGCCGGTGACATCAGTGGTGCTGTGCCTTTTGAGGAACTGCTATCGCGGCACGTTCTCGAGGAGACCGCGCCGCTTGCGGGCGGTCCACCTCCACAGACGCTCCGGTTCGCCCATCACATCCTGTTCGACTACGCGGCCGCCAGCACCGTCCTGGCCGGACTTGACGATCCCAGCCTGTTGGCGCGACTGCGAGATGACCCTGCTGTGGCCCTGTTCGCACGGCCGAGCATCGACATGCACCTGGAACGGCTCTGGAACGCCGATCGTCAGCGCTTCTGGGGGGTCGCGCTCCAGGCCTCAGGCGAGGATCCGCGGCCCGGCCTGGTCTGTGTCATCTTCGCCGAGGTGGCCGCGCGCCGGGTCGAGCGGCTTGATGATCTGGCCCCGCTCCTGGAGGCCTCTGCGCAGCCCTCTCCACCCGCCGGCACGATCACGCTTTGGCGTGACCTGGTTGTGGCCGTCGGCCTCGACCGGCAGAACGATCCGCAGGCACCTCTCGGCGTGTGGCCCCAGGTCGCCGCGCGGCTGTCCGTGCATGTGGCAGCGACCGAGTACCCACTGCGGATCCTGCTTGACGACCTGGTCCGTACCGGCTTGCCGCTGGCCGGAGGCGACCTCGATCAGTGCGGCATCGCCGCTCGCCACGTCCTCGACTACGCCTGGACCCAAGCACGGACTCCCGCCGTGCGACTTGCCATCGAGGCAGTCGTCGCGACCGCAGCAAGCGATCCGACCGCCAACGAGACGCTGTTGCGGCAGGCGATCTCGCCGACACAGCTCGAGGCGTGGGGCTTCCAGGACCTGCATTGGATCGCCAAGGCCGTGCCGCACCTTGCCACCCTCATGCCGGGCTTCGTCGAGGACCTGTACGTGGCGGTCCTTCCGCACGAGGAGACATCCCGCGAACCGACCCCGCTGGTCACAAGCGCAATTCTTGGGCTGCGGTCCAACCGCCGCCAAGACTTCGACTCAGTGAAATTTGAACTGGTCGAGCAGTTTCCTATATTCCTCGCGACTGCTCCAAGCCATGCCCTCAGCGTCTTGGACCGGCTCGTCGCCGCCGCCCACGATCTGCAACCCGATGCCGCGGTCACCCTGCAGATCGCATCGCGCACGTTCAGTGTCATCCTCGATGACTCAGGATGGTGGGATAACCGCTCCTACGCCAATCAGCACGACTTGGCGAGCTTGCTTGAGAAATTCGAGAAGCATCTGGCGCAGGCAGCCCGTGAGGATCCGCCACAGCTTGCGAGGATGCTGGACCTGCTTGCCAGCATGCCACGGCCAGCCGTGCTCTGGCGTCGGGTGATCCTGGCAGCGGCCTCCGAGCCAGCGGCCGCAACCGACCTCATGCCTCTTTGCTGGACCCAGACCGCACTTGTCATCGATGAGTTCGAGGAGCCACTCGCCGCTCTGATCGAGACCATGGCTGCACGTCTGGACCCAGCGGAGCGCGCGCGCATCGAGACCACCGTCGTGGCACTGCATCCTGGCCCAGACGACGGTTCGGATGCATGGCGCCAACAAGACCTGCGCTTTCGACGGTTCTTTTACGCTCTGGGCCTCACACCCTCCGTCGACACTGCAACCACGACCCCCAACGGCCCGACAGCGACACCCGAACCTCGTCATCCACGACCCCCAACGGCCCGACAGCGACACCCGAACCTCGTCATCAGCCAGTTGTCGCCGCGTCCTTTAGCCGACCAGATGAAGGACCCGAGCGGTATGGCATCAGCCTCAGCAACGACGCCGACCACGCCGCATGGCCTGTTGGGCGCGGAAACTCGGACTCGTGTCGTGAGCAGGCATTCCGTACCATCCCTCGATGCTCTTCATACTCTGGCTGATCGTCCGCCTCCTCGCTCGCCTCCTGGTCCTCTCGAACGACGATGACGGCGCCAAGGACCTGGAGATCCTGGTGCTGCGGCAGCAGCTTCGTGTGCTGCGCCGCAAGACCGGCCGTCCCAAGTTCACTGCACGCGACCGGGTCCTGCTGGCCGCCGCCAGCCGCGCCCTCCCTCGACAGCGGTGGGCATCGTTTCTGGTCACGCCTCAGACGCTGCTGCGCTGGCACCGCACGTTGGTCCGATGCAAATGGACCTACAGCAACGAGCGCGCGCCAGGCAGGCCACCGATCGACCCGCAGACCGCCGCGCTGATCCTGCGCCTGGCCAGGGAGAACTCCCGGTGGGGCTGCATGCGGATCTGCGGGGAGTTGCGTAAGCTCGGGATCCGGGTGGGTGCCACGACGATCAGGGCGCTGCTGCGACGACACGGTTTCGGTCCGGCGCCGCGACGCACCGGACCGACTTGGGCGCAGTTCCTGCGAGCGCAGGCCGAGGGGATCGTCGCGTGCGACTTCTTCGCGGTGGAGACGGTTCGCCTGCAGACGCTGTATGTGTTGTTCTTCCTCCAGCTCAGCACCAGACGGATCGTCGCAGCCGGGGTGACGGCGCATCCCGATACGGCGTGGGTAACCCAGCAGGCCAGGAACGCCGTAATGGACCTGGACGATCGGGGCGTGTCGATCAGGTTTCTGCTCCGCGACCACGACGCCAAATTCCCCCGCGGCTTCGACGACGTATTCGGGAGCGAGGGAGGCCAGGTCCTCCGCACGCCGATCCGGGCGCCGAAGGCGAACGCCTACGCCGAGCGGTGGTCCAGACCGTGCGGGCGGAGTGTCTGGACTGGACGCTGGTGCTTGGCCGGCGCCATCTGCTGCGGTTGCTGCGCGGCTACGTCCGTCACTACAACCAGCAGCGGCCCCACCGCGGCTTGGCGTTGGCCGTTCCCGAGGCGGGGGAGTGGCAGTCACCACAGGGCAACCCTCGGAAGGTCAACCCTCGAGAGGTGAGGCGCCGCGATGTGCTTGGTGGCCTCATCCATGAGTATCACGAGGTCGCAGCATGATGAATCATGGTATCCGCGCCCCACAGGCGGTCGAGCGCCTTCTCGCCCGTCACCGAATCCTGCTTGGTGCTGAAGGCGTCCCGGTTCTGCAGGCCGCTGGCCTTCAGCCCGGCCAGGCCCAGCGCCATCGCCGCCAGCACCACCGCGGTCACCACCCACACCAGCCGCGGCCGGCGGGCCATACGGAACCCGATCCGCGCCCATAGGCCCCGCTCGGTCGGCTCGGCCGACCCGAGCGTGGGCCGCACCGGCCAGAACATCCAGCGGCCAAAGATGACCAGCAGCGCCGGCAGCAGGGTCAGCATCGCACACAGCCCCACCGTGATGCCGATCGCCATCACCGGCCCGAGGCTCTTGGTGGAGTTCAGCTCGGCGACCAGCAGGCACAGCAGGCTCAACACCACGGTCGACCCGCTGGCGAGGATCGCCGGGCCGGCGCGGCCCAGCGCCTCGGCCATCGCCTCGTGGCGGTCGGCGTGGCGGCGCAGCTCCTCGCGGTAGCGGGCGATCAGCAGCAACGCGTAGTCGGTCCCGGCGCCAAACACCAGCACCGTCAGGATGAACGCGCTCTGGCCGTTGACGGTCAGGCCCCCGTGGCGGGCGAGCAGGTAGATCACCGCCTGCGCGGCGGTCAAGGCGACGAACACGCAGGCCACCGGCAGCATCCACAGCAGTGGGCTGCGGTAGGTGAACAGCAGGATCACGATCACGATCGCCGCGGTGATGTACAGCAGCTTGGAGTCGAAGCCGGTGAACACGTCGATGAAGTCGGCGGCGTAGCCGGCCGGCCCACTGACATAGACGCTCCCGCCGCTGGGGTGGGCGATGGAGCGCACGTCCTTGACCACCGGGGCGATATCGTTCCAGCCGTTGCTGCCCATCCTGATCGGCACGATCACCTGCAGCGCCCGGCCGTCGGTGGCGGGGACCGGGCCGATGACCTTGCCACTGACGTGGTCCAGGCCGGCAAACCGCTTGGCGTCAGCGGCGGCCTTGGCCTGGTCGGCGCCGGTGACGGGACCCGAGTGCTCGTAGACCACCACCGCCGGGAGGGTGTCGCTTGGCGTGAACCGCTTGGCCAGCTCGACCACCCTAGTGGACTCGGCGTTGCTGGGCAGCCACTCCGATGCGTCGTTCTTCTGGGCGCCGTTGAGCTTGCCGGCCACCGGCCCCGCGACCGCGACCACCGCGATCCAGAAGGCCAGGACCACCCATTTGGTCCAGCGCCCAGCAGGAAGCCTCGCGATCCTCCGCGTTGCGCCCATGCTGGTAACGGCATCTCTCTGCCGATTGCTTTGTTTCACGATTCCTCCCAGTCCAGGTGACGCTCGCTCCTAAGATGCTGGCCGGGGCGAACCTGTGACATCGCGGTGTCGACGCTGGCCGGCACCCCGCTGCCGGGCGCGGCTGCTGCCCGCGTCGAGGGGTGCGGGCTGGCCGGCTCATCACCCACCCGCTAGGACCGAACGCTCATCTAACTAAGGGCGGCGTTGCGGTCCTCGGCAGCCGAGGTTGCTTGGAATAGCTCCCGGACGGTACTGGCGACCAGGTCGGGCCGTTCCTCTGGGAGCAGGTGCCCGCACCCTGGGACCGTTCGGATGCGCAGGTCGCTGGCGTACCGGTCGCCGCCTGGCAGCAGCTTGGGCGTGGTGACCGGGTCGTCGGCGCCGGTGAGCAGCAGCGTGGGGACGGTCAGCCGCCGCTTGCGGTTACGGCCCAGGGCAAGCGCCGGGATGTCGTGTAGGACGTACTGCCAGTGCAGTTCCTGGCCGGCGCGTGCGCGGGCGGGCTCGCGGCTGGACTCGACGAACTCCTCGAGCGTGGGCGTCTGCCAGATCGACGGGTCGCTGACCCAGTGGCGTAGCAGGTAGCGGGTGAAGCCCGGGCAGCGGCGCAGGACCTGGCGGCCGACGAGCGGGTACTCCCACAGGGCGGTGTGCCACTGCCGCCACGCCCCGGTGAGCGCGGCCCGATGGGTCGGCCAGGGGTGGACCATGTTGAGCGCCAGGTAGCCGCGGACCCGCTGGGGCGCTTGCAGGCAGAGGAAGAAGCCGGCCCACGCCCCCCAGCCGTGCCCGACCAGCCAGGCGCGCTCCAGGCCGAGGGCGTCCATGACGGCGAGCAGGTCGGCGACCCTGCTGGCCGTGTCGTATCCGCGGGCTGGCGCGTCCGACCAGCCGAAGCCGCGGAAGTCCGGGCAGATCAGGCGGTAGTCGCCGGCCAGCCGGGGGATGACGTGACGCCAGGCGTACCAGTGCTGCGGGAAGCTGTGGAGCAGCACGACGGGGTCGCCCGTGCCGGCCTCTGCCAGGTGGAAGCGGACGCCACGCGCCTGTACGAAGCGGTGCTGCACCCCCTCGACGCGCGGCAATGGGCGGGGTTGGGAGATTGCGGTCAGTGACACTGCGCTGCCCTCTTTCGGCTCAGGGGACGGTGGTGGACTCGCCATGACAGAGGCGCCCCCGAGCGCAGAGGTTCCCTGCCATTCGTGGAACCTCCGCCTCGCCACCCTCCTCCTTCTCTGGCGACGGCACGGCTCGTTCGCGAACCAAGGAGACAAACGATGCGGCAGCACCCGACGGTGGCGCCCACCCGGGCGGCGCCACCCCCGCCACGACCACTACGTCCACGCCGATGACGGCGACGCCTGACGGTCGCGCTGGTCACCGGGCGCGGCCTGGGTGGTCGGGTGGAACGAGCAGTTGCCGGTGCTCGCGCGCGACCACAGCGTGTACGTCGTCGACCTGCCCGGACAGGGCTACACGCAGTTGCACGACCGGCGCTTTGGCTGGAACCTGGCCACCATGACCGGGGCGATCGGCACGTTCATGGACGCGGTCGGGGTGCGGCGGGCCGCGCTGGCCGGCAACTCCTGGAGCGGCTGGGCGCCGCTCACCTTCCACGACAACCTGCGCGCCAACTACCCGCTGGAGCGCGGGCTGCACTGGTCGGAGACCCAGCGGACCCTGCCGGCCACCCACATCCCGACCCTGGTGCCGTGGGGCCGCCAGGACAAGATCGTGCCGGTCTGGCAGGCCGACCGGCTCGGCCGGCTCCTGCCGGATGCGCGCGTCCGCGTCCTGGACGACGGCGGCCACGCCCCACAGCTCGACTGCCCCCAGCAGGTCAACCCGCTGCTGACCGACTTCCTCCGGGACCGCCGCGGCCCGTGAAGCAGCCAGGCAGCCCGGACCGGCCCGTCGACCAGCTCGGCGGGCTGGTCCGCGCCGCCCAGCGCGGGGACGCGCTGGCCATGAACGACCTGCTCGACCTGCTGGCGCCCTACGTCGGGCGGCTGTGCGGGCCGATCGCGCTCCAGGACGGGCCCGACGCGGCGCAGGAGGCGTTGATCGCGATCTTCCGCGGTCTCGGCCAGCTCCGCGAGCCGGCGGCCCTGTTCGGCTGGGTGCGGGCGATCGCGGTCCGGGAGGCGGTGCGGGTGGCGCGCCGTGGCCAGGCCGGCCGCACCGTGGCCGGCGCCCTGGCCGACGTGCTGGCGCCGGGCGATCCGCAGCTTGCCACCGATGTCCGCGACGTGCTGGCGCGCCTGGCGCCCGAGCACCGCGCGGTGCTGGTCCTGCGCGAGCTGGAGGGACTGGACGAGCAGGCCGCGGCCGCGCTGCTCCAGCTGCCACGGGGCACGGTGAAATCGCGGCTGTCCAGGGCCAGGCGCAGCTTCCGGAAGGAGTGGCAGGCATGAGCCAACACCAGGGCTGGCCGGTGGCCGAGCTGGACGCGGTCCGGCGCCTGCGCGTGCTGGCGTCGAGCCGGGGCGGGCTGTACGCCGAAGGCGTCATCGCCGCACCGTTCGAGCGGGTCTGGGCGGTCGCCGCCGACCTGGAAGGCGAGCTGCCCCACTACCTGCCCGACGTGCGCTCTCTGCGCGTCACCGCCACTACCGGCGATCGGCTGGAGGCCTACGCCCGCGGCCGGCTCGGCCTGCGCGCACGCTTCGACGGGGTGCTGCGGCCGGGCTGGTGCGTGCTGCAGAGCCGCTTCCTCATCGGCGGGATCGCCGCCGTGCCGGACGGGCAGGGCAGCAGGGTCGCGTTCCTGGGCAGCTTCCGCGTGCCCGGGCTGCGACTCCTGCGGCCGCTGCTGGCACCCCTGGAGCGCCGCGTCGGCACGATGATCCTGCGGCGCCTGGAGGTACGGGTCCACGCGCGGTGAGCCCGGCCGGCCTCGATCGCAGGCACTACTGGATCAGCTCGGGTCGCGGCCCAAGCACCCGGCGGGCCAGTCGTGCAGGGCGCGTCGTGGGGACACCCGCACCTTCGGCCGAACAAGCTGCCCTCGCCTGGTGAGCGCAGAACCGCTGCTTCAGGTCTCGTTCTCACTCCCCACCCGAGCGCCACCTGCGCGAACCCCGGGCCCAGCTCTGTCAGCGGTGTCGGCGGGCCGCGCCCCTGCGGTGCCCCCACGCGCCCCCCTGCCGTGCCCCTGCGGTGCCCCCCTACGCGCCCCTGTGGTGCCCCTGTCGTGCCCTACCGAAGGCGCACCAAGCATGGGAACACGCAGGATCAGCGGATTCGCTTCTCTCTATGACGCGCTAGCTCATCATGGAGGGCTCCTTCGAGATTCCCTGAAGGTCCATAGGCGCGGCCAGCGGCTCGCGTCAGCTATCGCATCCGCGGGCCCTGCCGCGGCGCCTCCCGGGGATCGTACTGGGCGGCAATGCGGTCATATCCGTGAGTGATGATCTCGTGCGGCTCCTGAGCATCACGTCGTCCTTCCCAGGCCCAGTGCTCGGGTCCGTGTCACCGGCCGCCGAGTAGCGCTGGCTACGTTGCCTGAACCAAGGGGCTTCGCCTCTTCGCCTCGCGGCTGTGAGGCGAGGTTGACGCGGTGCCAGAGGTTGACCATGGGCGACCGAGCGGACAAAGGCCGCGTGCTGCACATCACGGTGTCAGGGCAAGGGCGCGAGGTGGCTGGCGGCGGTCATCCGCCGCCAGCTCTCGGGGAGGACGCGGTTACCGCTCGTCGACGATCTCGCCGTCGACGGCGGTGGCGTCCCGGGTGAGGGACATCGCCGCGCGGGCCTGGGGGAACCTCGCCATGTCTGCGAGAGCCGCCTGCATCTGCTCGGCGGAGTCCCAGCGCCAGACGTCGGTGAAGGTTCCGTCTTCTAGCCGAGTGAGCCGGGCCTCGGCCAGGCCGGGATGGGCCGCCCGGATGGCGGCGATAAGCGTGGCCCGCCGGGCGATCAGCTCGTCGAGGTCGGTGGGGTCAACGGTGTAGCGGTGCGTCCTGCTGACTGCCATGTCGGTTCCTTTCCGGCCTGTTCTGCTGGGGTTGTGCGTACGCCTGCTGCAACGAGCGGATCCGCGGGGAACAAGCCTTCTCGCTGAGATCCGTGCCGAATGATGGCGCTCTTCCCCGCGCTCTCATCCAAGGTGCTTCCGCAGGTAGACAAGCGAGAACGCTCCCTGGGAGCGTCGGTCGTATTCGACGTACCCGATCCTCGAGTAGAGCGCCAGGTTTTCTGTCATCTTCTCGTGCGTGTAGAGGTAAATGGAATCCAAGCCCGCGCGCCGTGCCTCAGCTTCCCCAAACTCAAGCAAGGCCCTTCCAAGCCCAGTCCCGCGATGGGAGGGATGAACAGTGACGTTGTCAATAAGGAACCCCTCATGGGTGTAGCTCGTCTGTAGGGACCGTGGGCGATCAGGCCGCGAGGTCGTATGCGTCCTGGTGGCGGGGCGCGTGGACGCGGTGGTTCTTGCGGGCGAGGTGAAAGCGCCAGTAGCGGTCGAAGTCGCCGTTGGTGGTGAGTGCGCGGAGCTTCAGGACGGCCTCGGCGCCCTGGAGGCCTCAGCGGGCGCCGGTGATGTCGAGCCGGTCGACCCTACCGCACGCCGGGATCTGTGGGAGCCCGGGGGTGAGATTCCCCTGGGCCACCCGGCGCCCTAGTCCGGACTACAGCGATACTTGGCAACGGCTACGCCGTCTGTGGGTGGACGGCGGCACGCATCGGAACTAGAACGGCGCAAGGTGGTGTTGTGTGGACGGGGGGGAGAGATGCGGCTGATCCGGACGCGACGTGGCACGGCGGTTGTCGCGGTCCTCACGCTCGCCCTCGCCGTGACGGTTCCGTTCAGTACCAGGGCGCTGGCGGCCACCTCGGCGTACGCCGCCACGATCACGGCGGACGGGCCGGTGAGCTATTGGCGCCTGGGCGAGGCGAGCGGATCGGTCGCCGCCGACCAGCTGGGCGCAAACCCCGGAGCGTACAAACCGGGGACCACGCTGGGGAGCCCGGGCGCCCTGCCGGCCGACGCCGACACCGCCGTGGCCTTCAACGGCAGCAGTGGGTATGTCAGCGTCGCCAACGCCGCCACGCTCAACCCAACGGACAACTTCAGCGTGGAAGCGTGGGCCAAGCCCGCCGCGCCCGCCAGCACCACCCAGGCCGCGGTGCACAAGGGCGGCTCGACCGGCAACGCGGTCTGGCAGTACCGGATCGGGCTGACCAGTGGCAACAAGTGGCGGGGCACGGTGTACGTCGGCTCGACCGCGTTCACGGTGACCGACCCGGGCACCCCCAGCACCACGAGCTGGACGCACCTGGTGATGACCACGTCACAGGGACGCCTGGTGCTGTACAAGAACGGAAACAGCGTGGCAACGGCGTCGTTCACCGGGGCGGTCAACACGAGCACCGGGATCCTGGCCATCGGCCGCACGGGGGCGGCCTCCAGCGACTACTTCCGCGGCTCGATCGACGAGGTGGCGTTCTACCCGGTCGCGCTCAGCGCCACGCAGGTCGCCAACCACTACGCGGTCGGCTCGGCCGTGCCGCCCGCCCCGCCCACGGCCGACTTCACCCTCGCCCCGGCCACCGGCACGGCGCCGCTGACGGTGGCGTTCACCGACCAGTCGAGCGGCAGCCCGACGTCGTGGCGCTGGGACTTCGGCGACGGGTACAGCTCGACCAGCCAGAGCCCCACCCACACCTATGCGGCCGCCGGGACCTACACCGTCTCGCTGACGGCGACCAACGCGGCCGGCTCCAGCACCGCCACCAAGGCCGACGCCGTCACCGCGACGCCGCCGCCACCGCCGACGGCGGACTTCAGCGCCACCCCCACGACCGGCGGCGCGCCGCTGGACGTTGCCTTCAGCGATCGTTCCGCCGGCGGCCCGACCAGCTGGAGCTGGGACTTCGGCGACGGCGGCAGCGCCACGGCGCAGAACCCGACCCACACCTATGATTCGCCGGGCAGCTACACCGTGTCGCTCACCGTGGCCAATGCCGGCGGGTCCGATACCGCGACCAAGGCCGACTACATCGTCGCCGTCCATGTGGATCCCGTGCTGGTCGGCGCCGGCGACATCGCCGACTGCGGGCTGCCCTCCGACGAGGCGACCGCCGCGCTGGTGGCCAACATCCCGGGGACCGTGTTCACGGCCGGCGACAACGCCTACGACAGCGGCACCGCCGACGAGTTCGCCAACTGCTACAACCCCAGCTGGGGCCAGTTCAAGGCCAGGACCCGCCCGGCGCCGGGCAACCACGAGTACAACACGCCGGGAGCCAGCGGGTACTACGGCTACTTCGGCAGCGCCGCCGGTGATCCGGCCAAGGGCTACTACAGCTACGACTACGGCGGCTGGCACGTGATCGTCCTCAACGCCGAGTGCGGCAGCGTCGGCGGCTGCGGCGCGGGCAGCGCCGAGGACCTGTGGCTCCACGCCGACCTCGCGGCCCACCCCGCCACCTGCACCACCGCCATCTGGCACGAGCCGCGCTTCAGCTCGGGCAGCGATCACGGCGACGACCCGCGGACCCAGGTGTTCTGGGAGGACCTTTATTACGCGGGGGCCGACGTCATCATCAACGGCCACGACCACGATTACGAGCGCTTCGCGCCGATGGACGCCGCCGGCAACGCCGACTCCACCTATGGGATCCGGGAATTCGTGGCCGGCACCGGAGGCAAGGATCTCAACGGCTTCAACAACAAGATCGACCGCAACAGCGTGGCCCGCGACGCGCGCGACCACGGCGTGCTCAAGCTGACCCTGCACGACGGCAGCTACGACTGGGAGTTCGTGCCCGTCCCGGGTGGCTCTGGCTTCACCGACAGCGGCACCGCCTCGTGCGTGACCACACCGGCGCCGCCGCCGGCCGCTCCGGTCGCGGCCTTCGACGCCACGCCCACCAGCGGCGACGCGCCGCTGGCCGTCACCTTCACCGACCAGTCGCTGAACCAGCCGTCCCAGTGGGCCTGGGACTTCGGCGACGGCTACAGCTCGTCGCTGCAGAACCCGCCGCACACCTACGATACGGCCGGCACCTACACGGTGCGGCTCACGGTGCGCAACTACAGCGGCTCCGACAGCCTCACCAAGACCGACTTGGTCACCGTCACCGTGCCACCGCCTCCGGTCGCCTACGCCACCACCGTCCAGTCCGACAGCCCCAATGGCTATTGGCGGCTGGGTGAGCTGTCAGGGACCAGCGCGGCCGACCAGACCGGCGCGGCCTCGGGGACCATCAAGGGCGGCGTGACGCTGGGGACGCCGGGCGCGCTGGTGGGCGACAGCGACACCGCCATGACCTTCGACGGCGCCAGCGGCTATGTGTCGGTGGCCAACCGGGCCAACCTCGATCCCACCGGCGACCTCACCGTCGAGGCATGGGTCAAGCCCGCCGTGGTCGGCACCGTGACCGGCGCCATCGTCCAGAAGGGCGGCTCGAGCGGGAACTCGGTCTGGCAGTACCGGCTCAGCCTGACGTCGGCTGGCAAGTGGCGCGGCACCGTCTACTCCGGCACGACCGCCTTCACCGTCACGGACCCCGGCACCGCGAGCACGACCAGCTGGACCTATCTGGCGCTGACCCGGTCCGGGCCACTGCTCACCCTGTACGTGAACGGCGTCTCGGTGGCCACGGCGCCCGCCAGCGGAGCCACCAACACCAGCACCGGCGTGCTCGCCATCGGTCGCACGGGATCCGCGGCCACCGACTACTTCAAGGGGGCGATCGACGAAGTGGCGTTCTATCCCTCGGCGCTGTCGTCGTCCCGGATCTACGCCCATTACGCCGCGGGGCTGCAGCTGGTCACCGGGTCGCCGACCGCGACGATCACGCAGGTGGTGTCGACGAGCTTGGCCGCCGCGGGCGCGCTCGTCGCCGCGCAGGGACTCCGGCCGGCTCTGGCCTGCAGAGTAGTCTAAACGGCCGCGATGTCGCGGCGGTCACTTCGAAGAGTCCACAGGTGGGGAGATGAACAGCAGGAGATGAACAGCATGAGTCCCAGGGTTGTGACGGCCTTGCATGCCTTGAGGAGGCGGCTGCTCAGTCAGCAGTGGTTCACGAGCGCGGTCCTACCGGCGATTCCCAGGCCGGTCCGATGGACGCTGCGCAAGCTCTACTTCCTGCCATCGGACCTGATCGATCGGGTCATCGGGCACCGGGAGGAGATGATCCCGCCAAAGTCGATGATCTTCACTGGGTCGGTGGATGATTTCAAGAGCAGCGGCGAGGCGCTGGTCCATCGTCTGGTCAACTTCGGCGGCCTCACCCCGGACTCGAAGGTGCTGGACATCGGCTGTGGCATGGGCAGGGTGGCGGTCGCGCTGACCTCCTACCTGAACGCCAACGGCTCGTACGAGGGGTTCGACATCGTGCCGTCCGGGATCAAGTGGTGCAGCGACAACATCGCTTCCAGGTACCCGAACTTCCACTTCACCCTGGCGGACGTCTACAACAAGGAATATCACCCGAGCGGGCGCCTCGAGCCTTCGGAATACCGGTTCCCATACGCGGACGAGACGTTTGACCTGGTGGTATTGGCCTCGGTCTTCACGCATATGCTTCCGGGGGACATGGAGCACTACATCGCGGAGATCTCGCGGGTGCTCAAGAAGGGCGGCCGCTGCTACGCCAGCTACTCCCTGATCAACACGGAATCGCGGCGGGCCATGGAATCGGGCCAGAGCTCGCTGCGCTTCAAGCGCCACTCCGGCCCTTCCTGGGTCGTGGACTCGAAGGTCCCGGAGCTGGCGGTCGGCTACGACGAGCCGTACGTGCGCGATCTCTACGAGCAGCACGCGCTCTCCGGCCAGTGCAGGGTCTACTACGGGAGCTGGTCCGGCCGCCCGCCGCTCTCCAGCGAGCAATCGGGATTCAGCCAGGACATCGTCGTGACCGCCAAGCAATGAGGAGGGGTTCGGGTCGACGGACAGCGCACTGACCAGACGGGCTAGGGCAAAGAGCGTAGACGTCCCTCCGTCAACCGTCGGTGTCCGGCCGAGGAGATGGCGGTCAATATATCGCAGTGAGCATAACCTCTCTCGTCGTGCCGGCTCCGCTGCAGGTTCACGAGGCGCTCACTCCCGGCTCGACGAGGCGATGGTGGCGGGGAATCTCATGACAGCGACCCAAGCGCAACACCAAGGTCCCACCCTGCGCGGACGCAGGGGGGCTTCCGTCGTGCTCGTGCTGGCTGTCTTCGCCGCCACCCTGGCCGCGATGACGGCTTCGGCGGGCGCCGGGCTCACCTCCCATCAGCGGCAGATCGCCATCGGTGCCTCCGCGGTCTCCTCGCCCACCTTCTCGGTGACCGTGCCTTCGGGGGTGAGCACCGTCGCGGGCCGGCACCTGGTGGTCGCCTACCTGTTCTCAGGAGCTGGCACCAACAAGGTCACCTCGATCAGCGATTCGCGCGGCAACACCTACACGATCAACGCCGTCAGGCAGAACACGGCGGGAACGACCGGCCTGATGGCCGTGGTGGCCTCCGCCAAGATCGCTACCGCGCTGGTGTCCGGTGACTCCGTGACGGTGACCCAGAACGTCGAGTCGACCTATCACGCCATACAGGTCTACGAGTTCGACAACTTCGCCCCGACCTCCTGGGCGGACACGACCGCCAGCGGCAACGCCAGCGGAACCCAGGTCTCCACGGCACCCACCGCCACGACGGCACAGGCGAACGAGACGCTGTTCGTGGCCGCCGGCTTCGGCGACACGACCGCGACGCTGACCTCGGCGCCGGGCTGGGACGACTCGGCGGAGATCGAGGCGACCGGCACCAAGCACAAGAGCCTGGCGGTGGCGGTCCAGGACGTGGCGGCGACCGGCACGTACGCCTACGCCGGCACGCTGTCGGCCACCAACCAGTGGGTCGCCGCGCTGGTGACGTTCAAGACCACCTCCACCTCCACCTCCACGACCACGTCCACCACCACGTCCACCACCACGTCCACGACGATCTCGGGGGCCCCCACCGCGAGCTTCACGGCGGCGCCGACGTCGGGAACGGCGCCACTGGCGGTGCAGTTCACCGACACCTCGAGCGGCGGCCCGACGGCGTGGGCGTGGAACTTCGGCGACGGGGTGAACTCGCCGACACAGAACCCGGCCCATACCTATATGGCGGCGGGCACGTACACGGTGACGTTGACGGTGAGCAACAGCATCGGCAGCGACACGGTGACCCGCCCAGGGCTGATCTCGGTCGGCTCGTCCGGCAACATCGGCTACCGGGACGGGTCCACCTCCGGAGACGGGAACGCGGCCACGGGCGAGAAGCCGGAGAGCAAGCTCTGGTGGAACGACGGCTCCTGGTGGGCGTCGATGTTCGACGCGGCCAGCCAGACCCACCACATCTTCCGGCTCGACCGCTCGACTGAGACCTGGGTCGACACCGGCACGCTGCTGGACAGCCGGCCGCACACACGCGCGGATACGTTGTGGGACGGCTCGCACCTGTACGTCGCGTCCCACGTCACCGCCAGCTCGTCGAGCGCCGCGACGTCAGGCAACCCGGCGCGGCTGTACCGGTTCAGCTACCTTCCCGCCACGCATGCCTACAGCCTCGACGCCGGCTTCCCGGTGCAGATCGACAACTTCTCCAGCGAGACGCTGACGATCGACAAGGACTCGACCGGCGTGCTGTGGGCGACCTGGGCGCAGGGCTCCAGGATCTACGTCAACTCGACCACTGCTGGCGACGCGGTGTGGGGAACGCCGTTTGTCCTGCCCGTGACCGGGGCGACCGGACTCGATGCCGATGACATCTCGGCGGTGGTCGCGTTCGGCGGGAACCGGATCGGCGTGATGTGGAGCAACCAGGTGGCGTCGGCGATGTACTTCGCGACCCATACCGACGGCGCCCAACCCGGCGTCTGGAATGCCAGCCGCACGGCGGTGCAGGGTCCGAGCTCGGCTGACGACCACATCAACCTGAAGCAGCTGCAGGGGGACCCGGCCGGGCGGGTCTTCGCCGCGGTCAAGACCAGCCTCGACGACGCCGCCGGCTCCAGTACCTCGGCTCCACAGATCCTGGTGCTCGCGCGCGACCCGGCGACGGGTGACTGGTCCAGCACTCCCTTCGGCCGGATCAGCGACTGCCACACGCGCCCCATCCTCATGCTCGACTCCGAGCACTCGGTCCTGCACGTCTTCGCCACCGCCCCGGACAGCGGCTGCCCGTACTCGGGATATCCTGGGACGATCTTCGAGAAGACCTCCCCGATGGCCAACATCTCCTTCCCGCTGGGGCGGGGGACGCCGGTCATCCGTGACGCCGCGTCGCCGAACCTCAACAACGTCACGTCGAGCAAGCAGAGCGTGACCAGCGCGACCGGTCTGGTGGTGCTGACCAGCAACGACGTCACGCAACGGTACTGGCACGCCGACATCCCCCTGGGAGCTCCATGACAGACGGGACCACCACACGCTCAGCCGCCGCGCTCGTGGAGGTCTCGGTCGCCAGTCCGGCACCCCGCGAGGTGTGGGACCGGCTCGTCGCCGCTGACTCGCACGCGCTGCCCAGCCAGACGCCACAGTGGCTCGACGCCATCTGCTCAGTCACTGGCACGGAGGACGCCAGCCGGCTCTACCAGACCGCGGACGGCCGCCAGCTCGTCCTCCCGCTGGTCCGGCGCAGGGCGCTCGGCGTGCCCCTGGTGGAGGCCTCCCTCCCGTACGGCTGGGGTCCTGGCGGCATCGTCGCGGAGGGTGGCCTGCTCGCCGAGGACGTCCAGACCGTGTTCGCGGACCTCGCGAGACGCCGTGTGCCGCGGATGACGGTGCGGCCCGGCCCGGCGACGGCCACGACGTGGGAGAAGGCGGCGCCTCCCGCCGCCGTCCGGCGCCCCCTCATGGCACAGACGCTCGATCTTGGAGCTGGGTTCGACGAGGTGTGGCGGGCACGCTTCAAGAGCGACACGCGCACCCGCGTCCGCCGAGCCGAACGCGCTGGTATCGCCGTCCAATGTGACGACAGCGGCCGGCTCGTGCCCGTCTTCCAGGAGCTGTACCGGACTTCGGTGGCCAGATGGGCGCGCCGCGACGGCCAGCCGCTCGTCGTGGCACGGTGGCGGGCGGCCCGGCGGGAGCCGGACAGCAAGCTCCGCGCGGTGTCCGCCGCCATGGGCGCCTCCTGCCGTTTGTACGTCGCGGCGGTCGACGGACGCCCCGCCGCGGCCATCGTGGTGCTGTTCGGCGCGGCCGGCGCGGCGTACTGGCGCGGCGCGATGGACGAGCGGGTCGCCGGCAAGAGCTACGCGAACTACCTGCTCCACTGCACGGCGATCAAGGATGCCTGTGCCGCCGGGTGCTCGGCGTATCACATGGGCGACTCGGCGCCAGGCTCCGACCTGGCGCGGTTCAAGAGCCGCTTCGGTGCCGAGGAGTTCCACTACGCGAGCTACCGGATGGAGCGCCTGCCGTTGACGCCGGTGGCGGAGGCGGCACGGTGGGCGCTGGCCAGAACGTTGCGCGGGCGGCGGGCACGGTCGTAGCGGATGCGGGATCGGCAGCTGACACAGTCCCCACCGCTCTGGGCGGTCGCTCTGCGCCTGCGAGCGCGTGACGGCGGCCGCCCGGTCGCCTCGCTGGTCGCCTTCGTGCTGCTCACGGCCCTGCTCGTGCCAGGGAGCATGCCCACCTCGCCCAGCGCCAGCGGCACGCCGGCGGCACCCGCCGACCCCACGAGCTGGAACACCGGCGTCCGCTACCGCCCCAACCGCACGTTCGCGGTCGGCGTCACGCACACGCAGTATTCCATCGACCCGTGGGGGGACGTGGAGGCGCGGGCGACCGCCAGGGCGGTGCTGGAGGCCACGGCGAGCTACCAGAACCAGCACCTCTTCGGATGGGGCACGCTCAACCCGGAGCCGCGCCCTGGCAAGTACGACTGGTCGTCGCTGGACCGCCGCATGCGGCTGATCCGGGCGACCGGGGGTACCCCGGTCATCACGCTCTGCTGCGCACCGGACTGGATGAAGGGCGGTCGCCCGGGCGAGACCGACTGGCGGATGCTCGAGAAGGCACCCACGCCCGACCACTACGGCGACTTCGCCGCGCTCGCCGCCACGGTGGCCCGCCGGTACCCCGACGTCCGCCACTTCCAGGTCTGGAACGAGCTCAAGGGGTTCTGGAACACCGCGCGCAACCGCTGGGACTACGAGGGCTACACCGAGCTGTACAACGCGGTGTACGACGCGCTCAAGGCGGTGAACCCCAAGCTCCAGGTCGGTGGCCCCTATGTTGTCCTGGAGACCTGGCGCGACCCGGACGCCGGCGGTCACCCCTCGGACCTGAGCGGCGCCTGCGGGGTGGTGGACCAGCGCGGCCTCGACGTCCTCGAATACTGGCTGAAGCACAAGCATGGCGCGGACTTCGTCGCCGTCGACGCGACCTCGTCCCCGCGGGACGAGGGCGAGGTTGCGCCGACGGCCACGACCATCCAGATGTTCGAGGCGCTCACCAGGTGGATCCGGCGGCGGACATCCCTCCCGGTCTGGTGGAGCGAGTTCCACATCGGCCGGGGCGCCCCCGGCCAGCAGCAGCAGCTGACCGCCGGCGCCGTCGCCGCGCTCCTGCGCATGGCGGCGGCGGGCGCCTCCGTCGCGTTGATCTGGGAGCCGCAGCGTGAGCAGAGCGCGCAGCAGCCAGGCCCGCCGGCCCTGTGGAGCTCCACCGAACAGCCTGGCGGCGGCCAGCCGCTCAGCTACGCCCTGGCGGTCGCGCGCATGCAGAGCGTTCTCGCCAGCGTGAGCGCGTTCGATCCGGTCACCTGGCTCCGTCCCGACGTCGGCGTCCTCCACGGCCGCCACGCCCTCCTGCTGGTCAACGCCGGCGACCACGACGTCACGGTTGCAGTCGAACGACTGCGTCTGCGGCTCGGCGCGTACGAGGTCCGGTACGTGCCCATGCCCGACGGCTCGCACTCCGCGCTGCGGAGCGCCCGCGACGGTCGCTACGGGATAGTTGTCCGCTTGGGCGCCACGGCCTTGACCGCACTGATCGGCACGGTCCGGCAGCACACCTCGAAGGACGGCTCCTGCCTGCGGGCACGGCCCACGGCCCCGTGGACCTCGACGACGTCACAGTCCTGGTCGGGAGGCTGACCTGACCGTGCCAACGCGTCCAGGAGCCGCCCCAGCCGCGGCGCAGCCGCGTGAGCTCCTGCATTCGGTGCTGGCGGGTCTGGACAGCGCCTCGGTGCGCTGGTGCCTGCTGCGTGGCGGCGCTGGCGGCGTGGGGCCGGGCCAGGACGTCGACCTGCTCGTCGCGCGGCCTGACCTGCCGCGCGCGCTCACCGCCCTCAAGGGTTGCGGGATGGTGCCACTGCCTGCGTACGGCCGAGCGAGCCACCAGTTTTTCCTCGGCTTCGACCACCGCACGGGCTCCTGGCTCGAGCTGGACGTCGTCACGGAGCTGGCCTACGGCCCGCACTTCTGCGTCAGCACCCGCGCCGAGGACGACTGCCTGGCCGCCCGGCGCCGGGACGGCGGCGCCTGGACGCTGCGGCGCGACGACGAGTTCTGGGCGCTGCTGCTCCACTGCGTGCTCGACAAGGGCGCCGTCAGCGAGCGGCACGCCGAGCAGCTCGGCCGGCTCGCCGCCTCAGCCTCCCTCGAGAGCCCGCTGGTGCGGGCGTGGCCCGAACCGGCCGGCTGCTTTGCCGCCATGCTCGCGGCCGCGCGGGTGGGCGACTGGACAGCGGTCGTCCGGCAGCGGGATGCGCTTCTCTCCCTGTGGCGGCGCACCCACCGCCTCGAGGCGACGCGCAGGTTGGTGCGCGGCGCGTTGCTCCGCGCCGCCGAACGACCGCTGCAGGCCTGGAGCCGCCGCGGCGCGAGCGTGGCGTTGCTCGGTCCGGACGGTGCGGGGAAATCCACCGTGGCCGAAGGCATCGAGTCGCGGTTCTACTTTCCGGTCCAGCGTATCTACATGGGCCTGTGGGCACGCCGTGAGACCTTGTCGGGCAGGCGTGTGATCCTCGAGGTCGCCCTGCGCCCGTTGGTGATCTGGCGGCGCTACCTCGGATCGCTGCGCCACCGCGCGCTGGGCCGCCTGGTGGTCTTCGACCGCTACGTCTATGACGCCATGCTCCCGCCGAGCGGGCCGCTGGTCCGGCTGAAGCGGCTCTACTTCCGGCTGCTCAGCCGGCTCTGCCCAGCGCCAGACCTCGTTCTGGTGCTCGACGTGCCTGGCGGGGTCATGCACGCGCGCAAGGCGGAGCACTCGGCTGAGCGCCTTGAGGCCGAGCGCGAGGCGTTCCTGCGGCTGCTGCGACGGCTACCGAACGCCGAGCGCGTGGACGCCGACCGTCCGCCAGAAGTCCTGTTGGCCGATGTCCTCGGCCGGATCTGGCGGCGGTACGCCGCGCGGACCTCGGGGGTGGTGGCCCGGTGATCGCCTCGCACCTGGTGTCTCGTGCCCTGCCCGTGCTGGGCCCGGCCGCTCGCCGCTGGCGGCACCAGTCCGAGCTGCGCTGGCTGGCCGCGGCGGGGCCGCGCCTGCTGTCCGGGGTGGAGGGGCTGCCCAGGGACGGGTGGCGCACGGCGGCGGTGCGCTGGACGGGGACGTCGGTGGCGGTCGCCGTGGTCGCGCACCAGAGCAGCCCACATCGTCTGATCGTGAAAGTCCCGGCCGCCGCCGCTGGCGCGGCGAACCTCAGACGGCAGGTCCAGGTGCTGTCGGCGCTCGCGCGCGACCCGAGGCTCCAGGACTGGGCGGCGGTCCTGCCCCGGCCCGTGCACCAGGGCGAGATCGACGGGCGGTGCTACTTCATCGAGGAGGCGCTGCCCGGCGAGCAGGGCACGCGCCTGCTGCGGCGCGGCCGGGAGGCGTCTGCGCTGCTCGACGCCTCCGCGCGCCTGATCGAGGACCTGCACTCCAGGACCGCGCAGGAGTGGCCGCTGGACGGCGCGGCCGTAGCGGCGTGGGTGGACCTGCCGCTGCGCCGGCTCGAGCAGCTCGCCCATGGTCCGCACGGGCGAGGCGGCGGGCTGGGGGCTGGCGTGGAACGACTGCGGAGCGAGCTGTCCGGCTCGCTCCTGGGCCGCACGGTGCGGCGCGGCTGGATCCACGGCGACTACTGGCCAGGCAACCTCCTCGTGTCGCCTCGCACCGGACGGGTCACCGGCATCGTCGACTGGGACCAGGCCGCCGCCGACCAGCTCCGGCTGCACGACCTGCTGCACCTGCACCTGTACGCCCGCCGTCTCAGGCGTGGCGAGGAGCTGGGCGAGGTCGTCATCGAGGCCCTCAGGGCCGGCGTCCCCGAGGCGATCGGCGTGCCACCCGAGCGCGTCGACGCGTGGATCGACGGGATTCCTCCCAGAGCGAGCCTTCTTCTCTACTGGCTGCGTCATGTGACGCTCTTCCTGGACGCGGATGGTCATCGTGACAATCGATACTGGATCCGGAACAACATCGAGAACGTCCTGCTCCGTGCCTGAACGGACGGTCACGGTCGTCATCTGCGCCTACACCGAGCGGCGCTGGCCGCAGCTGCGGAAGGCGGTCGACTCCGTGCTGCGACAGGAGCTCCCGCCCAACCAGATCGTCCTGGTGATCGACCACAACCCCGGCCTGCTGCAGCGTGCGCGGGCGGCCTATCCTCAGCTGACCGTGGTCGCCAACACCGACCCGCGCGGGCTGTCCGGCGCGCGCAATACCGGCGTGTCGCTGGCACGCGGCGACATCGTCGCCTTCCTCGACGACGACGCCGTCGCCGAGCCCGACTGGCTGGCGCGGATCCTCACCCACTACGACGACCAGCGGGTGCTGGCCGTCGGCGGCAGCGCCGTGCCGGACTGGGAAGGCCGGCGGCCGCGCTGGCTGCCGCCCGAGTTCGACTGGGTTGTCGGCTGCAGCTTCACCGGCCAGCCGTCCACCACCGCCGAGGTGCGCAACCTGATTGGCTGCAACATGTCGTTCCGGCGCAGCGCGCTCGAGGACGCTGGGCGCTTCGACGCGGCGCTCGGCCGGGTCGGCGTGGTACCCGCTGGCTGCGAAGAGACCGAGCTGTGCATCCGGCTGCGGCAGCGCCGTCCCGACGGGGTCGTGCTGTACGACCCGGCGGCCGCTGTCCGGCACCGCGTGACCAGCGACCGTGGGACCTGGGCCTACTTCCGCCGCCGCTGCTTCTCCGAGGGGCGCTCCAAGGCCGTGGTCGCCCGGCTGGTCGGCACCGACGCGGGATTGGCGACCGAACGCGTCTACACCCGCCACGTCCTGCCCAGCGGCGTCTGGCGCGGGCTGCTCGAGGCGCGCGCCAGACGAGACCTCGGTGGGCTGGCGCGGTCGGGCGCGATCGTGGTCGGCCTGCTCGTGACCGCCTCCGGCTACGCGTCCTACCGGATGGGCACGGCGCGGCGGGGGGCCGGCGCGGCGGCGCCCGCGGCGGCGCGCGTGCTGTCGGTGGAGCTGTCGGACGGGGTCCCCCCCGTCGCCGCCGGCGCCAGCGCGGACGGCTCGCCGTACGCCGCCGCCCAGGTCCTGGTGCGGCTGCACGATCAGCCCCTCGGGGTGATCCGCATCCCGCTGCCCGCGCAAGGGCTCACCGCCGAGCAGCACGCCGCCGCGATCGTCCAGCGGCTGGCCACGCCCATCCAGCGGCACCTCGAGCGGGACGGCCTGCGGCATCCGGCGACGGTCCCGGCACAGGGCTTGCGCTGGAGCGGGCAGTGCGCCGTCCGGCGGCCGGCGCCGGCCGCGGCGCCGCCGGTCAGCGTGATCGTGCCGACCTGCGGCCGGCCGCAGGTCCTGCGGCGCTCCCTGGAGGCGCTGACCTCGCTGGACTATCCGGACTACGAGGTGCTGGTGGTCGACAACACGCCGCACCTGCCGGGGACGGACGAGGTGGTCGCCGAGTACGCGGCCCGGGACGGTCGCGTGCGCTACCTGCCCGAACCGCGGCGGGGTGCCTCCAACGCACGCAACCGCGGCTTGACAGCGGCGCGGGGCCAGATCGTCGCGTTCGCCGACGACGATGTCCTCGTCGACCGCGGGTGGCTGCGCGCGCTCGCTGCGGGATTCCTCGACGAGCAGGTGGCCGGGGTGACCGGCCTGGTGCTGGCCAGCGAGCTCGACACACCGGCACAGACGTGGATCGAGCAGTACGGCGGCTTTGGCAAGGGCTGCCTGCGGCAGCGGTTCGACCAGACCGGGTTCGAGACAGCGGAAGGCAACGGGTTCCGGCGCGCGCGGGCCGTGCGGGGCTTCCTCTATCCCTACAGCCCCGGGGTGTTCGGGTCGGGAGCGAACATGGCGTTCCGCACCGACGTCCTGCGACGGCTGGGTGGGTTCGACCCGCTGCTCGGGCCCGGCGCCACCGCGCTGTCCGGCGAGGACATCGACGTCATGCTGCGCGTGGTGCTCGATGGCCGGGCGATCGTCTACAACCCGGAGGCGGTCGTCTGGCACCGGCACAAGCGCGAGCTGCGCGCGCTCCGCCGGACGATGTACGCCTACGGCGTCGGACTGAGCGCCGTCATCACCAAGACCTTCCTGGCCAGTACCACCGACCGGCGGGAGCTGCTGCGCCGGCTGCCGCGCGGCATCGCCTACGCCGTCGACCCCCGCTCTGGCAAGAACAGCCACAAGACGGCAACCTATCCCGGCTCCCTGACCGCGCTCGAGCTGCTCGGGATGGCGCTCGGTCCGCTGCACTACGCGGTGAGCGCCGGCGGCGCTCTCGGCGCTCGCGTGCGACGGCGCCTCGGAGTGTCGCGATGACCCCGGTCCGCGGGGGTGCGCCGGTCCCCATCCTGGCCTACCACAGCATCGGGGACCTTCCGCGGGACGGGACCATACGCTGGTCGGTCGCGCCAGGCGATTTCGACGAGCAGATGGCCGTGATCGCCGAGCGCGGCCGTCAGGCGCTCACCGTCGCGCAGTACGCCGCCGCGCTGCGGGGCGGGGCAGCGCTGCCGCCCGACCCGGTGCTGCTGACCTTTGACGACGGGTTCGCCGATCTGGCGACCACGGCCCTTCCCGTACTTCAGCGGTATCGCCTGGTGGCGACCGCCTTCCTGGTCAGCGCGTGGGTCGGCGCGCGAGCGCCGGACGCCGGCCCGGTGCTGGACTGGGAGCAGCTCCGCCAGCTGCGCGCGTGTGGCGTCCAGATCGGCTCGCACGGCCACTCGCATCGTGCCCTCGACTGCCTGCCGCCCGCCGAGGCGGAGTGCGAGGTGCGGTTGAGCAGGCAGGTGCTGGCGGACGGGCTGGGAGAGGACGTGGTGTCGTTCGCCTACCCGTACGGCTACTCGAGCCCCCGGGTGCGGCGCGCGGTCCGAGCCGCCGGCTACTCGTCGGCCTGCGGCGTGAAGAACGCGCTCAGCCACCAGGGTGACGATCTGTTCGCCCTGGCGCGGGTGCTCGTGACGCGGGATACCGGCGCGGCGTCGATCGCCCGGCTGCTCGACGGTGAGGGCGCGCCGCTGTCCTGGCCGGGGGAGCGGCTGCGGACCCGCGGGTGGCGCGCGTACCGGCGCACCCGGTACCTGGTCGGCGGCCGCCTGCGCCAGCTCGCGGGCGCCACGCCGGCGCCGAGCGCCAACCAGGGGAGAACGGGTTGATGCGTCCTTCCCAGCCGCCCCCGGCCACCGGGACGGCGGAGCCCGCAGCGGGCCACCCCAGGCCGGACGCCGTCCCGGCCGGTGTGCTGGCGCGGCTGTGGCGGCACCTCCGCACCCCGCTGTTCGGCAATGTCTACGCCCTCACCCTGAATACCGTCGTCACCACCACGCTGGGGAGCGGCTACTGGGTGGTCGCGGCCAGGCTCTACTCGCCGCGGGAGCTGGGACTGGGCGCGGCGGCGGTATCGACCATGACGTTCCTGAGCAACCTCTCCCAGCTGAACCTCAACGCGGCCCTGGCGCGCTTCCTGCCGGAGTCGGGCGTGTCCGGCGCTCGGCTCATCGCCTACGCCTACGGCGCGAGCTCACTGGTCGCCATCATGATCAGCGCGGTATTCCTCGTCGTCGCGCCCATGGTCTCCGACCAACTTGCGTTCCTCAGCGGCAACCCGCTGCTGGCCGTCCTGTTCTGCCTGTCGGTGGCCGCGTGGGGCATCTTCACGCTGCAGGACAGCGTCCTCACCGCCTTGCGCGGGGCGGTCTGGGTGCCGGTCGAGAACGCGGCGTTCGGGATCGCCAAGGCGTTGCTGCTGGTCGCGCTTGCCGGCGCGGTGCCGACGCTGGGGATCTTCCTGTCGTGGAACCTGCCGGTGGTCGTCGCGCTGGTGCCGGTGAACCTGCTGGTCTTCCGCATCCTGCTGCCCCGGCTCCGGGCGCTGCGCCGCTCGAGCCTGCCGGACTGGCGCGTCCTGCGCCGCTTCGTCGCGCTGGACTACCTCGGATTCCTGTTTATGCAGGCCGGCACCAACGCGCTCCCGTTGCTGGTCACCGCACGGCTCGGCGCGGCGGCCAACGGCCGCTTCTACGTCGCGTACGCCATCGGTGGCTCGTTGGAGCTGGTCGCCTACAATTTCGGCGTGTCGCTCACCGTCGAGAGCTCCCGTGACCCCTCGCGGCTCGCCTTCTACACCCAACAGATCCTGCGCCGTGGGTTCCTGCTGTTCACCCCCGGCGTCGTGCTGCTGTGCGTGTCGGCGCCGTGGTTGCTCGCCATCTTCGGCCCGGACTACGCGCGCTCCAGTGTGTCGCTGCTGCGCCTGCTGGTCCTGGCCGTGCTGCCAAAACTGCTCGTCGCGGTGTTCGTGGCCGTCTCCCGCGTCCAGCGGCGGGTCGACCGCATCATCGTCGTCCAGGCCCTCACCAGCACCCTCGTGCTCTCGTTGTCGCTTCTGTCCATGGGACGCCTCGGCATCCTCGGGGTCGGGGTCGCCTACCTGATCAGCCAGGCGGTGGTCGCGGCGGCCGTGCTGCCGTCCCTGGTCCGGCTGCTGCGGACGGCCGAGCCGTGACCGTTGACGCCGACGCGCTGCTCGACGCCAGCAGGAGGAGGCGGTGGGTCCGGTACGACCGGATAGTGGACGTCCTGGTGTGGTCGACGCCCGCGGTGGCGCTGGGTGTCGGGGTCGTGTCACTGGTCATGTCGACGCCGGACCGCATCGGTCGCTTCGGCCTGGTGGAGGCGCTGAGGCCGGAGCTGTACGTCAGTCTCGCCGTGCTCACGGCAAGCTTCATGACCGCCCTGTTCCTGCGGCGCTCGGCATCGGACGTGCTGCTTGCCGCGCACGTCGTCGTCCTGGTGGTCCTGCTGCACGGCGCGCCGACCATCCTGGAGCCGCTCCCGCGCTTCACGGCGGCCTGGCTGCACGTGGGGTTCGCCGACTACATCGCCAGGACCGGTCACACACTGCCCGAGCTCGACGCGAGGATGAGCTGGCCCGGGTTCTTCGCGCTCGCCGCCATGGTCACGCGGGCGGCGGGGCTGCGGAACGCCCTGCCGCTGCTTGGCTGGTCGCCAGTGGTGCTCAACCTGCTCTACGGCGTGGCGGTGTACCTGATCGCCGAGAACACCACCTCCAACCGTCGCGCCACCTGGCTGGCGGTGTGGCTGTTCTTCCCGGCGAACTGGGTTGGTCAGGACTACTTCGCCCCGCAGGCAGTGACCTACCTCTTCTATCTGACGATCGTGGTTGTCCTGCTGTTGTGGTTCCGTCCATTCCGGCTGCAACGGGAGCGGTGGCTGCGCAACCTGGGCCGGCGGCGCCGCCTGCGGCAGGCGGCCGCCCCCCTGTTGCGGGGCGTCCGGCTGCCGCTCAGGCCGCTGCAGCACGAGCCGAGACAGTTCCAGCTCCTCCCCGGGCAGCGGGTCGGGCTGATGATCGCGCTCACTGCGATCTTCGTGGCCAGCACCGTCAGCCACCAGCTCACCCCGCCGACCATGATCGCCTCCGTGGCCGTGCTGGTGGTCGTCGACCGCTGCTCGGTCCGGCAGCTGCCCCTCCTGATGGCGGTGATCGTCGTTGGCTACCTCAGCTATCTCACCGTCGCGTACTGGTCGGGCCACCTCTCCGACCTGCTCGGCTCGCTCGGTCGGGTCGGCAGCACGGTCAGCTCGAGCACGACCAAGCGGGTGCAGGGCGACGCGGCGCACCAGCTGGTGTCGCGCGCCCGTCTGCTGCTTACCTTCTTCATCTGGTGCATCGCGGGCGCGGGCGCCTGGCGGCGCATGCGAAGGAGCACGGGCGACCTCGCGCTGTTGGCGCTCGCCGTCGCGCCGTTCTTCGTGATCCTGCTGCAGAGCTATGGCGGCGAGGTCCTGCTGCGCGTCTACCTGTTCGTGCTTCCCGCGGCGGCGGTGCTGCTCGCCGGCCTGCTGCTGCCAGCGGGGGAGCCGCGGCGGCGCGGGTTGACGGCGGCCGCCGCCGGCCTGCTCACGGTCGTGCTCATCGGCGCCTTCTACGTCACGCGGTACGGCAACGAGAGTTTCGAGCAGGTGCGCCCCGCCGACGTCAATGCGGTCGACTGGCTCTATCGGTGGGCGCCGCAGGGGTCGACCCTGGTGGCCATCACCTCGAACGTGCCATGGCGGTTCGACAAGGTCGAGCAGTACAAGTACACGCCGCTCACCGATGATCTCGGACCACAGGAGCTCAACGTTATCGAGCGCGAGCTTGCGGCCAATCCCCGCGGCGGCTTCCTCATCACGAGCAAGGCGCAGAATGTGTATGCGGAGTCGTTCTTCGGCCGTCCGGCCGGCTGGGGCGAACGCCTCGAACGTGAAATCCTCCGCTCGCATCGCTTCCGCCTCGTGTTCCAGAACGCGGAGGCCAAGATCTTCGTCCTGGCAACGCCACGGAAGGGGGGATGACGTGGCACAGGTGCCCGAGCGCTCCGACGGTCCGCTCGATGAGGTCGCGGCGCGTGGGCGGATCGTGTGGGCGGCAGACCACAGCGTGGTCTGGCTCCCAGAGGAGCCGCAGCCCACTGGTGGGGCCGGTGGCGGCGACTGGAGCGACCGCTGGCCGCCAGTCCTGCTGCTGTCGGTCGGCGTGGCCGTGCTGGCGCTCGTCGTCATGCGCGCACCGGCGGCGCTGCGGGCCGCGCCGGTGATCGCCTATGTCATGACGGTCCCGGGGCTTGCGTGCGTCCGACTGGCGCGCCTGCCTGATCGGCTCGCGGAGTTCGCGCTCGCCGTCGGCCTGAGCCTCGCCCTCGCCGTCATCGTGGCGCAGGCGATGATCTACCTGCGGGTGTGGTCGCCGACGCTCGGCATCGTGATCCTCACCGTGATCGCGTCGATTGCCGCCTGCGCCGAGTTGCTGGGGGTCCGGCGGCCGCTGCCGGCTGCCAGGCCACCAGCTGGGGGGCGGGCCGGATGACACCGATCCTGGACCCCGCACTGTTCGGCTTCTTCCTGTCGCAAGGCGAGGCGGCCCTGTCGCGGTCGCTCGGGCTCATCCTGCTCGGCGTCCTGCTGGCGGCGCTCGCCGCCAGAGTCCTGCTGCAGGCCGCCGGCTCGTTCGCGCATCGCGACACCCTGCGCCTGCTCGGCGTCGTGACCGTCCCGTTGCTGATCGTGTTCGTCCTGATCGTCATCGAGCGGTTCCGGGTCCTCGCCTGAGCTGATGGCCCGCAACGTGGCAGTCATCGGCAGAAGCGACCTGCTTGCGGCCGTCCTGCGCGCCCTGCTCCAGCCGGATGACCGGATCACCCAGCTTGACGAGCTCAAGGACTGGCCCTCGGAGCTGGACGCCGGCATCGACGCGGTCGTCGTGGACCTTCCCGCTCGCTCGCAGCCTGCCGCGGTCGCCAAGATCAGAGCCGGCTACCGTGGCCGCTTGATCGTCGTGCTCGACTCGGCCGGCGACCCCGCCGCCATCCCCGCCGAGCACAACTGTCAGGTCGTCAGGCGCCCCCTCGACATTGCCCAGCTCGTGACGCTGATCGCCGCCGATCTGCCGCACTTCGCCTCGGCTGGCCGCCAGCCGGCGGCCGTGCCCGGTCCGGCGGCCGTGCCCGGTCCGGCCGCCGCGGCGGCCTCGACGGGCCAGCTGGCGCGGACCGCATCACCGTACGCAGCGGTCGGGGCGGCGTTGGGCCTGACCCGCCCGGCCGCCCGCGCCGGGACGGCATTGCTCGTGGCCTACCTCGGCGTGGTCGCCGCCGGCGAGCTGGTGTGGCGGCCGCTCGGCACCGCCGTGGTGGCCAGCGCCGCCTGTCACGGGCTGCTCGCGTTGCTGCTGTGCCTGGCGCTGCGCGTCACGGCCGACGCGCGTACCGCCGCGCTCCTCCCGCCGCTGGTCGCGGTCTCTGTGGTCCGGCTCATCTCGTTTGCCGCCCTGCCGGCGAACGTCCACCCGCTGCTGCACGTCGTGATCGTCGGCGCACCTGCCCTCGTCGCGGTGGCGATGTCCGCGCGCCTGCGGTTACCGGAGTGGCCGCTGGTCCGGCCGCGCACGTGGGGGTGGCACGGCCAGGCCCTGGTGGGGTTGCTCGGGCTCCCGCTGGCGCTGCTGGTCTGGTTGGTCGCGCCCCCCACGGCGCAGGTCGCGGCGGGGGTGCCGGCGGCGGCGGCAGCGGCGATTCTCGTCGTCCTGGCGGCGCTGCCCGACGAGCTGCTGTTCAGGGGCCTGCTCGTGCCGGCCAGCGGGTGGTGTCGCCAGCGGACCGGATCTGTGGTCGGCGCCGTCGCGGCGCACGGCCTGATCAACGTCCTCGTCTACCTGGCGCTGCCCGTCTCCGGCTCCTGAGCGAGGTCCAGGACAGGGAGCGGCGAGATCGACGACGCCGTCCTTCTGGTGCGGAAGGCTTCGCGGCCGAACGACTCCCTGAGCAGCGTCCAGAGCACACGCCGCCCATCCCGGAAGGTGCGCAGGTTGGACTGCCCATAGCGGCGGGTCGACTCGAGGCTGGGCACTTCGGTGATCGCGAGACCCGCAATGCAGGCGCGCACGATGAGCTGCGTCTCGACCTCGAATCCGGTCGCGGTGAGCTGGAGCTTGCCCAGGACGTTCCGGCGGAAGGCGCAATAGCCGTAGCACAGGTCGGTGAACCTGGTCCGGTGCAGGATATTGGTCAGCCGCAGCAGCACGCTGTTGCCGAGGTGGCGGAGCCAGGTGATATCGGTGGAGGCGGCGCCCGCCATGAACCGCGAGCCTTTGACCAGGTCGAACCCGCTGGCGAGCAGCGCGACGTAGCGGCTCATCTCGTGTGGGTGCATGCTGCCGTCGGCGTCCAGCATCACGATGATGTCCCCGGTCGCCGCCGCGAACCCGGCCTGCAGCGCCGCGCCCTTACCGCGCGGCTCCTGCTCGACCACGATGACGTCGGGGCGCGCTCGAATCGCCGCCTCCACCGTCCCGTCGGTCGAGCGGCCGTCGACCAGCACGATCTCATCGACCCAGGCGGGAATTTGCTCGAGCACCCAGGCGACATTCCTTGCCTCGTTTTTTGTCGGGATCACGACGCTGATGCTGCCCGACCCGTTCCAGCCGTTGAGGCGCCCGACAAAATCCTCTGAGCCTTCCTCGAGCCGGACCAAGCCGAGGCGCATCCCATTGCCGTGACCGTCTCCATCCTCCAGCGGCGAAGACACCGCCAACCCCCCTCGCCTGACCACTGGGCCATCCTCTCAACAGAGACCCGACCTCGCCGGCTCCCGCCCTCGTGAAATTCGCCCGCCGCCCGCTTGCCGGCGGCATTTCCACGAGGCGAGCTCCGGGTCCCCCGGGCACGTTCATATAAGGCGTCACCGCCGCTCGGCGGGCGCATTTGCTCGTCAGCAGATGAAGAAGATCCCCACCGGTATGAATTCGACCAGGCGCCAGGTCCGAATGCCGCTCGTGCTCAGTGCGGGAAGGCGGGCCGACACCTGCCGTTCCTCCTCGATTTAGGTGAAGCTCTGGAGATCCCCGACGTAAAGGATCTGTTCATCCCATGTTCACCGCCGAGCCGTCATGAAGGACCCAGCCGATATGGTAGAAAGCGTTACAGCGTTCTCCGTACCGTCACATAGCGAAGGCGGGATGTCCCGGCCCGCCGCATGCGTCGCCGCCGGGGTGGGCCCCCGCCGAAGATCCTCCGCCGCCATCGGCCCCGAGGCAGTGGCCAGCGACCCGGGCTCCCAGCAGTAATCGGGCGGCAACCTCGGCCAACGCTGTTCGCTTGCCTCGCTTGAACAGGTTGATCATCATGAACCGGCTTACCGCAAAACATCGTTCCCAGCTACGCTCTGGCGGAGCGGTACGTCCCATATAAATCCGGAGAACGCCGTACCACACCCATAGTCCTCTTGCACGTGCGCCGCGTAGCGGCGCCGTGCGGGGATCGGCCACTTGTCCCGCTCGCCCCGCGCCGGGGCTGCGTGGCGCCGCGCCGCCTGCGGCTGCTGTCGGACCTGGTGCAGCGTCTGCGACCGCTCGGCCTGGCCACCGGCGAGACAGGCTTTGACCTGGACTTCCACGCCATCCGCCACCACAGCGACGACCCGGTCCTGGAAGCGCACTACCTACCCTCCCGCTCCCAGCGCACCCGCTCGGTGCTCACCTTCTTCGCAGGCGACCACGCCTCAGGCGAGATGGTCTACGCAGGCGCCGACATCACCAAGACCGAGCAAGCCCGCCAGATCATCGCCTTCGCCGACTACTGGC
>WNFV01001499.1_pt1 | contig 31806 bp, 30 predicted proteins | sample 5400101 | NCBI WGS metagenome assembly WNFV01 (sample SAMN13153361, study PRJNA577476) | soil metagenome | isolation source: 115 cm soil or saprolite under grassland replicate 1 | place: USA:California | collected 2016-06-15 | reverse complement strand
CCTCGGCGACCATGGTGAATGTCATCAACGAAAGCGGAAGCTCGACCGGATCCCGATCGATGGCCTCGCACGCGCTCAGGAGCGCTTCACCGATCTTCCTGCACTCCTCCGGCGTCTGACCGAACACGTTGTACTCGTCCGCCCACTGGGCGGCCATCCGAAGTGACCGCTTCCCTGCGTGGCCGCCGATGATCAGCGGCGGGTGGGGGTCCTGCACAGGCTTGGGCAGCGCGTAGCACCCCTGCAGCTGGTAGTACTTGCCCTGGAAAGTCACCTTGTCCTCGTCCCGGTCCCACAGGCGATGGACGATCTCCACCTGCTCCTCCAACATGTCGAACCGCTCAGCGATGGGCGGGAAGCGGAAGCCGTAGGTGGTGTGCTCGCCCTCGAACCAGCCGGCGCCCATCCCCAGTTCGACCCGTCCGTTCGAGGCGTGATCCGCTGTGACTACCGACTTGGCCAGTCCTGATGGATGGCGGAAGGTCGCCGGCGAGACCAGTGTTCCCAGCCGGATCCGGGACGTCTGCGGGGCCAGAGCGGCCAGTGTAGCCCAGGCGTCGAGTGACCCGAGCTCGGCCGGACGGCTGAACGAGAGGTAGTGGTCGGACCGGAACAGTCCCTCGAACCCGTGCTCCTCGCAGCCCAGGGCCAGGGATACCCACTGTTCCCAGCTCACGCCCTCCTGCCCCTCGATCATCAAGCAGACGTCCATGGGGGTTCCTCCCAGCGTCGGCCGAGCGTCGGCGAATACTTCGGCTTCTGGTCATTTCCCCTTCGCCAACCAAACCTACCTCAGGGTTCGAGACCCCGGCTACCATTGGAGCCCGTGGAAGCGGCGTTCTTCGACCTGGACAAGACCGTCATCTCCAAATCCAGCTCACTGGCGCTGACCAGACCCATGTACCGGGCCGGGCTGGTCTCGCGCTCAGCCCTGCTCAAAGGGGCCTACGCTCAGCTGGTGTACCTGCTGCTCGGCGCGGACGAGAAGAAGATGGACAAGGTCAAGGACAGCATGCTCGCCTTGACCAGAGGGTGGGAGAGGGAGCAGGTCGAGGAGATCGTCCGCGAAGCACTGGCCCAGCTGATCGACCCCTACATCTACCTGGAGGCCCTGGACCTGATGGAACTGCACCGGGCCCTGGGGAGGACGGTGTTCATCGTGTCATCCTCGGCCGAGGAGATCGTTCGCCCGCTCGCTGAGCGCCTGGGCAAGGTCGACGTCATCGCCACCAGGGCCATGATCGAGGATGGCAAGTACACGGGAGAGCTCGAGTTCTACTGCTACGGCGCGAACAAGGCCACGGCCATCAAGGAGGTGGCAGAGCAACAGGGGATCGACCTGGCCGGGTCGTACGCCTACTCTGACTCGGCCACGGACCTGCCCATGCTGGAGGTCGTGGGCCATCCGGTGGCGGTCAACCCGGACCGAGACCTCCGCCGGGAGGCCGAAAAGCGCGGCTGGCAGGTCCGCTATTTCCGCCGCCCGGTCCGGTTGCGCCAGCGGCTGCCTCAGGTCCGTCCGCCGTCGCCGGTTGCCGCGGCCGCGGCAGGGACGGCCGCCCTGGCGGCGTTGGTCGGCTGGCTGTACCTCCGCCGCCTCACCGGCCGCCGGACCGGCTGAGCCCCTTGCCGGCGGCGAGCCGGGCCGCAAGCCGCTCCGCCCGCGATGCCGCCTCACCTACCAGATCGATGGTCAGCTCCCCGAGGATTGCCAGAAGCTCGGTCTCGACGGCCGGGGCGAGCCGACCGCCACCATCGGTCGCCACGCCGACCAGCTCGTGGACCCGTTCGACCGCCCGCTCCAGGCGAGCCAGGTCGACATGCTGGCCCACGCCTTCAGCCGGACGCGAGTCCAAGGCGTCACGCCGCCTCCTCCACTCCTCGAGGTCGATCACGGCGTCCATGGCAAGCATCGTAGCGGCCGCCTCTGACACGCCCTGACCTGCGAAAACGCGGATCGAGCCCCAGGCTACAATCGCGGGCGTGGAGGTCGAGCAGGCGTCGGAAGGCCACCAGGGCGGAGACTCAGACTCCGCAGAGCTCGACCGTTCATTCATCGCCGAGGTCCTCGCCTCGCTGGCTTACGGTGAGCTCTGCGGCGCGCGGCGGGCCCAGGAGTCGGTGAAGCTGGCTCCGGATGGCCGGAGCCGGACCGAGCAGCAGGCCGTCGCGAACCGGGAACGACAGAACTTCGAGCTGATCGAAGCAAGGCTCAAGGAGCTCGGCGACCAGCAGCTCATGGAGCTGTTTCGCCCCTACTTCGACGCGTTCTTTCAGCACACCGAGCCCACGGACTGGGTGGAGGCGCAGACCTTCCATTACGTGGGGGACGCCCTGGTCTCCGACTTCGCCGACGTCCTTGTCCCCCTGATGGACCGGGTCTCGGCCGAGGTGGTCCGCCGGGCCCTTGGTGATCGGGAGGACCAGGAGACCTTCGCTCTGGACGAGCTGACCCGGGCCATGGAGCGGGACCCCTCGGTTGCCGGGCAGATCCGCGCCTACACCCAGCGGATCGTGGGCGAGGCGTTCACCCAGACCGGCCGGGCGCTCGAGGAAACCCAAGGATTGCGGACGCTCCTCGGAGGCGAGGAGGCGGGGAAACGGTTCGTCCTGTCGCTGCTGGACCGTCACCGCCAGCGAGTTGATCGCCTGGGAATCGACCCGGTGGATACGGACTGACCCCGCTCATCTCCCCCGTCCCGGGGACCGCCATCTTCCCCATGTGGTGCGAACCGTGACGTGAGGCCCAGCCCCAAAATCCCCACTCCGGCCGATTGTTTGGATGGCCGTTCGCCGCTAGCCTGACGCTGCTCGCCAGAACGACCTCCCTCGCAGCGAGATCCTTCCGACCCCTACTTCCTCGACTTCCCCACCTCCCCGCTATCCGGGTGAGCCGGCTCCCCTCGTTCACCCCTGGCAAGACGCGCCCCGTGGCGCGCCATGGTGTGCAGGAGAGGAGACGTTTCATGCGGGAAACGCTCGAGGGAAAAGATGGGTGGCCGATATCCGGCGCTTTGGATCCGAAGAATCCCGGGGTGTGGACAGTCGATCACGAGCTAAAGATGCCACGGTGGGCCGATGTGGACGGTTCGGTCCAGCCACGGATCGAGGCGCCACTCGCCCGGAGCGTTCACCCCCGGTCCCATCGAAGGGTGCTTCTCGGCATCCGAGATTTGGTGTTCCAACAGGAAGTTCTGGATCACCTCGAACGTGACCCGCGGTTGGAGGTCGTGGCGGCTGTCGCGTGGCCGGGAGCCCTGGTCCAAGCGATGCGGGACCTGACCCCTGACGTCACCATCGCCTGTCCGACGATGGTCCGAGAAATCAATCACCCGGCGGTCAGTCCGGCGCAACCTCTAATCGTTGTGGCGGAGGAAATGACCGTCCCGGTCCTCAGGGAAGCCATCGAAGCGGGAGCTCATGGAGTCTTCGCCTGGCCCGAGGAACGCGCCGAGCTGGCGGAGGAGATTTCGGGGATCGGTGGACGTTCGGGCGACGTGGCCATCGGCCGAGGCCGAGTGATCGCCGTCTACGGGACTCGCGGCGGGAGTGGAACGACGTTCGTGACGACGCAGCTCGCAGCCACTTTCGCCGACCAAGGACATCGATGTGTGCTGGTCGATCTCGACTCGAACTTCGCTGACGTGACGATCGCGCTAGGTATCGATCGGGAGGCCAGGACCATCGCCGACCTCGTCCCGGTGGTCGGTGAGCTCGGGCCCGATCATCTCGATGACGCCCTGTTCCGCCATCCGCGGGGGTTCTCGGTGTTGTTGGCGCCCTTCCAGCCGGCCGCCGAGGTCAACGTTCCCGCCGGGCTCTACACGGCGGGGATCGCGCTCCTGGCCGGTGACTTCGAGATCGTCGTCTTGCATGTTCCGCGAGGCATGGACAGACTGATCCGGACAGCCGTTGGCATGGCGGACGACGTGCTTCTGCTCGTCGCCCCGGACCTGTTCTCTTTGCACGCATCTCGCCGCGTGGTGCAGGCGCTCGGCTTGGAGGATCAACCGAATCGGTGTCGGATCATCCTCAACCCCGCGTCTCGGAGCCAGATCGGGCGGAGGGAGATCGAGCGGGTCATCGGAATGGCTCCATTCGGGGCAGTCAGGTTCGACCCTGCCGTTGCCCGCGCACAGGCGCGGGGTCGCTTGCTACCCCCGCGGGCTCGGCGGGCGGCGAAGGACCTCCGCGTCATGGCGAACCGCCTCGTCCCGCAGCACGACGTTCCCGTGCGGCTGCCAGCCTTCGAGGGCGAGGTGTCCTGAAGCATGTCCGTCACGATCGACACCCAGGCAGTGCGAGCACGGGTTCGGTCTCGCTTGTTGGGACGAGCTGGCGTCGACCTCGAACGGCTCAGTGCGCCCGAAAGGCGGCTGCGGGTACGGCACGAGGTACTGGCCGTGCTGCGAGAGGAACGGGCCATTCTCCCCGCCAGCACCATCACGGACGTGGTCAATCAGGTTTCAGACGAAGTCGTCGGCCTCGGGCCGCTGGAGCGACTGCTCAGAGACCCGGAGGTCAGCGAGGTCATGGTCAACGGGGCCGACGACGTCTTCGTGGAGCGGAAGGGGCGGCTCGAGAGGGTGGAGGGCCTGGTTTTTGAGGGGGAGGGCCAGGTCTTCCACCTGATCGAGCGCATCGTCGCCCCCCTCGGTCTGAGGGTCGATGAGTCGATGCCCTATGTGGACGCCCGGCTCTCGGACGGATCGCGGGTGAACGCGATAATCCCGCCCCTTTCGCTCTGCGGCCCGGTGATCACCATCCGCAAGTTCACGCTCAGGCCGTTCACGCCGGAGGACCTTGTGAGCTTGGGCACGCTCACCGCCCCGATGATGGATTTCCTCGGGGCGTGTGTTCGCGCGAAGGCCAACATCGTGGTCTCCGGAGGAACGGGGTCCGGGAAGACCTCGCTCCTCGGTGTCCTCTCGTCCTTCATCCCGCCATCAGAACGTCTGATCACGATCGAGGACGCCGCCGAACTTCGGCTGTCGCAGCCGCACGTCGTCTCTTTGGAGGCGCGGCCCCCCAACGTGGAAGGGGTGGGCGAGGTGACTGTGCGAACCCTGGTTCGGAACGCCCTGCGAATGCGCCCCGACCGAATCATCGTGGGCGAGGTCCGAGGTGGCGAGGCCCTGGACATGCTCCAGGCGATGAACACGGGCCACGAGGGCTCGCTGTCCACGGCCCACGCCAATTCGCCGCGCGATCTTCTGTCCCGCCTGGAGACGATGGCGCTCATGTCCGACGTCGAACTGCCCGTTTCGCATGTCCGCGAGCAGATCGCGGGGGCGCTCGACCTGATCGTGCACACGAGTCGCACCTCCGAAGGCGGCCGGGTGGTCTCGAGGATCTCGGCAATGGAGGGGCTCCGAGCCAGCTCGGTCATCCTCGAGGACATCTTTGCCTGGCGTCGCGGGCCCGGGCGGGCATTCGAGGCCACGGGGAGGATGCCTTCCGTGATGAAGCTGCTCGAAGATCGGGATGAACGGGTCGACCCGCGAGTGTTCACCGCGGGCACGAGTCCAGTCGAAGAGACGTTGCCCAAGCGCTCGCGTCCACGACGCGGAATGACTGCACGCGGGACCGGCGAGACTCCATCCTTTGCGGCGGAACCGGTCCTCCAAGGTGTTAGCTGGTGGCCGGGGTCGATCCGTCAGCTCGGGACACTGGTCGAGTGAGGTGCGGCAGATATGAGAGAAGCGATCATGATCAGCTGGGCGTTGATCGCGGCCGCCATCGAGTGTGGCCGGCGGGGCCTGATCCAAGACCGGGCCGATCGGGACATCACTGTCGCTTTGCTCGACCGACCTTCTGACGGAGAGTCACGGATCTTCTCAGATGGCGGCAGCCCCGTTTTCCTTGGTTTGGTTCGACGTCTGCCCAGTCGGACACGAACCAGATTCCTTGCCATCGGGGTGGGGCTGGCGTCTGCACTGGCGGCGCTGCACCTCGTCGGGCCACTCGGGTTTGCGGCCGGCACGGCGGTCGGGGCGATTCCGTACATCCGGGAGCGAAGGAAGGCCGAGAAGACTAGCCAGGAACTCGAGAGGCAGCTGGCCGAAGTGGCGGAGTCGACGGCAATGGCCGTGCGCAGCGGGTTCTCCATCACGCAGGCCCTCGAATTCGCTGCCGACGAGGCCTCGGACCCGATGTCGACAGTCCTGGGCCGCTACATCAAAGAGCAGGACCTCGGCGCGCCGTTCGAGGAGGTGCTTCGCGGGTTCGCCGACGAACTGGACAGCCAGGATTCGCACCTCTTCCACCTCGTCGTCACCATCCATGCAAGGAGCGGGGGGAATCTTGCCGGAGCGCTGGATGAAGTGGCGGCCACGATCCGCCATCGCATCGCGGTCCGCCGCGAGCTTCGGGCCCTGAGCGCACAGGGAAGGATCTCGGGCTCGATCCTGGGAGCGCTTCCCATCGCGTTCTTCCTCGTCCTCGCAGCGACATCGCATCACGACCTGGCGCCTGTGTACAGATCCCCGGCCGGGATCGCGATGATCTCGTCGGGCCTGCTGATGGAAGGCCTTGCATTCTTGTGGATCCGCCGACTCTTGCGCGTGGAGGCCTGACCGCATGGTTCACGCTGGAGCGCGGGTCGGATCTGTAGGGATCGCGCTCGTTGACGCGGGATCGGCTCTGGTCGTACTGGCGCTCCTCTTGGGCTCAGTAGCCTGTTCCAAGCTTCGGATGGCCGCGGCTCAGGAACTGGTGTCCTCCTTGCCTGCACGGTCGCCGGCGTCTCTACGCACGGGTAGCTCTCTCGAAGGATTCCTTGCTCGAATCGGCCGGACGTCCCTCGCTCGGAGATTCCATCATCAAGCCCGGCTCCGACGACGCCTCGAGCTCGCTGGGAATCCCATCTCTGTGGAGGCGGTGTTGGGCCTCAAGCTCGTGGCAGCCACTGGCGCCGTGGCCCTGCTTCAGATGAAAGGGGTGGTCGATCATTTCAGCGTTGTCGTCACTGCGCTGAGTGTTCCGATCGGACTGGCTGTGTCCCGATTACCAGATCTCGTTGTGGCACGCCGTGCGCGTCGGAGACAGCACCTCATCGCCGCTCGGGTCCCGGATCTTGCCGAGTTGCTCGTGGCCACCACTGGAGCCGGCCTCAATCCGTCGCTGGCCTTCCGGCGTTCGGCGGAGGTGCTCGATGGCCCGCTCGGCGACGAACTCCGTATCGCGGTCCGTGGATTGGATCTCGGTACGCCCTGGCGCGTCGTACTCGACGAGCTTGCCGATCGAACGGGCGATGTCACCGTCCGGCGTCTGGTTCGGTCGATGGGCCGCTCGCAGCGCTTGGGCACCTCCCTCGTTTCCGCGCTCCACAACGTTGCCGAGGACCTGCGCGACGAGCGGCAGACCCGAGCAGAAGAGCTCGCCAGGCGAGCCCCCGTGAAGATGCTCTTCCCCTTGGTCTTCCTCATCCTTCCCGCGTTCCTCCTCCTCACGGTGGGGCCGGTGCTCCTGGCAACCCTCCGCAACTTGCACTGACTCCCCCGTAGCTCCGAGAGGAGGTGACCAGATGTTTAGGTTGGTCGTTCAGCTGATGGCCTTTCTGCCCAAAGGATGGCGGACGTTCAGGGCCTGGGTGGTGGCGTGGCTATCCGAGGGTCCTTCCTTGCGGCGCGAAGAGGGCCAAACGACCGCCGAGTACGCATTGGTGATCCTCGCCGCGGCGGCCGTGGCCATCGTGCTGATCACGTGGGCCCGGTCGTCGGGCAAGCTGCCCGCGTTCTTCGACAAGATCATCGACGAGATCAGCTCGCCGCCGTGATGGACTCCGCATCCAGAGCCAGAGGGGAGAGGGCTTCGGCGTCCGTGGAGTTCGCCCTGGTCCTCCCCCTCGTCCTCATCATGGCACTGGCCCTCCTCCAAGTCGGATTGCTGGTCAAGGACCAGCTTGTCGTCGAGGGATCCGCTCGGGCGGGAGCGAGGCAGGGGGCAGTCACTACTGACGACGCGGAGGTGACCGGGGCGGCGGAGAGTGCCGCGGTGAGCCTCGACCCTGACCGGCTCGAGTTCTTCATCCAGCGCGACGGGGGAACGGGCACCTCGGTGTCGGTGAAGGTGCTCTATCACGCACCTGTGAGGGTGCCACTGGTCGAGTGGTTGTTCCCCGACGCCATCGACTTGGCAGCGACAGCCGTCATGCGACAGGAGACCGGATGATCCTCATGCGTCCTGGGAGTGACCTCGAGGAAGGAGGATGGTGTGGCTCGGGGCGAACGAGGGTCGACCACAATCCTGGTGGCGGCGATCTTGCTGCTGGCGGGGATCCTCGACCTGGTGACGATCGACCTCCTCCGGGTTCTCCAGGCGAAGTCGCGGGTCCAGGCTGCCGCGGACGCTGCCGCCCTGGCCGCGGCACAGGAGCTCGCCATCCCTTCCGGGCACGCTCCGGCGGAGTTCGCCGCCGACTACGCGGGACGCAATGGCGGGATGTTGATCTCGTGCCGGTGCGACCCGGGGACACAGGAGGCGGTAGTGGAGGTCCAGATGCCGGTGACGCTTGTCTTCTTCGGTCGAGGGCGCACGGTGACGGCCCTGGCTCGGGCGGTCGTAGACGGAGCGTTCCGGGGAGCGTTCCCCGCGCCTGCGGGTAGAATGGCCGCCAATGATTCGGACGGCTCGGTCCCGAACCTCAGCGCGGCGGCGCGACGAGCTTGGCGTCGTCGACTACACGTTGGCCAAGCGGGCGCTCCTGCGCGACTTCCGCTGCGGCCTCCTCTCGCGGTTCGAGATCTGCGACGCCCACCCCGAGCTCCTCCGGGCGGCCCGGTACCTGGGGGCCGAGGCCCCGGGGCCCTGCCCGGTCTGCCGCGGCCACGAGCTCCGCCTCCTCGCCTACGTCTTCGCGGATGGCCTCAGGCGCGACAACGGCCGGGCGTTCGAGCTGCGTGAGGGCCTCGAGCTCGCCGCCAGGCAGCGGGGCGGAGCCTGCTACGTGGTCGAGGTGTGCACAGGCTGCTGTTGGAACCACCTGAGCGAAGCATTCATGGTCCGCACGGCCGGCTGAGCCCAAACCGTACGAAACATCGACACGAAGCCTCAATATCCACTTTGCGAGTAGATCAAGTACCCCTGGGTACAATCGGGCCACAGTGATCCGTAGTACTCCCAAAGGAAAGCACCGCCCCAGGACTGCGTTGCCTCCAGACGGATGGACAGGGCAGCCGGACAAGCCGGGGCGCAAGCGCGGCTTCTTCCGGCACTACTGGTGGATGTTCGCAATCGTTCCAGTAGTCCTCGTGCTCGGATTCGTTCTGGTCTTCTGGTACGCCTATGCCCGGACCAACTTGCCCCAGCCGCCGGCCGGGGCCCAGACCACCTTCGTGTACGACCGCCACGGCAAGCTGGTAGCCCGCCTCCACTCCACGATCAACCGGACGGTCGTACCGCTTTCCAGGATCTCGCCCGACCTGCAGCACGCCGTCATTGCCATCGAGGACAAAGACTTCTACAAGCACGGCGGGGTCAGCTTCTTCTCCATCTTCCGGGCGGGATGGGCCGACCTGACTCACCGCCGGATCGAGCAGGGCGGATCGACCATCACCCAGCAATATGTGAAGACCGTCTACACGGGTGGGGAACGGACCTTCAAGCGGAAGATCAAGGAAGCCATCCTGGCGGTGAAGCTGGACCACAAGTACTCGAAGAACCAGATCCTCGAGAAGTACCTGAACACCATCTACTTCGGCAACGGAGCGTACGGGGCCGAGGCGGCCGCCCGGACCTACTGGGGGATCGGCGCGAAAAGCCTGGACCCCGTGCAGTCGGCCACGCTGGCGGGCCTGATCTCCGCGCCGGCCCGCTTCGATCCGGTCAACAATCCCGACGACTCCAAGTTCCGCCGGAACATCGCCCTGGACCTGATGGCCCAGCAGGGCTACATCACCCGGGCCCAGGCCGAACGGTTCAAGTCACAGCCGATCGACGTGAAGAAGCAAGCCCGGACCTCAGAGACCTCGAAGTACGCCTACTTCGTGAGCATGATCACCAAGGAGCTCGGCGAGAAGTACGGATACGCGGAGACGTATTCCGGTGGCCTCCGCGTGACCACATCTCTGGACTCAGCCATGCAGCGGGCGGCGGAGAAGGCCGTGGCCCAGCACCTTCCCAACCCGAAGGATCCGGCAGCGGCCCTGGTGGCCATCGACCCGAGGAACGGCCAGATCCTCGCCCTGGTCGGAGGCCGGGACTTCAACAAGGTCAAGTTCAACAACGCCACCCAGGCCAAGCGGCAGGCGGGAAGCGCCTTCAAGACGTTCACCCTCACCGGCGCGTTCGAGCAGAGGATCAACCCGAAGTCCGTCATGAACGGGCCGCCGGAGATCGACATCATGGACCCTCGGTGCAAGAACCCCGACGGAACCGACTGGAAGCCGCACAACTTCGCCGACGAGTCCGGCGGGACCATGAACCTGATCCAGGCCACCGCCCACTCGGTCAACACGATCTTCGCCCAGCTCGTGGTCTCGGTTGGACCGGATCACGTCGTCGACGTGGCCCATCGGATGGGCATCCGGACGAGGCTCGACCCGGTCTGCTCCATCACGCTGGGAAGCCAGGACGTCACGCCACTCGACATGGCCGACGCCTACGCCACGCTGGCGGCCAGGGGTGTCCACCACGACCCACTCGCAATCACCGAGGTCAAGTCGGCCGGTGGCGACGTGCTGGACCGACCCAAGAGCGAGAGCGATGCCGCAGTTGCGGAGAACGACGCCGATCTGGTCACCTACGCTCTCCAACAGGTGGTCCTGAGCGGGACCGGGACGGCGGCCCGCCTGTCCGATCGCCCCTCCGCGGGCAAGACGGGCACCACCCAGGACTTTCGCGACGCGTGGTTCTGCGGCTACGTGCCGCAGCTCACGACGTGCGTGTGGATGGGCTACCAGAAGAGCCAGAGGCCGATGCACAACGTGGAAGGGGTTCCGAACGTGTTCGGTGGGTCCATTCCGGCCCAGATCTGGAACGACTTCATGACCCGAGCTCTGGCGAACGTCCCCCCGAGGAACTTCCCCACGCCGAGCTTCGCCGGCTATGACAAGAAGCCCAAGGGCGCGGTGACCCCGACGCCGTCGCCCTCGCCCAGCCCTTCCCCGAGCCCGAAGCCCTCGATCACCCCGCCACCCCCGACCACCATCTCACCCCCGCCCACCATCTCCCCTCCGCCGTCTCCCTCACCCACCGGCTCGCCGGGTCAGTCCCCCTCGCCAGGGGGAGAAGCCTTTCCGGTCCGGGCACCCGACATCCCTCCACCCAGGCGCTGGGTGTAGCGATACTCCAACCGCCCCTGGCAGAAGCGCTGTAGCGAACTGCTATCGGGCGCTGGTCTGCTGAGCGGTCGCCAGAACCTCGAACGGCAGCGTCGCCGTCACCGACGTGCCGGCGCCTGGGGCGCTCTTGACGGTGAGCGTCCCCCCCGCAAGCTCAGCCCGCTCCCGCATCGACGCAAGCCCCACCTTCCCAGCTCGGAGGAACTGCCGTGCGTCCTCGGGGTCGAACCCTGATCCGTTGTCCTTGACCTCGACGCGCAGGGATCCGGCGGAGGTCTCGATCCGAACCGAGACTTCGGTGGCCTCCGCATGCTTCTTCACATTCGATATGGCCTCCTGCACCACGCGGTAAGCCAAGGTTTCCACGTCATCCGGCACGTGGCCGTGCGCGTCGGCGATGACCTGGACCGGCACCTCTGTCTCCCCCTGCCACTTCTCGCAGAGCTCACGAACGGCGGGGATGAGCCCGCGCTGTTCCAGGAGGGGCGGACGGAGGTCGCTCATGATCCGGCGGAGGCTGAAGGCCTCCTCTCCCAGCTCCTCGCAGATCTTCCGCACCGTGTCCAGAGCCCGGGCGGTGTCCCCGGACTCCATCATCAGCTTCACCGCCTCCAACGAGAGAGACGCCGCGGATACACCTTGGATGGGACCGTCGTGGAGGTCCCGGGCGATGCGGTTTCGTTCGGCTTCGATGGCAGCGTTGCTCCGCTGAAGTAGCCGGGTGCGGTCCTCGTCGCGGTCCTGGAGGAACTGGAAGAGCGTCCGGATGGTCTGCTCCGCAGTCTTGCTCGCCGTGACATCGCGGATCATGAGCAGGGTGCCCGGCGGGGACGTGGGAACTTTGGACGACCTGGCTTCGAGGTACAGAGCCCCGTTCTCCCGGACCACCACAGCCTCGCCCGTCTCGGGCAACGAGGCCAGTGACTCGCCCCCACCGCTCCGCGTGACCATCTCGGTCCAGGGTCGGCCCAGGACTTCTTCCAGAGGCAGATGAACCATGGAGCTGAAGGCGCCGTTGGCCCGCACGACGGTCCCTCGTGCATCCAGCTCCACCACGCCGTCCACGGCGGCGTCCAGCAGCAACCTCAAGCGTGCCTCCGAGGACTTCACCACGTCGGCGGCGGCTCGAAGCGACCCGATGGCGGATTCCCGCTCTTCCAGGGCACCCTCGAGGGCGCGGGACGACCGCACGATGGCGATCTGGTTCAACAGGGTGCGAAGGCCGACGGTGCCGAACACCACCACGGCCAGCCCGATGCTCTGGCCCACCGAGACCCGGATGTCCCGTGACACCAGGCCCACCACCACCAGCACGCACGCCCCACACAGGGAGATAGTGAGCAGGCCGGGCCGGATCCACCGCACCACTCGGGGGGGCCTGGGCTCACCCGCATTGAGCCGGGGCTCGACGACGAGGATGGCGGCCAGCCCGAGGAGGGAGAGGCCCGCGGCCGCCTCCGGCCCCACCAGGGAGCCCGGCGACCATCCCAGGTACTTCGCGTTGCCCAGGCCGATGGCCGAGGCCGAGAGGAGAGTGGCGCAGCTGAACAGGCCCACGTGGACCGGGGTGGGGCACCAGAGCGTGAGCACGCCATAGCCGGCCACCAGGAGGATGGCGCAGGCCGCCACGAACGCGGTGAGCGTGAACGCCCACGCCGAGGAGGCCCCACCGGGGCCTTCGTGAACCACCAGGAACACCGCCGCTCCGGCCAAGGTCGACAACAGGAACACGTCGGAGAGCAGCTCGGCGCGCCCCTCCCGGATGTGTTCGAAGAAGTCCACCGCAGATGTCGCCAGGAACATCAGCAGGAGGACGCCGACGGTCGCGGCGAACAGGTCTCCGTTGGGTGGGCCCCGGCCGAAGGAGCGGTTCAGCCACCCGCCGGCCTGGGCCACCGCCGCGACGCCGAGTCCGACCGCCACCATCCGGGTTCCCAGCCAGGCGCCCCGGCGCTTGGCGGTCTGCAGCACCATGCCGGCAGCCGTAACGGTGGCCACGAGCAAGGAACCTTCCCCGGCCGCGGCGTAGGAGGGCCCATTGGGGAGCAGGGGGAGGACCACGGCCACGATGGTCGAGGCGACCAGCCCAAGCACCAGCACCCCCAGCGAATCGAGCTCGCTCGGGCCGGAAGGCGAAGGGCGGACCGCCGCATTCGGGCGCGCGCCAGAGGGGTCGGGGTCAAGGGCTGTGGAAGAGCGCATCGCTCTCAATATCGGCCGCCGCGGCGGAGACTGTTAGGCAGCTCGGCGGAAGGCTTCGATGGTTGGCTAGGCAGGTCGGCGGAGAGAGGGCCGGGCAATGGGGGAGATTCGAGAGCCTTCCTTGCCGGCTGAGAGTGTGGCTTCCTACTCGATCAGGTGCCGGCGCAGCGCCTCGGCCACCGCGGCTGTCCGGTCCGACGCGCCGAGCTTCTCGAAGATGTGCTCGAGGTGCGTCTTGACAGTGTCGGGCGAGATGAACAACTGGTCGGCGATGTCCTTGTTGGTGTGCCCGAAGGCGAGCAACTGCAGGACCTCGACCTCGCGCGCCGTCAGCGTCTCGGCCTTGCGGTCCCGGTCCTTGGCCTGGGACAGCTCATCGGCCAGGGCCACCACCAACTGCGGGTCGATGACCATGTTCCCGCCAGCCACCAGCCGGACGGTCTGGATGAGGTGCTCGGCGTCGCGGGCCTTGAGCACGTAGCCTCGGGCACCAGAGCGGACCGCCTCCACCACGAACTGGCGGTCGTCGTAGGCCGTCAGCATGATCACACCGACGCCAGGGTGGAGTTCTTTGATCTTGCGGGCGGCCTCGAGGCCGTCCATCTCGGGCATGCGGATGTCCAGCAGCACAATATCCGGCTGGCCCCCGCCGTTTTCCATGAGGCCGAGGACCTCACGCCCGTTGGACGCCTCGCCCACAACCTGGATGTCTCCGGCCATCTCGAGGTAGCGGCGTAGTCCCTGCCGGACCAGGGAGTGGTCATCGGCGATGACTACCTTGATCGCCATATCACTTCCATCGGCTATTTGAGGTCCACCCTGAAGCCCGATTCATCTTATGTTGGGGGTCTGTTTCAGGGAAGCCGGGGGACCGGAATTGGCACCCACGGTCCGAGGATACCCCGCCAGTCGGCCTAGTTCCAGCCGCCCACGCTATGTGGAGAGACAAAAGGAACCCTCCTGCCCAGTAAGCAGCCGAGTGGGGCCCAGCCGAATCAGGAAGGAGGTCCAACCGCTAGCCAGGCCATCACGGCCCGGAACGCTCGACCGACCCTGGATCCACTGCGCCCTACGGGCTCCCTCACATGCCTCGGCGGCATGGCATGTGGCGCTCCTTGAGTGAAGGGGTTGTCACGGTCGGCCTCTTGGGCAGACAGCTCCATGTCTCGATTTTTCCCGCCGAGAGATCGATTACTCCGCGCCGTCAACTCCATGTGGGTCGGGCTAGATGACGTAGTACCAGTTCACGAACAGCAGCGTCATGAGGCCGAGCAGGGCTGCGGAGGCGGTCACCATCACCTCGGGCGCGGCTCGTCGTCCTTCCGTCCACCTGGCGAAGGCCCAGTAGATGGGAAAGACCGGGAGAGCGTATCTCGAATACGCGATGAGTGGACGCGCGCCGAACATCGAGGCAAGAGGGACGCCCAGCGCCACGATTGCATAGATACCGTATGTCGGCCGGAACCGGATCACCGCGTAGATCCCTGCCGCCAAGACCGGCACAGTGATGAGCCAGTCCAAAGTGTGGTACCCACCCGGGTAGAACCCGATGTAGCGGAACGCATCCTGGGTGCCGTGTCCCAGCGTCACCAGTGGGTTGGCCAGCTCGCGTTGCCAGTTGGCCTGTTGGTGCAGTGGGGCCAGCCAGTCCCCCGAGAACATCTGCCAATAGAGGAGGTACGCGCCGAGCCCAACGGCAGGAACCAGTGACCACAGCACCTCCCTCATGGGTGCGCGGTCGCGGTCTCGCTCCAGCCACTGGTGCACAGCCTCGAACAGGAGCGCCGGAACGACGAGGACGCCGAGGTTTCGCGTCAGAGCCGCCAAGGCCCCGGCCGCTCCGGCCAGTGCCCATCGCCCTCGCCGGGCGGACCAGAAGGATACGAGCACCATGAGCAGAAAGAGCGACTCGCTGTACGGCGCCAGGAAGAAGAATGCGGTCGGAAACACGGCGGCATACAACACGGCGCGGCGAGCGACTCCATCCGACAACTCGTCTCGGGTGAGGGCGTACAGCACCATGAGCGCGCCTAGGAAGGCCCCGTTCGAGATGGTCAACGAGGCGGCCAACGGATGCCTGCCGAGCAGGAACGACAGCACAGCGATCAGGGCCGGATACAGGGGGAAGAACGCCGCGCTGGCGTCCGTTTTCGCGTAGCCATGCGTAGCGATCCTGAGGAACCACAGGGCGTCGAGCCGTTCCCACGCCGTGAACACGTTGTGCCATCCGGGGGTCACGGCGTGCGCCGGCCACCCCGGCACGCTCACTGGTGTGGGAACGATGGGGAGCTGGCTTCGAACGCTCTCGCTCACATGGGAGAAGTCGGGAAGCAGGGCTATCCCGATCAAGGCGATGGCGGCGAGTGCCAGGCGTGTGCCCACGAAGACCTTCACGCAGTAGAGCAGGCCATCTCGCAGGGGAGCTCGCTGCTCGGCCGCCTGGCTTCGATCGAAGCCGCTTCGTTCGGAGGCGGCATGGTCTGTGACCGCGCCGTCCGAGGTCTGACGCTCGGTCCTCACCGTCTCATCCCCGCGAACGACGGCCGGAGGGCCCCGGCCGGCAGCGGCAGCCGTTCATCCTCGGACCGTAGCACCCAGGCCACCAGACAGAGCACAAGGATGGCATCTCTCGCTACCAGGGCGACCTGGAACGCCTCGATGGGCACGCCACCCAGGTCCGACAGGCGCCCGAACCAGGAGAAGCGAGTGATGAACACGGCGACGTCGGCAGCCTCGAACGCGGCGAACAGAGGGATGCTGGGGAGGCTGAGAGCGAACCACGGCAGCAGCCACAGCCCGTATTGGGGTGAGTAGACCTTGTTCGTCAGTAGGAACGCCGCGATCAGCGGGAAGCCGAACGTCCATCGGGAGAAGTCGGGGTGTTTCCGTGCCCGAGCCCAGTACAGGACCGCGGCCAGGGCGACGAACAGGACCGCCGATAGGGTGTTGATCAATCCGACCGACCAATCGCACCCGGTTCCTCCGCCGTGGAGGCGCGTGCATGCCACGAACCACAGGCTGTCCCAGTCCACGGGGCGGTCGGTGTTGAACCGGAAGAAGGTGGACCAGGATCGCCGGGCCAGAAGGGCGAACGGCAAGTTCACCGCGCCGTAAGCGAGCGCGGTCCACACCGCCAGGCTGAGTGCTTTGTTCTTTCTCTTCTCCCGGAGCCGTCCCAGTGCGAACGGCACAAGCAGCAGCGCGGGATAGAGCTTCGCCGCGGCGCCCAACCCGATCAGCGCGCCGCTCAGGCCGTCCCTGCGGCGCAGGTAGGCGAGCGTCGCGCCCGTGGCCAGCGCAACGGCCAGGAGGTCCCAGTTCACGAAGGCGTAGATCAGAAGCGTCGGAGCCAGAGCGAAGAACATCGCCCGCATCCGCCCGGCTGCGTAGAGCAAGGCGGTCGTAGCAAGCGCCAGCACGCCGAGCAGGAAGGCGTTCGCGTGGAAGAACCCCGTGAAGTCATCCGCCACCCACGCCGAGGCTCGCATGAAGTACATGGTGAGGACGGGGTACTCGTCGCACTGGCTGTCTCCCGACGACGGGCACCTGTCCAGGTAGGGGAGGCGACCCCCCGTGAGGTGCTCGGTGGCGAGCAGGGGCACGATGTCCGAGTAGCAGAAGCGCCGGTACTGGCGCCCGTCCGACCAGTCACCGGAGGCGCAGGGCTCCTTGAGAAAAGCTCCGGCCCCCAGCGTGATCAGGGTGGTCGCGAGCACCAGGACGATCGACGCGCCGGCGGTGGCGCGCTTGGCCACCGGATCCTTCACGCGTCGATCATCCGGCCGGGGCGACGCGGAGTGCGAACCGGCAGTCGAAATCGCTCTCCAGAGAGAACGAGTCGTTCGGGACGCCCTCGTCCACGTCCACCTCGAGTGCACCCGCGGCGTACAGGTCGGCCAGCCAGCGGTGGGCGAACACCGGCACTCCGGCGATGCGACCGACCTCTTCCACGTCCGACCCCGGGTAGTACTTGTCGTAGAGGTATGGCGCGGTCGAGTCGCAGCAGCCTGTTCCCAGGACCATCACGAGTCCCTCCCGGCCAGTCCCGGCGACCCTTCGCACCATCGCCTCGGCTTGGGTTGTGGCCGTCACCTTCATCGATTCGCGAGAGGACATCTCGACTTCGCCTCGTCGAGGGCTACAGGCCGATCACCTGATACCAGAACTTCTGGGCTTTGGTCGGTGTCTGGTCGACGTGGACATGCTTGATCTGGAGGTATTCGTCCAGGCCCCACCGCCCCAGTTCTCGGCCCAGGCCGGACTGCTTGTAGCCCCCATGCGGGGCGGCCGCCGACAGCAGGTGATGGTCGTTGATCCACACCGTGCCCGACTTGATCCGCTTGGCCACGGAAAGAGCGCGGGGGATGTCTCTGGACCACACGGAGCCGGCCAGGCCGTAGATCGTGTCGTTGGCCAGCCGGATGGCTTCTTCCACGGACTCGTACCTGATGAGGGACAGGACCGGTCCGAAGATCTCCTCCTGGGCGATCTTCATCGAGTTCTCCACGCCCCCGAAGATCGTCGGCTGGAAGTAATACCCGCCCTCGGGCACCCCGGTGGGCACGTCCCCTCCGGTCAGGAGCTTGGCGCCCTCGTCCAGCCCGATCTGGACGTAGCGTTTCACCGTGTCGACCTGCCGGTGATCCACGAGGGGGCCGATGTCGGTCTCGAAGTCGAGCGCGGAGCCCACCTTCAGGCCCTCGGACAGCTCGACCAGCCTGGCCGCCACTTCGTCGTACATGCCCGCTGGGACGAGACACCTGGTCCCCGCCTCGCACATCTGTCCTCCGTGGAGGTACACGGCCCACAAGGCTCCGGGTATGGCGATGTCGAGGTCGGCATCGTCGAGCAGGATCGTCGGCCCCTTGCCGCCCAGCTCCAGGCCCACGGGAGTCAGGTTGGCCGAGGCGAGCTGCATGATCCGGCGGCCCACGGCCGTCGAACCGGTGAAGGCGATGCGGTCCACCCGCGGGTCCGTCACCAACGCCTCGCCGGCCACGGTGCCAGTGCCGGGCACGACGTTCAGGACACCGCTCGGCAGGCCCGCTTCTTGAGCCACCGAGGCCAGCTCGAGCGCGGTGATCGGCGTGTACGGGGAGGGTTTCAGGACCAGGGTGTTGCCGGTGGCCAGGGCCGGGGCGGCCTTCCACACGGCCATGATGAAGGGGAAGTTCCACGGGATCACCCCCGCGCAGACACCGAACGGCTCACGCTGCACGAACTGCCAGGCGGGGGCGGGAAAGTCAGTCCGGGGGACGGGCGCCGTGTAGTCGAGCCGTCCTGCGTCCTCGGCCATGTACTGCCAGTGGTAGATGCCGAGGGGGATGGTGAACAGGTTCGCCAGGCGAAGGGTGTGGCCCGCGTCTTCGGCTTCCAGTTGAGACAGGTCCGTTCGTCGGCCTTGGAGCAGCTCGGCCATCCGCAGGAGCACCGCCGACCGTTCCTGGGGGGTCATGGAAGGCCAGGGCCCCTCGTCGAACGCCCTGCGGGCGGCCGAAACCGCCCGGTCCACCTCCTCCCGGCCGGCCCTGGCCACGGTACCGATCACCGAGCCATCGGAGGGACTGCGCGTCTCGAAGGTCTGTCCAGCTGCCGCGTCGACGAACTCGCCGTCGATGAACAGCTTGTATTCGCGCATCGTCAGGCGAGGATACCCTTGCGCCGGAGTCAGTGGTATGAGTGGGCGTCGTCCGGAAAGACGCCCGCGGCGACCTCGTCTCGGAAGGTCTGGACGGCCCGCGTGATCTCGCCCCGCAGGTCGGCGTACGGCTTGACGAACTTCGGGTAGCTGCCGACGCCAAGCCCCAGCAGGTCGGTGATCACCAGGACCTGTCCGTCGCAATGAGGTCCGGCCCCGATCCCGATCGTCGGGACGCTCATCGATTCGGTGATCTGTGCCGCAAGTGGCGCGGGGATGCCCTCCAGGACCAGGGAAAAAATGCCGGACTTCTCCAGGGCGTGGGCCTGGTCGAGGAGCCTCCGGGCGTCCTCCTCGCTCTTCCCCTGGACGCGGTACCCGCCCATGGCGTGCACCGACTGCGGGGTCAGGCCAACATGGCCCATGACCGGAATCCCTCGCTCGACGAGAGCACCGGTCAGCTCCAACATCGCCCCCTCGAGCTTGACCGCGTGGGCCCCGCCCTCCTTGAGGAACCGGCCTGCGTTGCGGATGCCATCCTCCAGCGACGTCTGATAGGAGAGGAACGGCATGTCCCCCACGACCAGTGCGTTCTTCGCCCCACGGGCCACCGCGCGGGTGTGGTGGAGCATTTCCTCCATGGTGACCGGCAAGGTGTTCTCGTAGCCGAGGATGTTGTTGGCCAGCGAGTCACCCACCAGCAGGACCGGCACCCCGGCTTCGTCGAGGATCCGGGCGGTGGGGAAGTCGTAGGCGGTGAGCATGACGAATCGCTCCCCGCGTTCCTTGAAGGTCCGGAGATCCCGGACGGTGACGCTCATCGGCTCGCGCCTCCTTTTCTAGAGTGCACGGCACGTACGAAGGAAGTGTACGTCGAAAACCGGTGCCGGACGCCCGATGTCAGACCCCCGCTGTAGCATCCCTGAGCGTGCACGATTGGAAGGAGGCTTGGGTTCGGCGGCTGGTAGCATAGGTGCTCCACTCCTGCTCCCCCGTGGGGCCGCCTAGTCCAGAGGAGGTGGAATTGCGGAAGTACGAAGTCATGCTCATCTTTCCTCCCGAGGCCGACGACAAGGTCGTGCAAGGGGTGACCGACCGGATATCCCAGGTGCTCGAACAGCGGGGCGGGAAGATCGGGTCGGTGAACAAATGGGGGAGGCGGCGCCTGACCTTCGAGATCAAGCGCCAGTCCGAGGGATTCTACGTGGTCGTGGAGTTCGAGGCTGAGCCGGACGCAGTGAAGGAGCTGGACCGCGTGCTCGCCCTCGCCGACGACGTGGTCCGGTTCAAGGTGGTGGTTCGCGCGGCGTGACCGCGAGGCGGCCCGCGACCGCGGGACCGCCAGGGACCTTCCCCTCTCCCCGGCTGGCCATCGGTCCGGGAGATGGTTGCAGGGCAAGGTGGTGGTGTGAGATGGCGCAGGACAACCAAGTCGTGATCGTGGGCAACCTGACCCGGGATCCGGAGCTCAGGTACACCCCGAACGGGGCCGCGCTGGTGAAGCTCGGTGTGGCGGTGAGCCGGCGGGTCAAGGACGACGCCACGGGCCAGTGGCGGGACGCGGAGACGTCGTTCTTCAACGTGACCGCGTGGCGCTCGCTGGCGGAGAACGTCGCCGAGTCGCTCACCCAGGGCACCCGCGTGGTCGTGGTCGGAAGGCTTCGGACCAACTCGTGGGAGACCGCGGAGGGCGAGAAGCGGTCCGCCGTGGAGATCGAGGCCGAGGAGATCGGGCCCAGCCTGAAGTGGGCCACGGCCAAGCCGGAGAAGCAAGGACGAGGACCCGGCCAGTCCGACTGGGCGAGCAACGTCGCGGTTGGGGTCGGCGGGCCTCAGGAGGAGACGCCGCTGGATGGCTAAGGAACGACGCAAGCCGCGCAAGGAAAAAGAGGAAAAGGGCTGGCAGAAGAAGCAGAGGAAGAAGTTCTGCATCTTCTGCAAGGAGAAGGCGACCTACGTCGACTTCAAGGACGTCTCGCTTCTGCGCAAGTTCATCTCGGATCGGGGCAAGATCCGTGCCCGCCGGGTCACGGGGAACTGCGCGCAACACCAGCGCGACGTGGCGACGGCGGTGAAGAACGCCCGGGAGATGGCGCTCCTGCCCTACACAGCCCGATGAGGATCATCCTGCACAAGGAGGTCCACAGGCTCGGGGCCCCCGGCGATGTTGTGGACGTGGCAGACGGGTACGCCCGAAACTTCCTGATCCCTCGAGGGCTGGCAGCTCCGGCCTCGAAGGGCGCGGTCCGCCACGCCGACCGTCTGCGTGAGGCCCACGAGAAGCGGACGCGGGCGGCGGCCCAGGCTGCGCAGGCTGTGGCCGCCCGGCTGACCGCCCGGCCACTTCGGGTACAGGCCAAGGCCGGGGAGGGCGGACGGCTCTTCGGGAGCATCACCGTCCATCACCTGGCCGAGGAGATCGGGAAGCTGGCCGGCGTGCCGATCGACCGGCGGGACGTGGCGGCCGAGCCGATCCGCAGCACCGGAACCCACGAGGTCACCGTTCACCTGCACCCCGAGGTGAACGCCACGGTCACCGTGGAGGTCGTGGCGCAATAGGGTCCGAGACCTAAGCTTCCAATCGTTCCTGGCCCAGGGGTGTCACTGGCGCCTCTTACGATGACTGCATGTGGCACCTCGAAATCTTCTCGACAAGTTCTCGTCCGTTCTCCCAGGTCGCCGCGCTTTCCACAGACAGTCCCACGTCTGTACCTCTGGATACGCACGACTGGCCGGGCGTAGCGTGCGCTGTCTCTGCGAGGAGGGGTGGTGGCGAGGACGGCTGAGGAGGTCAGGCGGGCTCGGCCTGAGCGCCTGCCCCCTCATAATCTCGAAGCCGAAGAGTCGGTTCTCGGATCCATGATGCTCTCGGGTGAGGCCATCGCCTCTGTGGTCGAGGCGATCAAGCCCGGCGACTTCTACCGCCCGGCCCACCAGCGCATCTACCAGGCCATCCTCGGGATCTATGGGCGCGGCGAGCCGGTCGACGCCATCACCACCGTGGAAGAGCTGAAGCGGTCGCACGCCCTCGCCGAGGTTGGTGGACCGCTGTACCTCTACAACCTGGTCGAGACCGTCCCCACACCCGCCAGCGCCGCCTACTACGCCAGGATCGTCGCCGACCACGCCCTGCTGCGCCGGTTGATCGAGGCCGCCTCCCAGATCATGTCCCGCGCCTACTCGGTGCCGGACGATCCCCGCCGGGCAGCCGACGAAGCCGAAGGCCTCATCTACGCCGTGGCCCGGCAGGATGAGAAGGACCAGGTCGTCACCCTCCGCGAGCTGGTCGATGACAGCATGGCCGCGCTGGAGCACATCCAGCAGCGCGAGAGCGCGTTCGCCGGCGTTCCGACGGGGTTCGTGGACGTCGACACCCTTCTGTCGGGACTCCAGAAGGGGAACCTCATCGTCATCGCCGCGCGGCCGGGCGTGGGTAAGTCCTCTTTCGTCACGAACATTGCCCGCAACGTCGCCGTAGATGCGGGCCAACCCGTGGCCATGTTCTCCCTGGAAATGTCCCGGTTCGAGATCGGGATGCGTCTCCTGTGCGGCGAGGCCAGGGTGCCGTGGGACAAGGTTCGGTCCGGGCGGATGGCCACGGAGGAATGGACCCGGATCGTCGAGGCTGCCGAGGACCTACACGAGTCGCCTCTGTACATCGTGGACTCCGGCAACGTGACCATCGTCGACATACGAGCCAAGGCTCGCCGGATGAAGTCGAAGCATGGCCTGGGACTGATCATCGTGGACTACCTCCAGCTCATGTCCGGACACCATCGGACGGAGAACCGCCAGCAGGAAGTCGCCGAGATCAGCCGATCTCTGAAGCTGCTGGCCAAGGAGCTCGAGGTACCGGTGATCGCGGTGTCCCAGCTCAACCGCAATCCGGAGAGCCGAGGGGACAAACGGCCCCAACTCTCGGATCTGAGGGAGTGCGTCACCGGGGGGACTCTGGTCTCGCTCGCTGATGGGCGAAGGGTTCCTATCCGAGAGCTTGTTGGTACGACGCCACGGGTGCTGGCAATGTCAGGGGAGGGGCGGATCGTGGAGGCCACAAGCGACAAGGTGTGGTCGGTCGGACGCCGCCTAGTCTTCCGAGTCCGGCTGGCCAGCGGGCGAGTGATCCGCGCCACAGGTCAGCATCGCCTATACGGAGCGAATGGCTGGGTCCGCGTAGAGGATCTCGTAGAGGGAGACCGCATTGCCATCGCCCGACGGGTACCCGAGCCTGCCAACCCGGACGAGTGGCCCGAGGCACGCGTAGCGTTGCTCGGGCAGCTGATCGGGGATGGCAGCTATCTCTCAAACCAGCCGCTTCGTTACACGACCAGTTCCGAGGAGAACAGCCGGCTCGTTGTCGAGGCTGCCCAGGGAGAATTCGGAGCGAGTGTGACCCGCTATGCGGGACGAGGGAACTGGCATCAGCTCCTCTTGTCCGGAAATGGAAACAGATGGCACCTAGCGGGAATGAACCTATGGCTCCGCGAATTGGGCATCTTCGGGCAGCGATCCCATGAGAAGCGGGTGCCGCGCGCAGTCTTCCGTCTATCGAATGAGCAGCTAGCGCTATTCCTTCGACACTTGTGGGCGACGGATGGATGCATCTGGGTCCGACCCGCAACCAGTCGCGGCGCGTCACGTGTCTATTTCGCCTCGTGCAGTCGGGGCCTGGCCGATGATGTTGCAGTGTTACTGCTGCGAATGGGAATTGTGAGTCGCATTCGTTCTGCAGCCCAAGGCCGATACGCGCCCGTGTACACAGTAGATGTGTCTGGGGCGGAGGCCCAGATGACGTTCCTCCGTGCGGTGGGGTCGTTCGGCGAGCGGTGCGGACCCGCTCGAGAGCTGTCCGCGGTGCTTGCCGCAGTCCGGCCCAACACGAATATCGACACGCTCCCCCGAGAGGTATCCATCCTGATGAAGCAGGCGGTGGCTGCTGCGGGGATCCGTCGCAAGGAGCTGGCGCGCATCAGAGGCGTCTCGGAGGGAAGCGCTGCGTTCGCCCTCAAGTTCAGTCCTTCTCGTACGTTGGTGGCTGAATATGCTGACATTCTGCACAATTCCGAGCTTCGCTCTCGTGCCTCCAGCGACCTATTCTGGGACAGCGTCGTTGCCATTGAAGCAGACGGTAATCAAGAAGTGTTCGATCTGACGGTTCCCGGCCCCACTTCTTGGCTTGCCGATGGAATTGTTAGTCATAATAGCGGAGCGATTGAGCAGGACAGCGACATCGTCATGTTCATTCACCGGGAAGACTCCGACGATCCCACGGTGAAGGGCAAGGCCGATCTGATCGTGGCCAAGCATCGCAACGGGCCCACGGCGAACATTCCGCTCACCTTCCTCCCGCACCTGACGCTCTTCCGGAACTTCGCCCGCACCTAGATTCATCGGGCAGCGCTCCGTGCCCGACTCGCTAGGCTGAGTTCACCGTGGCACGCGCTGCGCGATCCGACGCTCCTCGACGCCCCCGTCTGGGGCGAGCGCCTTCACCCGGAACCATCAGGGAGATCTATCGCCGGCTCGCTCGTCAGTTCGGGCCACTCGATCCGCCCCGGCGCCTCGATCCGATGGAGGAGCTGATCCTCACCGTCCTGTCCCAGAACACCAGCGACGTCAACCGCGATCGGGCGTACGCTGCTATGCGCCATCGCTTTCCCACATGGGAGGCGCTGGCAGAAGCCAATCCCACCGAGCTGGCATCTTCGATCCGTCCAGGCGGGCTGGCGAACATCAAGGCCCCGCGCCTCTTGGGCATCCTCCACGAGATCCAGGATCGGGAGGGCGGCACCCTCGACCTGTCATGGATGCGCGGAGCCACATCCTCGCGAGTGAGCGAGTATCTGACCTCGTTGCCCGGGGTGGGACCGAAGACGGCAGCGTGTGTGCTCGCGTTCTCGCTGGGCCGCCTTGCCCTGCCCGTCGACACGCACGTTCACCGTGTGGCCCGACGCCTGGGCTTCTTCGACGAACGAACCGATTCGGCCAAGGCTCACCGGGTCATGGAGGATCTCGTTCCAGCCCGCCTGCGGGTCCGGATGCACGTCGGGATGATCAGGCTCGGACGGACCATCTGCCGGGCCGGGCGTCCAGCCTGCGGCGTGTGCCCCTTGCAAGATCTCTGTCCCACCGCTCCTTCCATCCTCGGCTCGTCGCGGCGGTCCCGCCTGCCAGAGCGATGATCCCGCTGGGCGAACTCACCGCCGAGTTGGTGTTGGCGGTGGGCGGTGCGTTGTTCGCCGCCAACCTGTGGGTGCTGCTTCGGCCGATCGTCCAGCGACCCAAGAAGGGGAGACGGGTACCCAAACCGCCGTCGATGACCCGCGTCTACGTCAACCTGACGATCGGGGCGGCCGCCTCGGCCTGGGCCATCGCCACCTTGGTGACGCGTCACTGAGCCTTACAGACGGTTGGAGCGGATGAGGGGAATCGAACCCCCGTCTCGAGCTTGGGAAGCTCGCGTTCTGCCATTGAACCACATCCGCGCGACCGCCATTTTACAAGCGGGGGGCATCGTGCCTGCCCGGGGACCTCGCCAACCCCCTGTAGTACGCTTCGGCGGGATGATCCTGTCCGACCGATCCATCCTGGAAGAGATCAAAGCAGGACGGATCGAGATCGATCCGTTCGACGAAACATGCGTACAACCGTCGTCGGTCGACCTTCACGTGGATCGGAGGTTTCGGACATTCCACAACGCACGATACCCCTTCATCGACGTCAAGAAGGAGATGCCCGAGCTCACCGAACTCGTGGAGGTGGAGGGCGACACCCCGTTCATCCTTCACCCCGGCGAGTTCGTCCTCGGGTCCACGCTCGAGCGAGTGGGGCTTCCCGATGACCTGGTGGCTCGCCTCGAGGGAAAGTCCTCGCTCGGCCGGCTGGGGCTGCTGATCCACTCCACCGCCGGCTATGTCGATCCGGGGTGGGACGGCTACCTGACCCTGGAGCTCTCCAACGTGGCCAATCTGCCCATTACGATCTATTCGGGCATGAAGATCGGCCAGATCTCCTTCTTCCGTCTGACCTCGGCGGCCGAACACCCGTATGGCTCCCGCGACCGGGGAAGCAAGTACCAGGGCCAGCGGGGGCCCACCGCCAGCCGATTCTTCGAGGAGTTCGCCGGGGAGGATGGGAACCGTCGCTGACCAGCGGCGCCGGTGAGCGGGCGTGAGCAGTCCCTTCGGCCGTCTGGTCCTGATCGTGGATCCCTCCGAGGAAGGCGGCCGCATCGGCCAGGACCTTCCGAGGATCGAACAGAAGCTCCAGTCGATGGGTCTGCCGCACGTGGTGGTGCCGGCGGAGTCGCCCGGCGACGGCGAGCGAGTTGCCCGGGATGCCCTGCTCACCGGCGACCGGTTCCTGGTGGCCGTGGGAGGGGACCGAACGGTTCATGAGGTGGCCAACGGCATGCTCCAGGATGGCCGGCCCCTCCACCCGGAGGCTGTCCTGGGCGTGATCGCCGCCGGCGCCCAAAGCGACTTCATCAAGACCTTCGGCTTGCCGTCCGACGTCGAGCGGGCGTGTGACCACCTGCTGGGCGATCACGTGTTTCCCATTGACGCGGGCACCGTCGTGGCAACTTCAGGGCGGGCGAGCGTGAAGCGCTCGTTCGTCAACATCGCCGAGGTCGGGTTGGGAGCATCGATCGCGCGGCGGACAGCGGGCCTTCCAGAAGGGTTGGGCCGAGCCAGGCGATTCCTGGGATTCTGGCTCGGTCTGGCCCTCTTTCGCCCGGCTCACGTTCGGCTCGGCGGGGACCGGAGGACGTGGGAGGGTAAGGCGCACGACGTCCTGGTGGCCAATTGCCAGTACCAGGGTGGGGGGATGCGGATCTCGCCGCGTTCGTGGCCTGACGACGGGTACCTCGACGTCCTGGTGATGAAGGGTCCGAAGTCCGATGCCTTCACCATGCTGCCCAAGACCTATCTCGGCGAGCACCTCCCACACCCGAACATCGTGGAATACCGATCGCGCACCCTGCGGGTGGAGGCGTCACCGGCCCTCTGGGTCCATGCCGATGGCGAAATGGTGGGGAGCACCCCCGCAGCCTTCGAGGTCGTCCCGAAAGCGATCCGCCTGAAGATCTAGCTGTCTTCCCTTGTCCGGGCCTCCAGGATCCTGCCGAGCGCGGCGACCGCCTCGGCCCGCACGGATACGGACATGTCGCTTGCGGACACCTGGATCAGGGCGCGCGTGGCCCTCGGCCCCTGGAGACGGCCGAGTGCCCGGACGGCCGCCAGGCGCACCTCGGCGGAGACGTCAAGAAGCGCCTCGATCAGGGCTTCCTGGACGCCCGGCTCGGGTCGGACCCTGCGGATAGCGCGAGCGCGCAACTCGGGATCCGGAGACGCGAGGGCGGCCCGGAGCTCGGAGAGCCCGAGCGACGGGAGGCCGGCGGGATCCATGGGCCGGAGGGTAGGTCCCGCCCGTGTCCGACGCCATTGGTCGAAGGTTCCGAGTTCCGAGCCCTACTTCTGGCCTAGCCCGGACCTACTCCAGGGGGGGCTCGGTCAGGTTCTCCGAGACGTCTTCGACGACCCGCAAGTCTCCGCTTGCTTGAGGGACGCTGCCCAGGATGCGCAACGCTGACTCCGCTGCGGCGGCCACCTCACTCACCGGGTCGCTGAGGAACATGCGTCGCAGCGGCTTGACCGCGCGCAGCTCGCCCATTCCCCCGAGCAACGTCGCCGCACGAGCCCTGATCCGCACGTCGGGGTCGGAGAGCGCTCCGAGCAGGGCGTCCGCCGCCACCGACCCTCCCATCGCTCCCAGCACCCGCACGGCCCGGAGCCGCGCCTTCGGGTCGACGGAGGAGAGCCTTGCGGCGAATGCCGGGGCCCCGGCGATCCGCTCGAGCAGTGCCCCCGCCGCAGCCGCTGCCTCCACGTCGTCTCCCGCTGCAACTTCGACCAGGGGCTCCACGGCCGCCTGACCCATCTTGGCCAGGACATCTCCCGCCGGACGACGCAGGTCGGGCAAGCCGAGGGAGCCGGCCAACTGGCGGGACACGGCGGGCGAATGCCACCTCGTCAAGGCCTCCGCGGCCATCTCCCGCACCCTCAACTCGGGATCCTTCAGCGTGCCGATGAGGACCGGCGGCACGCCGTCGTCGTCGATCATGCCGAGCGCCCGGACGGCCTCCACGCGAACATCCACCTGCGGGTCGGCCAGGGATCTGGTCAATGCTCCGACCGCGGCGGGCGTGCGCAGGGTAGTCATGGCGGCGGCCGCTGTTCGTCTCACGACGGGATCGGGATCCGAGAGAGCGGCCACCACGGCTGCGGTGCCCTCCACCGTGCCTGCACGCGCAGCGAGCTGCGTGGCCAGGACGCGATCGGCTGGGTCGAGCGCGTGGACATTCTGAAGGGCAACCGAGGACAGCCTGTCGGGGTCGCTGCGTTCGATCGAGCGGACCAGCTCTTCGCGCTTGATGGGCGGGCTTTCGCGCAGAGCCGCCCACAGCAGAGGCAGATCGTGGTCGGGAAGCGCCGCCAGATGCCTCAACGAGGCCTGCCAGACGCGCTCGTCTGGATCCTGCAGGGCCGGGAGCAGGAGTTCCATCATCTCGGACACCAGCCCCCCGGGTAAGGCCTCGACAGCGGTGGCCCGAACATCCGGATCCGGATCCATCAGGGCTCGGGACAAGGCGGCCAGGCGCTTCTCCGGTTCGGACCTGGCCAGGATGTACACGGCGGTCGCTCGCACTGCCGCCGAGGAGTCGTTCTTCAAGAGGTCCTCCGCGATCTCCACCGCGGCGGGCTCCCCAGACTCGGCGAGAACTTCCATGACGGCCATCCGGACCGGACCGGCGGTGTCCTCTAGGAGCGGCCGCAGTGACGGCAGGACTGCACGTCCGCCCACCTGCCATGACAACCGAACGGCTTCTTGCCTGTGGGCCGGATCGACCGTGGGGACCAAGGCGGCGAGGTCTGCCGGGTCGAGCTGAAGCGCCGACAGCGCCCCCAAGTAGGGAGCGCGGGCCTCCCCGGGCAGTCCGCTGGCCCGCTTCAGCAGGGACTCGGCCGCCTGCAGGACCCCCAGGTGTTCCACCACCGAGGCTGCCTTCGTCGCGGCATCCGCGGACCCCCCCTCAAGAGCCTCCACGGCCCAGTCGGCCACCATCCTCCGGGGAAGTCGTTCCAGGGCCACGGATGCCTTGGACCGAACGGCGGCCTCGGGGTCTGCCAGCGCACGAGCGAGTGATGCGATGAGGTCAGGCTCTTCGATGCGTTCCGACCCGAGCGTCCAAGGCGCGGGACTGGATGACGAAACGCCGGCCGGAGCATCCGGCCGGCCGGCTCCACGGTACTGTCCGATCAGGTGGATCGCGGCCGCCGCTGCCCGTCGAACCTCCTCGGAGGGATCCTCGGAGAGCCCCGAAACCGATCGAAGGCCTGCTGGGCTCGCCTCGGCGAGGAGCAATCGGGCCGCCCCGAGCCGCTCGGGCTCAGACCCGCCGAGTTGGCCGCGCAAGCGCTCCGTGCCGATGGCCCGAGCGATGCCCTCCAGCCCCGGGCGCTCGACGCGGAGAGGAGGTGGGTCCATGGCAGCTATCCCCGTGAGGAGGACGCGCAATTCCCCTCCGGAGAGGTGGCCCTCTTCCTCCAGGATCCGCCTGAGCGCATCCAGGGCTGCCGTCTGGGTCATGGGCGATCTCCGCTGGGTCATCAGGGGGATCAGCAGAGGGAACGACGCGGGCCCTCGCCGGGCCGCCAGTCGCACGGCGACCGCCCCGATCCTGTCCTGGGGATCGCCGAGTGCCCGCTGGATGACTCCGAGCGGCAGCCGCGCCTGCGACCTCGCCAAGGCTTCGGCCGCCATCCATCGCGTCTCCGCGTCCGGGTCCGCGAGGAGTAGCCGGGCCACCGCTTCCACATCCGCTTGCTCGATGCCCGAGGCCATCATGTGGGCCAGGATCTCCCGGCGTTCCCCTGGGGAAGTGCTCAGTAAGGGCACGTGGCGGGTGATGTCACGCTGAGGTTCGATCGCAGAGAACGAGGGCGTTTCACGGTTCGCCACCGGGCGACCCGAACCGCTGGCCTGTGGTTCGCCGGCGGCGAATGCATCCATTGCCGCATCCAGGAGTGACGCACCGGACGGCGCTCCGGGGGGTTCCCCGGACGCGTCAGCACCCTGTTGCTCTTCATTCCTCATTGCCGGACTTCCGTTGTTTGGCGGCCACGCCGCAACGTCCCCTGGAATTAACCAAGCATAGCCCGGGGCGTGCAACGGTCGAAAGACCTGACGGCGTTACGACGAAGGACGGGGGAGATGAAACTCAGGCGCCGCGGCCGCCGTTCAGAACGGCCCTCTGAGCGGCCAGCTTCGGACCACCCATGCCCATGGCCACTGCAGCCATGGCCGCCTGGGTCCTGTTGGTGACCCCCAGCTTGCGAAACACCGCGGCCAAGTGAGCCTTCACCGTCTTCTCCGACAGATAGAGCTGGCGGGAGATCTCGCGATTGCTGGCTCCGCTGGCCAGCAACTCGAGCACGTCCGATTCCCTTCTGGTCAGCCCGGCGTCCGGGTAGGGATTCTCCGGGATCCCCGCCCCCTCGGCTCGGTTCGACCCCTCGAAGAGGTTCCGAACGGCCCTGGGGGACAGGACGTTGCCAGAGCCAGACAGAGCAACCGTGATGGCCTGAGCCAGGTCATCCGGGGTGGTGTCCTTCAGCAGATACCCGGCCGCTCCTTCAGCCAGCGCCGTCCTGACGTAGTCTCCGTTGTCGTAGCTCGACAGCATGATGACCGGCAGATCCGGCCATTCGGTGCGGATCCCCCGAAGGAGCTCGAGCCCGTCTCGCCCCGGCATCCGGATGTCGACCAGAGCCACGTCATGGGGCGTCTTCTTGAGCAGCTCGATCGCCTCGTCTGAGCTCCCGGCCTCGGTCACCTCCGACCCCATCACGGTGTTGACGAGGAGCTGGGCCAGGCCCCGGCGAACGAGCGTGTGATCGTCGACCAACAGTACTTTCACGAAGCCACCTCGTGGATTGGGAGCTGGGCGATCACTCGGGTTCCCTTTCCGGGGCGCGATTCGACCCGGAGCTTGCCGCCCACCTCGCCGACCCGGCGGCGCAGCATGTCGAGGCCGATGTGATTGGCCTCCCGCGCCGCTAGCTCGTCCTGGGGGGTGAATCCGCGACCGCCGTCGCCCACGATGACCGTGAGGTCGTCGTTGCCGGCAGACAGCGTCACCGTCACGTTCCGTCCTGCTGCGTGTTTGGCGGCGTTCGCCAACGCCTCTCTGATGACCACATAGGCAACCGACAGAACCGGGGCCGGTACGGCGGTGAGATCACCGTCCACCGCCACCCGAGCCGGAAGCCGCCACCGCTTGACCACGTCGTCCACGTATCTGGTGAGGGGCTCGGATGGGACCCGCTCCTCCTCGGTTGGCGAAGAAAGGTCGAAAAGCATGCTTCGCAGCTCGCCGAGGGCTTTGCGGATCTCCCTCTTCGAGTTCTGCAGGACCTCCAGGGCCTCCTCCGGATCTCGCTCGATGCGCTTGGCCAGTGCCTCCAGCTCCAGGATGGCGCCGGTGACCGTCTGGGTCAGGCCATCGTGCAGCGCGTACGCCATGCGCGTCCGTTCCCGGTCGAGGAGGCTCGTGACTGCCTGGCGTCTCCACTCGACCGCGGCCCGGGCGGTTGAGACGGTCCTGGCGGCGATCGCCATCGA
>WNFV01001498.1_pt1 | contig 31808 bp, 35 predicted proteins | sample 5400101 | NCBI WGS metagenome assembly WNFV01 (sample SAMN13153361, study PRJNA577476) | soil metagenome | isolation source: 115 cm soil or saprolite under grassland replicate 1 | place: USA:California | collected 2016-06-15 | reverse complement strand
CAGAAATGACCATTACCATGCCTTTTAAAGTGGATGAAGCAATGGATTTCATCCTAGGCCAATGTCAAACTAATCACTCGTTGCGACCATGAATTTCTGGCAGAAAATAACCAAACCCGTTATCGGACTGTCACCGATGGACGGCGTCACCGACGCGTCGTTTCGCTATATCACGGCCAAGCATGGCAGTCCGGACGTGACGCTGACCGAATTCGTGAACATACAGTCTGCGTTTTGTTCGCCGCACACGCTGCTCAAAGATTTCACCTATGGCGAAATCGAGCGTCCGGTGGTCGCGCAGATCTACGGCAAGACCCCCGAATTGTTTTACCGGGTTGCTCATGTCGTCTGCGAGCTAGGATTTGACGGCATCGACATCAACATGGGTTGTCCGGCGAAGAAAGTCGCCGCCAGCGGCTGCGGCGCCGCGCTCATCCGTACTCCCCAATTGGCGCGCGAAATTATACGCGCCGTCAAGCGTGGCGTTCGAGACTGGTATAACGGTCAAACGCTCAGGGATGTTGACCTTGGCGACGACGTTATCGAGGAAGTGAGACTTGCCAATCGGCACCGCCCCGGTCATGGAACGCCGCGGCAAAGACTTCTTCCGGTCTCTGTCAAAACCCGGTTAGGCTACGACCGCAACGTCATCGATCAATGGCTGCCCATGCTGCTCGAAGAATGTTTGACAGCGATCTCGCTTCACGGCCGAACCCTCGAGCAAGGGTACAAAGGCGCGGCGGATTGGGACGCCATCGCGCGCGCCGTAGAGATTGCCAAGGGGACGGGTACACTGATTCTTGGCAACGGCGACGTGCACGATTTGCGCGATGCCTATCGCCGCGTGCGCGAAACTCAGGTCGACGGCGTGCTGATCGGCCGCGGCGCGCAAGGCGACCCTTGGCTTTTCCGCGATAAAAATGCGCTAAAGCATGCACTTTTCATAGATAGCCCGTTCGTGATCGATTCGACACCCGTTAGTTTGGCTGAAAGATTTGAGGTGATCATAGAACATAGCGAGCATTTCGAAAATGCCTGCGGCCAGTCGAGGTTCATGGCCATGCGCAAACATCTGACCTGGTATTGCCGCAATTTCCGCGGCGCCGCCGAGATGCGCGCGCAGATGACGCGTGCGAATAACACCGAGCAGGTTCGCCAGTGCTTGATGCACTATGCCGCGCTCATCGATGATGAATTCCATTCCGATCAGACCACCTTTCACGATCGAGAACCGCCAGCCAGCGCGGCTGCAGCCAGCCGCATCCAGAACGCCGGATTTGCTCCATGAGACTGATTCTCGCCTCGACCTCGCCGCGCCGCCGGGAGATTTTGGCGCTGCTCGGCTTGCCATTTGAAGTGATCGACCCGGAATTCAACGAGATGGTGTCCGAGCATGTGTCGATGAAAGACGAGGTCCTCGACTTCGCCGCCGGCAAAGCTCGATCGGTTGCCAAGAAACATGCCAGGTCGATTGTCATTGGCAGCGACACGATGATTTTCCTTAACGGCGAGAAAATTGGTAAGCCGGGTGATATCGATGGTGCGCGGCGAATCCTGCGCTTGCTCGCGGACAAGATCCACAGGATCTTCACCAGCGTAGTAATCCTGGACAGCGCTGGCGGACCCGGTCTTCAAATCGTCGAAACGGTGTTCGTCAAGATGCGCGCATACACGGAAGAGGAAATTAACCGATATCTTTCCCTTAATGAGTCGCTCGATAAGGCGGGAGCCTATTCGATTCAAGGCCAGGGTCGTAAGCTCATCGCTTCAGTACGCGGCGACTATCTTGCCGCCGTGGGCATGCCGCTCAAGCCGATCGCCGATTATCTTAGGAGCCGCGGCATGTCCTTCGACCTGGACATCGACAAGCTATACGCGGACAAAGTTGTCCTGAATTGGCATGACTTTGGATGAAACCCTGGCGGTTAATCCAAGCGCGACCAATCTCACCGCTCGCTCAATTCACTATTTACTTCCAGCTGCCCGCACGGTGATTTGCGTTGCCGAGAGCGTTCCGTCGGCGCTGCGGCTTGCTTGGAGAGACACTTCGGCGCCCGCCTTGAGCAGACTGCGGTCACCCATGACCCGCTTCACCACCGGAATGTCCGGCGGTACCAGAACTTTTACTTCGCCGTCCTTGTGCTTGAGGGTCATCAGCCGTCCTTTGACATCTTTTACGGTGACATCCTCCACCTGTTCTACGTTGGCATTGGTCATGGTCGCGCCGCTTTCAGGGGCGGAAGCGAGGGGACGATGTCCCTCTCCAGTGCCGCGCTGGTCTTCGGAAAAAACATGGACTTCGGACGCCAAAAAGCTTCCGTCCGCCTGCTTCGTCGCCGTCGTGCCGAGATACATGCCGTTGGTAATCTCTGAGATTTTTATCGATACCTCGCCGCGGACAATGGTTTTATCGGTCACGACGATTCTCACGTCGCCGGCCGGAGTGGCAACGATCAGGTCTCGGTCTTTGAGGAACCCGACGGTGCCTCTGATCGCCGTCGGCGGCGACGTTTGCGCGTTGAGCGCGGCAATATTCGGGGCCAACAGGAATAATCCCCCGGCAATTAGCGCCGGGCCGCGGGCAAAATTACCGATCCCCTGTTTCATGATTCAGCTCCTTTTTTACTGCGAAGCGCACGGCCGACGAATCCTAGAACCTAAGCCTCTTCCGCAAACCACGTCACGAGCGGGCAATTTATGGGCCGCATCGACGATTTTTGTTCCGAAGAAGCGATCCGCCGGCCACTGCGTGACGAAATTCTTACCATTTGTGCTTGGTACGCGACTTGCTGTGACTCGTTATTACTATGGCTATCAAAGGCACTCACAACTACTCCGACGTCGAAGGCAACTGGAGCTGGCCGGAAAAAACCTGGTTTCGCGAACGGCTCAATGCAGTCAAAGCGCGCGAGCACGAGCAACGGCGCAAGCCGATTTTCGACGCCCGGAAGCCCGCGTTGTCTGCCACGACGAACGGGTCGGAAAAAGATCCGCTAAAGGTCGACTGATCGGCGAACACCCGCCGTCCCATGCGATTTTGGCACTCCGCTTTCAAGCACTTGCGAGAGTTTTTTTCCTTTCTCGTGATCACGCGCCACGCCACTGTCGAGTATCGACCGACCCCATGCCGCCTCGCCGTTAGCTCCCCGACAAAGTTAGCTCCCCGACAAACCGTTAGGTAATTCCTCAGAACGCATCCGTCATTTAATCTTTTAAGTATTCTGTTCGTATCAATTCGAGTCAGAGCCGAGAAAACCTCGGATCCCTCGCGTGTTTCGTCTATTTTTACTCAGTCGTCCTCCGCGGTGAGATATCGAACGCAACCAGATCTTCAGTGCCAATGTCGCTCCACTCACGACAGCCGAGAAGTAAACGTCCCCGATGCCTGCGCTACAGCGCGAACAACGTCTTCGGATTATGATAAATAATCTTTTCGTACTGGCTGTCGGTAATCGTTCCCATGCTGCGAAGATTGCGCAGCGCTTCGACTTCAGTAGATTGATCGTTGTGACCATAGTCAGTGCCGATCGTGAGGTTATCTTCGCCGGCGTATTTTAGAACGTAATCCACGTCATCATCGGTCTGGCATGAGACGAATTGCCGAAAGACTTTCAGCGGATTTTCCGGCAAATCCTTTCGCTGGGTGGCCCAACGGCGCTGCAAGTCCTTCACGACGTAGGGTATCCACTGCGCCGCCGCTTCGGCCCAGTGAAAGCGAAGCTTGGGAAACAGCATCGGCACTTCGCTCATCATTACCGAATGGCATGCGCCAATGACTGGGATGCGAAACTTCCAGAAGCTGCCGCCGCCGTTGTACTGCGACACCAAATCGAGGTTTTGCGGATTGCCGTTGCCGACGTGCACTCCCGCTGCCACGTCGAGCCGGCTCATTTCGTCGTAAAGCGCATAGAAGTAAGGATCGGTGATTAGACGATGCCCTTCGATACCGCGCATGAAAACACCGCACGCGCCGTGCTGTTTGCAAAATTTGAGTTCCTCCAAAGACGCGCTCATATCGAGCAACGGCAAGACGCAGATCCACCTGAGCCGCCCCTGGCCTTGCCGGTAAATGTCGGCAAGCCAGCGATTATAGCCCTTGCAAATGGCGATCTCCCAGTCAGGCTTTTCGGTGATCTGCTCAATGAACATTGTCGGGTAGAGCACCTGAACATCGATCCCCAACTGGTCCATGTGGCGCAGTCGCGCCGGCACGTTTTCCATTTCGCGGGTTTCCCGCGGCGTCATCATCACGCGTCCGGTCCGGCCGGCGACTTCGTCCATCTCTTTCGCTGTCATGACGATTCGCACCAGGCCGCGAATTTTCCCATCGATAAACCAATACTCGGCGCCGCCTTCGCCGCGCGGGCGCACGATGAGCGGGCGATATTTTTGGTCAGACGCCTCCATGAAATCCCAAGTATGTTCCGTCTCTACAACATGAGCATCGGAATCAATGGTCGGCATGCTCAATACCTCCTCAGCGCGAACGTCAGACGGTATGATTCTCGCTTCTACCGCGCGGCGGGTTTATCTGTCAATCAACGACGCGGCCGCACCTGTGATCCACATCTTTCCTCTTCGCTCACGACTCTCGACTACCAGGTTGACATCCGGCAAGGCAATCCTGTACACGTGGCTTCGGTCAGCGGAGACCTGGGTTTAATGCAGATGAACCGAAGCACATGGCGCAATCTGTATGACCTAAAACGAATGGGTGGTGACATCGAATACAACGGCAACTCGGGCGGAGAGATCCTGGAATACTACCTCAGTCGCCACGCAATCAGGAAAAACGAGGACAAACAGCAGGAGGGAATCTGGCCCGCGCGACCTACGCAGCCTATAATGGCGGTCCAGGCCATCTCACGCGCTACCGGGCTGCCAAACAGAACCCCGAATTAAAAAAGGTCGACGACGCGTTCTGGGACAAGTTTCAAACCGTGAGTTCCGGTCACGAGCTCGAAGTGCAGCGCTGCTATCAAAAATAGCTGCCAGGAGTTTCGCGCCACCCCGGCCGTGCATCATTCACCATAGACCAAATTAATTTGCTTTCCGACGCGACCGGCTTTAACATAGACGGACTGTATCGTACAGAATGCCGTTGTGTCCGTGATCGGTTTAGTTTTCCTTCCATCCGGCCTGTCAATAACATTCCGTAGCGACGCAATTTTATCAGTGAGAGGCGACGCGTGATGAAACCTCGTGAACTTGGTTTGATACAGGGATTTCTTCTGTGCCTGCGCGATTCGGAGACCGTGCTGCTGCAGACCAGTCGGTGGAAAAGAAGTCTGTTGGTGTTCAGCAGCGGCGTTTGCCTCGAGATAGCCGCGCTGCCGTTTTTGGCCGGCTTGATCGGGTACCAAACGTCCTGGTATGGCTGGCTTTTGACCTGGTTGTTTGCGCCTCTCGGTCTTCTCGGCTTGTACGCGAGTAAGTTTGGCGACGATCGTTTCGTCGAGAAGCTTCTGGTTATCCCCAAACTGGATCTGCGATTGTAATTTCTTGCCTAGCTGCTGAGCCGTCAATTACGGCACCGCAAGAGCAGAAGGATTAGAGATGTTGTCGCGGCAGCGACGCAATGGCCGGACGTCTTCCTCGACGCCAGGGCCTTTCCAGTTTAGGACTTCATTTTTCGGGATTTAAATTTCTCATCAGCGAATGTCGATTTTTTCCGTCGCCAACGCGGAGCTGATTGCAATCGCTAGCTCGCTGCGGATCTGCATCCACCGTTCGCTGTGGTCGGTCCAGGCCCGTAACTCAAGGCCGAGTGAATCGGCACCGAGCTTGACGACCAGCGCCTGCGGCGGAGGATCACCCGTAACGAGAGGATGGCGGGCTGCCGTCTGCTCTAAAAGCGCGATCGCGCGTCGAGGATCGGTCCCCTGGGCGACTGCGATAGCGAGTTCGATACCGTGTTGCCGGCTCGAAAGCGTCCAATTGATCAGACGTTCGGAAATTAATTTTCCGTTGGGCATGATGATTTCGGAACCGTTTGTTGTGCGAATGATGCTGGCACGAATGCCGATTCGTTCCACCACGCCGGAGGCATCCTCGATCTGAACCACGTCGCCGATATTGATCGGTCGCTCAAACAATAAAATCAAGCCCGAGATAAAATTGTTGAAGATGTTCTGTAAGCCGAAACCGACGCCGACGCTGAATGCCCCGGCGAGAATCGTGACTCGGGTCATGTCGAAACCCAAGGCCGCCACCCCGAGGAAAAATCCGACGACTAAGATTAGATAATGCAGCATGTTCGAGATCGCGTACGACAGACCGCGCTTAAGACGAACCCGGGGATAAACGTCCTCGTCCAGCAGGAAACGAACGAACCGCGAAACAAGAAAGGCGGCCCAGACGGTGATTCCGAAAGCCAGCACATCGCCCAGTGAGACATGAATGGAGCCGACGCCGAGCTCTGCCGTCAGGAACTGGCCGACAGCGTCGAACAGTGGGTCGCGTAGCAAAAGCCGTTGCAGCACGGCCAGGGCCCACAAGAGAACTCCGAGGGTCTGCAGTGCTCGGCGGACACGATGATGCAACAGACGTCGATACCTGCTGACAATGCCGAGCACCGCAAATGGACGCAAGCTCAGGGCGATCATGGCAAGTCCGTCGAAAACCTCGACCAGAGCATACAGAATCAGCGCGAGGTAACTGCTGTCGAGTAGCCCGTTGCCAAGCAAATTGGCCAAAGTCACGTAGCCAAAGCCATTCGCTATGAACGCAGCCGAGGAAATTATCAACCCAACGTAACCGGCGATCTTGAACATCTTGCGCGAGTGCGCTTCGTCTGAAGTTGAGCGCGGCGGGCGGCCAGCGGACCGGACGAGCCAGACCGAAAATACCATGGCCGCGAGCATTTCGGCCAAGAATAGCAAGCGCGGCAAAAACTGCACCGCCGCGGTAACTGATCGGAGTTGGTCGAGGAAAAATAGCGCGATCAGCGGGTACAGTATCGGATAGAGATCCGATGTGATGAGTCGGCGAAGGATGACAACGCTCGGAATGAGCGCAAGCGCGCCGAGCAAGGCCCACAATAGACGTGGTGCTTGCGGATAGATCCAGCGGCTACCGAGAAGCGACAAGATGAGCGCGGCGGCAATCGGCATTTCGAACACCAAAGACGCGCGAGAGAGACCAGTTTCCTCAGCCGACAACCCGCGCACACGCCGGCGTGTCCAAAAAAGCGCGATAGCCAATGTGATGAAGACGACGACGACGAGCACAAATCGCATTGCCTGCCGCTGAGCATATGCGGCCAATGCCATCCATTGTGTAGAAAACGAACTCAGACTTTCGTCCTGAAGTTCTTGCGCCATGCGGGAGCGTACCGTCAGACTCCAGATCGGTGGGCTATCCCGGAAGAACATGCGATTTAGTGCATTGTCGCGCGCCTGAGCGACCAACAGGAGCGCGTCGGCGATCCGAGAATCCTGCACGCCAACTCGGTTTTGCATTGTCAATGCGCGCGCCCGTTGCTTCTCAACCGCCTCACGCGCTTGCCTGATCTCGGTGATAACAGTCTGGATTCGGCCAAGAACGTCCGTAGGTGCGCTCGAATCCTTGGCGGTAACAAAGGTCTGATCCCACGTCCTTCCGAGATCATCGAGCCGAGCGATATAGCGTTCGAGCTCGTTTACCCGAACTGTCAGCTCCCTGTTTAAGCCCGACAGCTCGCGTCGCAGTCGGCTCCACTCGCCTTCAAGACTGCGCAGCATTTCGATAGAAGGACTTTGAGCAACGATCTTCCGGCTCTCACGCAGGCGCGCGTCGATCTCACGAGCAATCGCGGGCAGTTGTTGTGCCACCGTTTCCGTGCTTCGGTCCGACGACAATTCAGCTTGTATATCGCGGTTGACCGCGGACACCGATTCGGCCTCCGTAGCGACATCTGCAAGCGGGATCGGCGCCGGTGCCGCTTTTTCAGCCGATGTCGAAGCAGATGCCGGTCCTGGCTGTCCATGTGCCAGACCGGCCGTGACAACGATCGCAACGACCACCACCCAGCCCCACAACTGCACAAGCTCCCAACCCATCAGTCTGAGGCGTCTGGTATGCTCTTGTACTGGGCCCGGGACGCTCAGTGATGGACAGACGTTGCACCGCGGTTTGCGAAAGGCGCAGCCAATCCACCCCCAAACGCCATCGTTGAGTCGAAAGACTTTCCACAAATCCGCTGATGGTTTGAACTGCGCGCGGCGGCCGCCCATGAATTTAGAGCTAACAGAAACGGTATCGCCTTTGAAGTCTGTGTTGTTAGTTCCTTGTGTCGTCTATCTGGCCACAGTGAATATGGATTCGGAGATCTCACCGAAGAGGCGCGGAGGACGCGGAACTCCGAGAGCTCTACGTCGCTGTGGCGAAGACGCATTCGAATTATTCACCGCTGAGGCGCGAGCTACGGGAGCCGAGAAAAATGTAGCTCTTATTTCGTAACGGGATTGACATCACCGCGAATAACACGTACGTTAAATCATCTTCTTCAGTATAGGGCCTTCTGAGGAAAGCAAAAATTTGAAGGCCTTTTGTCAGTCTCTCTCCTTGCGAAGCAGCCTCTAAATGACAATCCGACCAGAGCGTGGTCTTAGTGTTCAGTTAGCCCATGTTCTAGCCCATTTGCAGTCAGGTTCTCAGGGTCAAAGACAATAACAGTCTCTTTTAGGAGGAGAACATGGGTAGTAAATTATATGTGGGTGGTTTGCCTTATTCCGTAACGGAAGGCCGTTTACAGGAACTTTTCTCGGCGCACGGCACGGTGGAATCTGCGAACGTAATCTCGGATAAGTTCACGGGTCAATCACGAGGCTTCGGCTTTGTTGAAATGAGCTCCGGCAGCGAGGCCCAAAGCGCTATCTCGGCGCTGAACGGCACGCAATTCGATGGTCGAACTCTGACGGTTAACGAGGCTAAGCCGATGGCGAAGCGGGATAACTTCGGAGGTGGTGGCGGAGGGCGTGGTGAGCGCAACGGCGGCGGCCGTAACCGCTGGTAGTTTTCTCGTTACATAAGTAACTGGATGAGGGGGAGTAACAGGTCGGGTTGGCCCCCTCTCTTTTTTGTCTGAAAACAGTTGACCACGAGAACAATTCTACCGCCGGTAATAGCCGTAGCGGTCATAATAGCGGCTGGCACCCCAATCGTCGCGGCGTCTTTCGTAAGCGCGGCCATCGCGGAATCCCTCGCGGTATGACCCGGAGCTGCTGCTGTAACCGTAGTCGCGGTGGTCATCGTACGAGCCGTAGTGGCAACCCCCGACCAAACCCATTAGGCCGACCAGCATGGAAATAGCCAGGAAATTTTTCGCCTTCATTCGCAGTACTCCTTCCTCGTGAGTTAGACGGATGAAGGGTAAAAAACGCAACAGAGAATAAAATCCGACTTTCCATCATTTAAGCGAATCCTGACAGTGTTTCATTTGTGAGATTGTCAGCTTAAGACAAGAGTTCACGAGCCTTTATTTTCACGTTCTCTGCCATGAAGAGAAATCGGAGATTTCACCGCTGAGGCACAGAGGGGGTAGAGCGCAGACAGGGACTCTATCGTCTTTGTGGTAAAAGAATTCGGAATCTCACCGAAGAGTCGCGAAGGGGGCAAGGGTAGCAATGAAGCTCTGGAACTCTTTGTTTCTGTCGTGAGGTCGACAGACGACCAGAGACCGGCAACTTTAGACCGCTCTCCCCTCCCGGGTCGTCCGTCCGCATCTTAACTACGGAGGGTGCGGAGGACGCCGCGCAATAAATGAAGAGGTTAGGGTGGGGAGTTTAGTTTGGTGACTCGCTTGCTTTCTTCTTAGCGGGTTCGAGCACGCTGTCGATCCGTGCCTCTGCTGCACTTTTGCTTTCGTCCATTACTTCCGAGATCTCGCATATCAGCAGTTTTCTCGCGCGATACAGCGTCTCCCGTTCGTGTGGTGCGAGGGTCTTGGTGCCACTTAACTGAGTCAGTGAACCGATCATCTGGGCCAGGTCGAATATGGATCCCGAGCTGAATAGTTTCGCATTGTCGAGCTCGCGCTGGCGCCAGTTTTTGGCCGTCATGCGATCTTTTGTTATTCGGCCCTGCGGCTTGAGGTGGCCGAGCAGCTCGGGAATTTCAGATCGGTCGAGTAAGGCTCGCGTGTTCAGAGCGCGAAAGTTATCGACGGGCACAAACAACTCGGCTCCGCTGTCGTCCAGTAGAGCCAATCGCCAAAAACTCGTCGACATTCCACACACCACCTTCCGGACGACACCACCAATACGGCAGGGGCCACGACCCGGATAGACAACTTTATCGCCAACAGTCAACGTCATTCGAATCCCCATTTCTGCTGGATCTCGGGTGATGTGAATCTTTCCAGCTTGTTGGTGCCAATATTTTCCAAGTGCCTAACTAAAATCCGACCGTGCCGGATTTTTATGCCCACCGACGACCGCCGGCAAATTAAACTTACGCTCGTCCGACATTTAAGGAGTCTGCGGAAAGCGCGCCAGATACTCAGGCGAGAAGCAGAAGAAATTCGCTACGATCCTCGATCGTGTTCTCACTATAGCACGTCTGATGGGAACAAGATACGACTCGTGAGGTCTGCGCCCTTAGCGATCTTGGTTGGTACGAACGCATAGGAGCGTCTCACCGCTGGGTTTCTCAAATCGCTTCATGACCGCACGCCCGTTATCTTCGCCCCGCAACACGAGGAATAATGTGCCGCAGATTTCGAGCAAGTCCGCTAGACGCTCAGGCAATGACCGGTGAAGCTAATGAACCGCGTTGACTTCTCAACGTTCGTTAATTCCCGCCGCGAATGATAGTATCGAATAGATTCAAGCCTGTAGCGAAACGAAACGTCGAGCCGTACTGCCCAGTTTGTCGAGACGGGACGGGCGCTAGAAAGGACGAAGACAATGAAACGGTACAAAGGCCATCCTATTTATGGAGTAGCCGTTCCCGGACTTGACCACGGCTGGTGCTCGCGCGGGCTGGTATTTGATCGGGACCTTACCCAGACAATAGAGATTAAACGGATCCAGAGTCCCACAGATTTAATTTTTAAGGCAAGGCGACGAGCGGAGGAACATGGACTCAAATTATGCAGAGACTGGATTGATGAGCAGACTTCCGCCGCGATCTGAAGGATCGTCGTCAAATGCGATTGCGGGTTCGATTCAGGCCATAGCGCCGGGCGTGACTGGCCAAATATGCGCGGGGAAAGTATTAGGGAACGTTGACGGGTCAGCGCTGCAAACTTGCCGGTATGGATTGGCGCCTGGCTTTACACAGGTAGTGGAAGAGGTATCGGCGATCAGGTGTGCACTCTCGAAGAAATCACTGTACTGTTGGCAAAGGACGGAAAAGCGGCTCTTTAACCCCTAGAAGAGGATTTTATGAACGAATATGAAAATTGGAAAATTCTTCAAATCATTCCGGCGCAGGGAGGTTGGAAAGCCATTCATTGCCGGGAATCGGAAAATAAGGAAATAGAGATTTCCAATCGCTCCATAATTTGTTGGGCGCTTGTCGAAGCTGTCGGAGAGACCGCCGGCGTGCAAACACAAGTACGAGGCATCGTCCAGCAGTCAAACGACTTGGCAGTTGTAGAGGATTTAATTCGCACGGACAAGGTTTGGGAAGACGGCACGGATCGAAACGAATATTTGCTTGGATACAATGATCCAGACGCACATAAAGAATCTGATTATTGGCTCAAGCGAGCCAACCATCGGCTTAGAACAGAAAAACAAAAAAGATTAGAGAAGAACAACGGGAAACAGCCTGTTTCTCCCGCTGCTATCGAATAAGACCGCGCTAAAATCAATTCTTGCTGAGAGCTGACGCCTTAGTGATACAGCGGCTTCGCGAAGAATCGCAACGCCACGGGGCTGGTTCGGGGATTCGGGGTGAACATCTTGATCAGCGTCTCTGAGGTGAAGGAGAAGCAGCAGCCGGTTTGATAATCAACTTGTGGCTGGCAATCATTCTTTCAGCATGTGGAACCTCGGTGTATTAAAGGCTTACAGGTTTATGTGGCACTAGATCCTTCGTTTCCCCCGGAAAGGATCAAGTACATTCTTGAAGATTCCGACACCGGGTTGGTCGTTACAAACGATCGTAATCTGGCTCTTGTTAAAAAGCTGACCAACGGTAGTCGTGGATTGCTTAATGTCAATGAAATCGTTGACTCAATTTGCTGCGAAATCCTGGCCTTACTGTATCCCTAGATGACTTTGCCCACCTCCGCTACACTTCCGGCTCCACGGGGCAACCGAAGGGCGCTGTTAAAGCCCATCGAAACACTGGCCGCAGTGCGGACGAAATACCCATTTTCTTTGATGACAGATTAACCCTTTTGCATTCTCTTAGTTTCGGATCATCATCAGACCACCTGTTTTCATCGTTGCTTAACGGAGCTTCCCTCTTCCCATTCGATATCAAATCCGAGGGCGTCCATCGTTTAGCGAGCTGGTTGAGGAAGGAGCATATTACGATGTGCCATCTATCACCGGCTCTATTTCGCCAGCTCGCCAATGTACTTTCCGGTCCCGAGCAGCTTCCGAGGCTGCGCATGATCCGCTGTCTGGAGCGCCCATCACTCAACTGGACTTTGACCTTTACAAAAAGACCTTTTCATCGCGGACTTTTTTAAAAATCGGCATGGGTTAGACGGAAGCGGGACGAATTTGCTCGGCCATACTAGATCCGACGTTCCCGTTTCCGAAAGAGGGCAGCGCCGCCGGATATCCCCGCCGAGGCAAAAAGACCCTTTTATTGGATGAAGACGGCCACGAAGTTGGACCAAACCAAGTCGGCGAGATTGCCGTCAAAGGCCGTGGTTTGGCGACGGGAGTGAAGGAAAGTTCGATTTGAGGGCCGTCCGCGCATCATCCCCTATGTTACGGTGAAGAGTCGTTCGGTATCTAAGGTCTTGTTTCCTTCGCAGAGAATCAGTGGTCTCGCATGTATCACCCGATGCTCTTCGATTTCAGAAAGCGTTGTCGTGCTAAATTCATCCTCGAAGGCGCGCTGGCGATGAAAAACAACGTCTACAAAGTCGGTATGGAACGTCGCTGATTGAGCGCGCGCTGCTGGTCAGTGCTTGAAATTCGAGCTCGCCTCAGCTCTAGTCGGCCGCAGTCAATAAATCTGTTTTTTTGGCGTTCTGCTTGACCTTACAGGGTAAAGCAGAGTTTATGAAATTCCATCAGGTTAGGTAAAATCGCAGCAAACGGTCAACGCGCGGCGTTGATGGAGACAAAATCAACAGGTAAACTGCAAATTGTGAGTGCCAAAGAAATCAAAAAATCAGGTGCGAAGTCAACCCGTAACGCGGTGCCACCGGCGAAAACAGACTCGCACAAAGTGCTATTGCTCGACGGCCACTCGTTGGCCTTCCGAGCTTTTTTTGCCTTGCCCGATACTCTCGTCACGTCGTCCGGCCAGGTCACCAACGCGGTCTACGGCTTTACCGCGATGCTCATCAAGCTTCTTGCCGATGAGCGACCCCAGGGCGTGGTCGTTTGTTTCGATAAGGGGGTGCCGCAGTTTCGCGTCGACCGCTACGCGGAATACAAGGCGGGGCGAGCGGCAACTCCCGACTTGTTTAAGCAGCAGCTGCCGTTGATCCGCGAAGTGCTGGAGAGCCTGCGGATTCCGATGGTCGAATTAGACGGCTATGAAGCTGACGATCTGCTGGCGACCTTGACCAAGCACGGTCGAGAAGAGGGTTGTGAGGTCATTATCGTCACCGGCGACCGCGATATTCTTCAACTGGTTCGCGACGGCGTCTCCGTCATTATGACTCGGCGGGGCATCTCCGATGTTATCCGTTACGATGCTCCCGCTGTACTAGAGCGCTACGGTGTCTCGCCTGAGAAGTGGATTGACTTCGTCGCGCTCAAGGGCGAAACCTCGGACAACTTACCTGGAGTGCCCGGTGTCGGTGACAAAACCGCCGCGCAGCTGATCAATAAATACGGCGATATCGAGCAAGTCATCGCCCATGCCGACGAGCTTACGCCAAAACTGCGCGAGGCGATCAAGGAACGGGCCAATCAAGTCCGTATCAACAAAGAGCTCGGGCATTTGCTCGACGACGTCCATTTGGATCTCGATCCAGGGAAACTTCGCCTCGAGGCGTGGGATGACGAAGCGGTGCGCAATCTCTTCATCTCACTCGAATTTCGTAGCCTCCACGAACGTCTCAAAGAGGTCAAATTTCATGCTGCTGCGGCGCCACCCGCGCTCGAATTGGGCTCGATCGCGGAATTTGTCTCGGAGACGGAGCTGCGTCAGGGCGAAGCCGTAGCCTTTGCATGGAACGAAAACTGGCTAGCGCTGAGTGATGGAGCCGGCGAGGCGCACGTGCTGCCTTTTGACCAAGCCATGCGCCGGCTTGCCGGTTGTCTGAAAGATCCCAATCGGGGGAAGATCGCCCATGACGCCAAGCCACTTTACCGCTCGGCCCTCAACACCGGCGTCGAAATCGACGGGCTCTATTGTGACACGAAAATCGCCGTCTATCTTCTCGAGCCCGGTGCCTCATCGGGGTACACCGTGAGCGATACGGTCGGTCGTTACCTCGGAGTTTCGATTGACGCAGAGAAAAGCGAGCCACAAGCCGGTGAGCAGGTTAGTTTGTCTTTTGCCGCCGACGACAAACAAAGTGTTTGCCGACAGGCCGTTGCCCTCCGCGCCGTCGCTCCGGTCGTCGAGGAACACCTCCGTAATCAAGGCATCTGGGAACTCGCGACCACCTTGGAATTTCCTTTGATCCAAGTGCTCGCACGCATGGAGCATAACGGAATTCTCGTCGATCGTGGCTATCTCGAGAAGCTAGATGCTGACTTCGGGCAAAAAACGATAACTCTGGAGCGCACGATTCAGCAACTCGCAGGAGAGGAATTCAACGTAAACTCCAATCTGCAGCTTCAGCGCATTCTCTTTGAAAAGTTGGCTTTGCCAAAAACTCGTAGAATCAAGACCGGTTATTCCACCGATGCCGCGGAGTTGGAGAAGCTCGCCGGCAGCCATCCGATCGTCGCCTCGTTGCTCGAATATCGCGAGGTCTCGAAGCTGAAGAACGGCTTTAGCGAAATGCTGCTGGCGCTCATCGACCCGCAGAGCCAGCGAATCCATACGACCTACGAGCAGACTACGGCGGCGACCGGGCGTTTGTCATCGACGGCGCCCAACTTGCAAAACATTCCGATTCGCGGCGAACTCGGCCGCCAAATCCGCCGCGCTTTCATTGCGCCGTCGGGTCACGTGTTGCTGTCGGCGGACTACTCACAGATCGAGCTCCGGGTGCTCGCACATCTTTGCGAGGATGAGACCTTTTGCCAGGCGTTTGCGCAGGGACACGACTTTCATGCCACCATCGCCGCGAAGGTTTACGGCGTCGGTTCGAACGATGTGACCTCAGTCATGCGAGATCAGGTCAAACAGTTCTCCTATGGCATTGCTTACGGCATGTCGACCTACGGAGTCTCGCAGCGGCTCGGCGTCGAAATGGATGAAGCGGCGAGTTTTGTCGAAACTTACTACGCGCAATTTCCCAAAGTGAGGGAGTTTCTTACAGCGCAAGTGGAGAAGGCAAAGATCGATGGCTTCACCACCACGATGTTCGGACGCCGCCGCTATCTGCCGGAACTGCTTTCCTCCAACTACCGCCTCCGCACACTAGGGGAGCGCATGGCGCTCAACGCGCCGATTCAGGGAAGCGCCGCCGATATTCTCAAGAAGGCGATGATCGGCGTCGACGCTGCCTTGCGCAGAGAGCCGGTTGCCAAAATGCTCCTCACTGTCCACGATGAACTGGTTTTCGAGGTGCCCACGGACAAGTTGGAGCAGGCACAGGCGTTAATTGAAAGAGAAATGACCCAAGCCGCCAATCTCCGCTGTGGCTTGGCCGTAGAAGTGCACACTGGACCCAATTGGGCCGAAGCACATGCGTGAGGCGCTTCGCAAGTAGGCATTTCCACCTCTATGACGGAAGCGTAGAGGACCCGAAAGAGAAGAATTGATATAACCTCCCGAATTCCGCGACTCCGCAGTGAAACGAGAGGCAGGTTTCTCACCGCTAGGCGCGAATCGCGTCTGTGATTACTTTCCTGTATTGACTAACTGGATACAGTCACCCTGGTTCTTGAAGGCTTTAGGAAAGTCGAATTCCGACCAGCCACCTTTCTTGCATTGATTCTTATCGGTCGGAGGTCCTACCAACGGCTCGCCGTAGATGAAGTCGTCCATCACAACCACATCCACCGAAGCGCTCTCGTTTGGTCCAGGTGCCGTATTACCGCTGGTGATACGGACGAGCGCGATTCGCTCACTGGTAAACAAGACCCCGACGAACGAAAGGCCGTTATTTGCCGGTGGGACGAAAACTTTCCCAAGCGACTCGGCTTCGGGCCCGAAATATTCGACGGAGGTGCTGTTGGGTAGATCGACATCAGCGAACACTGCGCCGAAGGCATTAACAGTCGCGGGGATTTCGGTACCGGGTCTGAAGAAGTGCACGTCTGTTACGTTGCTGCCCACAGCCGAGAACAGCCGCAAGGGACTGAATGTTGTAAAGAGGGTACTATAGGTAGCGTTATTGAACGTCGTTGCGACTCCGGAAGGCGGAGCTTGTACGAAACCTGTTCCGGGAGTAGTAAAGAGAGCGCCGCGAGTCAACTGGAAACTGTGAACGGCGTGGGCGCCGGACTCGTTGTTGAGTTGTTGCCGCCGCCGTCCCAGTTAATTTCGCGCCATCCGCTGGTAAGGGGTCCTGCGGCGTTGCCGTTGTTGGGAGACCCTATGGCATTGCGGAAAGCATCGACCACGGGCTTGATAGAGTTTGCGTCAATTCCGGCCGCCGAGTACCCAATGAACTCTTGCGCGAAGATCCCGCTCGCACTAATAAAAAGAAAATAACCGGCAATCACGAGCGCCAGGAAGTTGATGATAACTTTGCTAGTCGTGCGTCGCCTAAGATGCTCCTTTCGGGGTGATTCCCCAGATGCGGGGAGGATAAGTAATACAAAGCAGCAGATGAAGTCAACAAGACGCAAGGGAGGTATCCATGCCGCTTAACGCGCTAGCCCTTTACGCCTTCGTTCGGGTCCTTTTGGTTGGCGTATTCCTAATTTCGACTGCGGGAGCGGCATTCTCCCAATCGGACTTCTACAAAGGGAAAACAATCAAAATAATTCGCGGCGGCGGGCCCGGTGGTTCCGGTGAGTTCCAGACCAGAGCACTTATGAAGTTTCTCGAAAAGTATATTCCCGGCCAACCGAAATTAATGCTTGAGTACATAGAAGGCGCCGCCGGCAGGAAAGCGACAAACGTTATTTATAGTTCCACCCGTCCCGATGGACTGACGATAGGATCGATCGGCGCAGGATTGGTGGTCGGGCCGATCTTGGGCCTGCCCGGTAGCGCCTATGATCTCGATAAACTGATTTACTTGGGCTCGACGGACAGCGGCGATCCCTACGTGTTCTACACGAAGACGAGTGTGGGATTGGATAGCCTCGAGAAGTTGAGAGTTGCAAGCGGCCTCAGGTTGGGCGCTCACTCGGTCGGCCATCCGGTCTATGTCACAGCGCGCTTCGTCGCGTATTTGCTTAATTTGAAAGAGCCAAAGTTTGTGACCGGTTTTACCGGGCCGGAAATTTATCTGGCGATTACGCGTGGCGAGCTGGACGCTCATGCGACTGGCGCGGCCCGATTCGTTGTCGAGAACCGTGAGTGGATCGAAAAGAAGCTGGTCCACTTCCATACTACGCTCACGGTTCCGAAGGGTCGTCATCACCCGTCATTTGCGCACCTGCCCGAACTCGGGAGCTTTGCCAAATCCGAGAGGGAAAGAAAACTACTGGACATGTTTCGCGCCTTTCAGTATCCGCGCTGGCCCTACATCTTCCCGCCGGGAACGCCCAAGGAGCGTGTCCAGGTCATCCGGGACGCCATGCGCAAGGCATTTGCAGATCCGAAGTTTCCCGGAGAGTTTAACAAGCTCATGGGCGATGATCCTGCGCCCCTTGGAGGCGAAGAACTGGAGCGGGCAATCAAAGAGTTGCCCCGCGATCACGAAGTAGTTGAGCTATATAAAAAGCTTGCCGGCGCAGATCCCTTTCCGGCGCGATGAACGCTGTGTCTCTGGGGTAAACCAGAGATCTGGGATCTCACCCGCGGAGGCGCCGAGGAAGCCGACATAGAAATATTGGGAGACGAGAGGGAAGGTTAGTTGCACAAAGTAACGAGATCGTCGATACCGTGATGAGGGACAGTTAATTGCGTCAATCATTTGCCGTCTGCGTATCGATCCAAGATTTCGTAATGGCTAGCTCGACGAGGGCACGCGATGAACAGCACATATGACGAAGTCTATAAGCGATGGCTAGACGAACCGGAAAATTTCTGGGCGGAAGCCGCTGAAGCGGTTCATTGGTACAAAAAATGGGACAGGGTGCTTGATACGTCGCGACCTCCGTTCTATCGCTGGTTCACCGGAGGGTTAGTGAATAGTTGCTACAATGCCCTTGATCGGCACGTAGAAAGCGGTCGAGCGAACCAGCCGGCGCTTATTTACGATAGCCCTGTCACGGGAACTGTGAAGACGTTCACCTATCGCGAATTGCTCGATCAAGCGGCGCGCTTTGCCGGCGTGCTCATGAGGCAAGCGGTTCAGAAAGGTGATCGGGTGATCATCTACATGCCCATGGTGCCGGAGGCGATCATTGCAATGCTGGCGTGTGCTCGCATTGGCGCGATCCACTCGGTGGTTTTCGGCGGCTTTGCCGCCAATGAGCTAGCCAGCCGAATTAGTGATGCGCGACCGAAGGTGATCGTTTCCGCTTCCTGCGGTATTGAAGTTGACCGCGTCATTCCCTACAAGCCGCTGCTCGACAAGGCAATCGAACTTGCTTCTGTCAAACCGGGGCGATGCATTATTCTCCAACGTCCCCAGGAAAGAGCGACGATGATCGGCGGACGCGATCTCGACTGGTCGGAGCAAATGGCCAACTCGCAGCCGGCCGACTGCGTTCCGGTCGCCGCCACTGATCCGCTGTACATTCTTTATACTTCCGGCACCACGGGAATGCCCAAAGGGATCGTGCGCGATAATGGCGGCCATCTCGTGGCGCTCAAATGGAGCATGCAGCACATTTACGGAGTGGAGCCCGGTGAAGTCTATTGGGCAGCCTCAGATGTAGGATGGGTGGTCGGCCACTCTTATATAATTTATGCACCCTTGTTCAATGGGAATACGACGGTGCTTTACGAGGGAAAACCAGTCGGCACTCCTGATGCGGGCGCCTTCTGGCGGGTGGTCTCTCAGCATGGCGTGAGAGTCTTGTTTACAGCGCCTACGGCATTTCGCGCGATCAAGCGCGAAGATCCCAACGGCGATTACATGCGCAAGTATGATTTGAGCGATTTCCGTACGCTATTTCTCGCCGGTGAGCGGTGTGATCCCGATACGCTCGCATGGGCAGAAAAGCACCTCGGCGTGCCAGTGATCGATCACTGGTGGCAAACCGAAACGGGCTGGCCCATCGGAGCGAATTGTGTTGGCTTGGGAATGCTTTCCGTGAAGCCAGGCTCATGCACAAAGCCCGTGCCCGGTTATGATGTCCGCGTACTCGGGGATGATGGGAATGAGCTACCGTCAGACCAAATCGGCAGCCTCGTGATCAAGCTCCCTTTACCGCCCGGTTGTCTGTCGACTTTGTGGAACAACGATGACGGCTATCGGAAGTCGTATCTCGGCGCCTTTCCCGGCTACTATCTAACTGCCGACGCCGGCTATAAGGATAAAGATGGCTTCCTCTGGGTCATGACCCGCACGGATGACATCATCAATGTTGCCGGGCATCGTCTCTCCACCGGCGCGCTGGAAGAGGTGCTGGCTTCTCATCCTGATGTAGCCGAATGCGCTGTGTTGGGCGTCGCAGACGAGATCAAAGGAGAGGTCCCGCTTGGTCTTGTCGTGCTCAAGGCGGGTGTGAGGCGATCAGCCGGCGAGATCGTCACCGACCTGGTTCAGATGGTGCGCGAAAGGATCGGCCCGGTGGCTTCTTTCAGAGTCGCGACCGTCGTCAAGCGGCTGCCTAAGACTCGCTCGGGTAAGATTCTGCGTGGCACAATCAAGAGGATTGCCGACGGAGTCGAATACCGGATTCCACCGACCATCGACGATCCGGTGATCCTCGACGAAATCACCGCGGACTTGTCGGCGCTAGGCTATCCCGCACGCGGTGCAACACGGGCTAACCCCGTGGTCGACCCGAACTCGCCGCAGACGTAGGCTTGTTGAGATCGTGTGATCAGGGGATTTTTTTGATCGCAATCTTTTAACAGCGACCGATACGCAAATTGAGCCGCGCGGCACAGTAGAGAATCTCGTCATTGATCCTGGAGCGAGCAAAAAAATAACTTAAAGGGGCTGCAATCATGGCGAGATACGGCAAAAAAGCATAACAGAAAGTGCAGCGAGCAATGCGCGAGCGCAGAGAGGAACTTTAAAAAGCGGTCGTTCAGGAAAAACGGAGAAGAGCGCAAGCAAGCCATTGCAATTGGATTGTCGGAGGCTCGCCGCGCGGGCGAAAAAGTTCCGCGGAAGAAGTCCAAAAAAAAATAGCATTCAGGTTGTTAGCGGAAGCCGACTAATCGTGGCGATGGTCGAGCCGAGAATTCCGACCAAGGAATCGGTTTCATTGGACGGTCACCGCAGAGGCGCAGAGGTTGGCGAGAGAGCGGGGTTCATAGGTCTCTTCTTAAGCTGCTCATTTAATCGGAATGATTCCACGGCTCGCGAGGATTTTGTGCCCTTTCGGCGCGACATAGTCCAAAAACGCTTGGCCAATCCTTGAGGCGCGCCCAAAGTTACGACTCCAGTATAGAATTTGTACTTGCCGTGCTGCACCGTTGCGGGGCTCGGCTCGGCGACACGCCGTCAACCGCGATTGTTTTCGCGTTTTGCCGCTCGGCTATATCTGCATCCACATTGATTATGCCGACGGTATTATCACGTTTATCGAGGGCCTCGAACATCTCGGTTCCTCGAAGCAGCGCGATTGCATCGGGTGTGATTCGAAGATTCTTGAAACAAGCCATCTTTTCTCGGAACACCCGGGTGTTAGCATCGTCTCTTTTGCGGGTTAACACTACGATCTAGCATCGTTGCCGTCAACTTCCTTCAAGGATGTGATTTTCCCGCTGAAAATATCGCAGACTTGAGCTTCGCTCAGACCGTTGACAGGAACCGATCTGTGCAGCGCCACGCCCGCCGGCGTCCGACCCAAGGCTTTGTACACGAGCTTTTCCCTATCCGGGCCCTTTGGCTCGTCCGTTACCAGGCCTATATTGACTCGGCCGATCTTTGTTCCTTCAATGCCGCCTGTGTTGCTCATGCTTTCCTGCAACACCGTGATCGACTCTGACGGATGCTTGGCCATATAGGCTTTGGCTAACTCTGTCATCTCCTCAACCAGGGACGCGATCCTCCGATAATAACCTTTTCCTCAGCCTCCAGAGCCCCAACACCCATGAAGAACAAGAATATCGCGCGCCCGGCGACTGTTTTCATTTGCTTATCCACCCATTATTTTCTGTCATTGGCAGCTATCTATTTCGATGGGTCGATTTCAGGACATCTTCAAGCCGGTTTGTTATGTCTTTCACTAAACGCATCGGATTATCGCTGGGTTTCTTTAACTGCCTGCCGACAGAGTGGAGGGCATTGTTGCCCAATAACGACCAAAATTTTACCTCGAAGCTTCTATGAACTCCCGGGGCACGGAGGATGTGACGAAAAGTTTTAAGGAGAAATGCTTGGGGCACTCCGTGTCTCTGTAGCGAAAAGTATTCGGCTGTCACCGCGACGGCGCTGAGGTCGCCAAGAGGGGAGTGTTGAAAGAAAGCCTGTGTTTACTCTGGGTCTCTGTGGTGAAAGAATCCGAGATCTGCGATAGATTAGAAGACATCCTCGTGAAGAGATAAATACCGAGAGATAGAAAATGAAAAACGAGCTGCTACGCTTATCGGCCGAACAATTTGTAGCCTTGATCCTGGACAATGAGGTGACGGTTGGGGAGTTTGTTACCAATCCACCGCTCTCCTGGAACCGTCTAATTCAGCGCAACGGACTCTTCCAAATCGCCGAAGGATATCCAACTATCCTGACGACAGTGCAAGCTAAGTTCGAGATGAAAAACTGGGACGAGGTATCTTCGACGGCCATTATGCGCGCATTAGCAGAGTTGGATGGAGCCGTGGATTATGTGCTCTTTGGAAACAACGCGGGCCAAGGGCTACTTTTGGCGCAACGCTTGGCGCCGAACTTGATCGCCAACCGAGCGGCGATCATCTACGCCAATAGTCTGCCGGAGCAAAGCGCCTACGAGAAACTCGGCTTCCAAGCCTTCTTTCGTCGGAGTGAGGCCGTCGGTCGTCTGGTCGATCTGGCGAAGGACTCAGGCCGGCCGCTAGCGCTGTGCTTCATTAATACGATTCAACACAATAAATACAACTATCACGATCCGTGAGCGAAGGACTCTCCTGACAGCTGAGTGCGGCCGTCTTGCATTCTATAGCTCAATGGATCGGTATTTATTGACTGCGAGGTCGAGGCGGGATGGCTTTCGGTGAATCGAAATTCCCAGGTGCCGTCTCGCGTGAAGACGCGTAGACGGCACCTGGGAGGGTGGCCAACTAGAAATTATTGCTCGATCCGTAAAACCTGGCCATCCGCTCAGTATAGAATCGAGCCTTTCTCTATCTGCTCTTTACGGCGTTCATATTCTCTGCGGCTGATTCGCTCATGGCGATAGTCATCTTCGAGCCGGTCCATCTGTCGTTTTGCGTTAATCTCATAGCCGGCTCCAGTTGCCAAAGCGCCCGTAGCGGCTCCCGCCGCGAATTCGCATCCGCCCAGACCTAAACTGCCCAAGAGCAGTAGTGTAGCGAGCGTTCTCATGGCGTATCCTCCTCTCTATTTCCTCACTGGGAAAGGAGCAACGACCATACCAGTGATAAAGCTTCATAACGTCAATGAGTTGTAGAGAGTAGGCAAATCACCGCAATGCGTAAAAAAGTAGCGCGCGGGTAGAAATTACCCGCCAATATTTAGAGTCGTGAGTTTTTCCAAATGAAAGGTCGAATAGCTTTGCTCGGTGCGGCGCCTAGCGAGAAACGATAGAGATCGCTATCCAAACAATCTCCTGTTGACTTTCTTGCCGCGTCCTCATTATTCTGCCGCCGGTTTCCTTCCCATTGTCTCGCGGCAGAGCAACGATCGAAACTTTCCGCTAGCGTTGCTTCCGGGTGCAAGGAGTTATGAGGTGTCAAAACTGATCGCAGTCATCAGTCTCTCGTTGATTTTGGCGGGGTGCGCGCAGATGGCGGGGCAATCTACGTCTGGACTACTAGCCCCCGAGGCCAAGGACATGGTGCTGGTCGGCTTCAACGATTTGCAGAGTCGTTCGGCATATCAGCCGGTTATTCACCGGCAAGCTGATCGTTTCATCGCCTACATCGGTCATCACGGCGGCTCGGCGTTGAATCCTTTGACTGGTCGGATGGAAGCGAACGGTACGTCCATCATTGATGTGACCGATCCGCGCGCTCCAAAGTATCTGGCGCACTTTCCCGGCTCGGCTGCGGGCTCAGGCGAAGCTGGCGGGGCGCAAATGGTGCGCGTCTGCGATGGCAAAGATTTGCCGAAGGGCGATCCAAAAAAAACCTATCTGCTTCGCACTTTCGGCAATGACGCGCATGAGGTCGTGGATGTCAGCGATCCCGCCAAGCCGACATTACTGACCAAGGTGCTCTCTGGCTTAACCACGACACACAAGAATTGGTGGGAATGTGATACCGGCATCGCTTATCTCGTCTCCTATAAGAAAGATGAAGGCTGGCGCAGCCGCGGCGTTAAAATCTACGACTTGAGTGATCCGGCACGACCCCACTACATTCGTGACTACGGATTAATTGGGCAAGAGCCAGGGTCCAAAATCGAGCCAGTACCCCAGGCGCTGCACGGCCCGATTCGGCTCGGTAACCGAGTCTATTTCGGCTACGGCTCAAGCACTGCGGGAACGCTTCAGATCGTCGACCGGGAAAAACTGCTCAAAGGTAATCCCGCTTCCAAGGATCCCTTCGCCCCGTCAGCCGAGAATCTTCTGTATCCGCAAATTTCGAAACTCGAGCTCTATCCCAACACTGGCGCGCACACGACTTTTCCCGTACTCGGGATGACCGTGCCGGAATTTGCCAAGATGGAAAAAGGCAAAACTGCCGACTTCGTCGTGATCGTGACAGAATCAACCCAAAACGAATGCCGCGAGTACCGGCACCCGGTTTTTTTTGCCGATATCACTGACGAGAAGAGACCGTTCTCGATTTCGAATTTCGACGTGGTCGAGGCGAACGGCAATTTCTGCGCTCGCGGCGGTCGCTTCGGGGCTCACGCGAGCAACGAATCTTTTACGCCGATTTATTATAAGCGATTGATCTTCGTCACCTATTTCAACGCCGGCGTGCGCGCCGTCGATATCCGCGACCCTTATCGTCCGAAAGAAGTCGGGTATTATATACCGGCGGTCACCGACAAAACTGACAAGCGCTGCGTGCCAGACCCAGGCGGCGGCGAGAGATGCAAAGTGGCGATACAAAGTAATAACGTTGAAGTCGATGAGCGCGGTTTTATTTACGTCGCCGATCGGGCCAACACTGGCTTGCATATTCTCGAACTCACCGGCGGAGCGCGGACGATCGCCAATTTTCCTTGAGAATCACGCTTCGGCGCCTGAATTAGGCCGTTGGAAAATCCACGGTCAGAGTCAACTGAGAAATATTTTGCAACTCGATTATTGTGAATTTCCTAGGATAAAATAAACGACGATTCGGATGGCGTGGCGAGTGACCGCTCGCGGTCGTGTTTTTTCGGCAAAATTCAGTGATCAGGAATCATAAAGCGGAGCACTAGGCTTCTACTCTGAAAAGCCGTCTTTCGTCGCCTTGGTTCCCCTTCCCCAAACATTGAGAACAAACAAGAGAAAAAATCATGCCAAGAATAGCTTTGGACTTAAACAAAGAAGCGGATCGTCAGAAGGTTAAGGGATAATGGCGCGTCGGTCGTGGTTGGAGAGCCCAATGAAGGGCTTGTGGCGCAGTTGCTGAATACTCCGGCGCGACTGGCCGAGTATGATGACTCGAAGTGGGAGGTATGCGACAACATTCGCCAGAGCATATCAAAGGGCTTTACATTTGCTTGGTATCGCATCGCTGTCGTATTACCTGCGGAGATTGACGGCATTCAGTTGACGAATTGCCGGGTCTATTTTGAGGTGAATGACAGGGTCGGCACCGGAGGATTCACTACTGAGGCAATGGCGGCAACTTTTCAGCCACATCCAATCGAGTTCTATGACGCCACAAGAACAGGCCCGGTCCTTTGGACCGAGCCTGTGTGAATAATATTCCCGCTATGCGCGATCAATGACGTTATCAATCGGAGTAGCGGTCGTTGTTATCGCGCCAGACCCGCGCGGTGCGGTTGTCGTAATAACGGTCCCGATAGCGCCAGCCATAACGACCGTCGTAATAACGACTGTCGTAATAGCGGTCGTAGCGCGGATCATAGCGGCGATCATAGTATCGGTCATAACGCCAGTCCCGCCGCGCATAATATTCTGGATAATCATACCCGTAGTAATAGCAGCCGCTCGCGAACGCCGTCATAATTGCTAGCAGCGCTATTCCTGCCATCGATCTAATTCTTGTTCGATTCATGGAAAATACTCCTTCCCGTAAATTCTCCACACATCTATACATTAGGCAATGCCTGTGCCAAGAAGCCTGGAAACCGGGGAAAGTTCCTGCTAAGAAAACACTGCTATTTCGCGGGAGAAGATTATTGGCTGTCGGCGTGTTGCAGTTCCCGGACAGCGCCAACGAATTATCAAAATGAAGAATGTCGGAGTTAATCGCACAGTCGTACGGAGTTTCGTGAGATAATTTCGAAAACGATCCCGGGGGGGGCATGGAAATCTTCGATATTCATCATCATCTCGGTTCATTGACGGGCGGAAGTCTACAGGAAGGAAATGACTGGCAGGACCGTGATTACACCAACCGTGTGCGGATCATGGAGGCGAACGGCGTGACGATGTCGGCAATCCTGGCCGCCACGGGTTATATCCAGGCGGACGGCATCAAGGACACGATGCGCTGCAACGATACGGTGGCCGGCTATCGTCGGCGTGACCGCAAACGCTTTCCGGTGGCCTGCGGCACGGTGGAACCGCTCCACGGCACGCGCTCGCTGGCCGAGTTGGAAAGAATTAAACATGAACTGCGGTTGGAGGGAGTCGTGTGGCATAGCCGGTTTCAGGGAGTGGCCGTCGATCATCAGCTGATGCGGCCGCTGCTCAAGAAGGTGAGTGAGTTGGGACTTGTGCCTTTGGTTCACACCAATGCGGAGTCCAACCTGGAAGCGGTGTGGCGATTGGAACGTTTGGCGGTGGAATTTCCAGAGCTCACTTTCGTCTCGATGGATGCCTTGACGACGAATGCGAATAGCCAGCTCGCATTGGACATCGCCAAGCGAACGTCGAATATTCTTTTCGACACGGCGCATGTACGCGGCTCGGCGTACATCCGACAATTTGTTGAGGCCGCGGGATCGCACCGGCTAGTTTTTGGTAGCCTGTTTTATTCGTATCCGCCGAGCTATGAACATTGTGCGACACTGGAAGAAGTAAAGGCGGCAAAGATCAGCGATACGGACAAGGCAAACATCCTCGCGTTGAACGCGAAAAGGCTCTTTGGACTGAATTAACCGCTCGCCGAAAACTCGGTTAGATTACCCACGGAGGCGCGCCCACGGAAGCAAAAAATGAAAACCCGATTGCGGATTTTGATGCTAAATTTTGTGGTCATTTTTATTGCCGGCAGCTCTCTCGACGCACCGGGCGAACAGGTGGCGATACTAAAAATAAACAAGGAATACGATAAAAGGACAGTGATAAAGAAATCGCTGGTTCCCAATGGCGGGAACGGCTTGTTTGCTGTCGTAAAAATCAAAAAAGGCGAAGTGATCGGTGAGTTGGGCGGGCGCCTGGTTGCGGACAACGACGAGTCGCTCGGCAATCACTACATCGCATCGATACCGAAATGCGCGTGGAAGGAATCGCATCCCTACAAATATATCGATAGCAAAGCTTACGGCGCCAACGTGAGCCGCATCAATTTCGCCCCCAGCAAGATCAACGGGATAGACACGAACTTCCAAAACGCAGCGGTCAAACAGCTTTGCACGCATCCTTATTTTGTATTTCTAGCGTTGAAGGATATTGAACCCGGCGCGGAGATTTGGGCCAGCTATGGCCCGCATTATGAGTACGACAAGTTCATGGGGGCTCCGGAAGTGCGAGATTTTTTCTGCGGTCTATTAAAATTAGACTGCCGTGAAAAATTCACTTATGCGTACTAGTGTCCTGAGTCAGAAGTTGATTTAAGAAGTCATTCGGCTTTTTCCGTCATGCCGGTGAAAACCGGCAGCCCCCCACTAAATCTCCCCCTTTGCTTTGCTAGGGGGAGACAAAGAGGGGGTTCTGGATTCCGGGTCGCGCTAGCTACCGCCAGCTGCCCGGAATAACGCCAGAAATAATGTTTCACTGACCGCTATTCAGCCAGGGGTTTCTTGCCGTCCGGCACCGGCACATCGAAGGCATTGAGCGTCATCGCCACCATGACGTAGAAACCGATCCCGGCGACGAGTTCGACCATCTTTTCCTCTCCGAACATGGCCATTCCGCGGGTGTAGGTCGGCTCGGACAATGTGCGCGTGGTATTGAGCTCGAGCGTGACGTCGTAGACCAGGCGCTCGTCCGCGCGCGCGAAATTCGGTGTGCGCCGTTCGCGAATCGCTTCGACGATATCGGATGAGATGCCCTCTTTGACTGCATAAGGCTCGTGAATGAACCAGGCAAACTGCGCGGTCGCGAGCCGCGCCGAGACCAGGATCATCAACTGCACCAGCCGTCTTTCGAGCCTCACCCGTGATGCGAACATATCCTGGAGCTTAAGACAGCACTCCGCCAACTCGGGATTACGCAGCCAAATCGCAAAAGGACCACGCACGTGGCCGCGCACGCGTTTCACTTGGTCGTAAATTCGCCGTTGCTCCGGAGTCAGTTGTTTTTCGTCAATGTCTGGTAAGCGTGGCATTGTCGTATCCTTTCGCTTCTGCTATTTCCTCGATGACACTCGATCCCGTCTAGAGGATCCGGAGTTAGAAGTCAAAAGTAAAAGTGCAAAACAGTGAAACTACGGTTTTTGCCTGTTACCTTTGGCTCATCGTGACTTGCATTTTTGTTTCTGCAGATGTAAGCGATTGCAAAATTTGAGCGAATTATGAGCGGAGGACAAAGCAATGGCGCAAACAGCAACGAGTGATCAGAGCTGGGATCTGGAAGCGGATGTCGTAATTATCGGATCGGGGGCGGCGGGGCTGCCCGCGGCGATTAAGGCCGCGGATGGTGGGGCGTCGGTGATTGTTGTCGAGACCAATTATGATATCGGCGGACACGCAATCATCAGCGGCGGCAACGTGCCGTTGGGGGGCGGCACAAGCGCCCAGAAGAAATACGGCATACAGGATACCCCGGACACGGTCTTCTCTGATCTCACCGATTGGACCATCGTGCAGCCTAATGGTTGGCCGGATTACCGTTACAACGACCGTGCGGTCATGCGCGCATTTGCCGATCACTGCGCGCTGACCTATGAATTTCTCTTGGAAAACGGCGTGAAGTTTAAAGAAGTCGCGCCAGACAATCAGGGCGGACACAACTTGGGAAACTCGGCGCCGCGGGAAAATCATTGCTTTTGGACCAAAGGCGCCGGAGCAGAAAGTCCAAACAACCGAGCGGGAACCGGACTGATCAGACCGCTCGAGGCGAGCGCCCGCGCAAAGGGCGTGCAATTCTTGCTCAATTATAAGATGGCGACGATCGTTCGAGAGAAGCCCAGCGCGGGAAGAGTGATCGGCATCACCACCGAGCACACACCGCGAATCTTGCCGGGCCAGTCGACGCCGTTAAAGAGCTTTCGCCACGACGGTAATATCGAGAGCACTCAACCGACGATGAATATACGCGCGAAAAAAGCGGTGATTGTCACGACCGGCGGCATGACCAGCAACTTGAATTTTCGGCGCATGTTCGACCCGAGATTAACCGCTGTGCTGACGGTCGCGGGGGAACCCTATAGCTACCAGGATGCCAGCGGCGAGCTTGCTGCGACGGCGATCGGCGCTTCGCTTTGGGGCTTCGCAAACCAAACCTTGGAGAACGGGGATAATATTCGCACTAAACGAGCGCTTGCGACCAAATACAATTACATGACGTGGGAGTTAGAGAGCCCGATTTTTCCGCTGGTCCGCTCGACCGGCTTGAACGTGAAAGACTGGCACGATTTGATTTTGGTCAATCAAGTGGGCAAAAGATTCTACGACGAGACCAAAGGCGATTATCCGCACGGCAACGTGTACAACGACATCAACCCCTACACGCCTAACGACTATCGCAACAACGAGAAGATCGATTATCATCCCAGCAAATATAATTTCTTCAATGCTGCGGTGGCGATGAACGAGTATTCCGAACCGCCGGATTATTCCGCCGGGCCGGTATGGGCGATCTTCGACGCCGACGCCGTCAAGAGGGAAGGCTGGAAGGTGACGCCGCCGTACGTCGATCTCGACGGTTATTTCTTCAGCGCGAATACCCTGGCGGAACTCGCGGCGGCGATCAAAAACGAGTATCAGGCAAAACCGATGAACGGCGCGATCTTGCAAGCCGGGGTGGATCGGTACAACTCCTTTGTCGATGCGGGGAAAGACAGCGATTTCGGCAAGCCGGCGCCGAAATACAAAATCCAAACGCCGCCGTTCAATGCGGCATGGGCCACTCCCAATGTGCATGACACTCGTTCCGGCCTGCGCATCAATGGCAAGTGCCAAGTGATGGACATGCAGGCTCAGGTTATCCCGGGTCTTTATTGCGCGGGTGAATCGGCCGGTGGATTCAATCAACACGGACTCGGTCGTTGCACCACGCAGGGTTACATCGCGGGAAAGAATGCTGCGGCTGAACTAAAAAATGGCTAATTTCGCCGACGATGGAGCCTTTTTGGATTATCGATACAACGATTCGATAAAATCACCGGCTTGTAATTGACGGACGAATCGGTCGTCGAAGAATTTATTAGGGTCCAGATCTTTGGCCTTAGGATTTCGTTCGGCGAGTTCGTCTAAGACCGACCTCACTGCGTCAGCCGTTGGCAAAGGCACCTTCATCATGTATTTGGCGATTTGGATATCGTAGGACTCGGTAAGGATATCCATGTCATTGGTCCGCAGATACTTTGAGAGAACCTTCATCGTAAACGCGCGATCTCTTTTCATTAGGGCGATCGCCTCGATCTGAGCCGAAAGATAACGCCGCACCAAGTCCGGGTCATCGCGAATAATTTCGCCACGCGTCGAGACACCGGTCGACGCGTAAGGAAGATTGAGCGTCGGGAGATGCAAGAGCACTCGATTGCCGAATTTTACCGCTCGGCTGGTGGCGGGATAGCCGAACACACCGCCTTGCACGCGGTTTCCCTGTAACGCACCGACAATCCAATCGCCGGCGCCGATCTCGACGATGTGGATATCTTTACCCGGCTCCAGACCGAAGTGTTTTGCGGCGAGGCGGGCGCCGGTGTGAAGCGACGTGCCGTAACGGCTTATGCCGATGCTTTTGCCACGCAGTTGTTCGGCCTTCTCGATTTCAGGGCGCACGACCAGATTCAGCACCAGGTTGCCAACCATCGTTGCGACAATTTTCAAATCGGCGCCGCCGACCGTGGCGCCCGTCGTTGTCCCGCCGGCGATCTGTACGAATGCGACTTCACCCGCAATGAGGGCGTTGGTTCCCTGCACACCGCTCGGCGTCGCGATGACTTCGACTTGCAAACCGTACCTTTTGAAAATGCCCGACTCGTGAGCCGCCCACGGAGGAGCCATGGAGCCGGATATCGAGGTGATGGCGGCGCGAATCTTCCGTAGCGGCGACGCTTCGCCGGCGCGGGCAGACGCGCTGAGACTTAAACACCCGACCATACATAAAGCAATAAACAGGCGTTTTTTGATCATCGATCACCTCTGTTACAAGCTCAGTGAGTGATGCGAGACAGATAGCCGATCCTTGCGCCGCGAGTCAAATCGACTCGATTGTCGCTCCTGGGATGGCGGCGCTAGGCGCGCCAGGATGATTTTTCCAATAGGCGAAGCTCAAATCTGGAAACCGGGCAAACATCTGTCGAAAATCGGTGCAGCGGTGTAGCCAAGCAGTAAATTGAACGCGAGAGAGCATTGACCATTTAAATGGCGCTGTGGTAAGCGAGAAACGGTACTCGGGGTACGCGCGCAAAGCGCTATGAAGTTACGCAGACGATAAAGAAATACAGGAGGACAGGAAGAAGTATGCAAAACGCCAAAGTCATCGATGCCGATGGCCACGTTCAGGACCGGGATGCGGATATCCGCGCATGCATGGAGGAGCCTTTTTGCCGAAGACAAGGACCGCTCGTCGCCAAGGACAAGTGGGACAGCAGTATGTACGGCAAGCTCGGCATCGACGTCGCGGACGTGCCGACGCGCCTGAGGGACATGGATCGGGAAGGCATCGAAGTGTCGGTTCTGTTTCCGACCAGCGCGTTCGGCATCACGCAGAGTCCGGAGAAAGACTACGCCGCCGCGTTCTGCCGCGGTTACAACGACTGGATCG
>WNFV01001495.1_pt1 | contig 31828 bp, 29 predicted proteins | sample 5400101 | NCBI WGS metagenome assembly WNFV01 (sample SAMN13153361, study PRJNA577476) | soil metagenome | isolation source: 115 cm soil or saprolite under grassland replicate 1 | place: USA:California | collected 2016-06-15 | reverse complement strand
CCGTGGGGACCGCGGTGTCCTCCTTGGTGCCCTGCCCGAAGGAGTCATCGGCCGCGCCGGTGGGCTTGTCGACCTTGCGGACCTCGGCGACGGTGCCCCAGTCGATCGACGGCGCCGCGTCGTCGGCCTTGAGGTTGGCATCGGTATCGATCTCGAAGTTGCTGCCCGCAAGACTGACCTCGGGATGGCTGGCCGACGCCGGCACGACATACGCCAACAGCATCCCCAACACGACGGTGACCAGCAGCAGCGCACGGACCCGCGCGCGGCGTGACGTGACAAGCTTCATGAGCTTCCTTCCCCCCAGCTGACGAGCGGCGCGGACGGCGCCGTGGTGCGGCTCGCCGGCCCCGGGGGGCCCTGGCCCACCCCACTGCCAGGGCGAAGCGCCCTGATCGACCGGGTGGAAGCTGACCACCCGGTCGAGTGCACCACCCGCGGACGGATGGTTCGCCGACGCGAATCATCGCTGTGCCTTCATCCGGGCTGTCCCGGCAGCGGGCGGCCTTGCGCGGAGGCCCCCACCGGCACGGCGGGAGCCTCCCAGAAGGGAAGCCAGCTGGTCAGATCAGATGTCGAAGAACGTTCGTGAGAACGTCCCTGGGATGGTTGCCGTGTCGCCCTGCGCGGCGAGCGCTACCGCCGTCCGATCCTGCGGTGACCACGTGATGGCCACCGCGGATCTCCCGCTGAACCCCGAGCCAGGTCACAAGCCCCCCCTGCGGCCCCGGTCACTGGACCCCGTCATCGGCTTCGGGTCTCAGGGGCGGACTCAAGCATGACTTGCTGAACCGAGACATCCGGCAACTGCCGGACCTCGTCGACCGGGCCGTCGACGGCGAGGGCGGATCACCTCGATGCGGGCGGCGCTTCAGGTCGCGCCCGACCCGCCAGAGCCGCGAGCTGCACCCTCGACGACACCCCCAGCTTGCCGAAGACGTGGGAGAGATGGGTCTCCACGGTGCGTCGAGAGATGAACAGGCGCCGGCCGATCTCGACGTTGGTGAGTCCCTGGGTCGCGAGTCGCACGACCTCGAGTTCGGTTGGGGTGAGGCTTCCCCAGCCGGTCGACGGCCGCCGGCGAGCGCCCCTCCGGCCTCGCCGGATCCCAAGGCCCCGCAGGGCTGCCTCCGCACGGGTGAGGTCCAGGGAGGCGCCGACGCGCTCGTAGACCTCGACGGCCTCGCCCAACAACGCGACCGCCTCCTCACGACGGCCGTCCCTGGACAAGGCAGCGGCGGCAGCCTCGCAGGTGCGCGCTCGCTCGATTGGGCGCGGCGCCTGCCGGTAGGCGGCCACGGACTCCACCAGGGCGTCGGCGTCTCCCTCGAGGAGGCCACGACTCCAAAGAGCGGCTCCCCGCCAGGTGGCGACGGGGTTCCGCGCTGCCGCCTCGTTCATCACTTCGAGCACGGCTCGGCCCAGATCCGCGCGTCCCTCGCCGACGGCCAGCCGGACCAGGTCCGGTCCCACCCGGACGAGGTAGGGCGGGCTTCTGAGCACCGGACCGTTCCAGGCGGTCTCGAGGATGCCAAGCGCCCGGGCGTCGCCCCGCACCTCGAGCAGCAGGGCGCGCGCCCACAGCATCACGTCCTCCCCGTACGGCGAGCCGGTCTCCGCGAACTCCCGCTCGGCGAGGAGGAGGGTCTCCTCGGCTGCCGCCACCTGGTTCCGGTGGATGGCGATGAGCGCGAGCAGGCTCCGAGGAAGCACGAGAGCTCCCCGTTGCTGCTCCTCGCCGGCCTGGATCGCCGCCTCGAACTCCGCGACTGCGTCGTCCCACTCGCCGGCGACGAACCGGAGGGCTCCCAGCTGGCCATGGTAGAAGGGGAGGTGGACGCCAAGGCCCAGCTCCTCGGACCGGCGGAGCCCTTCACGCAGCTCGCGGTCGGCTTCCGGCAGCTGGTCGCGCTCCATCAGCGCCCAGGCCAGGAACAGGCGAGCAGGGTAGCGGTCGAGGTGGTGGGTGGGATCTCGCTCCGCCCCGCGGATCGCCTCCGTCCCCAGCTCGACCGCACGCCCGACGTCGCCGAGGAGGTACGAGGCGATGCACAGGCCGCACAACGCCACCGAGCGAGCTCCCTCGTCCCGATCGCGCTCGGCGGCGGCCAGCGCCTCCTGTCCCCGTGCGATCGCTCCCTGGACGTCACCCGCGAACAGCCGGGTCCAAGCGGCGAAGGCCAGCAGCCTGGCCCGCTGGGGGTCGCGGTGCGGAAGGGGCTTCGTCAGGGCCTCCATCTCCCGGAAGGCTTCCCGGGCGCGGCCGCTGGCCATCAGCGCCTCGGCGAGCGTGATCCGGAGCGACCGCTCGATCTCAGCAGGGAGGCCTCGTAGCAGCATCTCGCGGACTCTCGCCTCCGCGTCGGTGAGCCGGCCCGACGCGGCGAGGGCGGCAGCCAGGTCCGCGACGACGGAGCCCCATGCCGGGTCGGTCGACCCGAGCAGCTCGGTGGTGCGCTCGAGCAGTCCAACGGCCACGGACGGAGCCCGGCGCGCCGCTTCACCAGCGGCCCGCCGGAGCCATCGGATGGCCTCCTGGTCGCCGGGAGCGGCCCCGACCGCGAAGTGCGCAGCCACCTGGTCCAACGGGGACCCCGCGGCCGCCAGCGCGCGACCCGCCTCGACGTGGAGCGCCCGTTGGGCGGAAACGGGGAGCTCCGAATACACGGCCTCCCGGACCAGGTCGTGATGAAAGGCCAAGCGCTCGCCGACCTCGCCGAGCACCCCGGCCCGGAGGGCCTCACGGAGCCTGGAGACGAGCTTGGAGCTCGGCCGGCCGAGGACCGTGGAGAGATCGGCGAGCGTGAACGAAGAACCCAGGATCGACGCCACGCGGAGCAGCTCGCCGGTCTCATTCGAAAGGGTCGCCAGCTGCCGAAGGATCAGCACGCGGAGCGAAGGGGGGAGGACGAAGTGCGGCAGTTCCGCTCGGCCCTCCCGGACCTCGATCGCGTCCTCGGTCGACAGGGCGGACAAGAGCTCGGTCACGAACAGCGGGTTGCCGGCGGCGCCCTCGACCACCCGGAGCAGCGTCGCGCCGGGAGGTCTTCCCACGGCCCCCGCGACCAGGACGGCGACCTCGTCCGGGCTCATGGCGCCGAGGCGGACGTGAGCACCTCCGTGGGCCACGAGATCGCCCAGCAGCTGGTCGAGGTCCGGGCTCGGCGGCGAGGGTCTCAGCGTGCCGAGAAGGGCAAGCGGAAGGTGAGCAAGGCGCCGGCGCAGGTTGCGGAAGGCCACGAGGGTGGAGGGATCCGCCCAGTGGAGGTCTTCCAGCGCGATGACCGTCGGCGCCGACAGTGAGAGCCGCTCGACCAGCGTGAGCACGGCTTCGAGGACGCGGAACCGGAGCGCCGGCGCTTCGTCGAGCGACATTGCGCTCGGGACCGCGTCGCCGTCCCCGAGGAGAAGGCTACCGATCTCCGCCCGCTCCGGATCCGCCGCCGTGGGGCGGAGGTCGAGGGCCTCCGCCAGGGCTCCGAAGGGACGGTCGCGCTCCAGCTCCGCAGCCGCTCCGACGAAGAGCTGAAACCCCTCCCCTCGGGCTCGGTCCAGCACCTCGGCCAGAAGCCGTGTCTTCCCGATCCCGGCCTCGCCCTCGATGAGCGCCACCTGGCAGGGACCCTCGACGGCGCGGCGGAGAACCTCGACCAGCGAGGCCAGTTCCGAGGAGCGGCCGACGAGCGGCGTGTTGACCGGGAATGAAGCCATGACGCAATCGCTGGATGGAGATCCTTTAGCTGTCGTGCCTCACCAGCCAGCTTCGGCCCCGACACCCAGGAGAGCGTCGAAAAGGTTCGCGACGTTACGAGCCTCGAGCTGGCCGCCGGCGGCCCGGCCCATGGGTCGCTTGCCCGAGGAGGCGCCCTGGCGGGCCTTCCCGCCTTCGCCGACCCTCCCGGGCGGGTGGTCCGGTCAGGCCGCTGCCAACTTGGCGCTGAGCTTGGCCACGAGCGCCCCCTCAAGTGCGGGATCAAAGGGCTGCCCTAAATTGGAGAAGCTTGCCGACAGCTCGACGCGTCCCTTTCCCAGCAAAATGGCGTCCTGGTAGACAATCGCGGGCTGGCCCTGGATGAGCAGCTTGATGGTCGCACGGAATCTTGCCGAGAACTCACCGTAGCCGGCGATCGGAAGGCGCACAACGGTCGCGGATTGCACCGCTGCCCCTGCTGGCAGCTGCCGTTGAAGGAGCTTGGTCAGGCCATTTCTGACACACGGCGCGTACTTGGGCCCCCTGACGGCGGCGACGTCCGCCCTGAAGTCCTCGACGGTCCTGACGAGTTGAGCGTCCGAGCTTACTTCGGCGTCGCCCATGCTGAAGCTCGGGCTGTCGGCGCTTGCCGTGGTGTAGGTGGACGGGCTCGGCCTGCCCACGCAAGCCGCCAGCTGGTCATCGAACGCCTTGTCGGCGGGGTCCTCTTGGTGCGGCTTGGCCTTCCATCCGGGGAGGTCGGTCGGGCCGAGCAGGAGCGTCGCTGCCTTGGCCTTGTCAGCAGCAACGTCGACAGTGGTGGTGGTGGCAGCAGCGGCAGTCGTCGCGGGGGCAGTTGCCACGGGCGGGGTCTCATCACCGCCGCCGCAGGCGGCCAGCACCAAGGCCGATGCGACGGAAAACACAATTCGTCTCACGGTACGCCTCCTCCAAGACCGGCGATGGAGAATAAGGCATCGCTGTTGGTGATGTCGCGCGACGCTCGCGGCAATCAAGGGTAGTGTCCCCATTGCCATGATCGTCGCCGCAATCTGGGGCCGAGCTACCTGCCGCCGCCCGAACGCAGCCAGCGCAGGAACAACTCCTGCACGCGGGCCCGCAGCTCCCCCCGCGCGATGGTCATGGCGTATCAACGACGAATCGCCTACGAGCTGGCCACCTCGTCTTCAGCCCGGTGACCTGCTCTTACACCAACCCCTGGGACGCCACTCCGCTTCTGGTTCCACAACCTGGAGTTTGCACTATCCACTCACATTAGCGCCGCCGACCGGCTCGCCCGGCTCACCCGGGTCGCCCATCCAGTCCTGCGATGGGGCCGCGACGCGGCCCTGCGCCGCCTTGACCGGCTTGCCATCGGCCCCGGGCGGCAGCAGGAAGACCCGATCTGACTGTATGCGACCGCTGGGACGCTGCACCGGCCGGGAAGGCCACCGGTACGTACGAACTGACGCAACGCCGTGGCGCCATGGTGGTCGAGGCGCGCCGGGACGCTTCGCCTGAAGCAGACATGGGGAGGCTCTGCAGCGATACGGAACCCTCCCAAGGGGTAGCGATTGGAGTAAAAGTAGGAGTCGGCCGAAGCGGCGCCCGACCAAAGTGGCAGGGCAACCAAGGGGTGACTGATGGCGCGAACGCGACATCACAAGGCTGGACGGCCGGCGCCGGCCGGTGGGCTCGTGAACCTGGACGAGACGGGATTTGGCGAGGCGTTCCGCCAGCGGCAGCCGGTCCAGTTCCACCACGCGGTCGCCGACCACCCGCTGCTCACCCTGGAGGGGATCGCCGACCTGGCCGATGCCTTGCCTCGGGACTCGATCATCTACGACACGGCGGACCAGGCGCTGCTCGTCCCCGAAGGAGGACCACCCCGCGGCCTGCTCGGCCGACCCGGCGACGTGATCCGCCACCTCGATGAGAACCGCTCCTGGCTCACCCTGCTCAACATCGAGCAGCACCCGGCCTATGCCAAGCTGATGAACGACTGCCTCGACGAGATCGAGCCCTACATCGCCGGACGCGGCGTGGACATGCGCAGGCGGGTCGGATTCGTGTTCGTGTCGTCGCCGAACTCCACCACCCCTGCGCACTTTGACATCGAGCACAGCCTGATCACACAGATGTACGGCCAGAAGCGGCTCACGTTCGGCAGGTTCGAGACGCCCCAGGCCGAGCGGCACGAGGTCGTGCGGTACTGGGACGGCTCCCATGGGCGCATCGAGGCGCTGCCGCCGGAGCTCGCCTCCTTCGAGCTGACACGGGGTGTTGGGGTCTACATCCCGCCGATCACCCCGCACTGGGTGCGCAACGGAAACGCGGTGTCGATCTCCGTCACGCTCACGTTCTTCACGCCCGACACCGACCGGGAGTCGCTGGTGCAGGCGTTCAACGCGCGCCTGCGGCGCGTGCACCTGTCGCCGAGGTGGCCGGGTGATTCACCGGTGGTGGACCGGACCAAGGTCATCGCCATGCGCGCCTACGGCCTACGGCGGCACCTGCGCCGCGGCGCGAGTAGCGGAAGGCGGCTCCCGGCGAGGTAAGCGCGCGCGCAGTTGCCGGAGCGGGCGGCCCGCAAGCTTCCGCGCCCGGGCGCTCAGGACGAGCGTGGCCAGCGCCAGGTGCCCGGCCGCCCCGTGCGCGGCCTGGAGTCGGACGAGTTCCCGTGCGGCCGAGGCGAAGTTCTGCTTGTACGGCTCGTCGCCCCGCAGGAGGTCGACCTCGGCCAGCCCGCGCCGACCGGCGTCCTCGACCACCTTGAGGAGCAGGACGGTCGCGGCGTTCCGCCAGCGGTGCTCGCGCAACCGTCCGCTCTGGTACAGGCTCACCCGGTCGGCGACCTCGAAGCAGCTCACCGCGGCGAGGACCTCCTCTCCGGCGACGAGCTCGTGGAAGGCGACCTCGCCGCGCGCCGCCCCGGCCCGGCTGGCCGCCGCGAACCGGTCGTAGGCGGCCTGGAAGTTCGATCGCCTGCCCCACTGCGTGTGGTGTAGGCGCCACAGGTTGGCCAGGGCGATGTCGACCGAGGCGCCCCGGAGCACCCGGTGCGTCACCGCCTCCTGCTCGAGCCGCCGCGTGGCCTTCCGAAGGGTGGCGCGGAAGCCCCGCGGCCGGGTGCGGAGCCAGTCGGCGGAGTCCGCGGCGAGGGGCGCCCACGGGGCTACCGCAATGACCTTGCGACGCACCCGCCCCGGCAGCGCGGCAGCGAGCCGCGAGCCGCCGGCCACGCCCTCGAGGTCCAGCACCCGCGACCCGGGCCGGCGCAGCCAGGCCGCCAGCGCGGCCAGCACCTCCTCCTCGCGGTCTGGGAGCGCGACAGCGTCGAGGTGGTCGGGGCAGAGGGCGCCCGCGCCCATCACGCGCAGGCGCGACATGCCGAGCCACCGCTCCTCCTGTAGGGCAAGGCCGCCAACCAGCGAGTCCTCGTCCATGACGAGCAGGAAGTGGGGGACGCCGCCCGCCGTCTGCTCGAGCCACCACGATCGCAGGAACGGTGAGGGCAGCGGGAGGTGCTCGACCAAGGCGTCCCACGCGGGTTCCAGCGAGCCGAGGCGGGTCCGCACGACCACACGCAACCCGCTCCGGTCGCCCATGCCCCATCCTTGCTCGAGCCGGTGCGTTGCGTCGGCCGCTCCCGGCAGCCGTCCAGGTCGCTAGCCACCGGCCAGCGGATTGTAGAGGGGAACCTCGCGCCGGCCCATGGCGCGGCCGGTTGGCAGGCCGCGGCGCCTGCTGTAGGGTCGAGCCGCAGACCTTCTTCCCGGGCTGTCGCCATTGTCGTCCATGACCGAGCACTCCGCCGCGGCCCCGGACCGCTCGCTGGACGTCGCGGTCATCATCGCCGCGTTCAACGCCGGCAGGTACCTGGAGCAGGCGCTCGCCTCGGTTGCCGCCCAGACCCGCGCCCCGGTCGCGGTTGCGGTCGCCGACGACGGCTCCACCGATGACACGGCGCCGCGCGCGCGGCGCTGGGAGGACCACCTGCCGATCGAGCTCATACGGCTGCCGCAGAACGCCGGGCCGGGGCCCGCACGCCATCGCGCGATCCTGGCCGCCGATGCCCCCTTGCTGGCGCTGCTGGACGCCGACGACCTGTGGTTCCCGGATCACCTGGAGACGATGCTGGCGGCCTACCAGCGCACCCCGGGACTGGTGTCGGCGCGAGAGCTCGCCTGGATCCCGGGTCGCGGGATCGACCTCGCCCGGCGGCGGGCGAAGCCGCCGATCCCAACCGACCCGCGGGACCAGCTCGTTGCGCTGCTGCAGCACAACTACATCAGTTTCGGGTTCTTCCCGCGCACCCTCTACGAGCGAGTCGGCGGATTCCGCAGCTTCCTGGGCACCGAGGACTGGGATCTGTGGATCAGGATGCTCCGAAGCGGCGCGAGGCTGACCGAGGCGTCGCACGCCACCGCCCTCCACCGGGTCCGCGCGGGCAGCCTCTCGCTTGACTCGGCGCGCATGCTGGAACACGGCATCGCCGTGCTCGTCGCGACCGCTGCCGAGGCGCGCTCACCATGGGAGCGGGCCGCCGCCGAGCGGGGGCTGCGGACGCTGCAAGTCAGGAAGCGCTACAACGACGCTTGCGCCCTCGCACGCGACGGTCATCCTTGGCGCGCGCGGCTCGCGGCCGCGCGGGGACCGTACGGGGGCGGCTCGAAGCTCACCCTGGGACTGGCCGCGATGGCGGTGGCCCCCCGGACCTTCCTGCAGCTCGAACAGGCGACCAGGCGCTACCGCGTCTTCAGCGCGGAGTGAGGTGGGCGCGCAGCCGCCGCAGGTCGGCGCCGAGCGCCGGCATCAGCAGCCAGGCCGCCGTGCCGTAGGCGAGTGTGAACGAGGCACCGAGCAGCAGGAGCGTCGTCCAGGTCGTGTCCGCCACCCAGATGCCGCCGAACGTGCGCAGGCCGAGGACCACGGCGCCGCCGACCGCCACCGCCAGGGCCAGCCGGCCGAGGACGGCGGCCACGACGCTCGGGCGGACCCCGACGAGCCGCCGGGACGCCTCGGTGTAGGCGACGAGCAGCACGCCGGCCACGACGGCCTGGGCGGCGCCGACGGCCGCGATGCCCTCGGGGACAACCAGCACGATGGCGCAGCCGAGCAGGACGAACCAGCACGCGCGCAGGCCGGCGTCGGCGCCCGGGTGCCCCGTGGCCGCCAGCAGCGGCGTCATGAGCTGCGCGACCGACCGGAGGCAGACGTACAGCCCGAGCGCGCGGGCGGTGGCCACCGACGGCTCCCACCGGGCGCCGAGCACCTGCAGGCTCGCGGCGAGGAAGATCAGCCCGCCGGCGAGCAACGCCGTTACGGCCATCCCCACGCGCAGCGTCGAGCGGAAGCCGTCCCGCACCCGTTCGAGGTCGGGCGCCGCCCGGGCGTAGAAGGGGAAGCTGACCCCCGCAAGCACATACGTCACGATCAGGAACGGCAGGATGGCGACGCGGAACGCCAGCGTGTAGTAGCCCAGCGCCTCGGGTCCGAGGAGACGGCCGACGAGCGCGTAGTCGACGTTCTGCAACGCGAACTCGAACACCTCCGAGGTCAGGGAGTGCCGCCCGTACCGCCACAACGCCGCCGCGAGGGCAGGATCCCAGCCAAACCCGAAGCGCTCGGGGAGCACGACGAAGACGAGCACGAAGACCAGTACCTCGCGCACGATGTCGCCGACGACCACCGACCAGACGCCCGCACCGCCGAGCGCCGCGCTCACCGTCACCAGCCCTCCGGCCACGCTGCCGACCGCCTCGGGAACGAAGCGCCTGCCGAATGCCAGCTCGCGCGTGAGCATCGCCAGCGGCACCCGCACAGCCGTCCCGACGGCGACGACCAGGGCGTACGCGCGAATCGGGCCGGTGGCCTCCGGGACGCGGAAGAACGCCGCCACCGCCGGGGCGGCGGGGACGACGGCGAGCCCGAGTAGCCCGCCGAGGACGGTAGTCACGGTGAAGGCTGTCCTGGCCGCCTCCCTGATGCGGTGGCGTTGGTACACGACGGCGTCGGCGAATCCGTAGCCGGCGAAGATGACCAGGGCGTTGCGGGCCAGGCCGAGGACGCTCAGCACCCCGAACTCCCGCGGGCTGAGCCGCTGCGCCAGCACGGCGAGGACGACCAGGAGCGTGAGCCGGTTGACCCATGAGCTCGCTCCCACCCAGAGCGTGCCGCGCACAGCGCGCCGGCCAAGGCTCAACGGCGGCCTCCGGGCATCGGCCTCGGCTCGGCGAGCACCATGCCGCTGGTGGGCGGGAGGACCACGGTCGCCGCGGTGGCCCCGTCCGGCCTGCGGTAGCCGCCGCCCAGCTCGAACCGCTGCGACGCCGCCGTCGACGGGTTCACCACGACGATGCCGGCGCTGTAGCGGCGCCGCCAGCCCACGCCGACCCGCACCCGGGTGGCGTCGAGCGGCGCGCCCATGTCCGGCCCCCAGGCCGGCGAGAACCCCGCCACGGGATCGCCGGACACGTGGTACCCCCAGGCGCTGTCCTGCCGGCCGTCCCACACCAGCAAGAAGCTCGCGACCGCGTACTGCTGGTCGGCCGCCGGGCCCTGGGGACCCGGTCCGTGGTGGGTGCTGGTGATGAAGGGCTTGCCGAGCGCCTGGACCTCTTGGGCCAGCGTGGCGCCTGCCTCCCACGCCGCGTCGCCCTGTCCCGGCCCTGTGCCCCTCCAGCGAGTCCAGAACTCCTGGAAGTAGCCGGAGGTCGCGCGCGCGATCGCCAGCGCCCGGCCCCGGTGGGCCCGCGTCCCTGGATCCGCGCCGATGTTCGGGATCACCGGCAGGCCGAGCCGCGCCGCGCCAGCGCCGATGCGGCGCATCGCCGCGACCATGGCATCGCCGTAGGAGGCGTCGGTGGGGTACTCGGCGATCGGCGTACCGCCGCCCTCTCCCAGCCCATGGCCCGGATAGACGTTGACGTCGTCGCCGAGGACGCCGTCGTAGCCGTCGGCCTTGATCCGCGCCAGGCGGCGTAGGCACTGCGCCTGGTAGGTGGCGCGCCCGACGTTCCCAGGGCCGAGGTAGGCGTACGCGTCGTGGAACGCCAGCACCGTTCCGGCCCGGTCGTGCAGGCGCCAGGCGTCACCAGGGGTCGCGGCGTCGTGGGCGGCCGCCTCCTCCTGCGTGATGCAGGTTGACGGCCTGCCGTCGGTGTGGGGCCCGGCGATCATGGCGCCGATGTTCTGGTAGGCCAGCACCTTGGCGCTGGGGTTGGCCGCCTTGATTCGCTGGAGCGGGCAGGCGGCGTCGCGGGTCATGTACCACTGCACCACGATGTACCGGTAGCGCCCAAGACCACCGCTCTGGCACGCATGGCGGTTCTCCCCCGAGTCGAGCAGCAGCCAGACCCCGCGCCGGTACGGCCGCTGGTCGGCGCCGGGCGCCGGGCCCGGCGAGGTGGCCGACGGCGCCTGGGTCCCGCAGCCCTCCACCGGGAACAGGAGAGCAAGGCACAGGCCGACAAGACCCCGCCAGGTCGTTCGCCGCCGCCCGGCGGGGCGGGCGTGGTGGCTCGCCACGCCCTCCCTGAACCCCGGGGCCCTTCGGACCCCAGAGAGGACGGCGAGCGGAAGCATTCGAACCATGGGCGGCGGACCAATCCCAGCGCTCTGGTGCCGCTGGCCGTACCTCTACTGATATCTCGAGTACCTCGAGTAGGAGCCGACACGCTTGGAGCCCATCGTCAGGATGAGCCCGAGCACGGGCACGCCGACGGCATTGAGTCCCTCTAGGGCGCCGCGTAGCTGCTCGGCGGAGGTCGAGCCCGCCCGGACGGCGACCACGGCACCGTCACTCAGCGCGGCCAGCAACCCGACGTCGGCATCGCCCGACAACGGCGCGCTGTCGATGATCGCGAAGTCCGCCAGCTCGCTCAGCTTGGGCAGCACGTTCACGTACTGTTCGACGATCTCGCTTCGCCGCTGCGGGGGCGGCCCGGCCGTCAAGACGCTGACCTTTGGGAGACGGCTGGCCTGCACCGCCGTGTGGACGTCGACAGCCGTGCTGAGGCCCTGCTCGTTGGGCAGGTCGAAGATCTCGTGCTGGCGTGGACGGTGGCTGTCGGCGTCCACGACCAGCACGTGCACCCCGACCTCGGCGATGACCACGGCGAGGTTGGCCGTCAGCGTCGACTTCCCGTCCTCAGGATTGAGACTGGTCAACGTGATCGTCTGGAATGTCGGCCTCGCCCTGCCGGGGCCGAGCAGCACCGTCCGGATGCCGCGCAGGCTCTCCTCGACCGTCGCCATGGTCGGGTCGCCGACGAACAGCGAGCGCGACGAGCGACGCAGCAGCCGTTCATACGGAAACGCGCCGAGGACGCGCTCTCCCGAGGCCAGCTTCAGGTCGTCCAGGTCGCGGATCCGGCCGAACAGCCGCTCCCAGCCGAAGGCCGCGGCGACGGCGAGAAAGGCGGCCAGCAACAGGACCGACGGCAGGACCAGCTCGGGCCGGGGAGCCACCGGGGTGTCGGGCACCCTGGGCTGGTCGATGACCTCGAGGTCGACGATGCGAGTGCCTCGTAGATCCGACAGGAACTGCGTGGTGGTCGCCTGCGCCAGCCGGACGGCGCGCTGGGGATCGTCGGCGCGCGCCACCAGCTCGAGCACGGCGGCGCCGGGATCCGGCTTGGCGAACACCCTGGATTCGAGATCACGGCCGTCGAGCCGCTCCGGTAGCTGCCGCGCGACCCGGTCGAGGAAGGACCGGCTTTTCACCATGCTGGCATACAGCGGGAGCAGCCTGGTCACCATCGCGTCGTACGCGCCGAGCGTGTCGGGGTTCTGGGCCGCCGGCAGCAGCGCCACCGAGGCGCTGGACTCGTAGACGCGGGGCTGCCGGGCCAGGAACAGCACCCCTGCGGCGATCACGAGCACAGCGGTGAGGATCGCCACCAGCTTGCGGCGCACGACGACGCGTAGGAGCTCACCTCTCTGCATGGCGACCATCATATGCAGGAGCTGCCCGTCTTGCGCGACATGGCCGTGTGCTGCGGGAGCGGGCGGGATGTCCCGCTGGCCAGCCGTGCGATCCACCCTGAAGGTCGGTAGTCGGCAACGATGGATATGCGCGGCGACGGCCGTCTACAATTCGCTGCCAGGGTTGCCGGCGTGGTCGCGTGCGCAGTCGGCCGCGCCGGTCTGAGGTGGTAGACGACGTGGAGCTGCACCAGCAGAGCCTCGGCATCCGACGATGACCTTCGGCGCCGAGGTCCGTGCCCGACTGCGCTGCCCAGACTGCCAGGGTGCGTTGTCCGCCGAGCCCGCACTGCTCGCCTGCCTGCGGCCGGGCTGCGGCGCCACCTTCCCGGTCGTCAACGGTGTGCCTGTGCTGATCGACGAGGAGCGGAGCGTGTTCGCCGACGCCCGGCGCGGCGCGGCCGGCCCCGTGTCGTTCGACGAGTCGGCCGAGCCGGGCTGGAAGCGGAGGCTACGGCCCGCCCTGCCAAAACTCGGCCGCAACCTGTGCGCCAACCGGATGCTGGACGAGCTGGCCCGACGGCTTGGCGAAGGGCCTGGCCGGGCCCGTGTGCTCATCGTCGGTGGCGGTGTCCTCGGCGGTGGAATGGAAGCGCTCGTCGCCGATGACCGTATCGAGCTGGTCGAAGGGGACGTCTACTTCGGCCCCCGCGCCGACGTGCTGTTCGACGCCCATGACATCCCCTTCGCGGGCGAGACCTTCGACGCGGTGGTCGCCCAAGCCGTGCTGGAGCACGTCCTCGACCCGCAGCGGTGCATCGAGGAGTTCGCCCGGGTCCTCAAGCCGCGTGGCCTCGTCTACGCCGAGACCCCGTTCATGCAGCAGGTGCACGGAGGCGCCTACGACTTCACCCGCTTCAGCCTGCTCGGACACCGCCGCCTGTTCAGGCGTTTCGAGGAAATCGACAGCGGCATGGCGCTCGGCCCTGGAACCGCCCTGGCCTGGTCGTGGACGTATTTCCTGGCCAGCTTCTGCCGGACCCCACGGTCCCGCTCGGCGGCCCACCTCGCCGGTCGCCTGACGGCCTTCTTCTGGAAGTGGTTCGACCCTTACCTGGCGCGGCGGCCGGCCGCGCTCGACGCAGCCTCCGGCATGTACTTCCTCGGTGTGAAGGGGCGGCCGGGCTGGGCCCTTTCCGACCGCGACCTCATCGCCTCCTACCGGGGCATCCATGGGTGAGGCGCCAGCCGGCCCGGAGGGCGACCGCCGCGAACATGAGCAGCAGGCCGAGCGCGGTGGTCATGTAGCGGAGCAGCGGCAGCACGGCGGTCGCGAGCAACCAGAAGTAGACGGCCATCCCGCCGAGCAGCCGCGGCCCCGAACACCGCGACCAAGCCCACAGCGATCGGCCGGATCAGGGAAGCGGCGCCGACGAGCGCCCCGACCGCGAGCATGGCCCACGGCACCCTGCGGCCCGCCTGGAACGCGGCGATGAACAGGAGTACGGCCGCGTAGACGACGGCGGTGAAGGGCAGCTCGCTGTATGGCTGCGAGGCCATGGCCAGGTTCATCGGGTGCGTGATCCAGAGCAGCGCGGAGAGCCATGCGACCCCGGTCCCGAACAGGCGGCGGGCAACGAGGAACGCGAGCACCGCGCATACCCCTACGACGAGCGGGATGAACCCGTCTACGGCTCGGTCGTGGGAGAGGCCGGCCCCGTCGGCGAGCCGAAAGAGCCCGCGGCCAGGACTATCGGGTAACCAGGTGGGTAGCGGACGGCAAGCTGCTCGCCCTCGAATGTGAGGCCCCGGCCGGCCTCGAGGTTCTCGGCGACCTGCCGGTACCAGCGGAAGTCGGTCGCCTCGAGCGGGCGAACCGACGCGGGCGCCAGGGAGCGGAACGAGGCCGCGGTGACGACGGCGAGCAGGAACACCACCAGCGGCGGCAGTGCCCGGCGCCAAGCAGGGACCGCCGGCGGGCCCAAGGAGCTCATGGCGGGCCTTCCGGTGGGGATCCGACGCGCCGCCCAGGACGGCGCCCGGCGTCGCTCGCTTAGAATACGGCTGGTATGACTCGGCTGCCCGCGGGGGTGCCAGAGGATGCCGCTCCCGACGATGATGACCGCTCGGGAGCCGCTGATGGTCCCTCCGCCGCTCAGGGCAGGCTAGCCCGCCGAATCGGCGCGGCGGCCGTGCTCGCCCTCTCGGGCGCTGTGGCGTATGCCGCCAGCCACTGGCCGGTCTGGGCGCTCGCGGGCGCGCTTGTGGCCGTGGCCGTGGCCGTGGCCGTCGCCAAGCTGTGGTTCGCGGTCGCGACCCTGGTGGCGTCGTTCTACTTCGACTCCTACCTCGCCATCGGTGCCGGCATCGTGACGGTGGGCAAACTGCTCGGCGTCCTCGCCGTCGCCGCCTGGTACCTCCGCTGGAGCGTCGGCCGCCATCCGACCGTCACCAACCCGCTGTTCTGGCCCCTGGCCGGGCTGGCCGCCTGGATCCCGCTATCGGTATCGACCGCCTATGATCAGACCGCCGGGCTGACTGTGGGGCTGCGATATCTCACCTTCTTCGTGCTCGTCTTCCTCATCGTCCAGACGGTCGACGGTGACCGGCGCACCGCCAACCGCATGATCGACGTGGCGGTGGCCGCCGCCGGGGCGTCCGCGGTCGTCGGGCTCTACAACTTCTTCCTCGCCGGTAACGAGGGGCGCGCCCAAGGACCCCTCGCTGACCCCAACGACTACGCCTTCGTGCTCGCGGTCACCGTCCCGCTTGCCCTGTACCGCCTCCGCTCGGCCGCCGGGCCGCTCCGGCGGGCGCTCGCCGCCCTCGCGCTGTCGGTCATGTTCGCAGCCATCCTCACCTCCTTCTCGAGGTCGGCTCTTGTCGCGCTGGCGGTGGCGGGCGCTTGGGCGGCGGCCACCAGGCGCCTGTCGCTGCGGGGGGCCGCTCTCGCCGCGACTGGCGTAGCCGCCGTCGCACTCGTCTCCTACCTCCTGCAGCCGCAGCACGTCGAGACCGCGCTGTTGCAGAAGCGGTTCGTGGCGCAGAGCAACATCGACCAGCGCCTGGTCGCCTGGCGGGTCGCGCTCGAGGAGTTCGACAGCTCCCCGGTGCTCGGCGTCGGGCCGGGCAACTTCGAGGTCAGGTTCGACGAGTTCGCGCTGCCGCCCAATCCTGAGGCGGGCGCTCTCGCCGCCCACAACGCCTACCTGAGCGTGCTCGCCGAGCTCGGCGGGCCCGGCATCGGCCTGTTCCTCGCCTACCTCGCCATGGCCTGGTCAGGGCTGCGGCGGCGGTTTCCCGGCGACTCGGACGCCGACGCCCTGCAATCGGCCCTGGCCGGGGGGTTCGTGGTTGCGATGGTGGGCGCGCTGTTCCTGACCGAGCAGTTCTACGCTCCGCTCTGGCTCCTACCCGCGCTGAGCGCCACGCTGGTCGGCAGGTGGTCGGCTGGCCTTCCGGGGACGGAGCGGGCGACATGAGGCGGACCCTGCAGCAGGTGGCCCGGGCGTGGGCCCACTGGCCCCTGCCCCTCGATGCGGCCGTAGTGGTGCTCGGCTACCACCGGGTCGACGACGACGGCGGCCCGCTGGCCGTGAGCAGGCGGACGTTCCGGCTCCACATGGGAGTGCTCGAGGCCGGACGCCAGCGCCAGCCCGTCCTCGACCTCGACGACGCCGTCGGCCGGCTTGCGGCCGCCGCGGCGCCGCGGCGGGCGGTGGTCGTCACCTTTGACGACGCCTGGGCCGACAACTACACCAACGCCCTCGCGCCCCTGATCGAGCGTCAGATTCCGGCCACGTTGTTCGTGCCCAGCCGACTCCTCGGCACCTCCGGCCGCCTGAGCAGGCTCCAGCTCCTCGACATGGCGGCGGCCGGCGTCAGCGTCGGCGCCCACTCGCGGACGCATCCCGACTTGACCGCGTGCAGCGATGCCGAGCTCGAATGGGAGGTGCGCGGCAGCCGCGATGACCTCGAGGACCTGCTCGGCGTGGCGTGCACTCGCTTCGCGTACCCGAACGGCCGCCTGGATGCGCGCGTCCGCGCGGCGGTGGCCTCCGCCGGCTTTCGTATCGCGGTCACCACCGTCAGGGGCTGGGCTCGTGCCAACGCGGACCCGCTGCGCATCCCGCGCAACTTCGCCGAGGACTTCGACGCCGCGACCTTCACCGCGGCCCTGCGGGGCGGGCTCAACTACCTCCGCCCCGTCGAGGCCCTGCGGGCGCGGCTGAGGTTGCCATGAGGGTCGCCTTCGTCCTCACCCAGGACCGGGGCGGCCCCGTCGACCTGACGGTCGCGCTGGCCCGGGAGCTGGCAGGGCGTCCGGACGGCCCGGCGGTGATGATCGCCGGCCCGGAGCCCGTTACCAGCGCCGGCGACGTCGCCGGGCTGCTCAGACCCGTCCGGGTGCACTCGAAGACCGACGTCCAGGGTGGCTGGGACCTCGGCCGGGTCCTGCGCCGGTGGACCCCCGACGTGGTCCACGCCCAAGACCGGCGGGCAGCGCTCGCGGTCGCCACGGTTGCCCGGGCCGGGGCGTCGGTGGCCGCCACCTACCACGGCGTGCCGGACGGCGCGGCCGGGCTCTGGGTCGAGGAGGGCCCGCTCGCGGGCCACCGCCCTACCCCGAGGGCGGCCGCCGTGCTGGTCGCCGACGCCCTGGTGGCCCGGCGGGTCGCCGCCATCGTGGCCCCGTCGGCGGCGATGGCCCGTTTCCTGCGGCGGCGCCTGCGCGTGCCCGCCGCCAGGGTCCGGGTCATCCCGAACGGCGTGACGCTGCCGCCGCCACGGCCGCCGGTCGGCCGGGCGCGGACCTTCGTCTCGGTCGGGACCTTCGCACCCGCCAAGTCGGTCGCCACCCTCCTCGACGCCTTCGCCGCCGTGGCCCGGACCCGTCCCCAGCTGCGGCTCGTGTTGGTCGGCGACGGCGACGAGCGTCCCGCTTGCGAGCGCCGCGCCGCCGCTCTCGGCGTCGGCGGGCGCGTCGAGTTCACCGGGTACTGCACCGACGTGCCCGCGCAGCTCGCCCGGGCTGACGCGTTCGTGCTGCCCTCGACCAACGAGAACTTCCCCCTCGCCTTGATCGAGGGGATGGGCGCGGGCCTGGCCTGCGTCGCCTCGCGGGTCGGCGCGGTCCCCGAGCTGCTGGCCGGCGGGACCGGGCTGCTGGTCCCGCCCGCCGACGTGGCGGCCCTGGCCGCAGCGATGGCGTCCTTGGCCGAGGATCCCGGTCTCGCCCCCAGGCTGGGCCGGGCGGCCGCGGAGGCGGCCGCACGCTTCTCGGCCGCCGCCTGCGCGGACGCCCACCAGGCACTCTGGCACGGGCTGCGGTGGGGCGCGGTCACCGGCCGAGGAGGACGTTGGCGAAGGTACGCGCGACGATGACGACGTCGCCCCAAAGCGACCAATGCTCGATGTAGTGGTTGTCGAACCTGGCCCGGTCCGGGATCGGCGTGTCCCCCCTGAGCCCGTGGACCTGGGCCCAGCCGGTGATGCCGCCGGGAACCCGGTGCCGGTCACCGTAGCGGGGCACTTCGCGAGCGAAGCGGTGCGCGAAATGAGGCCGCTCGGGACGTGGGCCGATCAGCGACATCTCCCCCCGCAGGACGTTGAGGAGCTGGGGCAGCTCGTCCAGGTACGTGCGCCGCAGGACCCGGCCGACCCGGGTGACGCGCACGTCGGCCGCCACCGACCAGGTCGTGTCCGAGTCGTCGTTGACCTGCATGGTCCGAAGCTTGAGCAGCTGGAACGGTTGCCCGTCCTTGCCGATCCGAACCTGTCGGAAGAATATCGGGCCGGGACCGGAGCACCGCACCGCCAGGGCGGCGGCAAGGAGCACGGGTGCCGAGAGCAGCAGGCCCACGCCGGCCGCGACGAGGTCGAAGGTTCGCTTGGTCAGGCGGGCGGTCCGCCGCCGCGCCGGCCGCCGCAACCAGATCATGGGGATGCCCCAGACGTCCTCGACGGAGTGGCTTTCCGGGGCGACCCCCAGCTGGAAGAACCGCGCGATGACGTACACCTCGACCGGAAGGGTGTCGCACAGGCGCAGGACACCGGCCAGCTCCTCTTCGCTCATCGCGCCGAAGGCGATGATGACGATGGTCACCTGGTTGCGTTCCACTGTCTGGACGAGCGAGTGCGCGTCGCCGAGGACCGGCATGGACAGGCCCCTGCCCTTGAGCGAGTCAACGAACCCGACAGGCACGAGGCCATATTCGCGGTGCTCTCGGAGGACCCTCGCCCCATGGGCGCCGACCTCATCCGCGCCGACGATCAAGGCCCGCTCCAGCAGATGCCCCCGCGACCGGGCGGAGCGCATCACCGCGTAGGCGGTGCCCCGTCCCACCGGGACCAGGACGACCGCCGCCCACGTGACCTTGGCCATGTCCTGGAGCGAGGCGGCCAGCACCCTCCCGGGCAACAGCACAAGGCCCACAGTGATCAGGAATGCCACGGCGAGTCGGCCGAGCAGCGCGGGGATGTCGTGTCCGAGGGTCGGGTTGACTCGGCGCGGTCGCATGCCGGTGGCGACCAGCGTGAGGAAGGCCGTGGCGCCGTAGGCCACGGCGAGCCTACTCTCGCGCCCGAAGGCGACGACGGCCAGGAGCAGCGCGGCGGCGTCGCATGCTGGAACGACGAGTCTCGCAAGTGGCGCCGGCCTCGCGCCGTGACGGCGGATGATCGTTGTCCTGGTCTTCGTCTGGGAGGTGGAGGACCGGGCCACCATGTCAAGCCCCCCCTGCCCTTGTCATCAAGAACCTGCTGTGGAACCACCGGCCCTGTCGCAGGTCGAGTGGCCGATCACCGGATCTTCGGGGTTGCGTCGGCAGGGCGGACGTCATCGGGCATACAGGTCACCAACTCCCTTGGCCGACAATGTCAAGAATGCATCCAACCGCGACGCCGGACTACCCCCCGATCGCGCCAGACACCGCAAATTTTGCTCCAGGTCATGATTTTCTGGGCGGCCACCTCCTCGGCCTCCCCTGTCACGGGGCGGCCGACATGAGGCTGCTCCTCGTCGTTGCGGCGATGCGCCACGGCGGCGCCGAGCGCATCGTCGTGCAACTCGCGGCCGACGCGGTCCGGCGCGGCAACGCGGTGACGGTTGCCTCGGCCGGTGGGCCCTGGGTGGAGCAGGTCCTCGAGGCCGGGGCCGGCCACGAGCTTGTCGCGCTCGACCGGCGCTCGGCCTTGGCGACCCTCGGGGCCGTCGGACGCCTCGCCCTGGTGGTGCGCCGCTTCCGGCCCGAGATCGTGCACGCCCAGAACGTGCGGGCGACCGTGGCGGCGGCGCTGGCGCTCGTCGGCCCCGGCCGGCGACCGGCGCTGCTCACCACCTTGCACGGGCTCGCCCCGCGGGACTACCCAGCCGCCGCCGGCCTGCTGCGGCTCGCCGGGGGCAAGGTGATCGCCTGCGCTCCGTCGGTTGGCCGCTCGCTGCTGGCCGCCGGATTTCCCGTGGGGCGGCTCGAAGTCATCACCAACGGCGTCGCCATCCAGCCCCCCTCCGACGCCGAGTTGGCGGTCGCCCGGCAGCGCTTCGCGGTTGGCAGCTGGCCGCTGGTGGTCGGGATCGGCCGGCTGGTCACGCAGAAGGCCTGGCCGACACTGATCGAGACCGCCCGGCAGCTCCAGGACGTCGACGTGCTGGTTGCCGGCGACGGGCCGATGCGGGCGGAGCTTGAGGCGGCGGCCGCCACGGCGGGCAACCGCGTCCGGTTCGTCGGCCCTGTCGAGCGGCCGGCCGCGCTCGTTCGCCTGGCCAGCTGCGTGGTGTCCACTGCAGCCTGGGAGGGCCTCCCGCTCGCGCTGCTGGAGGCGCTCGCCCTCGGCGCCCCGGTGGTCGCCACGGCGGTCGACGGCGTCGTGGACGTCGTCCCGCCGGATGCCGCCGTGCTCGTTCCGCCCGGCGCCCCGGCCGCGGTGGCCGCTGCCATCAAGCGGGTGCTCACCGAGCCGGGGCTGGCCGAGCGCCTCTCGCGGGCGGCGCGCGACGCCTCCGTGGCGTGGGCAATGGAGACCATGCTGGACCGCTACCGGGCCCGGTACGCGGCCAGCGTCACCGCCCCGGCCTGAGGTGCTGGTGGGCCGCAGCAGCGCGGAGGGCCTCCGCATACGCGCGTTCGAGTGCCGCTCGCTGGGCCTCCGGCCGGTGCCGCTGACGCAGTTCCGCGGAATACACGCACAGCTCCGTGCGCCGTCGCCCGCGGAGAAGGGACCGGATCGCGTCGATGAGCGCCTCTGGAGTGTCGAACAGCGACGGCAGGCCGAGGGCCGCCAGCGCGGGGGTGCGCCGGGCCACGATTGGCAACCCGAGCGCGGCCGCCTCCAGGACGCTTACAGGCGCGCCCTCCCAGGCCGCGGTGTGCACGTACACGTCGGCCGTTGCCAGCCAGCCCAGCGCCGCCTGCCGTGACGACCAGCCCGTCACCAGGACGCCCACGTCCCGCAGGGCCCGCTCGGCGGCAGGCTCGCCGCCCCCGACCCAGATCCAGCGGAGCGGCAGGTCGAGCTCGCGGCCGAGCAGCACCAGACGGCGGAAGAACCCGGGATCCTTGGCCGGCGTGATCCGGCCGAGCGTCGCCAGGCGCAGGCGCGGCGGCCCGCCCACCTCAGTGACTGCAGGCGGCCGGACCGGCTCGACGGGCCGGATGACGTGCGGCACGTAGACAACGGGTTGTCTGCCCGGAAGCCGCCTGGCCAGCTCGGCCTCGCGGGGGCCGACCGCCGCCACGCAGGCCCCACGCAGGCTGAGCGCGGCTTCAGCGAGCCAGAAGACCCCACGGATGGGCGCCGGGACATCGCGGCGCTCGAAGGAGAACCCGTGCGGCGTGTAGACGACCGCGGCGGCCAGCCTCCGCGGAAGCAGTCGCACGTACAGGCCGGCATACGAGGAGTGGGCGTGCACGATGTCGGGCCGCAGCTCCTCCACCCAGCGGCGTACGGCCCGCAGCTGGGCCAGCCTGCCAGGCGGAAGGGAGAGCACGTCCGCGGCCAGCCGGTCGAGCTCGTCGCCGGTCTGCGCGCCGCGCCGCCGCCAGCCAAGCACGACGTGGACGTGGTCTGGGGTGCTCAGCAGGTAGTTCTCCAGCGACGTGACGACCCCGCTGCCGAGGGACTCGACAACATGGAGGATCGTGAGCCGCCGAGCCTCACCCCCGCCCACCGGCTCAACAGGACCGTTGATCCTCAGCGACCTCCGGAGGCTGGAGCGGGAACTGGGGAGAGGACGCCTCGGCACACGATCAGGCACCTCCTCAAGGAGGCGGGCGGCGTTGAGGGCTACACGGTGTTGCTGTCGTTGCTGTCGCTGGATCGAGCGTTCAACCTAATAGAACTTCAGCGTCATCTGTTGCGTTACACCGCTCTTCTTCGCCATCCGATCGAGCTCGCAGCGGACACGCAACCAGCGGATCAAGGGTCAGACCCTCACCGCGACCACCACAGGAATCATCGCAGCCAGCACGCTGCCCTTCGCGGGGCAAGCGATGCAGCCTGGGACGCTGGAGCCTGAATGTGGTGAGGTTTCGGGAGGTCAGCCTTCGAGAAGCCGCAGCAGTTCGACGGGTTGGTGTCCGACCGGCGAGCCTCCGCTTGCCGGTCGCGGTGCCGCGGCAGATAGTCGTTCCGGGCCGGCCGCCGTGTCCGGCCCGCGACCCGCTCACCCGAGGAGGCGCCATGGACGGGACCGGGCCACCCCAGAGCTTCCCGCTGCCATCGGAGATCGAAGACGCCCCTGGCGCCGAGGGCTGGCAGTCGATGTACCCGTACTTCGTACCCGTACTTCACGCGCTTCCAGCCAGAGGACGACGAGCGCTTCTGGTTCTACAACTCGATGCACTTCCCGGAGCCCATGCCGGCGTTCGACGTGATCACCGCCGAGGTGCCCTACACCGCGATCGGGGCCAACACCACGCGGGTGTTCGTGCTGCCGACCACGCTCGGCATCGAGCACCGCATCCTCAACGGGCGGGTCTACATCACCGCGATCCCGGTCACCGACCCGGCTGAGATCCAGCGGCGGCTGGCGCTGTTCCAGCAGCGGGCCGGCTACTACTACGAGAACTGGGACCGGCTGTACGAGGGCTGGAAGGCCCGCATGGAGCATCCCGGGTACGGGTTCCTGGCCGAGAACCCGCGGCTCGCCGAGGCGTGCGCGGCTGCCGGCGTCGTCTTCGTCGGCCCGACGGCGGCGCAGCTCGACGCCGTCGGCGACAAGCTGCGGGCGCGCGCGCACGCGGTCGCCGCGGGCCTGGCGGTGCTGCCGGGCGGGCAGGCCGGCGGGCCCGAGGCGGCGCTGCGCCTGGCGCGGGAGGTCGGCTGGCCGGTGATGGTCAAGGCGGTCGGCGGGGGCGGCGGCCGGGGACTGCGGGTGGTCGAGGAGCCCGGCCGGCTCGCCGAGACGATCCGGCAGGCGCCCGCCGAGGCGGGCGCCGCCTTCGGCGACCCGCGTGTGTACCTAGAACGGTTCGTGGCCTCGGGCCGGCACGTGGAGGTGCAGCTCCTCGGCGACGGGGAGACCGTCGTCCACCTCGGCGACCGGGACTGCTCGATCCAGCGGCGTCACCAGAGGTTGGTGGAGGCCCCGGCGCCGGGCCTGGACGAGCGCCTACGCGAGCGGATGCGGCAGGCGGCGGTGGCGCTCGGCGGGCACCTCTCCTACCGCGGGCTCGGCACGGTGGAGTTCCTGGTCGACCGCGAGCTCGACGCCTTCTACTTCCTGGAGATGAATGCCCGCATCCAGGTCGAGCACCCCGTCACCGAGGAGGTCTTCGGGCTCGACCTGGTCGCCGAGCAGATCGCCGTCGCGGAGGGCCGGCCTCTGCGGCTGGCGCAGGCGGAGGTGCGGCCCGCCGGCCACGCGATCGAGTGCCGCATCAACGCCGAGGACCCGGCGCGCGGGTTCCGGCCGAGCCCCGGCACCGTGACCTCGGCGGTCTTCCCGGTGGGGGACGGCATCCGGGTCGACCCCACGTCCAGGCCGGCGCGGCCGTGCCGCCCTGGTACGACTCCCTGCTGGCCAAGCTGATCGTGCACGGCCACGACCGTGACGAGGCCGTGGCGCGCCTGCGCCGCGCGCTGGCCCGCTGCGAGATCGGCGGCGTGACCACCGACCTGCCGCTGCACGCCATGCTGGTCGGGCAGCCGGAGTTCGCCGCCGGTGCGGTGGACACCGCCTCCCTCGCCCGCTGGACGGGCCATGGCTGAGCTCGGGCTCGTCGACGTCTCGATCCGGGACGGCAACCAGAGCCTGTGGGGCGCGACGGGCCTCACCACGGCGCAGGTCCTCGGGATCGCGCCGGTCGTGGACCGGGTCGGCTTCCGCGCGCTCGACTTCACCTCGAGCACCCACATGGGCGTCGCGGTGCGCACCCACCGGGAGAACCCCTGGGAGAAGATCCGCCTGACCCGCCAGGCCATGCCCAACACGCCCCTGCAGTTCATCGGCACCGGCATGCGCTTCATCTCCTGGGAGACGGCGCACCCGGAGGTGATGCAGCTCGTCTACGACCGGCTGGTCGCCAGCGCATCTCCCGCTTCATCGTGCTCGACCCGACCCACGACGCGGACGCGATGCTGCGGTCGGCCCGCATGCTGCGGCAGGCCGGGGCGGGGGAGACCGTCGCGGCGCTGACCTACACCGTCAGCGCCGTCCACGACGACACCTTCTACGGCGGCCTGGCCGGGCGCCTGGCGGGCTCGCCCGACCTCGACCGCTTCTACCTCAAGGACCCGGCCGGCCTGCTGACGCCGGAGCGGGCGCGGACCCTGGTCCCGGCGGTCCGCGCCCGGCTCCGGGGCAAGCCGCTGGAGCTGCACTCCCACTGCAACATCGGGCTCTCCCAGCTCAGCTACCTCGCCGCCGCCGAGCTCGGCGTGGAGGTGCTGCACGTGGCGTGCGGGCCGCTGGCCAACGGGTCGTCGCTGCCCGACGCCCAGCGGACCGTCGCCAACCTGCGCGAGCTCGGCCACACCGTGGCCGTCGACGAGCGGCTGCTCGCGCGGGTGGCGGACTACTTCGCCAGCCTCGCCCGGGCCGAGTCCCGGCCGGCGGGCGCTTCGGGCGCGGGGTCGGCGACGAGGAGCTGCTGCTCCGCGCGGTCATGCCCGCCGAGGAGGTCGACGCGATGCTCGCCGCCGAGGCTGCCTCGCCGCAGCGAGCCGGCACGGCACGGCGGCACTACGACCCGGAGGTGCAGCCGCTGCTGGACCTCTTGCGCGGGCTGCAGGGCCGGCCGCCGCTTTCGCAGCTGCGGATCGAGAAGCCCGGCCTGCGGATCCAGCTCCGCGGCGGCCAGAAGGGCGGCGACCATGGTGGTCAGCGCCCTCGACGTGCTGACCCGGCGGCGCCAGGCACGGGTGATGGTGCTCGGCACCGAGGGCCTGACCGGCCCGCTCGCCGACGCGGGCTTCGAGGTGCTGCCGCCGTCCGGCAGGGTCGGAGTGGACGCGGTGCTGGTCGGCTGGTACCGGGAGTTCACCATGGACGCGCTGGAGGCGGCCTGCCATGCGGTCTGGGGCGGCGCCGCGTTCTACGCCAGCTCGGAGTCGGTCTTCTTCGCCACCGCGGAGGGCAAGGTGATGGCCACCTCCCGCGCGATCTCGGCGATGGTCCGCAGCATGACCGGCTGCCGCGTCGAGGTCGTCGGCAAGCCGTCACTGCAGGCGCGCGCACCGCCGGCCGCCGGCTGGGCGCGCCCCTCCGCGAGCTGGCCGTCGTCGGGGACGACCCCGAGCTGAAGGTCCCCATGGCCCACCTGGCGGCTCGCCGGCCGTCGCGGTCACCAGCGGCATCGCCGGGGCGGACGCGTTCGCGCAGCTGCCCCGTCGCCGCCCCCCACCTGAGCGTGCGCGGCGTCGACGAGCTCCTCGCCCTCTACGAGCAGGCCTGCGGCGGCTCCGGTCGGGCGTGAGCAGGGGCGCCAGGCCTCGCCTCGGCGCGGCCGCCTCAGCCGGCGCCGCCGACGAGCAGCCGCTTCAGCACCGTAACCCGCGCCGCATCCGTTGACGGCTTGGTGGGTTCCGCTCACTATGAGTTGCTTCATGCCCGCTCGCGGCCTTGGTCCAGCGCCGTCCAGGTCTTGAGGGGCGGTCACGCGTGAAGGTCGGAGGGGGCTGCGAATGCCACGACGTCCGGGCGACGAGCGGCCCGACCCGCCCGGCGGCAGGGCCGCCGAGCGCAGGCGGGCGTTCCTGAAGGGTCGCTTCCCCCGCGGCGAGGTCCCGCCGACCCCGCCGGAGGAGGCCGAGCCGGGCGACGACGAGGAGCCTGCGGCGCCCTCGACCGGCCCGGACCAGGAGGACGACCGCTAGGAAGCGACGCGACACGGCGACCCGTGGGGCCGTCGCCGCGACCGGGAGCACCGTTGGTGCAAGGGGGGAGCCGAGATGCGGGGACCGCACGACGACCAGATCGCGGCGCAGACGCTGGTGCCGGAGGCCGCGGAGGCAGCCACGCCGCGCCGGCCGCCGGGCGGGAAGGTCCTGGTGCGGCTGCTGCAGTTGCTGGACAGCGCCGGGCTGGTCGAGGCGGCCGAGCGGGCCGTTGAGGCGGCGGTCGGCGGCAACGGGCAGCGGCGGACGCTGGAGGCGCTGCGGCCCCGGCACCGCGACCGCGCGGCGGCCGCCCCTCCCGCGGTGGGCGCGGCGCCGTCCACGGAGGAGGTCGCCCGCACCTACGCCGAGGCCGCCGAACGTCTCGCGGCCGCGCCGGCGGCGGGCGTGCCGGCGTGGCGCTCGCTCGGCCCCGTCACCATCCCCAACGGCCAGACCTACGGCACCAGCCGGGTCAACGTCTCGGGCCGCATCGCCGCCATCGCGGTCGACCCGTCCGATCCGGCGCACGTCCTGGTCGGCGCGGCCAACGGCGGTGTGTGGGAGAGCCGCGACCGGGGAGCGACCTGGGCGCCGCGGACCGACGCCGCCGCGACCCTGACGACCGGTGCGCTCGCCTTCGACCCGTCCGACCCCGACACCGTGCTGTGCGGCACCGGCGAGGGGAACTGGTGGTCGTACCTCGGCGTCGGGATCCTGCGCTCGATCGACGGGGGCACCACCTGGTCGACCCTGTGCGGCGCGCCCTTCCTCGGCGAGGGCTTCTACGACCTCTGCTTCGACCCGTCCTCGGCCGGCCGCCTGCTCGCCGGCACCACCGCCGGCCTGTTCAGCTCGACCGACGGCGGCGCCACCTGGACGCGGCGGCGCACCGAGATGACCTGGTCGGTGGCGGCGGGCAGCGGCGAGATGCTGGCCGGCTGCAGCGACGGCGTACGGCGCTCGACCGACGGCGGCGCCACCTGGAACCCGGTCAGCCTGCCTGGCGACCCCGGCGCCTTCGACCGCCTCGCGGTCGCTATCGCCCCGTCGAACCCGGCGGTCGCGTACGCCTGGGGGGCCAGCGGCGGCACCGCCTACCTGTGGCGCCGCCGGCCGAGCGGCACCTGGGCGAAGGTGACGCCCCCCGCCGGGGTCTCCACCGGGCAAGCCTGGTACGACTGGTTCCTCGCCGTCGCGCCCGACCGCGACGGCCAGGTCTACCTCGGTGCGATCGAGGCCTACCGGGGCGACCTGTCGGGGACGAGCTGGACCTGGCTGTGCATCAGCAACAAGGGCAACACCGGCCAGTCCATCCACCCGGACCAGCACGCCATCGCCTTCGAGCCCGGCCACCCGGACAGCATCTACGTCGGCAACGACGGCGGCCTGTTCTCGAGCCCCGACCGCGGCGTCGCCTGGCAGCACCGCAACAACGGCCTGGTGATCTCGGAGTTCGAGTACCTCGCCCAGGACGCGACCTCGACGAGCTGGCTGCTCGGCGGGCTGCAGGACAACGGCACCGCGCGCTGGACGGGCTCGCCGACGTGGGACCACGTGGCCGACGGCGACGGCGGCGACTGCGCCGTCAACCGCTCCAACCCGGCCGTGGTCTGGCACACCTACTACGGCATGAGCCCGGAGGTCTCGCAGGCCCACGGCGACTGGAACTCCTGGTCGTACGTGCCCCCACCGCTGCCGGCGGGGGAGGGCAGCCCCTTCTACCCGCCGGTCGAGGCGAGCCTGACCAGCGGCGACACCTTCGCCATCGCCGGCAACGCGCTCTACCTCACGCGCGACAACGGCGCGCAGTGGAAGCGGCTCGCTTTCCCCGGCGGCGGCAGCGGGAGCGCCCTTGCCGTCCCCAACGGCGACAGCGTCTGGGTCGCCACCGAGGACGGGCGCATCTTCCGCACCTCATGGACCGGCTCGACCTGGCAGGCCCTGGCCGCCCTCGCCTCGCCGCGCGCCGGCGCCTACATCAGCGACCTGCTGGTCGACTCGTCCGGGCTGACGATCTGGGCGACCATCCGCGCCTTCGGCGGCGGCCGCGTCTTTGTCTCCAGCGACGGCGGCGCGACCTGGACCGACCGCGGCGCCGGCCTGCCCCCGCTGCCGGTCAACGCGATCGCCGTCGACCCGACCGACCGCAACCGGCTCTGGGTGGCGGCGGACCTCGGCGTCTACCAGACCCTCGACGGCGGCCAGCACTGGGCGCCCTACGGCACGGGCCTGCCCAACGCCTACGTCGGCGACCTGGTGCTCAACCCGGCGGGGCGGCTGCTGCGCGCCGGCACCCGCAACCGGGGGGTCTGGGAGATCGGCATCGACGCCGCCGTCGCAACCGGACCGCTCCACCGCTACTGGAACGCGAACATCGGGGACCACTTCTACACCACCAACTGGGCGGAGCTGGGCGGCGGCGCGCACGGCTGGGTCTACGAGGGCGTGCAGTGCCACGTCTTCACCACGCAGCAGCCCGGCACCGTGGCCCTGCACCGCTACTGGAACTCCCAGATCGGGGACCACTTCTACACGACCAACTTCGGCGAGCTGGGCGGCGGCGGGCACGGCTACCACTACGAGGGCGTGCAGTGCTACGTCGCCCCCAGCCCTGGCAGCGGCACCACGCCGCTGCACCGCTACTGGAACTCCCAGATCGGGGACCACTTCTACACGACCAACTTCGGCGAGCTGGGCGGCGGCGGGCACGGCTACCACTACGAAGGCATCCAGTGCTACGTGCGCACCTCCGCGGCGCCGGCCGCCGAGCCCACCGCCGGCGAGGTCACCGAGGCCGTGCCGCCCACCTTCGCGCTGACCGGTCCCGCGCCGGCCGCCGCCGGGGCGGCCGGCGACCTGGCCCATTGGTCGGGTGTGCTCGGCGGGGGAGCGCCGCCCGAGCCGCCTGCCTGGACCGCGACGCTCGGGACCCCGGCCGCACCGGGAGCGGCGGCGGAGCCGCCGGCGACCTTCCGGTACACCGGACCGCCGCGCCGCGGCGGCGCGTGACCCATGCCGGACGACCGGCCCTCCCCAGCAGAGGAGCAGCGATGACCGAGATCTTCCCGTTCGTCGGCGGCGTGCTGATCGGCGTCCTGGTCGCCCTGCGGCCGCGCATCCCGGTGGCGATCGCGGCCGTGCTGGCGGTCGCACTGGGCGCCCTGGCGACGATCGTCAGCGGCGAGTTCCGCCTGAGCTGGGCGTACCTGTACTTCGACATCCCCTTCGTCGCGCTGACCGCCGTCGGCACGACCATGCTGGTCCGCTCGCGGCTGCGCCGCCGCCAGGCTTCCTGAGCGGTCGCGCGGCCGCGGTCGGGGGCGCCGGCCCGTCGGCGGGCCGGCGTCAGCAGGGCCAGCCCGCGTTCGTGGCCGCCGTGCAGGTGGTCGTCCCGTGGCCGGCGCAGCGCCGCTGCGCCTCACGGGCGACGAACGCGAGCGTCTGCTCGCGCGTGGCGGTGCGCTGGAGCCGCTTGGCGTCCTTGGTGATGTCCAGGACGATCTGGTAGTCGGCGGTGGTGAGGCCCATCTCCTGGTAGTCGTAGCCCTTGTCGTGGTTGGGCTTGAGCAGCTCGCCGGCCCAGTAGCCCACCTGCAGGGCACAGGTCTCGGCCGGGGTGCGGAGCCGGCTGCTGGTGGTGGCTTCGGCGGTCGGCCGGTCCGGCCCACCACAGCCCGCCAGCAGCAGCACGCCGCCACAGGCCAGCGCGGCCGCGCGCGCGCCGGCTCGTCTCGCGACCGACGAGGTGACCCTGGGCGCCCTGGCAGGGTGGTCGGCCATGGTCGTCCCCTCCTCGCTCGTCGCCCTCGATGTTCGCGCGCCGATCACCACCATACCGAACGGGTGACGCGGTCTGGGGCGCGGCGGATCTCCGCGGCGCCGGCGTCGACCTCCGCCAAGCTCGGCGCCCCGCAACTCGGATCTTCATCCTATTCAGCGCAACGGTCATCCCGTAGGCTCCCGGTCTACGGCAACTGCTACACCGAGTTCGAGGCCGGCAACATCCGTGCCACCATCCCGCTGCCCTCGGCCGAGACCGACCGCTCGGGGAAGGTCTACCTCGCCTGGCCGGACTGCCGCTTCGAGAGCGGCTGCTTCGAGATCGCCGGACCACCGAGCGGGAGCACGCTGGACCTGCCCACCTACGCGGCTTCCGTGCCGCTGGGCGACACCACCACGGTCGCGGCGTCGGCAGCCGGCCGCGTCGCCACCTCCCCGTCCAGGGGCAACGGTATCCCCAAGACCTTCTGACCCGACCACGCCGAGGGCCGCGCCGTCCGGGCGGACGGCGCGGCCCTCGGCACCCGCGGCGCGGTGCCGGCCACGCGCCTCCAGTTCCGGCCCCGCGTGATCGCCGGATCGGGACGGGGCCGGCCGGAACCTCGAGCGGCGCCAGAACGTCAAATGGATCAACGGCCGGTCAGCCGGCAGTGCAGGGCTGCGAGCGGTGGGAGGCGTTGAGATGCACCGGCGACGCCCGGTGGCGCAGGGACGGATGCTGCTGGTGGTGGCCCTCTGCGCGGTCCTCGCCGGCGGTTGCGCCGGCCGCGCCGGCGAGTCCGGGCCGGCGGGCACGAGCCGCGCGGCCGAGCCCCGCACGACCACCGTCACCCTGCGCGACGCCGGCCGTACCGTGACCCTCCGCGTCGGCGACCGCCTCGACGTGGCGCTCGGCACGGCTGAGCAGACAGGCGACGAGTGGCGGCTGATCAGCTATCCGGTGTCGCTGCTCTCGCTGCTGCCCGCGCCCGCCGGCCACTACCGGTTCGCCGCCACCACCCCGGGCCGCGGGAGGCTGACGGCCAACCCGACCCTGGTGTGCGCACCGACCGACAACCCCAACCCGATGCTGTGCCCGCCCAGGGACGCCGGCGCCAAGGACTCGCCGCAGCGCCCTCAGCGCGCGCGCTTCACCCTCACCGTCCAGGTGTCGCGCTGACCCGACCGGGGCCGGTGGGCTCAGGCCGCCTCGGTCTCCAAGCGGAGTTGCTCGCCGGCGGCCGGGGCGGCCGTACGGGGTACCGGCTGGTGGCCGGCGGTGCGGGCGAGCAGGTGGCGCAGGCCGCGCGCCTGGGCGCGCTCGGGCAGCCGCCATGTGCCGTCGTGCCAGCGGGCCAGGCTCTCGCGCTCGAGCCTGCGGCCGGCGAGGGCGGCGTGCTTGCAGGGGACCGGGAGGGAGGACCGGTGCGTGCCGGAGCGGCAGGTGCAGCCGAGGAGCACCGTGCCGTCGCGCACGCCGCGGACCCAGACGCGGTGGCTGCCTGGCTGCGAGTCGGACTTGACCAGGACGGACCCGTCGGGGAGCACGCGGGCGTTGTGGCCGCTCTCGACGGCACGGACCTCCGCGGCGAGCCCGTAGGCCGCGTGCCATGTGGCGCGAGCGACAGGAGCAACAGCTTCTTCCATCATGCACTCATTGTACCGGAAATGCCGGGTTCCCGCCAACCAAAACCGCAGGTCAGCGGGCATTTGGCGCCGTGTCGCGAGTTCGCGACGCGGCGCCTCGGTCGCGCCCTCAGGCACCCGCGTTCAGGATCGTCAAGGCGGTGCGGCGGGCGAGCGCCATGCAGGTGACCATCGGGTTGACCCCGAGCGCGGTGGGGAAGGCGCTGGTGTCGCCGATCCAGACGCCCTTGACGTCGTGCAGCTCGCCGTAGGGGCCGGCGACGCTCGTAGAGGGGTCGGTGCCCGTCCGCGCCGAGCCCATCTGGTGGGCGCTGAACAGCGCCTGCCCGCCGGCGCCGAGCGGCACGGCGGTGAGCCGCTCGATCCAGGCGTCCAGGTCGACCGCCGCGCCGCCAGACCGGCACCTCCGGCGTCAGCCCGAGGATCTCCTCCGCCCAGGTCGCGTTCGTCGCCGGTTCGCCGGACGTGCTAGTGCGCCGTGTC
>WNFV01003136.1_pt1 | contig 31871 bp, 26 predicted proteins | sample 5400101 | NCBI WGS metagenome assembly WNFV01 (sample SAMN13153361, study PRJNA577476) | soil metagenome | isolation source: 115 cm soil or saprolite under grassland replicate 1 | place: USA:California | collected 2016-06-15 | reverse complement strand
GGTCTGCGGCAGGCTCAGCACGCCCTGGTCGTAGATGCTGCCACGGATGCACAAGCTCTTGTCTTTGAAGACGGGCTCGCCGTCGGGGGCGGTCAGGCTCCAGTCCAGCTCGCCCCCGACGCACTCCTGGGCGTCGAGGCCGTCCAGGTCAGGCGGCTGGGTCAAGATGCGCAGCGCGATCGCCTGGTGGGAGTCGGCAGCAAACGGGACCCGGCCGGTGCCGGCGTAGGCGACGACCGCGCCCCAGGCGAAGATGTCTGCGGCCTGGCTGAGCTCGCGTCCCTTGGGGTCGAGCTGCTCTGGCGCATGTAGGCGACGGTGCCGATCACCTCGCCCGTCCCGGTCAACCCGCGGGTGGCGTCCACGGCGCGGGCGATGCCGAAGTCGATCACCTTGGGGCTGCCCGGGGCCAGGAGGACGTTGCCGGGCTTGAGGTCGCGGTGGATCACGCCGGCGCCGTGGATCGCGGTCAGCGCCGCGGCCACGCCGATCGCCAGCCCGTGGAGGTTGGCCGGGGTGAGCGGCCCGCGCGCGTCCACCACCGAGGCGAGGCTCGGTCCGTCGACGTACTCGACCACCAGGTAGGGCGGGTCGTGGTCGGGGTCGGCGTCGAGCACTTCCGCGGTGCAGAACGGCGGCACCTGCCGGGCGCTGGCGACCTCGCGGCGGAAGCGGTGGCGGAACTCGTCGTCGCCCGCGAGGTCCGCGCGGATCACCTTGACCGCGACCGGCTGCCCGTCCGGGTGCTGGCCGAGGTAGACGCTGCCCATGCCGCCCTGACCGAGCCGGCCCAGCAGGTGGTAGGGGCCAAGCTGGCGTGGATCCCCGGGCTGCAGCGGCTGTGCCGGGATCGTGCCCTGGTCGTCCGTCATGTCGATCACTCCCACGCCTCTGTGCGCACAGTGCGCTCGTTATGGCAGGTTCTGACTATCAGTGTCAGATCCGACGGCAGCATGGCACTCGCCCAGATCTATCAAAAGCCCCAGCATGTGACGGTTTGCTCCCCCCGATCCAAGCCGGGGCTCACCCCGGCGGGAGTGCCCGGCTGCGGTCCGCTTTGGTTCGAATCCTCCGCGCGGTACCGTTGACAGCCTGGGTAGGACCGGGTCAGAGACGCGGGCCCGGCCAGGTTGTGTGCGGGGCTTCCTGGCAGGTCGAGGTGGGTGGAGTGGGCGAGTTGCGGGATGCGAAGACCCCCGGCATCTACCTGTTGGAGGTGTGGACCGACAGCGGCGTCAGGCTGCTGACGCTCCATGGCGAGCGGTGCACCATCGGCAAGGAGCCCGACAACGACCTGGCGTTCCCCGACGACCACACCGTGTCACGGGTCCATGCTGTCCTGGAACGCTACCCGGCCGGGTGGAGCGTTCGTGACTTGTCCCGCAACGGTACCTTCGTCAATGGCGAGCGGGTCTGGCAGGAGCGGCTCCTCCACCACGACGACCAGATCGCCGTCGGCACCGCCCGGCTGGTCTACCGCCTCGGCCAACCAGATGCGGGCAGGACCCTGACCGCCTCGCCCACGCAGCCACCATCCCTGACCCCCCGCGAGCACGAGGTGCTGGCCCAGCTGTGCCTGCCCGCAATCCGCGGCCGGGTGTTCACCTACCCGGCCAGCGATCGGCAGGTCGCCAAAGCCCTACGGATCGGCGAAGAGGCCGTACGCCAGCACGTGCACCGCTTGTACGACAAGTTCGCGATCACGTCCAACAGCGACGACGACGCCGAGCCGCGACGCGTGCGGCTCGCCAACCAGGCCATGCGCCGCGGTGCGATCACCATGGCCGAGCTCCGCGACCTCGCACGGCAGCAAGGGCCGCCGTGACGCGATCATGACCCTGCGCCCGTTCACCTCACTGCGAAGCCTGGATCGGGTACACGACCTCGATCGCCCGCCACGCCTCGTCGACGGTGTCGATCCTTGCGTTCTCGCCGGCACGGGGGCCGGCTGGGACATCGGTCACCACTTCCACGCCCAAGGCCCGGGGACGGGCGGGATCGCGCAGACCCCCGCTCGGTCTCCCCAGGCCAGGGCGGTCGGAGGGAGCTAGCTGCAGATGTTGGTCATGCAGTAGTCCTTCTTGTGGCTCGCATCGTAGGAGATCGTGATGGGCAGGTTGGCGTAGACGCGCAGCCGGATGTTGCCGTTGGGGTCCCGGACCAGCTGGTGACCGAAGACCCGGATGTCGAACCCGGTCGAGTCGGCACCGGTGACGCGCACGTTGGCGGGCAGGTTCGGCCGGCCGCCGGACGGGCTGATGATCGTGACGTCGACGTGGTCCGGGGCGCCGCCGAGGTCGTGGTTGAAGTCGACAAAGAGGAACCCTTGGGCGTCGGTGGTGCCACTGACCACGTCGGCGTCGGACGACGGGTTGCCCGGGGAAGGCGGGATCTGGGCGAGACCAGCCGGCCGGGCGGCCGGCTGGGTGGTGTGCCGGCGGGCCGGGGCGGCGATGGCCACGGCCGCGACGAGGCAAAGGGCTGCGAGAGTGGCGGTGAGGGTGAAGATCGTTCGGCGCATGTGCCACGCTCCTCCTGGCGCTGCGGACTGGATGTGTGTGCAGGCGGTCGGACCGGTGACGCCGCCGGTTGACCGTCCTGGGTGGCCTCCCTTCTCGTATGGGCGGACTGGGATCTAACGGGCTCTTTGGTGAGACCGCTCAGCCCGGCCCCTTTGTTACGGATGGGGCAGCGGAACGGAAACGATGACAGCAACCTCGGCACACGAAGCCAAGCGGCGACGGACCTGAGCGTCGTCCGGCTCCGGCGTTGGCCCACGTCGCGGGCTCAAGCGACCCGCTACGGACGACCAGACAGAGTTCCAGCGTGCGGCGGAAGCTCCGGTTCAGGGCCAGGGGATGGCCTCGCGGCAACTGGCGGCCCGCAGGAGCGGGCACGTTGCCCTGGGTTGGCAGGCCGGCGCCGATGTCGAGGAACTGGCGGACGCCACGAAGATCGGTCCCGCCGAGCGCCGTGAGGTCGTCGATCCCCACGTTCACCGGTGTTACGTTCACCGGTGTTCGCCGTGATCACGGTGGGGTGCGGGCCGGTTTGCGGTGCAGGCGGTAGTGGAGCACGAGGAAGGGGAGCCCGAACACCCAGAAGGCATGCTCGGCCCGCAGCTCGTCGTCCTCGACGTAGACGTCGAGTTGCTCCGCGAAGCCGTGCACCGCCAGCGCAGTCAGCTGCCTGGTGGCCGGGTCGATGTAGGTCAGGTAGTGGCCAGGCTGGTCGAGGTCGCTGCGGCTGGTGAGCACCAGGCCACCACCGGGGCGAGCGTGGGGCACCAGCGTGGCCGTGAAGCTCGCCTGGGGGAGCGGGAAGCCGACGCTCACATACCCGCGTCCGGCACGGCGGTAGGTGGTGTAGATGCCGACGTAGATCGGCTCGTCGTTGTCGGCGAAGGACCGGATCCAGCCGCGGACGGCCACGACGTCATCCTGGGCCGGGGTGATGGTGTCGATGCGGTCGCGGATCCCCCGCAACGCTTCCCGCTGGTTCATCGGCACGCTGGCCTGCCCGAGCGGGCGTGCCACCAGCGTCCGGTACAGCAGGTAGCCCGGACGCACCCAGCGCCGCCACTGCGGGACGATGTCGAGGGTGAACCGCGTGGTGTGCTCGTAGAACTCCCGGACCCGAGGATCGACCTCCGCGGGAGCGAACTGCGGCCCGGCCAGCTCATCGAGCGAGGCGAGGATGCCGACGTCGGGGGCGTCGGCGAGGTAGGTGCCTCCGAGCACCTCGGCCAACCACGGCCGGGCCTCCTTGGGTGACTCACGCCGTCGAAGGGTGAAGCTGGGCCTGGTCGTCGCGGCATGCAGCCGAATGGCAGGGCGCAGTTGCGTTGGCTGTGACCGCGATCAAGCGGCGAGACTGCCGATCGGCAGCCGGTGGCACGTCGATGAGACCTATCTGAACGTCGCTGGCCGCTGGCGATACGTGGACCGCGCGGTCGATCAGGCAGGGCAGGTGATCGACGTGCCCATGTCCGCACGACGGGATGCCAAGGCGGTGCCAGAGGGCGCAACTGCGGACGTCCACTCGTCAAGGGTCATGCTCTTCGGGGTCGGGCCCGAGCGCTGCTCGGCCGCCGTCGACTGGCACGACGGCGCCGGTGATGAAGCTCGCGTCGTCGGAGAGCAGGTGGGCTACGGCAGCTGCGACCTCCTCCGGGCGTCCTAACCTGCCGATCGGGTGCAGTAGGCGCATCTGGTCCTCGATCCGCGCGGCCGCCTCCGGGCCCTGCTGGTCGAGGTAGGCCTCGTAGCGCTGGGTAATGATCGACCCCAGGGCGACGGCGTTGACCCGGATGCCGTCCGGGCCGTGGTCGACCGCCAGCGCGCGGGTCAGCCCTTCGATGGCTGCTTTGGCCGTCACGTACGGCAGGGCACCCCGGACGGCCCGCTGCGCCTGGTGGGAGGAGACGTTGACGATCGCTCCGGCCGTACCGGCAGCGAGGAAGCGGCGGACCGCGGTCGCGCAACCGACGACTGTGGGCGCGAGGTTCAGCGTGATGAGGTCGAGCACCTCGCGTGCGGGAGCCGACTCAATCGAGGCGTCCCGGAAGACGGCGGCGTTGTTGACCCAGCCGGCGAGAGGGCCAGCTTCCTGCGCGCGATCGGCCGCCTGCTCGGCGGCGACCTCGTCGGCGGCATCGCCGACCACCGCGATCAAGCGGGGACCAGCCGGATGGATGCCGGTCCACGCGAGCGCGGCCGGGTCGAGCTCGATCGCGACCACGCTGTCGGCGTCGCCGAGGAGCCGCTCGACGATGGCACGCCCGACGCCACGGCCTCCTCCAGTCACCACGTAGGAACGGCCCACCGTCCTCCTCCTCCCACCAAGATCCAACATACCGTTGCCGATGTCGTATGCCTTCTTGCGTCCGCTTGGCGCACTGCTCCAGGGGGCAGCCCGGTACAGGATCGGGGTGGCCCGCGGGGTGGTGCGGTAGGCGGCGAGCAATCCGTCCAGCCGGGTCGGCGCCGCGGACGACACAGACCGCCAAGATCGCGGCCATGCTCGCCGAGGCGGTCAACGCCAGCGCCGGCGCCCCGAGCAGCAGGCCCGCCGCGAGCACCAGCCGGTACCCGAACCTGGCCACCAGGGGGGGCGTGGCGAGCTCGGCGGCCACCGTGGAGAGCATCAGCGCACCGGTGGCCAGTCCCGCCCCGGTCCCGCCGGCGCCCACCGACGTGACGTACAGCGGGACCGCCGAGAGCAGCAGGTAGAAGCTCGCCGCCGCGCCGAGGTTGGACGCGAAGACCAGCGCCAGAGCGCGGGTCATGATCCGTGGCCGCGAGGCGTTCACCTCCTTGCCGGCAGCGAGCCACCCGTCTGGTGAGATGACCTCCGGAAGCATCACCGTCGTGTCCTCTTCTTGGTGGATCACTGTGGTCTGTGCCGCTGGTTGCCGAGGTCTCAGCCTGAGGCGGCACGGTCACCGTCCTCCTCCGGCTGCCCGCTCCTGCTACCAGCTGGCCGCGCAGCCTGGCGTTCTCCCGCGCAAGGCGGGCCAGCTCCCGGTCCTTGAGATCGACAGGTGGGCGTCCGCGGCACCGCTGCGCTGCGACGCCGATCCGAGGAGCTGTCGTCCCGCGGCTTGCGCTCGCGGGTCCTCGCTGTTATGAAGGACCGCGCCACAGGAGCGAACAAACCCGTATGGCGATCGCCCGCTGGCAGCGCGATCCGAAAGGGAACCACCATGTTTCCGGTCACGATCGGCGTCCTCGAGATCCTCGTCGCTGGCGTCACCGCCTCGATCTGGCTCGGCATGCTCGTCGCCTCCCTCGCCGGCTGGCGCGGTCCGCCGGAGTGGCTCGGCGACGGCTCGACCACGCTCCTCGCCTACGCCGCCCTCGCCTACGGCTTGGGGGTGATCGTGGACGGCGCCGCCGACTCGCTCTTCACCCTGATGATCAAGCGGGCGTGGCCCGAGAGAACTCGGCCGGAAAGGAGCCGGATTGCCTGGGCCGCTGTGAAGATCCTCTCGCCGAGGAAGGATGGGGAGCCCAAGCGGCCGCTCTCATTCCAGAGATTCCCGAGGCTCCGCGAGGCGGCGATTCTGCGCGATGACGGCTTGGGGAAGTTCATGGAGTACCAACGAAGCCGGCAACGCATCACCCGGGCCCTGACGCTCGACTTGCTGCTCCTCCTGCCGATCGGCGTCTGGTTCCTCGCGCGGACCGCGAGGGTCGACACCGGCTTCGTGGTTGGCTTCGCTGTTGCGGTGCTGGTCGGGATTGTGGTGAGCGGACGTACCGCGGAACGCCTCCGTGACCGATACGAGGAGCACCTGGAGGGCGCGCCCAGCTTGACGCCCCGCTCAGAAGCCACGGGTCCCTTCGCCGGGATCCGCGCCGCGGCCATCTGCGCCCGTTTCCTGCGGGGCGGCCGGACGGAGTTCCTCCTGGTTCGGACGAAGGAGACGGCATCCCCCGTCGAACGCTGGACGTTCCCGAAGGGCCACGTGGAAGCAAACGAGTCGCTCCTGGACGCTGCCATCAGGGAAGCCGTGGAAGAGGCGGGCGCGAAGGGACCGGTCGATCCTGATCCGCTCCCGCCGTACCGTTTCCCCGGTGGCTCCTCCGGCTGCATCGTCGTGATCCCGTTCCTGGTGCAGACGGGGGAACAGCAGGAGCCCACGGAGCCCGGACGCGCGATGCGTTGGTGTTCTGCAGATGAGGCGAAGGCGCTCCTTCAGCTCAACAGGGAGCCGCCCTTCGCAACCGAGCACGACCTCGTGATCGACGAAGCAACTGAGCGCCTGCGGCGCCCTTGATGCTCGGGGCCCGCTGGCCCGCAACGAAGGGCTGCGGGCCCCGCGATCTCCTCGCTCCAGCGCTCGGTCTGGCTGGTGCGCTGGCTGGTCACGTTGCAGGGGTGAGCTGGAGGTCGTGGGTGGTGGCGTCGGCGGCGGTGGAGCTGAGCAGCCGGGCGCCTTCGTCGGCCACGGCGGCGGCGTCGGTCGCAGACAGTCGTGTGAAGGGCTGGATGCGCAAGGTGGCGGTGCCGGGTCCGTGGGTGAGCCTCCAGGTGCCGCGCAGGAAGCCGTCGACCAGCACGGTGCCCAGGACCCCGCCGTCGCCGGCAAACAGCGGCGGGCGGCGGTCGTCGGCGATGATGCGGCTGCGGTCGGCGTGGGCGAACAGCACGTTGTCGTACTCGGGCAGGAAGCGCGGCGGGGCCGGGGTGTCGGGGTCGGGCCGCGGCGCGTCGGGCAGGTCGAGCAGCTCGTTGCCGGCCTCGTCGCGGAAGGCGGCAAGGCGTGGCCGCAGCCGCTCGGTCGCCTCGCGCAGCCTGGTCAGGCCCGACCAGGCCTGCATGTCGTTGACGGAGGCCGGGCCGAACGCAGCCAGGTAGCGCACGACCAGCTCGTCGGGGGTGGGCTCGGTCGCCAGGGGGCGGCCGAGCCAGGCCTCGGTCGTGGTCCAGGTGGCCTTCCCGGTGGCTCCCCAGATCCCGCGGGGTGGCACCTGGACCAGCGACAGCAGATAGCTGATGGCGTAGGCCAGGGACGTGGCGTCGCGGTCGGGCCACCGCTCACCCAGCAGCGGGCCGAGCTCGGCGCGGGTACGCGGCCGTTCCCCAGCAGCACCCGACCGGCCGCCACGAGCGCCTCGGTGTCCATGCCCACGAGGTTCCGGGCAAACGGGCTGCCGGCGAACCTGCGCACCAGGACGGGCTGCACCACCGGGCGGAGCACCAGGCAGTCGCGGGCGCTGACCAGGTGGATCGTCGCGCGCATCAGCGGGGTGCGCACGGCACGCCGCTCGGTGACCGACTGGGCCAGCTCGTCGGGGTGGAAGCCGTCCAGCCGCGTCCACAGGCCGACATAGGGCGCGTTGGGCGCTTGGGCCTGCATGCCGACCAGGTGCTCGATCGCCTCGGCGGCAGGCAGCTTCGCCCGGCGCAGCAGCAGCTGCCGCGCCAAGGTGGCCCGGCTGAGCGCGCGCACGCCGAGCACCTCACCCGACCCGCGCCCGCCTCGCCCGGCGGCGGCGCTGGTCGGCGGTCGCGTTGGCATCCCTGCTCCTCCGCCTGCGGGTGGAGCCGTTCCAGAATAGCAGAACAGAATACTTCGTTCTGCGCGCGCATGGGCGATTGCGCCACGACCAGATCGTGGTATCAATTGAGATTGATGCGACATCGTTCTCTGCAGCCCCGCCCTGGGCTCGACGAGCACGCCGACCAGGTCGCCGCCCGCCTGCGGGCGCTGGCCGACCCGGTCCGGCTGCGGCTGCTCGCCCTGCTCGCCCGGGGGGACTGCCCGGTCGGCGTCCTCGCGGCCGCGGTCGGCGTCGGCCAGAGCCTGGCCTCGTTCCATCTGGCCGCCCTGCGCGACGCCGGGCTGATCACCACCGAGCGCGCCGGCCGCTTCACCTACGTCCGGCTCCAGCTCCCCGCGGTCGCGGGGCTGTTCGGCGAGGTGACCGACCTGATCACCCTGGACCAGCCCCACCGCCCTGGCCACGGAGGAGGCCCGATGGGCACGGTCGCCGACCCGACCGCCCCGCGTCGCCAGGAGGAGCAGCATGCCCCGACCACTCGACCCGGCCAGCCCGCAAGCCTTCGCCCGCTCCCTCGAGCGGCTCAACCAGGAGTTCCGGGGGATCTTCAGCCCCGAGACCATCGAACGCTACGCCAACGAGTCCATCGACCGGCTCTCCGGCGCCCGCATCACCGACTTCCTGCCCCTGTTCGTCGACCGGTTCTCCCGGGAGCGGCTGCGCGCCCTCGCCCAAGCCCAGGGCGCCCTCGCCAAGGAGGTCCCCGAGGTCCTGTTCGTCTGCGTCCACAACGCCGGCCGCTCGCAGATGGCTGCGGCGCTGCTCGACCACCACGCCCAGGGCCGCGTCCACGTCCGCTCGGCCGGCAGCGACCCCGCCGACCGGGTCAACCCCGCCGTCGTGCAGGCCCTCGACGAGCTCGGCATCGACATGTCCCGCGAGTTCCCCAAGCCACTCACCGACGAGGTCGTCCAGGCCGCCGACGCGGTCGTCACCATGGGCTGCGGCGACGCCTGCCCGATCTACCCTGGCAAGCGCTACCTGGACTGGGAGCTCGACGACCCCGCCGACAAGCCCGTCGAGCAGGTCCGCGCCATCCGCGACGACATCGACCGCCGCGTCCAGGCCCTGCTGGCGGAGCTGGTGCCCGCCGCATCCTGACCGCTCGCGCGACCGAGCCGAACCGAGCCCGGGTCCTGGGCGGGACTACGCAAGCAGGATGCGTGGCGGGCACCGGTAGCCGGCGCGACGGGCTGTGAGCGATTGGCTTGCTTCGGTCCTGACTTCGTGCGCACCGACGACTGCGGCCGATCAGCCGCGGGCGGCGAGCCCGGCCGGCGCGCGCTCGCCCGGGGCAAGGGTGGCGAGGGTGGCGAGCAGGGCGGTGAGGCGGGCGAGCCCGTCGGGGTCGAGGGAGTACCAGACCCACGTGCCGCGCCGCTCCCCGCGGACCAGGCCGGCCTCGCGGAGGACCTTCAGGTGGTGGGAGACGGTCGGCTGGGCGACGTCGCAGCAGGAGGTGAAGTCGCAGGCGCAGACCTCGGACTGGCCGCGGAGCTGGCGGATGATCGCCAGGCGGGTGGGATCGGCGAGCGCTTGCAGCAAGCGCACCTCAGGGTCACTGGTCCGCTTCATGACCTGATGATATTTATTTCTTTCAATATTGACAACTCGTCGATGCAGAGGTCACTATCGCATCGACGAGTTTCGATCTAAGGAGCTACGAAGCATGCGGACCCTTGCGGCGAGCGCCAACGACCCGGCCCCCGCCGGCATGGTGCGTGCTGCGCTGGGCTGCTCGACCGTGGGCAGCGTGGCACCTGGGCCTGGTACTCCCTCAACCGCCAGGCCATGGGCCGCCTGGCCGCCGTCGCCGACCTGGAAGGAGCCACCCCATGACCACCAGCAACGACCAGGCCGAGCTGGTCGAGCAGGTCCGCGCCCGCTACGCCGAGATGGCGACCCGGGTCACCACGGGCGACGCTGGCTGCGGCTGCGGCCAGCCGAGTGACTGCGGCTGTGGCAGCGGCTGCTGCGGTCCTGGCGTCGAGGAGCCTGGCATCGGCGCCGAGCTCTACGCTGCCAATGAGCGCGACGCCCTCCCGGGCACCGCCGTCCAGGCAAGCCTGGGCTGCGGCAACCCCACCGCGGTCGCCGACCTCCACGAGGGCGAGGTCGTCCTGGACCTCGGCTCGGGCGGCGGCATCGACGTGCTGCTGAGCGCCCGCCGGGTCGGCCCGAACGGCAAGGCGTACGGGCTGGACATGACCGAGGAGATGCTCGCCCTGGCCCGCCGCAACGCCGCCGAGGCCGGCGCGACCAACGTCGAGTTCCTCAAGGGCCAGATCGAGGCCATCCCGCTGCCTGCGGCCACCGTCGATGTCGTCATCTCCAACTGCGTGGTGAACCTGTCGGTCGACAAGCCGGCTGTGTTCGCCGAGATCGCCCGGGTCCTCGCGCCCGGCGGGCGGACCGGCATCAGCGACATCGTGGCCGAGGACCACCTCAGCTGCATCGCCGGCGCCCTGACCAAGACCGAGTACGAGACCGGGCTGGCCGCTGCCGGGCTCACCGACATCGCGGTCACCTTCACCCATCAGGTCGGCGACGGGCTGCACAGCGCCATCATCAAGGCCACCAAGCCGCCAGCCACCCCGACCGCAGCCGCAACGACCGGCCGGGCCCGGCAGGCGCTGCCGATGGCATCCGCATCAGGCTGCTGCTGACCGAGCCCCTTCGACCGTGCCTGGCAGCGCTCCACCTGGCGACACGACCCAGACCGGACGGGCAAGCGGGGACGCTCGGGGTGGCGGCACCCTCGGGGGAGCCGGGCATGCCCGAGGACCGGGTTCGGTGGGCGGCTCCCCCCGGGTGACCCGCCGCCAGGTGGAGCGTGGAGGTGTGCTTCCGGTCCGGTTGCCCGGGCTCGGTCGGGCGCCGACCCGGTGATGCGGCGTGGCTAGCTGATCCGGTAGGGCCGCATCATCTCGTTGTCCTCGTGCTCGACGATGTGGCAGTGCCACACGAACAGGCCCGCGCGGTCATAATGGGCCTTCACGCGGGTGATCTGGCCGGGGTAGGCGACCACCGTGTCCTTAAGGCCCGTCTCCCACGCCTCCGGACCGGACACCCCGCCCCCGAACGACTCCCGGTTGACGACCTCGAACTGGATCTCGTGGATGTGGATGGGGTGGGCGTCCTCGGTGAAGTTGTGCATCGCCCATTCCTCGACGGCGCCTACCGCCACGTTCTCGGTGATGGGATCGGCCCATCCCAGCTGGTTTGGCGTTCCGTTCATGGTGCCGAGCAGCGCGGCGACCGGGCCGTCGAACCCGGGGAAGGTGGAGGCCGCCTCGTTGAGCGATACCTGGCGGGTGCTGGTGGTCGGCCCCGGCTTGGGCGGCGCCGGCAGGGTCAACTGCCCCGGCGGGATCGAGGTGTCGGTTCCGCTCAGCGGCAGCGTCACCCGGAACTCCAGCACCTGCCCGGTGGTGTCGGGGTTCGCGGGGTCGAAGTCGACCCCTGGTGTGCCGCCGCCGAACGGCTCGTCCGGCCCAAAATTGAGCAGGCGGACCGTCTGATTCTCAAGGCCGCTGAAGTCGACGATCACGTCGGCGCGTTCGGCCGGGCCCATCAGCAGCTGGTCGAGCTGCACGGGTGCGGGCAGGAACCCGCCCTCGGCGCCGATCTGCCAGAAGCTCAGGTTCGAGTCGCCGAGCCTGAGCCGCAGGATCAGGAAGCGCCCGTTGCAGCCGTTCAGCACCCGGAAGCGGTAGCGGCGCGGCTCGACCGCCAGGAACGGCCACGTCTTGCCGTTGACCAGCATCGTGTTGCCGAAGACCTCGGGGTTCCAGATCGGCGAGACATCGCTGTCAGGGACATAGGGCTCTTCGAAGCCGTCGAAGAACGCCCGGCTGGCGGGGTAGAACAGCGAGCCGTCGGCGTTGAACGAGCGGTCCTGGATGGCCAGCGGGATCTCGTGGTACCTGGTCCCAGGGGGGTCGCCGCGGGCCGGCGCCGGCCCCGGGAGCACGCCGGCCGGCAGGTCATGGGGGCCGCCGCGGATCAGGTAGAAGCCGGCCGGCCCGGCATACACGTTGGCCCGGGTCGTCCCCAGGGTGTGGTCGTGGAACCACAGCGTGGAGGCCGCCTGCTGGTTCTCGTACTCGAACACCGCCGTCCCCGGCGCCCACATCGCACCGGTGAGGGCCTGGGACTTCGCCTTGAACTCGTCGTAGAAGGAGCCCACCGTGGCGTACCCCGCGGGGATGTTGGCGGCGGCGGGCAGGTACCAGGCCTCTGGGTAGCCGTCGTGCTCCTCGCTGTTGTGCCCGCCGTGCAGGTGGGTGACGATCGGCACCGGGCCGGTGTAGGGGCCCGGGGTGGTGGCAAAGGTCGGCCGCGAGTCCCGGCCGGCCACCCCGCCCGGCGGGTTGGCCCAGTGCAGCGTGGGGTCGATCGGCAGGATGTGCGGCAGGTAGTTGCCGGCGGCGTCCACCAGGCCGTTGATCCACTGCACCCGCACCGGCCGCCCGGCCAGCGCCTCGATGGTGAACGCCGGGTAGTTGCGCGTCCCTCGGGCGTTGCGCAGCTGGTAGCTCCACACCCTGGTCCTGGGCAGGCCCGTGGGCAGGATCTGCTGGAGGAACTGGACCACCGCGATCACGTAGTAGTCGATCGTCTGCCGCCTGATCCTTGCAGTCAGCGGCATCGCGGGCGGGACGACCAGCGGCGTGACGAACTTGGGGACGGCGGCCGGGTCCAGGGTGGGCGTCGCCTGCGCCAGCGCCCGCGACAGGCGGACATGCCACGGCAACACCAGCGAGGCGCCGGTGGCTGCGCCGGCAGTGAGGAGTTGGCGTCTGGACAACCGCATCGTTGCTTCCCCCGTTCTTGCTGGGCTCTCATGGTTATGACCGAAAGGACCGGGAGCCGCCGGCATCCTTCGAACCACGATGGGCAAGAGCTCCATCGGGGGACCTCGGGCCCGGACCTGGGCGGTGCTCGGGCACCGCGGAGGTGGGCGGGCCGCCCGACGCGCCGCCTGCTCCCGTGACGGGGTGCCCACGGCCACCACCTCGCTGTGCTGCTGGTCGACGGCCGCGCCGGCCGCGCCCGTATGACCGCCAGCGTGGCCCGGACGGCGGGCGCTGGCAGGGGTCCTTGGTCCCTGCGTGCCAGGGACCTTCGGAGGTTGTGGCCGATGCCGCGGCTTGCCGCGTGGGACTGGTCGGCTCCGAACGGAAGGTGATGGTCATGGTCGCCAAGGAGGTCATGCCCCGGCTGTGGCCGCCGGGGGTCAGCCCCCCGGCGGCCACAGACCGACAGGCACGACCAGGGATCGGCCAGGCACGACCAGGGATCGGCCAGGCACGACCAGGGATCGGCCAGGCACGACCAGGGATCGGCCAGGCACGATCAGGGATCGGCGTGGTGGATGCCGATGAGCTGCTCGGTGGTGCCGCCAGGGCCGACCGCCTGGACGGTCAGGTGGGCCAGCAGCGGCTCGTCGCGGTAGGCCCAGGCCAGGGTGAACCCGTCCGCCGGGCTGGTGTCGTGGCCGAGCAGCCTGGCGTATCGGGCGACATCTGTCCCTGTCGGGGTGAGCAGGAAGCGCACGCGCTTGGTGTGGGTGGCCTTGACCGAGACCACCAGCGTCCCGGCCCCATTGGGAAGCACGAGGAAGCCGCCGTCGGTCCGCAGGGTGGGCTTGGTGGTCACGGCCAGGATGCGGGGAGCTGGCTGGGCGGGGGTGAAGCGGACCCGCACCGCGGTGGCCTGGACGACCCCGCCGCCGCTGGCCGCACCCTCCTCGTAGAAGATCACCCAGCCGGCCGCCGCGGTCGGCTGCCGGAACGCGATCCGCCCGCCGAACGGGCCGAGGGTGGCGTCCCCGCTGCCGGTGACGAAGCCCTGGCCGAGGACCAGGTCCTTGCCGGACCGGTCCTGGGTGACCTTCACGTACACGGTGCCCTCGTAGGCGCTGGCCTTGCCGGACACCGTCACCGGCGAGCCGATCCGCTGCAGCCGGCCCGGTGTGCCTACCTGGATGCTCCGGCCGCGGACGCCCAGCACCATCCACCCTCCGGCAAGCCGGTACAGCCGCACCACGGCCGCGGCTGGGCCGGTCTGCGGCAGGCGGCGCCCACCCTCGCCGAACCTGGGGCGGAAGCCGACCTCGCCGGTGCGGGCGCCGGTGGAGCGGAACGGCCCGGCGGCCAGGTTGGTCATCCCCACCTCGCGGCCGAGGAACGCCCTGGCCGTGGCCACCGCCTGGGCGGCGGTGGGTTGCCCGGCGGCGCTGGTGGTCAGGCCGGCGGGCCGGACGGTCTCGGTGGGCGCGCCGGCGGGAGTGGACGCAGTCGACGGTGTGGCGGGTTGCAGCCCATCGGGACGGGTGGAGGTGGCGCTCCGGCTGCCCTGCCCGAAGCTACAACCGGCAAGGGCAAGAGCGGTGAGCGCCGCAGCGGCCAGCAGCGGGCGAACAGGACGCATGGTGGGACCTCCCATGTGCGCACTTCCCGGGCGGAAGCTCACCCGGAGTCTGGGAGGGTCCGGTCTCAGAAGCCGATCGGGACCGTTCCGGCGGGAACGCGGATCGGTTACCGGTTCGGCTCGATCAGGGTACCGGCGTCGTTACCGGCCGGTCAGGCCCGGTGCGCGGGCTCATGGCGCCGGCCGCTCCACCGCCCGGCGGATGCGCCTGTCGGAGACCGGATGCGTGGTTCCCAAGGTACCGTGTGGCCAGCCACGCTCAAGGAGGTTTCATGCTCTACGGGAAGGAACACGTCCGCCGGTACCGCGAGACGGACGGTGAGGTCGGCTACATGTGGCGGAAGGGCGTCCCGACGTTGATCCTGACGACGACCGGCCGCCGCAGCGGCAAGCCGCATTCGACGCCGCTCATCCTCGGCCAGGACGGTGCCGCCTACGTGGTCGTGGCCTCCAAGGGCGGCGCCGCGCGCCATCCGGCCTGGTACCTCAACCTCGTCGACCATCCCGAGGTGGACGTGCAGGTGAAGGCCGACCGGTTCCGCGCCCGCGCCCGTAGCGCGGAGGGGGAGGAGCGGGTCCGCCTCTGGAAGCTGATGGCCGGCGTCTGGCCGGCGTACGCCAGCTACCAGAAGAGGACCGCCCGCCAGATCCCGGTCGTCGTCCTCGAGCGCCTGGACCCGTAACGCCTTGGCCGGGCCGGCGTGCGACCCAGCAGCGGCGAGCCGCACAGGCCCGGGAAGCGGCGAGGCGCCTACGACCACAAGCAGGGCCGGTGCCGCCGGCCCACTCCTGACCGGCCCACCCGGCGGGGTCAGCGCCCGGGTCCGTACAGGCCGAAGACGAGCTCCGGGTCGCCAGGGCGCCAGGTCCCCTCGAACTGCGACTTGTTGCCGTTGCGGCGGGACCGTTCGAGCACCGCCCGGCCGACGGCGAGCTGCTGCCGCTCCCACCGCGGCAGCGCCGCCTCGACGTCGCCCCGCTCCGCGGCGAGGGCCTCGGCCAGCGCCCACGCGTCGGCGGCGGCCTTGGCCGTGCCCGCCGCGGCGTGGGGGCGCAGGGCGAAGGCCGCGTCCCCGAGCAGGCAGACCCGCCCGAAGGCCATCCGGGCCACCTCGATGTCGAAGATCACCTGGACGAAGGGGTGTTCGGTGCGCTGCACCACCTCGGCGAGCTGCCCGGCCAGGTGCGCGGCGGCGAAGCTCCGCAGCTCGCGCAGGTGCGGCTCGCGCGCCGCGCCCGGGGGCAGGGTGACGTCGCGGCGGGCCCCGTCCCGGTCGGTCATCAGGTCGTCGAGTTCGTCCCCGGCGGCGTAGTTGCGGTACCAGACGAAGTTGGCGAGCCGGCGTCCCGGCTCCACCGACCCGTCCAGCGCGGGGATGGGGTAGAGCAGGATGTGGCTGCTCGGGATGACCTGGTACACGATCGAGTCGGCGAGCAGGTCGCGGACGCCGCGGCCGAGGTCACGCTCGGAGACCGTGCCGCGCCAGGCCACGTAGCCGGCGTAGGCCGGTCGGGCCTGCGGCTGCAGCGAGGCGCGGGCGGTGGAGGAGATGCCGTCGGCGCAGACCAGCAGGTCATACGCTGCCGAGACGCCGTCGGCCAGCTCCACCACGACACGGTCGCCCTCCTGGCCGAAGCGGCGCAGCTCCCGCCCGAGGTGGTAGGAGCCTCGCCCCAGGTGGCCGAGCAGCGCACGGTAGACCGTGTGCCAGGCCGAGTAGCGGTAGCGCCGCGCCTCCTGGTACACGACCGACCCGTCCCGGCCGAGGTAGCGGAGGTAGCCGGTGGACGTGGCGATCTGGTCGACGTCGAGCTCGGTCCGCTCCCGGATGTAGCGCAGCGTCGTGTCCAGCACCACGATGCCCACGCCCCGGCTCTCGAGCTCCGCGGTCGACCGCTCGAACACGTCGACCTCGCAGCCGAGGTCGCGCAGGACGAGCGCGGCGGTGAGCCCGCCCAGCGAACCCCCGACGACCGCGACCCGCGGCCACCGGCTCACGACGGCAGCTGGCTACGGCGTGCCGAACGTGGCGACCCTGTCCACGCGGCACTCGAACAGCACCCGCCGCTCGTTCATGCCGGGGTCGCGGAGGCCGTAGGGAGGGTCGACGCCGGTGTACTTGGTCCACGCCTGGTCGATGGTCTCGGTCGCGCGGTGCCCCTCATCGGGGTCGTCCTCGTGGGTCTCCCGCTCCACGGTGGCCTTGATGGTCAGCCAGTGGTACGGGTTGTCTGGGTTCATCAGGATGATGGTCACCTGCGGGTTGCGCCGGATGAACCCGGTCTTGCGGCGGTGCTCGGCGAGGTTGAGGAGCACCTTGTCCCCGGCGTAGTTGAACCAGACCGGGGTCAGCCACGGGCGTCCGTCCGTGCCCATCACGGCGATCACGGACGTCACCGGCTCGTCCAGCAACTGCCGGTACACCGGGTCGAGGTCGTCCAGGGACTCCTTCTCGTCCCGCGACCCGACCATGAACTGGTCCTCCTGGGCCCCCTGGGAGACGTCCCGGACATTGGCGACGGTGAAGGACACGGCACCTCCCTTAGCTGATTAGCTGAGCAGCTCCACAGTGACGAATCGCAGCCTCGTGCCGCCGACGTTCTCCAGGTCGTGGACCAGCGGGTCCGCCGGAGAGTGCTCCGAGTAGTGGGTGTCGCCCACCTCGTAGCCCCGGACCCTGAAGGTGCCGTCCGGCGAGCGCTGCCGGCCGGTCCCGGGCTCCACGACGGTCCAGAAGTACCGCCGCGTGTGGGCGTGGAACGGTCCCCGCTCGCCTGGAGCGAGCCTCACCTCCCACACCTTGATCCGGTCGTTCTCGAACCACAGGCTGGTGCCCACGTCGAAGTTGCCCGCGGCGGCCGCCAGCTCGTCGCTGAACTCCGCAGGATCGAAGGTGCCCTCGTCCACGACCTCGGTCACGGGCACACTCTAAACCAATCCGAAACCCTACCGCCTCCAAACCCTACCGCCGCGGCCCGGATGCCACCAGCGCCGTCCGGCGGCACCGGGGGCGGAATCGCCTCGACAGGGCTCGGCGACCTGGGGCAAGATCGCGCGCATGACCCGATCCGACATCCCGCCCGCCTGGGACGAGCGCACGATGCTGGCCACCTTCCTCGACTACGCCCGCGCCACCGTGCACGCCAAGTGCGAGGGCCTGGCCGAGGAGGACGCCCGCCGCGCGCCGCTGCCCGGCTCCCCCCTGATGACCCTGTCCGGCCTGGTGAGCCACTTGCGCTGGGTGGAATACTCCTGGTTCGAGGTGATGCTGCTCGGCCAGGAGGACCAGGGCCCGTGGACCGACGAGGACCCCGACCGCGAGATGCGCATCGGCGTCGAGGTCCCGATCGCCCGGCTGCTGGAGGAGTACGAGGCGCAGTGCGCCCGCAACCGGGAGCTGGCGGCCGGGCTGGACCTGGACACCCCGTCCAAGCGCACCATCAGCACCGGCGAGCCCGTGACGCTGCGCTGGATCCTGTTCCACATGGTCGAGGAGACCGCGCGGCACAACGGGCACATCGACATCCTGCGGGAGCTGGCCGACGGCGTCACCGGCACCTGAGGCCCCCGGCGGCATCTGTCAAGCGGGCCGGCCGTCCACAGCCTCGCCAGGGTCTGCTTCGCCGATGACGCTCGTGCTAGCTTCCTTGCTCGGTCACAGCGGTCTCGTACCCTACGATGACGGCCGCGGCGGATCGCCGGGGGATGTCGGCTTTGGGGGCCTCGCGCCGAAAGTAACCAGGGAGCCTGTAGCCAGATGAGCCGCCTTGAGGATCTGACTGCTGGTGCCCTTGTGCGAGGCGTGCTGGCGGAGCGTCCTGTCAGGGTGGTCCAGACCGAGTGGCACGGCTCGAACGCGCTCACGCTCACCTATACCGACGAGTCGGGCAGGCCCGGCCAGGAGCTGCTGTACCGGGACGACGAGACCCGCCTTGCCGTCCAGGAACCGGGTCGCGCCTGGTCGCTGGACGCCGACGGCCACCTGTTCCGGCTGGTCTCGGAGGCCAAGAGGATCTCGCTCGCGTACCTGTTCGACCCGTTCCTGGCGGTGCAGGTCTCGACGCTCGAGCCGCTGCCGCACCAGATCGACGCGGTCTACTCGAGGATGCTCGCGCTCCAGCCGCTCCGCTTCCTGCTCGCCGACGACCCAGGCGCCGGCAAGACCATCATGGCCGGGCTCTTCTGCAAGGAGCTGGCGATCCGCGGCGACGTCGAACGCTGCCTGGTGATCGCCCCTGGCAGCCTGGTCGAGCAGTGGCAGGACGAGCTCTGGGCCAAGTTCCGCCTCGACTTCGAGATCCTGACCCGCGACATGACCGAGGCGTCCCGAACCGGCAACCCACTCGCCGAGCGCCCGCTGCTGATCGCTCGCCTCGACCACCTGTCCCGCAACGAGGACCTCCAGGCCAAGCTGGCCGCCACCGACTGGGACCTGGTGGTCATCGACGAGGCCCACAAGCTGTCGGCGCACCGGTTCGGCAGCGAGGTCAAGGAGACCAAGCGCTACAAGCTCGGCAAGCTGGCCGGCTCGGTAGCCCGCCACCTGCTGCTGATGACCGCGACCCCCCACAGCGGCAAGGAGGACGACTTCCAGCTCTTCATGGCCCTGCTCGACGGTGACCGCTTCGAGGGCAGGCCCCGCGACGGCGTCCACGCCGACACCAGCGACCTGATGCGCCGGCTGGTGAAGGAGAAGCTGCTGAAGTTCGACGGTACGCGGCTGTTCCCCGAGCGCCGTGCCGCCAGCCCCACCTACCCGCTCTCCGACGACGAGATGCTGCTCTACAAGCACGTCACCGAGTACGTCCAGGAGGAGATGAACCGGGCCGACCGGCTCAAGGCCGAGGGTGAGGGCCGCAGGGGGGCCGTCGTCGGCTTCGCCCTCACCACCCTCCAGCGCCGGCTGGCCTCGTCTCCGGAGGCCATCTACCAGTCGCTGGTCCGTCGCCGGAAGCGGCTGGAGGCCCGGATCGCCGAAGAGCTGCCGCGCCGGCGGGCTGTCGAGGTCGCGGCCGAGATCGGCGTGCCACAGATCCCTCATGAGTTCCGCGACGTCGACGAGGACTTCGACGTCGATGACCTTCCCGACGGCGAGCTGGAGGACCTGGAGGAGGAGCTGGTCGACCAGGCGTCGGCTGCCCGGACGGTCGCGGAGCTCGAGCGCGAGATCGCCCGCCTGGTCGAGCTGGAGGAGCTGGCGAACCAGGTGCGCCGGTCGGGCGCCGACCGCAAGTGGGAGGAACTGTCGAGCCTCCTGCAGCACACCGCGGAGATGTTCGACGCCCATGGCCGGCGCCGGAAGCTCATCGTCTTCACCGAGCACCGTGACACGCTCACCTACCTGGTCGACAGGCTGCGCGGGCTGTTCGGGCGGGCCGAGGCGGTCGTGGCGATCCACGGCCAGATGCCACGCCAGGAGCGTCGCCGGACCCAGGAGGCGTTCACCCAGGACAAGAGCGTGATCGTGTTGGTCGCCACCGATGCGGCCGGCGAGGGCATCAACCTGCAGCGCGCGCATCTCATGGTCAACTACGACCTGCCGTGGAACCCGAACCGTATCGAGCAGCGGTTCGGTCGCGTGCATCGCATCGGCCAGACCGAGGTCTGCTACCTGTGGAACCTCGTGGCCGAGGACACCCGCGAGGGGGAGGTGTTCCAGCGGCTGTTCGAGAAGCTCGAGGAGCAGCGCAAGGCCCTCGGCGACCAGGTCTTCGACGTGCTCGGCGAGTCGTTCCGGGGCAGGAGCCTGCGGGAGCTCCTGGTCGATGCCATCCGCTACGGCGAGCAGCCCGAGGTGAGGCGGCGGCTCGAGCTGGTCGTCGACGACACCGTCGGCGACACCTTGCGGCAGGTGGTGCACGAGCGGGCGCTGGTGACCGACGTGATGACCCTGGCCGACGTCGAGCGGATCCGCGACGAGATGGAGCGCGCCGATGCCCGCCGCCTCCAGCCCCACTTCATCCGCTCCTTCTTCCTCGCGGCGTTCGCCCTGCTTGGCGGGACCATCCGCGAGCGCGAGCCGGGCCGCTACGAGATCACCCATGTGCCCGCCGAGCTCCGCCGGCGCGACCGCCGGGACGGCGGCCGCGCGCCGCTGCTGCGCCGCTACGAGCGCGTCACCTTCCACAAGGAGCTGATCGCGGTCGATGGCCGGCCACTCGCCGAGTTCTGCTGCCCCGGGCATCCGCTGCTCGACGGCACGATCGACCTTGTGGTCGAGCGCTACGCCGGCCTTCTCACCCAAGGTGCCGCGCTGGTGGACGAGAGCGACCTCGGGGAGGCGCCCCGCGTGCTCGTCTACCTGCAGCACGCCATCCAGGACGGCCGCCTCGACCGGGGCGGCAACCGGCGGGTCGTGTCCAAGCGCTTCGAGTTCGTCGAGGTCGACCAGGACGGTGGCGCTCGGAGCGCCGGCTGGGCACCCTACCTCGACTTCCGGCCGGCCACGCCCGTGGAGCTGGAGCTGGCCAGGCCCGCGCTCGACGCCGGGTGGGTGCGCGACGACCTGGAAGCGCGAAGCCTCGACCACGGCGTGGCCCAGGCCCGTGACCACCTGGAGGAGGTCCGCCGCCGGACCCTCGACCGGGTGGAGCGGACCACCGCCGCCGTGCAGGAACGGCTGCTCACCGAGATCCGCTACTGGGACCACCGAGCCAACCAGCTCAAGGACCAGGAGCTGGCCGGCAAGCTGCCGAAGAGCGGTATGAACTCGGCCAGAGCCCGCCAGCGGGCCGACGAGCTGGAGGCCCGGCTCAAGCGCCGGCTCGACGAGCTGGACGCCGAACGCCAGCTCTCGGCCCTTCCACCTGTCGTCGCCGGCGGCGCGCTCATCCTGCCCGCCGGCCTGCTGGCAAGGCTGCGCGGGAGCGTTGCGGACCCGGCCGGGCGGGTCCGGGAGACGGAGCGGGTCGAGCGGGCCGCGGTCGACGCCGTGCTCGGGGTCGAGCGCGGCCTGGGCCGCATGCCGGTCGAGATGCCCCGCAACAACAAGGGCTATGACATAGAGTCCAAGGACCGCGACGGTCGCCTGTGGTTCATCGAGGTCAAGGGTCGCGTGGAGGGCGCCGAGACGGTGACGGTCACCAAGAGCGAGATCGGGGTCGGCCGCAACAAGCCCGGCCAGTTCATCCTCGCCCTCGTCGAGGTGCCGACCGACGGCCAGCCCTTGGTCCGCTACCTGCGACAGCCGTTCGACGGCAGCGGCGACCTCCCCTTCGGTGCCATCAGCGTGACCTTCGACTGGAAGCAGCTCACCAAGCGCTTCGAGGTGCCGGCGTGACTGTGGCATGGAGGAGCTGAGCTGTGCGGATCACCCACCTGACCCTGAAGAACTGGCGCAACTTCCGTTCTGTCGACGTCGACGTGCAGGAGCGGCTGTTCATCGTCGGACCGAACGCTTCAGGGAAGTCCAACCTGCTGGACGCATTGCGGTTCCTGCGCGACATCGCACGCGTGGGTGGTGGATTCCAGGAGGCAGTCGCCACCCGGGGCGGGATCCCACGGGTCCGTAGCCTGGCAGCCCGTAGCTTCAATCATGGGCGTGTGCAGGTCGCGATCTCGCTCGGTAGCTCGAATGAGCCGGAAGAGTGGTCATACGTCCTTGACTTCACGGCCCAACAGCGCGGTCAGCATCGTCCAGTGGTCACGCAAGAGCTGGTCCGTCACCGGAATGTGACCGTCCTCAGTCGACCCGACGACGAGGATCGGCAAGACGAGGAGCGGTTGACGCAGACTGCCCTTGAGCAGGTCAATGCGAACCGCGAGTTCCGCGAGGTGGCCGACTTTCTCGAGTCGATCCGATATCTTCATCTGGTTCCCCAGGTCGTGAGGGAGCCGGATCGTGCCGGCGACCGAACTGAAGACCCCTATGGCGGAGACTTCCTTCTCCGGGTCGCGCGCACTCCGGACAAGACAAGGCGGAGCCGGCTACGGAAACTCAACGATGCGCTGCGCCTCGCGGTTCCTCAGCTCGACCAGTTGGAGCTCATCCGCGATGCGGACGGAAGGCCACATCTTCAGGCCCGGTACCAGCATTGGCGAGCTCGAGGTGCGCGCCAGGATGAGCGTGACTTCTCGGACGGGACGCTCCGACTGATCGGGCTGCTGTGGTCACTGCTCGAGAGTGGCAAGTCGGCCGGTCCCTTGCTACTAGAAGAACCTGAGCTCTCACTACACGCCTCTGTTGTGCGACAGTTGCCGACGATCCTGAGTGGGATGCAGAGGACCGGCGGCCCCCAAGTGTTCCTTAGCACCCATGCAGGCGAGGTTCTTGCCGACGAAGGTCTTGGTCTTGACGAGGCGCTCGTGCTCTTTCCGGGAGAGGAAGGCACAACGGCGGCGCTCGCCTCTGAGATCCGAGATGTCAAGGAGTTCATCGATACGGGCATGAATCTCGAAGAAATCCTTCGCCCTCTGACAGAGCCTCAGGATGTGAATGACCTACCTCGAGTAACGGCATGACCGAGGTCGCCTATGCCGTCGAGGGCTGGGGAGATGAACCCGTTGCCACCAAGCTGATCAAGGTGGTTGGTTGCATACCGCGAAGGGTTCTCATTGCTGACGGGAAGAGCAGGCTCGATCCAAAGATCCCAGGATACAATCAAAGCGCCGAGCGCCGATGCTGGCTCGTTCTCCGCGACCTTGATCACGACGATCTTGCTACCTGCATACCAGATCTTCTCCAGGTTCTGTTGAAGGGTCCTCCTGCGTCTCGCCTCGCGCTGCGACTTGCCGTACGAGCCGTTGAGGCATGGCTTCTCGCCGATAGGCAGGCGTTCTCGGAGTTCTTCCGGGTGCCACTTCGGCGAGTTCCCACCAACCCGGATTCCCTTGATGACCCCAAACGTGCGCTGGTGGATTCCTGTCGTGCATCCACGGCGCGAGGCATGAGGCGTGCTATGGTCCCGCACGAGGGAAGCGGCCGAGCGGTGGGTCCTGAGTACACCTCCACTATTCGTGCCTTCGCGGCAGACCACTGGGATATCCAACGGGCCAGCGACGGCTCGCAAAGCCTCCATCGGGCGGTGCAATGCGTCGAGCGCATGGTCACGGCAGGAGCGTGGTCACATTGAGGAGGAAGCTCATCGAGGTGGCGCTGCCGCTCGAGGCGATCAACCGGGAGTCGGCCCGGGAGAAGTCCATCCGCCACGGACACCCCTCCACGCTGCACCTGTGGTGGGCGCGCCGACCGCTGGCCGCCTGCCGGGCGGTGCTGTTCGCCTCGCTGGTCGACGACCCCTCCGCGCACCCCGACCGCTTCCCGACCGAGGAGGCCCAGCAGGAGGAGCGGGAGCGGCTGTTCCGCATCATCGAGGAGCTGGTGAAGTGGGAGAACACCACCAACTCCGAGGTGCTGAAGGCCGCCCGGGCCGAGATCCTCGCCTCCTGCGACGGCGACCCGCCCCCGGTGCTCGACCCGTTCTGCGGGGGTGGGTCGATCCCGCTCGAGGCGCAGCGGCTGGGCCTTGAGGCCCATGCGAGCGACCTCAACCCCGTCGCAGTACTGATCACCAAGGCGCTGATCGAGATCCCGCCGAAGTTCGCCGGCCGCCCGCCGGTCCACCCCGACGACGGCAGCTCGAAGGCGCTCGGCTCCTGGGAGGGCGCCCGCGGCCTGGCCGAGGACGTCCGCTACTACGGTCGCTGGATGCGCGACGAGGCCGAGCGCCGCATCGGCCATCTCTATCCCAAGGTAAAGCTGCCCCGCGAGCACGGCGGTGGCGAAGCGACCGTGATCGCCTGGATCTGGGCCCGCACCGTCAAGTCGCCCAACCCCGCCTGGAGCGGCCTCATGCCGCTCGTGCGCTCGTTCGCCCTGTCGACCAAGAGGGATAAGGAGACGTGGGTGCAGCCGGTCGTCGACCGCGAGAACCGGTGTATCCGCTTCGAGATCCGCACCGGCCCCGGCCGCCCCGAGGGCACCGTCAGCCGCAATGGCGCTGTCTGCCTCGCCACCGGCACCCCCGTCCCCCTCAGCTACATCCGCGCCGAGGGCAAGGCCGGCCGCATGGGCGCCCAGCTCATGGCAATCGTCGCCGAGGGTCGGGGAGAGCGAGTCTACCTGCCGCCCGACGAGGAGCACGAACGGATCTCAGCGAGCGCGGAGCCGTCGTGGATGCCCGAGGAGGAAGTCACAACTCCAAGTCATGACGTGGACCGGCTACCGATGTACGGCATGAGGCGGTGGGGTGACGCCTTTACCAAGCGCCAGCTAGTTGCCCTGTGTACATTCTCGGAACTTGTACTAGAGGCACGAGAACGGGTGCGTGTCGACGCAAATGTTGCTGGTTTGCCAAGCGACAGCACGCGCATGAGCGATGGCGGCAGAGGCGCCGACGCCTATGCGGACGCCGTGGCGACCTACCTCGCTCTGTCATTAAGTAAGGCCATCGACGCCGGCTCCACCGTCTGCACGTGGCATAGCCACCCGAGCAAAGAGACACTTCGCAACACGTTCGCCCGCCAGGCTATTCAGATGACCTGGGACTTTGCCGAGGGCAACTTCTTCGCGAGATCGACAGGAAGCATCGGAGAGGCGCCAGAGTGGATCGCCCGAGTAGTCGATCGGCTCATGGCAACTCCGGCGATCGTTCAGCAGTTCGACGCCACGGCGGTCGCGCCGCAGCACCCGGTCATCTTCGCCACCGACCCGCCCTACTACGACAACATCGGCTATGCGGATCTCTCGGACTTCTTCTACGTGTGGCTACGGCGGTCGCTCCGCAACGTGTGGCCAGAGGAGTTCAGCACACTGCTCGTCCCCAAGGTCCAGGAGCTTATCGCAAGCCCCTATCGCTTCGGTGGGAGTAGGCGCGCAGCGGAGGACCACTTCGAAGCCGGACTCGCGACGGCCTTCGAGCAGATGCGCAAGTCGCAGGCATCCGGCTACCCCCTGACCGTCATTTATGCCTTCAAGCAGTCCGAATCCGATGACGGGACCAGCCGAGTCGCCTCGACTGGGTGGGAGACCATGCTCGACGGATTGCTGCGCGCCGGGTTGTCAGTCCACGGCACCTGGCCAATTCGAAGCGAGCTCGGAAACCGGATGCTCGCTTCCGGAACCAACGCCCTCGCCTCTTCAATCGTGCTTGCCTGTCGCCCTCGCGCCGACGGCGCCCGACTGGCCACCCGAAAGGAGTTCTTCGCTGCGCTCAAGACCGAGTTGCCGTCGGCACTTCGACGCCTCCAGCAGGGCAGCATCGCCCCAGTGGATCTTGCCCAAGCGGCGATCGGGCCGGGCATAGGGGTGTTTTCTCGTTTCTCGAAGGTGGTGGAGGCCGACGGCTCGGCGATGACCGTCCGCGCGGCGCTCGGGCTCATCAACCAGGTGCTCGACGAGACGTTGGCCGAGCAGGAGGCGGACTTCGATGCAGACACCAGGTGGGCGCTCGCCTGGTTCGAGCAGCATGGAATGAACCCTGGCCCGTACGGTGTGGCCGAGACGCTGTCGAAGGCCAAGAACACGGCGCTCAACGGGCTCGTTGCGGCCGGGATCGTCGAGTCCAGGGCGGGGAAGGTGCGGCTGCTGGATCGGCACGAGCTGCCGCTAGCGTGGGACCCAGCGGTCGACGGCAGGCTCACGGTCTGGGAGGTCGCTCAGCACCTGATCCGGGCGCTGGACACCGGAGGTGAGGCCAAGGCGGCCGAACTTCTCCGTCGTGTTGGGGGAATCGGGGAGGCGGCTCGGGAGCTGGCCTACCGGCTGTTCACGCTCTGCGGGCGGAAGAAGTGGCCCAAGGAGGCGCTCGCTTACAACGCGCTCGTCGTCGCCTGGCCAGAGATCGCGCGCCTTGCCGCAGAGGTTCCTGCCGAGGCGCCCGCGCAGCAAACGCTGGTGTGAGGGTTGCAATGACTCAGGTCCAATGGCAGGTCATCGGTGGCAAGATCCGGTACGGCGGTCGCAGTCTGGCTGACTGGGTGCCGGAGGTGGTCGCGGATCTCGCTGCGGTCGGCGACCCACTGCGCGTGGTCCTGTTCGGCTCGGTCGCCCGGGGGGACGACGGGCCGGACTCCGACATCGACCTGCTCGTGGTGCTCCCAGCAGTCGAGCTGCGCCGCCGGCACGAGGTGACCGTCAACCTCGCCCGCGCCATCTCGACTCCCGCTCCGGTCGACCTCCTGGTCACCGACCCGGTCGAGATCGCCGAGCGCGGCGACCTTCCGGGGGTCCTCCGGGTGGCGCTGCGCGAGGGGCGGGTGGTGCATGAGCGACCGGGCTGAGCGGCTGCGGCGCGAGGCATGGCGCTGGCTGCATCTCGCTCGGGAGGACCGGGCCGCGGCGACCCATCTCGCGGGTGCGGCCGACCTGCCGTACCGCGTCGCCTGTCTGTTGGCGCAACAGGCCGCGGAGAAGGCCATCAAGGCGGTCCTCGTCGCCGAGGACGTCGATCCCCCGAAGCTGCATGATCTGCGGAGACTCCTCGAACGGTGCTCCTCCCCCATAATGTCCGAGCTGAATGAGCCGGCCCTCGAGGACCTGAGCCGGTGGTCGATTGCCGGCCGCTACCCGGCCGACGTGGCCGAGGGGACGGCCGCTGACGCCGAGGCCTGCCTGGCCTCGGCGAGCCAGGTCCTCGGGCGTGCCGCCGAGGTGGTGGCCAAGCTCGTCGGCACCGAGCCGGATGCGCGGACGCAGCGAGAAGGGGAGTTCTGATCGATGGTGACCACCAATTACGAGCGGGTGGGCAGGGCCCTCGGCCTGCTGGGCCAGGGGCTCACCCCGTTCGTGGCCAGGGAGTGCAAGGCGAGGTACGGCGACGGGTGGGTCCAACGCGTGGCCCGCCATGGGCGGGCGGACCCGACCGACACCCAGCTCGCCGTGCTGATCGACGAGTGGCGCGAGGTGTTCGCCAAGGTGCTCGGCCACGCCGAGCGCAGCTACGTGAGCGAGCTGGTCGAGACCCGCAACCGCTGGGCCCACCAGGGCACCTTCTCGACCGACGACGCCTACCGGGCGCTCGACACGGTCCACCGCATGCTCACCTCGGTCGCCGCCGCCGACGAGGCGCTCGAGGCGGACCGGTTGCGCCAGGACCTGCTGCGAGGTCGCTTCGCCGAGCAGGCGCGCCAGACCCAGCGCCGCGCGGCCGTGGCCCCGATCGAAGGGCAGCCGGCGGGCGGCCTGCGGCCCTGGCGGCAGCTCGTCACCCCCCATCCGGATGTCGCCTCAGGCCGCTACCAGCAGGCCGAGTTCGCCGCCGACCTCCACCAGGTGTGGCGCGACGAGGCGGCCGCCGAGTACGGCGACCCGGTCGAGTTCTTCCGCCGCACGTTCCTCACCGACGGCCTGCGACGGCTGCTGCTGAACGCGGTGCGCCGGTGGCGGCGGGACGGCGGCGACCCGGTGGTGGAGCTGCAGACCAACTTCGGCGGCGGCAAGACCCACTCGATGATCGCGCTGTTCCACCTGGCGGCCGGCTACCCGCCACGCCAGCTCCCCGGCGTCGAGGCCATGCTCGCCGAGGCCGGCCTGGCGGGACTTGAACCGACGCAGGCCACGGCCGCCGTGCTGGTCGGGCAGATGATCCCCCCGGGGCAGGTCAGGACCAAGAACGACGGCACCGAGGTCCACACCCTCTGGGGAGAGCTGGCCTGGCAGCTCGGCGGCGCCGAGTCCTACCGGCTGGTCGCCGACGCGGACCGCTCGCGCACGAGCCCGGGCGTGGCCCTGGTCGACCTGCTCCGCCAGCATGCGCCCTGCCTGGTCCTGATCGACGAGTGGGTGGCCTACGCGCGCCAGCTCTACGGCGTGGACGGCCTGCCTGCTGGGTCGTTCGACGCCCAGTTCACCTTCGCCCAGGCGCTGGCCGAGGCGACTCGGGCCGTCGAGGGCGCGCTCATGGTGGTATCGATCCCCGCCTCGGACATCGAGGTCGGTGGGGAGGGCGGGCGAGCGGCGCTGGAGCGGTTGAGGAACGTCATCGGCCGGGTGGAGTCGTCGTGGCGGCCCGCGTCCGCCGAAGAAGGTTTCGAGATCGTCCGCCGCCGGCTCTTCGACGACCTGCCCGCCGACAAGGCCCCCCAGCGGGACGCGGTGGTCAAAGCCTTCGGTGGCCTGTACCGCAGCCAGCGGGGGGAGTTCCCGGGCGGCTGCGCCGAGGGCGACTACGAGCGGCGCCTCACCGCCGCCTACCCGATCCACCCGGAGCTGTTCGACCGGCTCTACGGGGAGTGGTCGACGCTCGACAAGTTCCAGCGGACCCGAGGGGTGCTGCGGCTCATGGCCGCGGTCGTCCACGAGCTCTGGGAGCGCAACGACCCAAGCCTGCTGATCATGCCGGCGACCATCCCGATCGACGCTCCGGCCGTGTCGTCGGAGCTGACCCGCTACCTGGAAGAGGGCTGGACCCCGGTCATCGAGAGCGACGTCGACGGGCCGAACGCCCTGCCGCTGCGGCTCGACCGGGACAATCCTAACCTGGGGCGCTACTCCGCCACGCGTCGGGTGGCGCGGACCATCTATCTCGGCTCGGCACCGACCCAGCAGGCGGCCAACCGGGGTCTTGACGACCGCTCGATCAAGCTCGGCTGCGTCCAGCCGGGCGAGGCGCCCGCCACCTTCGGCGACGCCCTGCGCCGCCTTACCGACCAGGCGACCTACCTGTACGTCGACGGGCAGCGGTACTGGTACTCGCTGCAGCCGTCGGTGACCCGCCTGGCCCGCGACCGGGCGGTCTCGCACTTCTCCGACGACGACGTCGACGAGGAGATCCGTCGCCGACTCAGGCCGGCCGAGCGCCAGCGCGGCGACTTCGCCGCCGTCCACGCCGCGCCCGCCTCCCCGGGTGACGTGCCCGACGATCCCGAGGCGCGGCTCGTCGTGCTCGGTCCCGAGTACCCACACTCGGGCAAGAGCGTGGACAGCCCGGCTCGGATGGCGGCGCAGCAGTTCCTCGACAAGCGGGCAGCTGGGGACCGGTTCCACCGCAACATGCTGGTGTTTCTCGCCGCTGACCGGAGCCGCCTGCAGGACCTGCGCCAGGCGGTGCGCGAGTTCCTTGCCTGGGGGTCGATCGAGGCCGAGAAGGAGATCCTCAACCTCGACAACTTCCAGCGCCGCCAGGCGGAGACCAAGCGCGAGCAGCTCGACCTCGCTGTCGTCCAGCGAGTCGGCGAGACCTTCGTGTGGGTGCTGACGCCGAGCCAGCCCGTCCACGACCCCACCGTCGTCTGGGAGGAGACGCGGGTCGGCGGCAGCGACCCCTTGACGGTGCGGGCCGCGAAGAAGCTCGGCAACGAAGAGGGCCTGATCACCGACTACTCCGGTGTCCGGCTGCGCATGGACCTGGATCGCGTGCCGCTGTGGCGCGGGGACCACGTCAACCTCCGGCAGCTCTGGAGCGACTACTCCCAGTACCTTTACCTGCCGCGCCTGCGGGACTCAGCCGTCCTGCTCGGCGCCGTGCGGGACGGCGTGGCCTCGCTCACCTGGCATCCGGACACCTTCGCCTACGCGAGCGCGTTCGACGAGGCGAGCGGCCGGTACAGCGGGTTGGTCGCCGCCGCTTCACCGGCCGTCATGCTCGACGAGGTGAGTGTGGCGGTCAGGCCCGACGTGGCCCAGCACCAGATCGAGGAGGACCGCAAGCGCGCCGACGACACCAGCGGCGCGGTCGGGCTCGGCGACGCCGGTCCGGCCATGGGGGGCGCGGTCGCTGGTGGGGAGGCGACCGGCGAGACGGCCAGGCCGCCGGAGCACCGGCTGCCCGTCCGGTTCTATGGCCGCATTACCCTCGAGCCCGTTCGCATGCTGCGGGACGTGAACGACATCACCGACGCGATCGTCCGGCAGCTCGGGCGAGCGCCTGACGCCCGCGTCAGCGTCACGGTCGAGATCGAGGCGACGTCGGCCGGCGGCTTCGACGACGATGTCCGCCGCACCGTGACGGAGAATGCCCGCACGCTGAGGTTCGACACGCACGAGTTCGAGTCGGAGTAGGCGGCTCGCCGCTGGTGTCAGAGGGTCGTCCAGTCGGTCAGCACGCTGGTGCGCTCGGCGGTGCGGCAGTGCAGGCGGAACCGGCCCGACGGGATGGGGCGGACCACGAAGTAGCCGACCTCGTCGACGGGGACGGTCAGGTCGCCGCCGCGGGGGACGGTCGGGTCGCCGCCGCGCTCGACCACGACCTCCACCCGGCCGGGTTGGGGCGGCACGAACTGCCCGAGCAGCGCGTCCTCGGTGACCTCGACCTCGATGGTCAGCTCAGGGGACCGGAACGTCATGGTGCGGAGCGGGGCCGGCTCGGCTCGGGTGGCCGCCGCCACCAGCTCGTCGTCGAGCGCCGAGTCGTGGGCCAGGGCGGCCAGTTCGGCGTCGACGTCGCGCCACGTCCAGGCCGCCTTGCCCGCCTCGACGAGCTCGCGGGGGACGGCGGGCGCTGCCCGCAACGCCCGGCCCAGCACGGCGAGGAGCTCGTCGTCGTCGCCCCAGGGGTGGCTGCGCACGTCCCTCACCTCCTTGCCCCGTATGGTAGCGGAGGGTCGCCGGCGGGCAGCGCCGGCCGGCTCCCGCCCGGCGGGTACCCCGCGGCCGCGTGGACGACGCCCATCTCAGGTCCGGCGGAGGACGAACGGCTTGCCGTTGCCGGCCAGCGGCTGTGGCGACCGCAGGAGACCGTCCAGCGCCTCACGGGCGCTCTTCCGGCCGGGCTCGGTGGCCCTGGCGATCGCGCCGCTCACGATGGCGGTGGCGAACGAGGTCCCGCTCCACTGCGCGTACCCCGGGAAGCAAGTCGGGAACGGGTCGCCGTCGCCGTCGACGTCACCGGTCAGGTAGGTGCTGGTGATGTCGGCGCCGGGCGCCATGAGGTCGACCCAGGGTGCGTCCGGGCTGAACCGGGCCGGATCGCGATGGTGGTTGGTGGGGCCGTCGGTGGCGCCGACGGCGACCACGTCGTCCAGGGCCGCCGGCCAGATCGGGGCCCGCGGCCTGACCTCGCCCGTCTGGCCCGCCCCGAGGTCGCCCGCCTGGCCCGCCCCGTGGTTGCCCGCCTGGCCCGCCCCGTGGTTGCCCGCCGCGGCCACCACGACGACCTCGGCGTCGAGCTTGTCGATCGCCCTGGCCAGCACCAACGGCGCCGCACCGTCCTCGGTGAAGCAGCCGAAGGAGAGGTTGAGCACGTGCACGCCCGAGCCGGTGAAGCGCACCAGCTCCTTGGCCACGTTCCAGGTGTCGGCGGTGGCGTCCTCCCGGGTGAGCCCTGGGCGCACGTCGAGCTGGACGGCGGGTGCCTCCCACACGATCAGGCCGGCGACGAACGTGGCGTGGCCCTGCGGCCAGCGCCGCTTCGCCTCCTCCGACGGGTCGAGCCACATCGCGCCCGGTCCGGCGACGTAGGTGCCTGCGAGCCACGGATGGGCGGCGAGCT
>WNFV01001490.1_pt1 | contig 31879 bp, 28 predicted proteins | sample 5400101 | NCBI WGS metagenome assembly WNFV01 (sample SAMN13153361, study PRJNA577476) | soil metagenome | isolation source: 115 cm soil or saprolite under grassland replicate 1 | place: USA:California | collected 2016-06-15 | reverse complement strand
ACAAGCGCCGCAACCCGCCGCCGGCCGACTGGAACGGCGTGACCGTGTTCGACGAGAAATAGCGATGGGCGCCGGTCCATGAAGCTGCGGATCCTGGGATGTAGCGGCGGGATAGGGGGCCGGCACCTGCGCACCACGTCCATGCTCCTTGACAACGATATCCTCGTCGACGCTGGGACGGGGGTCGCCGACCTCTCGCTTACCGAGCTCTCCCTGATCGATCACGTTTTCCTCACCCACTCGCACCTCGATCACATCGCGAGCATTCCGTTCATGGTCGATACCGTCGGGGGGATGCGCAACCAGCCGCTCACGCTTTGGGCGGTTCCGGGAACGCTGGAAATCCTCCGCAGCCACATCTTCAACTGGAGCATCTGGCCCGATTTCGCGCAGATCCCCAGCCCCGAAAAGCCGTTCCTCCGGTACCGGGAGATCCAGGTCGGCGACACGGTCGAGCTGCAGAAGCGCAGGCTCACGGTGCTGCCCGCCAATCACGTCGTGCCGGCGGTGGGTTATCACCTCGACTCCGGCAAGGGAAGCCTGGTATTCACGGGCGACACCACCACCAACGATCCGCTCTGGGCGGTGGTCAACAGGATCTCCAACCTGAAGTATCTGATCATCGAAACCGCTTTCTGCAATCGCGAAAGGGAGCTGGCGGTCACTTCGAAACACCTTTGCCCGAGCATGCTCGCCGAGGAGCTCGCGAAACTCGAGCGTACCGCGGAAATCTACATCACGCATCTGAAGCCCGGTGAAATCGAGCTCACGATGCAGGAGGTCGAGGAGGATGCGGGCCAATACCGGCCGCGCATGCTGCAAAACGGCCAGGTTTTCGAGTTTTGACGAAGGAGCACGCGGAACCTCCGGTATCCGTGATGAACCAGGAACGGGCGATGTGTGCAGCCACGGTACGCGTTGAAACGCTCATGGCCCTTGAGCCCATCGCTTCGCTGTCCGAAGCCAGGCTCAGGGAGCTGGCCGGCCTGTGCCGCATGGAGAGGGTGAGCAGGAATTCCGATCCTTTTCTGGAGCGCGGTATCGCCGGCCAGACCGTATACCTCGTGAAGGGCGAGCTGGCGCTCGCCTATCCCGACGGCTCCTCGACGGTGCTGTCAGGCGGCTCCGATCAGGCGCGAACCCCGCTCGGGCGGCGTGGCGCAATGTTCACCAGCGCCAGGGCGGTCACCGACGTCGAGCTGGTACGCATCGACGATGAACTGCTCGACATGATAGTGACCTGGGATCAGCTCGCCACCCCCAAACCCCCGGCCCGGCGGGAAACGAACGAAGGCGGACAGTCGCCGCTCGTCGACTGGAGCATCCTGTCGGGAATGTTCAGCGTAAACAATCTCAAATACGGCGCATTCTCGCAGCTGCCGTCGGCTCACATCGACGAGCTGCTGCGGCGTTTCAAGCGCATCGACGTCAAAAAGGGCGACACCGTCGTTCGCGAGGGCGCCGAGGGAGATTTCTACTACGTCGTCGAAACAGGCAGGTGCAAGGTCGAGCGCATGATCGGCGGCGTGTCGATGTTCCTTGCGGAACTGAAAAGCGGCGACGCCTTCGGCGAGGAAGCGCTCGTCTCGGAAGCCAAGCGCAACGCCACCATCGTGATGAAATCCGACGGCGTGCTGCTCCAGCTCGCCAAGAAGGATTTCAACGAGCTGCTCCGCGAACCGCTGCTTCATCGCGTTGCGGTGGAAGAGGCACGCGAGAAGATCGCCAATGGGGGCCAGTGGGTCGATGTGCGGTACCCCTCGGAATATCAATATGACAAGCTCGTGGACGCCGTCAATATACCGTTGTCGGAGATCCGCAACGCCTTCGGCTTGCTGGACAAGGGCAGGGAGTACGTGCTCTATTGCCAGAGCGAGCGGCGCAGCGCCGCCGCGACTTTTCTTCTTGCCCAGCGCGGCTACCGTGCCTTCCTGCTCGCTGGGGGGCTTTGGGGAGACGCAAAGGGGGAAAAGTGACGGGGAAACGCCCATAAGCTGACTTCGTTCCTCCGCCACGAGACAGAACAGTGGTAAAGTAATTGATTCTCGGGATATTTTGGGGTGGTGAACTTTAAGGTGGATTGCCTATGAGCGCGGTATTGCAAACTCACCCGGGCGCGGCCGCTGACGTCAACAGCCGGCTGACGTTTCAAAAGAACCTCCAGATCGTCACCAACAAGGTCCACGCGACCAGCAACGTGGACGAAATCATGCTTGAGGTCAGCGCCGATATCTGCACCCTGTTCAACGCCGACCGGCTGACGATCTATACCATCGGCGAGGACAAGCAGACCATCGTTTCCAAGGTCAAGACCGGCCTCAACTCCTTCAAGGACCTGAAGCTGCCGATCGCCGAGCACTCGATCGCGGGCTACGTCGGGTTGTCGAAGAAGATGCTCAACCTGAAAGACGTCTACGACGAGGCCGAGCTCAAGTCCCACAACCCGAACCTGCGCTTCCTGCAGGAAGTCGACAAGCGCACGGGCTATCGCACCAAGCAGATGCTGGTTTCACCGGTGGTGGAGCCGGGGAGCACCGAGCTGGTCGGAGTGGTCCAGCTGATCAACAACAAGGCCGGCATGCCGTTCGGCCAGCTTGCCGAGGAGGGGGTCACCGAGCTCTGTCAGACGCTCGCCATCGCGTTCAAGCAGCGCCAGAAGCCGCAGGTCCTCAAGACAAAGTACGATTTCCTGGTGAGCGATGCGGTGATCTCGGCCGCGGAGTTCGAGCTCGCGGCCCGCTCGGCGCGCAAGAAGGCGGTCGACGTCGAAAACGTGCTGATCGACGAGTTCCAGGTCAAGACTCCGGCGATCGGCGCGGCGCTCGCGAAGTTTTTCGGCGTGCCTTACGAGCCGTTCAAGCCCGATCGCATCAAGCCGATGGATCTGCTGAAAAACCTGAAGCGCGAGTACGTCGAGTCGAACCAATGGGTGCCGATCGAGGAGGCAAAAGAGGGCCTGGTCATCCTTTGTATGGACCCGGAGAGGGTGAGGAGTTCCAGAATCGTCCAGAACGTGTTTCCGGCGCGCAAGCTCGTCTATCGCGTCACCACGCTCAAGGAGTTCAGGGAAACGCTCAAAGCGTTCTACGGCGCGGAGGCGGTCGACACGGGCGACATCGGCGACATGCTCTCGGACCTCGAACAGGACGAAGGCGTCGGCGAGGCCGCCGGGGAAAGCGACGATGTGTCCGCCGCCGCCGACAACGAGCTCGTGAAGCTCGTGAACAAGATCATCATCGACGCCTACAACCAAGGGGCCTCCGACATCCACATCGAGCCTTACCCAGGCAAGGCCAAGACCGAGATCCGCCTGAGGAAAGACGGCTCGCTGGCCCCTTACATCGAGGTCCCGAGTTCCTACCGCAACGCCATCGTGGCGCGCATCAAGATCATGTGCGATCTCGACATCTCCGAGAAGAGGAAACCCCAGGACGGCAAGATCAAGTTCAGGAAATTCGGACCGCTGGACATCGAGCTGCGCGTCGCGACGATCCCGTCTCAGGGCGGGGTCGAGGATGTGGTCATGCGTATCCTCGCCGCCGGCGAGCCGATTCCGCTGGACAAGCTCGGGCTTTCGCACACGAACCTGCCCAAGCTCAAGGACGCGGTGAGCAAGCCCTACGGCTTGTTCTTCGTCTGCGGCCCGACGGGCTCGGGCAAGACGACGACGCTCCACTCGGTCTTGGGCTTTCTCAACACGCCGGACACCAAGATCTGGACGGCTGAAGATCCGGTCGAAATCACCCAGAAGGGCCTGCGCCAGGTGCAGGTCAACAAAAAGGCCGGCCTCAATTTCGATACGATAATGAAGTCGTTCCTGCGCGCCGACCCGGACATCATCATGGTCGGCGAGATGCGCGACAAGGAAACCACCGGCACGGGTATCGAGGCCTCGCTGACCGGCCACCTCGTTTTCGCCACATTGCACACGAATAGCGCGCCCGAGTCGATCATCCGGCTGCTCGACATGGGCATGGACCCGTTCAACTTCGCCGACGCCCTGCTCGGCATCCTCGCGCAGCGGCTGGCGAAGCGACTGTGCGGCAAATGCAAGCAGGCTTACGCGCCCGGTGCGGAAGAGGTGAGGCAAATTCTCCAGGAGTACTGCTCAGAGCTGCTCAACACGGCGCCTTTCAAGAAGGATGCCAAATCTGCTTACGAGAACGTCTACAGAGATCTGGTAAAAAGCTATGCGGGCGACAGGGGCCAGTTCACGCTCTATAAAGCCAGGGGCTGCGAGGCTTGCGGCAATACCGGCTACAAGGGCCGGGTCGGTCTGCACGAGCTGCTGATCGCCTCGGACCCCATCAAGAAGCTGATCCAGGAGCACGCCCGCGTAGCGGAAATCCTGGCGGTTTCGCTCGAAGAAGGCATGCGCACCTTGAAGATGGACGGAATCGAGAAGGTGCTGCAGGGCATCACCGACATGCCGCAGGTGCGCGCGGTCTGCATCAAGTAGCGGGTTCGCTCCGCGACGGCCCGGCCGGCGCCGACACCACTGTTGGGGGGATTGTTCTTGGAGACCGTCGAAGACCTGTTTCGCCGCCTTGAGCAGCTCAACGAGATAGGCGCGGCGCTGTCGCAGGAAAAGAATATCGATCAGCTGCTCGAAAAGATTCTCCTCGCCGCAAAGGCGATCACGCGCGCGGACGGCGGCACCTTGTACGCGCTGGAGCCCTCCGATGAGGGACCGCGGCTCAGGTTCGCGATCATGCGGAACGAGTCGCTCGGCATCGCAATGGGCGGCACGACCGGCACCCCGATCCCTTACTATCCGGTGCACCTCTACGGAAAGGACGGAAAGCCCAACAACCAGATGGTTGCCGCCTATGCCGCGCTGACCGGGAAGACCGTGAATATCGCCGATGCGTACACGGTGGAGGGCTTCGATTTCTCCGGAACGCGCAATTTCGACAAAAAGACCGGATACCGCTCGAAGGCGTTCCTCACGGTGCCGATGAAGAACCACGAGAGCGAAATCATCGGGGTGCTTCAGCTCATCAACAGCAGGGACCCGGCGACGGGCGAGGTCGGCCCCTTCTCGAATTCGGACCAGGGCCTCGCCGAATCGCTCGCATCGCAGGCCGCCATCGCGCTCACCAATCGGCAGCTCATCAATCAGCTCGAAGAGCTGTTCGAGTCGTTCATCGAGCTTATCAATACCGCTATCGATGAAAAATCCCCTTATACGGGGGGGCACTGCCAGCGCGTCCCGGTGCTCACCATGATGCTCGCCGAGGCCGTCAACGAGACGCGCGAAGGGCCGCTCCGGAACTTCAACATGAGCGACGAGGACCGCTACGAGCTCAAGATAGCGGGGTTGCTTCATGACTGCGGAAAGGTGACCACGCCCGTGCATGTCGTGGACAAGGCGACAAAGCTTGAGACGATCTTCGACCGGATCGATCTCGTGGACACGCGTTTCGAGGTGCTCAAGCGCGATCTGGAAATCGCGGCCTTGAAGCAGAAGGTCGAACTCGCGCGGCAGACGGGGCTGGACGAGGTCGTTGCGCGCGAGCGCTTGGCCCAAATCGATCAGTCGGTGCGCGACGGCCTGCGCCAGCTCGAAAGCGACCGCGAATTCCTGCGTCACTGCAACGTCGGCGGAGAACTCATGCCTGCGGAGACGCGTGAACGAGTGGACCGGATCGGCACCGGCTACAAATGGATCGATGTCTCGGGGGGCACGGCCGACTTCCTTACGCAGGACGAGATCAAGAATCTCACCATTCCCCGCGGCACGCTCACCAAAGAGGAGCGCGAAACGATCAACCATCACATCGTGGCGACCATCAAGATGCTGGAAGCGCTGCCGTGGCCGAAGCACCTGCGCAACGTGCCCGAGTACGCGGGGGGCCACCACGAGCGCATGGACGGAAAGGGCTACCCCCGGGGCCTCAGCCGGGAGCAGATGTCGGTGCAGGCGAGGGTCATGGGAATCGCCGATATTTTCGAGGCGCTGACCGCCAAGGACCGGCCTTACAAGCGCGGCAAGACGCTTTCCGAGTCGCTGAAAATCCTCGGAAACTTCAAGCTGAACGGGCACATCGACCCGGACTTGTTCGACGTATTTGTGCGCAGGAAGGTGTACCTGCGTTATGCCGAGCAGTTTCTCGACCCCGATCAGATCGACGAGGTCGACGAGAGCAGAATACCCGGATATGCCCCTTGAACGAGTCTGCTATTCGGTCCGCCGGGTCAACTGTTCAATGAGTATCTCGGCGGCAAAGTCGACGAATTTCTCCTCGTATCCGATTTCCCGCAATTCCCACCTGAACGCGTGTCCCAGCTTCGCTCTGCCCAGAATCCCGGGCCGGTTTTCCCCTCGGAATTGAGGGGCGCTGGAGAAGATCTCCCCGAGTATCTCGGCTATTCGTTTCTGCGAAACTATTTGTTCCGGGTTGTTGGCGATGACCGGAGGACAGCGCGTCGTAATGCGCCGCCCCATAATCTTGACAAAGGCGTTCACCTTGCTTGGGGAAAAAAACCGCAAGATCATGCGTTGCCCCCAGCTGCGCTGGTAATGGCACTCAACATCGGGGAAAAGTATATCATCGCAACTTCTCGTCATCCGCCAAGTGTTCGTTCCGGCGCCCTCGATTTTGATGGCGATCCTTCGGGGGTGCGATTGCCTTGAGAGGCAGTCCAAATCTATGGCGCCGATAATCTCATGCGTCATTCCAGTCTATAACGACAGGCTGCATTTGCCACGAGCGATCAAGTCCGCGCTCGACCAACGCTCCGATGTACAAGTTGTATTGGTAGATGATGGCAGCACTGATGACAGTGGAGAATTTGCCCTCGAGATGGCACGTGAAGACCGGAGAATCGTTGCGGTTTCCCTACCCACTAACCGTGGTCAGGGGTTTGCCCGCAACATCGGTGTTGCCGCGGCGCACGCTCCGTATGTTACCTTCCTCGATCAGGATGATGAACATGCCCCGGGCCGGTACGACCACGCCGTTGAGGTGCTATAAGCCAATCCGCAGTTTGCCGCAGTGAGGGGTCGTTGACTGCATGCTCCGATGGATTTTCAAGTCTCACAGAGGGGCAGCCCCGGAGCCGTCGACGCCGGGGCCACCACGCTCGCGGGGTGTCGGCGTCGAGGATCCCGTCGTCGCCGTCCCGCAGAAACTGGACACTGCCGTGCAGAGCCATCGGGCAGGGCGTCTGTCGGAGGCCGAGGCGGCTTACAGCGAGGTGCTGGCGGTCGATCCGGAGAACATTGACGCCCTGCATTTTCTGGGCGTCATCGCCTATCAGCGGGGCGAGCATGGTCGGGCCGAGGAGCTGATATCGCGGGCGCTCTCGCGCAATACCTCGAATGCGCCTGCATACAACAACCTGGGCAATGCATTAGGGGCGCAAGGCAAGCTCGATGCAGCGATAATTTGTTACCAGCAGGCGCTGGCGCTTCAGCCCGAATATGCCGACGCATTGGTCAACCTGGGTGCTGGCTTCCGGGCAAAAGGCGAGCTGGACAAAGCGGTGCAGTGCTATCGACACGCCCTGTCGCTGGCACCCGAGGCACCGATCGCCCACTTCAACCTAGGAAACGCGCTTGCCCAGCAGGGCAAGCTGGACGATTCCGCCGCCTGCCTGAGAAAAGCGCTCGCGCTCAAGCCCGATCTCGCCGACGCGTTTTGCAGCCTGGGGAACGTCCTTCGGAATCAAGACCGGCTGGACGAAGCCATGGATTGCCTGCGCAAAGCGCTCGCGCTCAGGCCCGATTTCCCCGAAGCGTACGATCATCTGAGCAATGCGTTGATAGGGTTGGGACGGCCGCAGGAGGCCGAGGAAAGCTATCGCCGCGCATTAGCTCTGAGGCCGGATTCCGCAGAATTGAAGCTCGGCTATTCGCTTGTGAAGCTTCTTCTAGGAGACTATGAAACCGGCTTTCTTCTCTACGAGAGTCGTCTCGATAAGGATGCATTGCCTCAGGCAACGTATTCCGCCCTGCAGGCGCGCATCGGACAGTTTCGGGACATACCGCGATGGCAAGGCGAAAGCGGCGAAGGCGAAACCTTGCTCGTCTGGACAGACCAGGGGCTGGGCGACGCGCTGATGACGATGCGCTACCTTCCGATGCTGAAAGAACGCGGGTTCGAAAAAGTGGTTGTTTGCTGCGAGGAGACGCTTGTCCGGGTTGTCCAGAGAATTCCGGGAGTGGACGAAGTGGTTTCGAGAAGCCAGTCCACGCCGGTCGGAGGATCTGACTGCCACTGCCCTATCACGAGCCTTCCGTTCATGTTCAAAACCCGGGTGGAGTCGATTCCCAACAAGATTCCTTATCTCCACGTTCCGGACGAGCTTAGGAGAAAGTGGGCCGAGAAGCTTGCGGGCTTGGCGACGCCGAGGGTGGGCCTGGCCTGGGCCGGAAGAAAGGACCATCCCAAAGACGCCTTGCGGAGCATACGCTTGGAGAAGCTTTCCCTGTTGTTCGGCGTCGCGGGGGTCAACTTCGTCAACCTTCAACAGGGTCCGGAGGCGAGCCAGATCACGGAAACAGGTCTGAGAATTCTCGACTGGATGGACGAATGCGGGGATCTTCTTGAAACCGCGGCGCTCGTTGATCAGCTGGATCTCGTCATCAGTGTCGATACCGCCGTGGTGCATCTGACGGGCGCGCTGGGGAAGCCCGTGTGGCACTTGAATCGCTTTGAAACCGAATGGCTCTGGATGCTCGAGCGCGAAGACTCGCCGTGGTATCCGTCGATGCGAATTTTCCGACAGCAACGGCCGGGGAGTTGGGACGAGGTCATCGCGCGAGTCGCCTTGGCTCTGGTCCAATGCCACGGAACCCTCCGGTGACGTCCAGCGTCAGCCTGTGCCGCATTTGGGACCAAAGCCGTCTTTTCCTGTTGCTGGATCAGGCTCCAGAAATATCTAAACGTTCAATTGAAACAACGCAGTACGTTTAGAGATCTGGTAGCGGCACGCGACTTGCTCTTAGACACCCAGCGCCATATCGGCGTCATAAGGAAGGAGTATCCATGAGAACGATTCAGAAGGGTTTTACCTTGATCGAGTTGATGATCGTGGTTGCGATCATCGGCATTCTGGCAGCGGTGGCGCTGCCTGCGTACCAGGACTACAGCATCCGGGCGAAGATGTCCGAGGTGATACTGGCCGCGAGCGGATGCCGCACGTCGGTCAGCGAGGTCTACCAAAGCGGCACCAGTGTTTCGGCAGTCGCCAACGGGTGGGGTTGCGAAATCACATCCACGGGGACCGGGGGCACGAAGTACGTGTCGACCATCACTACGAGCCAAGACGGCCTGGTTTCTGTGACGACGCGGGGTTTCAGCAATACCGCGATCGACGGGAAGGTTGTCACGCTGCTTCCGCTGTCGGCCGCGGGCACTGCAGCGATTGGCACCAACGCCGGCACCGTGACGCTGTACGGCTGGCGCTGTGGTGCAACCGTAGACGGCACGAACGTGCCCTCGAAGTATCTGCCCGGCTCCTGCCGCGGCTGACCGCAACCTGTTTGCGGAAAAAGGTACCCTTCGGGGTACCTTTTTTTTTGGGGGCCTATGATCGCAAGCGCCATCAGGCGATTCCCGCACGTGGTCGGCGTAGGCCTGGTCGCGGGGCTCGCCTGCGGCCTGTACGGGCCGTTTCTCGGCAATCCGCGGGTTTTTGACGACTGGACGTTTTTCTCCGGGATGCGGTTTTCGTATTTCGCCACGCATCCGTTCGGCCTCGATCTGCGGCTTCCTCCGTACTTTTCTCTCGCGCTCACCGAGGTGCTCGTCGGGAGCACCGAGGCGCACCGCCTCGTCGGCCTTGCATTCCATATCGCCTGTGCGCTCGCGCTGTACAAACTGATTTACGATCTGCTGCGGACAGTTTCGGCGTCAGACCGCTCCGTGTCGGGAGCTCAGCCGAGCGCCTCGGCCTGGGCGTTCCTGGGCGCAGCCGTGTTCGCGATTCATCCGGTAGCCGTGTACGGAGCGGGTTACCTCGTCCAGCGCACTATCGTTTTCGCCACGCTGTTCTCGCTGCTGTCTATCGTGCTGTTCGTGCGGGGGCTAGAGCGGGGCCGCCACGCCGACGCGATATCGGCGGCGTTGATGTATTCCATAGCGGTCCTCTCCAAGGAACACAGCGTTCTGTTGCCTGTCGCGGCGGTGCTCGCTGTGCCGCTGGTCAGGGTGGACGTTCGCTTCTCCGTTCGTCACTCCGCGATCTACCTGTCGGCATGCGCGCCGGCGGCCATTTTCGTGACACTTCTCCAAAGGTCGTTGATCGGCGAAGCATACGAACCGGATTTCGCAGTCGTCGCCACCCAGATCGAAGGCGTCTTCGGGCACGCGATCGCGGATTTTTCCTGGACGATGAGCGCGGTCGCCCAGGCGGGGTTGTTTTTCAAATACGTTGCGCTGTGGCTCTGGCCCGATACCCGGGGGATGTCGATCGATCTGCGCGTGGACTTTCTCGAGACCTGGTTGGCAGGCTGGATTGTCCTCAAGGTTTCGGCTTTCGTTGCATTTGGGGCGCTCGGTTTCCTGCTCTTGCGTCGCCGCGGCAGGCTAGGGGTCGCCGGGTTCGGCATGCTCTACGCCTGGATTCTGTTTCTAGTCGAGCTGAGCACCGCCCGATTCCAGGAGCCTTTTGTTCTATATCGCAGCTACCTGTGGGCGCCAGGTATCGTGATTGCGCTCGTCGCGCTGCTGAGCGCGGTGCCGCTCAGGGCGGCGCTCGCCGGGTTTGCCTTTGCCAGCGCACTGCTGCTGTACGGGGCCCATGACCGCCTGGTGTCGTTCTCCAGCTCTACTCTTCTTTGGGAGGACGCGGTTGCCAAGCTTCCCGCGAAACCGATTCCTTGGGGCTCGCGCACCCTGTATATGCTGGGAAGGGAATACGTGTACGGCGGGCGGCCGGACAAGGCGATGGAGATCGCCGATCGGTGCATGACGCAGTACCCCGACACGGTTCATTGTTATTATGCCCGTGGCGTGATCCATTTCCTGCTCGAGGAATACAAGCTCGCGCTTCCCTATCTGCTTCGCGCGGTGGAGCTGCGGCCCGATAGCGGGATCGCGCACCACCGTCTCGGACTGGTCCTGGAGCGCCTTGGCCGAATCCGGGATGCGAAAGCAGAGTATCGGCAGGCTTCCGATCTGGGTTACAAGGGTGCTGACTTCGAGATCAGGCGCTTGGAGTCGTCCGGTGTCGGCTCCCTCGTTTCGAAAAGGACGACCCGAGCTTCGCGCTAGAGGTGGCCGCGCAATTTGGCACGTGAATCGCCCGGCGCAGCCTAGGCTTCCCTCCTGCGAAAGTGCCCCGATCGGCCCCCGTATTTTTCGATCAATTTGATGTCCTCGATGACCATGGCGCGGTCCACGGCTTTGCACATGTCGTAGATGGTGAGCAGCCCAACGCTTGCCGCGGCGAGCGCTTCCATCTCCACTCCGGTGCGGCCGATCGTTTCGACGGTCACGGCGATTCGAATTGCCGGAGGACGCTTCTCGGCGGTGAACTCCGCGGAGACCCGCGTCAGGGCGAGGGAGTGGCACAAGGGTATCAGCTCGCCCGTCCGCTTCGCCGCTTGAATCGCGGCGAAGCGCGCGACGCCGAGGACGTCGCCTTTCTTTGCGCCGCTGCCGAGGATGAGCTTCAACGTCGATGACGCCATGCGGATCGCGCCGCTCGCGCGCGCGACGCGGTGCGTCTCGGGCTTGTCTCCGACATCGACCATGTGGGCCTGCCCGGAACGGTCGAAATGGCTCAATCTTTTTGAACGGATCATTCTTTCGCCTTCGAGCACGGCGCAAATCGGGTCCGGTGAGCCAAACGAAGGGCGCATCCCGCGGGAACCCGGAGCGGACAGCGGTATCATATTATCCATGAGAATCCTCGTAGCGTGCCTGGGCCTGGCCTTGCTGGTCCCGCAAGCAAAAGCGCAGGCCCTCCCGGAGTTGGGTGACACGTCCGGTGCGCTGCTATCGCCCCACCTGGAGCGCAAGATAGGCGAGGAGGCGATGCGGGAGATCCGTCTGCGGGATCCGCGCTTTCTCGACGATCCGGAGCTGACCGAGTATATCAACGATATCGGGAGGCGCATTGTGGCAGCCAGCCCCGAGGCGCGTCAGGACTTCGAGTTCTTTCTGGTGCGGGACAACACCATAAATGCCTCCGCGCTGCCCGGAGGGTTCGTGGAAGTACATACGGGCCTCCTGCTCGCGGCGCAGACGGAGTCGGAACTCGCGGGCGTGCTCGCTCACGAGGTGGCCCACGTTACCCAGCACCACCTTGCCCGCCTGCTCGGGAAGCAGGAACAGATGTCGATCCCGATGCTTGCGGCGGTCGTTCTGGGGCTGCTCGCGGCGCGCTCTAATCCCGACGTGACCCAGGCGGTCATTGCCGGCGCAGGAGCCACCAGCATCCAGTCACAGCTCAATTACACCCGCGATTTCGAGCGCGAGGCCGACCGGATCGGCTTTCAGTTCCTGCAGCAGGCGGGCTTCGACGTCGGCGGCATGGGTTCGTTCTTCGAACGGATGCAGAAAGCGACGCGGCTGTACGAGAACAACGCGCCGGCCTATCTGCGCACTCACCCGCTCACCAGCGAGCGCATCGCCGACATGCAGAATCGCGCGCAGACGGCTGCCTACAAGCAGGCGCCCGACAGCATCGAGTTTTCCCTCGCGCGCGCTAAGCTGCGCGCCGAGCAGGGCCTGCCGCGCGAGGCCGTCTCTCATTTCGCAGAGCTGGTGCGCGAGCATCGCTACGCCGACGAGGCCGGCGCGCGCTACGGACTGGCCAGTGCGCGCGCAAGGGCGCGCGAGTTTTCCGCTGCCGCAATCGAGGTCGAATCGGTGCGCAAGCTCGTCGGGGCCCACCCCATGGTGGAGCTCCTGGCGGCGCGCATCCGCACGGGTGCCGGGGACGCGGCGGGGGCGCTCGAGGTGTTGCGCGCCGCCCTGGGGCGGGCTCCCAACTATCGGCCGCTTCACTACGCGTATGTGGAGGCGCTGCAGGAATCGGGACAGCACCAGGCCGCGCTCGCCTGGCTCGCGGAGCTGGTGAAGAGCTACCCCCGCGATGCCCGACTGTACGGCATGCAGGCCAAATCCTACGCCGCATCCGGCAAACGACTCCTGCACCATCAGGCGCTTGCAGAAAACTATGTTCTGCAGGGTACCTTGCCGGCGGCAATCGAGCAGCTGCAGCTCGCGCAGAAAAGCGGGGACGGCGATTTCTATCAACTCTCCGCCGTCGAGGCCCGCTTGCGGGATCTGCGCGTGCTGCAGGCCGAAGAGGCGAAACGCCGCTAGGGGAGGGCCGCGCCTTTTCCCGGCGATTCGAAGTAGGCTTCGTAGAGAAGATCGAACGTCTTCTCGCTTTCCGCGAACAGCTCTTCGTCGCTGTTGCTGCGCCGGCGCGCTCCCTGGAGCAGCGTGTCCACTCCCGCGGCCTCGGCGACCAGCGCTCCGCCCGTGTCGAGAAAATGCACGAGCGTCCCGATTCTCGCGAGCGTCTCGTTCTTGTCCAGGCTGAAGCTCGCGAGCAGCTCCTGAAACGTCACCTTGTCCTTGCTGTTCGAGAAAGTCGCTCCCTCGAAACCAAACCCGACCGCGGTGGAAGGACACTCCTGACCCTTGTCCAGCCACAGCAAGGTGGCTTCCGGGTCGATGAAGCGCCGGATCAGCCAGGCGGAAGCGAGCCGGTCTGCCCAAAGGGGTTTGCGGGTCGCCCAGACGCGCTTGAAGTAATAGCGTCCCGTTTGCGTCACCCCGCCCGCTTTGGGCGCGTCGGGGAACATTCTCTTGCGCACCTCGGCTTCGGTCTCGCGCAGCACCTGTTCGGCCTTTTCTCTTACGGGCGAGGTGAAGAAATCGAGCGCGCTGATCGCCTCGAACTCGCGGCGCTGCTTGTTGAGAACGCGCGCGATCGCGCTGGGCTCCGAGATCCCGTAGCCCGCGCGCAGCCCCTCGACCGCCTTGATCAGCTCCTGGTATTTTCCGGTCCGGTCAAACAGGGATCGGAACGTCTGCCCCTGCTCGGCGTCGGAATGGGTCACGTGCAGGACATGGGCCGAGCCGTTGATGCGAGCCATGTGTTCCGACAGGCGCTGCAGCCCCTGGCGGTTTACCCGGTTATCGGGCAGCACGTAGACGCCCTCGCGCAGCACCGCGCAACCCAGGGATTCGAGCGTGCGCAACACGCGCATCCGCGCCGCGGGATCGTCCGTTGAAAAACTGGCGACGTACACCAGCCACTTCGAGTCAGGTCGTGGTGATAGCTTTTCCTTGGCCAAAGCTGCTCCCTGCGGAGTGCATCCCAAAGGCGTCCCAGTTTAAGTTTCGCGAGCGGTTTAGGCAACCGACGACTCAAGGCATGTCCCGCTTCGGCACATAAGACCGTGTGTGCGTTACCTCGCTTCGTCTCAGAATCGGTTTGGTATATAGTTTTACCCCCGACCGCAAGCGAGCGACGATGACGAATTTCGACAAGGATCTGGACGTGCGCGGCCTCAATTGCCCTCTGCCCATTCTGCGCGCAAAGAAAGCGCTCTCGGAGCTGGCGAGCGGGCAGGTGCTGCGGGTCCTCGCCACCGATCCCGGATCGGTGAAGGATTTTCAGGCGTTTGCGAGGCAGACCGGCAACCAACTGGTCTCGCACGCCGAGGCGGACAGTATCTTCACCTTTTTCGTGAAGAAGAAGTGATCGACGTGCGGCCGGTCGATCGGTCGCGCGGTTACCGGATGATTCCCTGCTTGACGTAGACGGGTCTGATGGCTCTCGCCCAACTCTTCAGGCCCAGGGCGAATGTGCCTCCCGCCAGGACCACTATCAGGCCGCATCCGAGCAGAGTTCTGTGGGCCCCGATCACTTCAGCGAGCGCGCCTGCGATGAAATTGCCGATCGGCGCAAAACCGAGAAAACACATGACGTACATGCTGATCACCCGTGCGCGTTTGTCCTCATCGGCGACGGTCTGCAGGATGGTATTGACGGAGGCCGCGGTGACGACGAGCCCGGCACCAAAGACCCCGAGGAACGTGAGCGACAACCAGAGAGTTCCGGACAAGGAGAATCCGGACAAGGCGACGCCGGCCATCACTGTGGCGGCGGCGACCACCCGGCCGAGGCCGCGCACCGAACTGCGCGCCGCGAGAGCGAACGTGCCCAAGATGGCGCCAAGCCCTACCGCACCGATGAGAAAGCCGAAAGTCCTCGAGTCGCCGCTGAAGGTCTCGGCCGCGAAAATCGGCATCAGCGAGGACCAGGGCGCGGTGAAAAAACCCATCACCATGAGGAGCAGCAAAAGACGCCGACTGCCGGTGAAACCGAAGGCATACTTGATTCCCGATGCGAGCTGGCGCCACCACCCGATCCGGGTATCGGGAAGCTCGCGCGGTTTCACGCGGACGACGGCGTAGGTCACGATGATCGCCAGGTAGCAAAGAGCGTTGACGAGAAAGCACCACGCCTCGCCTAAGACAGCGAGGACCAGCCCCGCGACGGAAGGCCCGACGAAGCGCGTCGACTGGAACAGCAACGATTGGAGGGCGATCGCGTTGGGCAGGTCTTCCCTGTGCTCTATCAGCTCCAGCAGGAACGCCTGCCGCGTCGGCGTCTCGAAGGCGGTGATGATCCCGAGAAAAAGGGCGAGCACGATCAGGTGAGGGACGCGGACCATGTCGGAGAAAGTGAGCAGGGCGAGCGTCAGCGCCTGCACGAACGCGAGCGACTGGATCAGCATAAGCAGGCGCTGGCGATTGACCCGGTCGGCCCACACGCCCGCTACCGGGGACAGGAACAGTATCGGCAGCTGTTGCGCTCCCGCGGTCACGCCGAGCAGCAGAGCGGAGCCGGTGATGCGGTACATCAGCCAGCTCATCGCCACGGTCTGCATCCAGTTTCCGAGCAGCGACAAGCCCTGACCGGCGTAGAAGATACGAAAATTCTTGGAGCGGAAAGCTCGCAGGGCGGGAAGCACGGGCGGGCGACCTGACGCTCAGACCTTGAGCTTGTCGAGTTGGGGTCTCAGCTTGCCAAGCGTCGCGCTGAAGTTTGCGAGGCGCTCTTTTTCCTGAGCGACGACCGCCGACGGAGCGCGTCCGACGAAGCTCGGGTTAGAGAGCTTGGCGTTGGCTTTGGCGACCTCGCCTTCGAGTCGCGAGATCTCTCTTTGGAGCCGGGCGCGCTCGGCGGCGAGGTCGACTTCCACGTGCAGCATCAGATGCCAGTCGCCCGCGATCGCTACGGGCGCATTGGTATCCGGCAGCTTGGGAACAATTTTCATATCAGAAAGGCGTGCGAGGCTGACTGTGGGCGCGACGGTTGCCTGAAGTTCTTGCGGGTCTCCGTTTCCGGAAACGAAGAGGGGGACCCGCTGGGACGGCGATAGGCCCATCTCGCCGCGGAGATTGCGCACTGCATTGATTCTGTCCTTCATCCTCGCTACTTCGGCTTCCACACCTTCATCGATTTTCTCCGGTTGCGATTTAGGGTAGGGCGCAAGCATGGTCGTGTCGCCAGTTTTTCCTGCGAGTGGGGCGATCCTTTGCCACAGCTCCTCGGTGATGAAGGGAATGACTGGATGCGCAAGCCGCAATACCGCTTCGAGGACGCGCACCAGTGTCCTGCGCGTGCCGCGCTGCTCCTCATCCGAGCCGCTCGCGAGCTGTACCTTGGTGAGCTCGAGATACCAGTCGCAGTATTCGTTCCAGACGAATTCGTAGATCGCTCGTGCGGCGAAGTCGAAGCGGTACTCGTCGAAGCCTTTCGTCACTTCGGCTTCCGTTCGTTGCAGTTGGCTGGTGATCCAGCGATCGACGAAAGACAGCGTGACCGATTTCGATTCATCGTGCCCGCAGTCTTTACCCTCGCAGTTCATCAGAACGAAACGCGTTGCATTCCACAGCTTGTTGCAGAAGTTGCGGTAGCCCTCGCAGCGGGAGAGGTCGAAGTTGAGCGTGTTCGCGAAAGTCGCAAGCGACGCGAAGGTGAAACGCACGGCGTCGGCGCCGAAAGACGGGATGCCGTTCGGATAATGCGTCCGGATGTATTTCTCGATTTTTGCCTTGTGCTCGCCGCGCAGCAGCCCTTGCGTGGATTTCTCGAGCAAAGGCTCCAGACCGATACCATCGATCAGGTCGATCGGGTCGAGCGTATTGCCCTTCGACTTGGACATCTTGTCGCCCTCGGCGTCGCGCACCAGGGCGTTGATGTAGACGTGGCGGAACGGCACCTTGCCGGTGAAGTGCAGCGTCATCATGATCATCCGCGCGACCCAGAAGAAGATGATGTCGAAGCCGGTGACGAGCACCGAGGAGGGGAGAAAGACGTCGAGGTCCTTCGTCTTCTCCGGCCAGCCGAGCGAGGTGAACGGCACAAGCGCCGAGGAAAACCAGGTGTCGAGCACGTCATCGTCGCGCTTGAGCGTGCCGCGATAGCCTTTCGTTGCGGCTTGTCTTTTGGCTTCGTCTTCGTTGCGACCGACGTACATATTGCCCAGATCGTCATACCATGCTGGGATCTGATGACCCCACCACAGCTGGCGCGAGATGCACCAGTCCTGGATGTTCTCCAGCCACTGGTTGTAGGTCGTCGTCCAGTGCTCCGGGTAGAATTTCACGTCCCCGTTCGCGACCGCGGCTAGGCCGCGCTTGGCGAGCTCATCCATCTTTATGAACCACTGATCTGTCAGCATCGGTTCGACGATCACGCCGGTGCGACCGGAGCGCGGCACTCGGAGCTTGTAGGGTTTCTCCGAAACCAGCAGGTTCTGCGATTTGAGATCGGCGAGGATCCGTTTGCGCGCCTCGAATCTGTCCAGGCCGCGATAGGCGTTCGGTGCGTTTTCGTTCATCTTCGCGTCGAGCGTCATCACGCTGATCTGCGGCAATTTGTGGCGCTGTCCAACCGCGTAGTCATTCAAATCGTGCGCGGGCGTGATCTTGACGCATCCCGTCCCGAATAGCGGGTCGACATAGTCGTCGGCGATCACCGGTATGATGCGGCCGGTGAGCGGTAGCAGGAGGTCCTTGCCGACGAGGCGAGTGTAGCGACCGTCTTTGGGATTCACTGCAACAGCGACGTCGCCCAGCATGGTCTCCGGCCTGGTGGTGGCGACAACAACCACAGCGCCGCCGCCGTCAACGCCCTTTGGAAAAGGATAGAGGATCTCCCAGATCTTCCCGTCCTCCTCCTCACTGTCCACTTCGAGATCGGACACGGCGGTGCCGAGCACCGGGTCCCAGTTGACCAGGCGCTTGCCGCGGTAAATCAGGCCCTGCTCATGAAGCCGCACGAACACTTCGATCACGGCGCGCGACATGCGTGCGTCCATGGTGAAGTACCCGGCTTTCTGTCCCTCGGTATCGGCAAAGGTCCAATTGGCCGACGCGCCGAGGCGTCGCATCTGGCGCGTGATGGTTGAGCCGGATTGCTGCTTCCATTCCCATACGCGCTTCACGAACGCCTCGCGCCCGAGATCGTGTCGTGTTTTTCCTTCCACCTCGAGCTGGCGTTCGACGACGATCTGTGTCGCGATACCGGCGTGATCGGTGCCTATCACCCAGTTCGTGTTGAAGCCCCGCATGCGGTGATACCGGATCAGGGCGTCCATGAGGGTCTGCTGGAACGCGTGCCCCATGTGCAGCGTGCCGGTGACGTTCGGCGGAGGCAACTGGATACAGTAAGGCGGTTCTTCCGAGTCCGCGGAATGCGCGAAATAGCCGCGTGATTCCCAAAGGGAATACCAGCGTCGCTCGACCTCGTGCGGGTCAAAGCTCTTGTCGAGTTCCATGGCGCTCGGGTTCAAAAAAGAAAGCGCGCCGAGCGGCGCCCCCGCGGGAGCCCGGCTTCGACGCGCTCGGCCGGATTATAGCGTCAGGGGCCTCGCGACGGCCCGCGCAACCGCGCGACTTCGAGCTCGACCGCCCGGGCGACCGCTTCGCGAATCAGCGTTTCGATATCGGCCCTGACTTGGGAGCTGAGCGTGGCCAAAGTGCGCTGCAGGTGGGCTTCGAGCCGGGCGCGCAACGGTTCCTCGAGGATGTTTGCGACGTACGGGCCGATTGCGTCGAGAATGCTCTCTTTCAGCCTCTGCTCCAGTTCCTGCAGCTCGGCCGGGGTCGGACCGACCTGAGTCGGCCGGCCCAAGGGGGGCTGTAGGGACCGTGCCGCCGACTCGATGACTTCCGTGAGTACCGGAACATCCTCCCGGGCGGACGCGCCGGAAGCGCGGTAGCGCTTTAGAAACGCATCTGCCTTCCCCAGCAGGTCGTCCGAGTCGCTCATGCGCCCGACCTGGAGAGATCGTGGTGGTGAATCTCGTAGCCGCGGTCCCGATAGAAGCGATAACGGTCCCGGGCAAGCCGGCGATCATCGTCGCCGGCTCCGACAAGCTCGATCAGCCGTTCAAAACGGCCGAACGAAGGGGGCGAATCGGCGTGGAGATTGAGGATGACCTGATAATGGGGCATCTCCGCCTCCTTGCGCGCGATCACGACGGGAGTTTCGAAAGCGTGGGCGTGATGCGCCATGCAATGAGGGACGAATCCATTGGCTCGGTAAGTCCACAGCAGCTTATCGAAGCTGCGCGCCGTGTTCTCATCCGGCGCGTATACGACGACGCGCAATTGTTGCCGGGTCGCTTTGGCGGCAAGTTGGCAGGCGACCTGCAGCTTGGGCTCGGCGTTCGAGTAGAAGTCAACGCGTGTCATGGAGAGACTGCGCGGTTCATAAGGAACGTCGTGAGCAAAGGCACGGGCCGGCCTGTGGCTCCTTTTTCCTTGCCCGATTTCCACGCCGTGCCGGCGATGTCCAGGTGAGCCCAGTCGTATTTGCGCGCGAATCGCGAGAGGAAGCAGGCCGCCGTAACGCTTCCCGCGGCGCGTCCCCCGATATTTGCGAAATCGGCGAAGTTGCTTTTCAGCTGTTCCTGATAATCATCCCACAACGGCAGCTGCCAGGCGCGGTCCCACGATTCCGCCCCCGCGGCGAGCAGCTCGCGGGCAAGATCGTCCTTGTTCGCGAACAACCCCGAGCAGACGTGGCCCAAGGCGATGACGCAGGCGCCGGTGAGCGTGGCGATGTCCACCACGGCCTGGGGCTCGAAGCGCTCGGCGTAGGTCAGCGCGTCGGCGAGGATGAGGCGCCCCTCCGCATCGGTGTTGAGAATCTCGATGGTCTGGCCCGACATGCTCGTGACGATGTCGCCCGGTTTTGTGGCCGCGCCTCCCGGCATGTTTTCGCACGCGGGGACGATCCCGATCACGTTGAGCTTCAGCCCGAGCTCCGCCACTGCGTGCAGCGTGCCGAGCACGCTCGCCGCGCCGCACATGTCGAACTTCATCTCGTCCATTTCGGCCGAAGGCTTGATCGATATCCCGCCGGTATCGAAGGTGATGCCCTTTCCCACCAGCACCACCGGTCGATCCTTCTTGCCTGCTCCGGAGTAGCGCAGGATCACCAACTTGGGCGGCTGGTGCGAGCCCCTCGACACCGAAAGCAGCGAGCCCATCCCGAGCTTGTCCATGTCTTTCTGCTCGAGCACCTCGACCGCCAGCCTGCATTCGCGCCCGAGCTTCACGGCGGACTCCGCCAGATACGCGGGCGTGCACACGTTTGCAGGCAAGTTGCCGAGGTCGCGCGCGAGCGCCATGCCGGCGGCGATCGCGCGCCCCTCGCGCATGCCGCGCTCCAAAGCGGCGGTATCCCGCTTGGACGCGGCCGAAATTGCGACATGGGCAAGCGGCTTCGCTTCCGTCTTCTTGCTTTTCATGCGGTCGAAGCGGTAGGCGACGTCGGCGGCCGCCAATACCAGCTGGCGCGCCTTCCATGCCGCGTCGCGGTCTGGAACCTGCAGCTCGGCGAGATAGAGGCACGCGTCCCGCGCCCCCGTGCCGTGAATGGCGGTGAGCGCGGAGCGGGCACAGTCGCGATACTGCTTCTCTCCGAATTCTTTTTCCTGCCCGAGACCCACCAGCAGCACGCGCTCCGCGGCAACGCCGTGCACGTGATACAGAAGCCGTGTATTCCCTACCTTGCCGTCCATGTCTCCGGTGCGGAGAAATTCGCGGATTTGGCCGCGCGCGGCCTTGTCGAGGGCATCCGCGGCCGCCGACAGCCTGCGCGGTTCGAATACGCCCGCGGCGACGCACGCGCCCGGCCGCTTCTCCGGTGCCGCGAATTTTGTGTTAAATTCCATTCGGCCTCGATTCGGGGAACGCGCAGGGATTATCTCCGGTTTGCTTCGCCGAAGTCAAAGCAACATGGCGCTTTTCCGACTTTCTATCCGACCCGCTTCCATGACTTCGATCAGTTCGCAAAGTGATCTTTCGGCGCGCCCTGCTGCGTGAATTCGGCAGTCTGGCGCTCGCGGTGTTCGCGACGCTGTTTGCCATCACGTTGACGACGCAGCTCATCCGCCTGCTCGGGCAGGCGGCGATCGGAGACGTCCTCTCCGAAGGCGTGGTCGCGCTGCTCGCGTTTTCCGCCTTGAATTATCTTCCGGTGCTGCTGTCGTTGACGCTCTTCATTACGGTGCTCATGACGCTTTCGCGCAGCTACCGCGAGTCGGAGATGGTGATCTGGTTCGGTTCGGGTCTTTCGCTCCTCGCGTGGGTCCGCCCCGTGCTGCTGTTTGCGTCGCCGCTTGTTGCCCTGGTGGCGCTGCTGTCGCTGTTCTTGTCGCCCTGGGCAATCGGCAAGGCCGAAGAATACCGGCGGCAAATGGACCTGCGCGACCAAGCCTCGCGGGTTGCCCCGGGCGTTTTCCGCGAGGCGGCCGGCGCGGATCGCGTGTTTTTTGTGGAGGAGATCGCCGGCGACCAGACCAACGTGCAGAACGTGTTCATCGCGCAAATGCAACAGGGCAGGCTCGGCATCACGGTAAGCAGGCGCGGCTACCGCGAGTCGGCGGAAAACGGCGACCGCTTTGTGGTTTTGCTCGACGGACGGCGCTATGAGGGCATTCCCGGCGATCTCGATTTCAAGGTGATGGATTTCCAGCGATACGCGATGAAGGTCGAGACGCGCGAAACGCCCGCGGAACAAGCTTCGACCAAGGCAATGTCGACCTTCGCCTTGCTGCAGGCGCGAGGCAATCCCGGCCTGGCGGAGCTGGTCTGGCGCCTGGGCTTGCCGATATCGGCAATGATTCTCGCATTGCTCGCGATTCCCTTGTCCTTCGTGAACCCCAGGGCGAGCCGCTCGGTGAATCTGCTCTTCGCGCTCCTCACTTACATGGTCTACGCCAACCTGCTCAGCATCGTCCAGGCCTGGGTGTCCCAGGGGCGGCTGGCTTTCACTACCGGCTGGTGGGCGGTGCACGCGGGGATGCTCGGCGTTCTCGCGCTCTTGTTTTACCGGCGGCTTCGCGTGGGTTCGCTGCTCGGGAGGCGCTGAAATGGATACCCTGCGGACCTACCTGGCGCGGGAGATTTACGGCGCGACGCTCTTTGTTTTCGCCGCTTTCCTCAGCTTGTTCGCTTTTTTCGATCTGATCAACGAGCTGACCGACCTCGGCAAGGGCGAGTATCGACTGCAGCACGCGCTCGCGTTCGTCGCTCTGTCTGTACCGAGCCACGTCTATGAGTTGTTTCCCGTGGCGGTGCTGATCGGAACCCTTTACGCCCTTTCACATCTCGCTGCCAATTCCGAATATACGGTGATGCGCGGCTCGGGACTGGCGCCCTGGCGCGCGACAAGCACCCTGTTTCGCATCGGCATCGTCTTCGCGGTTGCCACGCTCGTCTTCGGCGAACTGATCACCCCGGTCTCGGAGCGCGCGGCAAAGCAGCTCAAGCTTTCCATGACCAGTTCCATCGTTGCCCGGGAATTCCACACGGGGCTGTGGGTGAAGGACGATCGCCGCTTCGTCAATGTCCGGGAAGTCCAGCCCGACGCGAGTCTCACCGATGTCAGGGTATTCGAGTTCGACGATCAGTACCGGCTTAAATCGATCAGTTTTGCGAAGCGGGGGCAGTACGTCGGAAAGAATGTCTGGCGTTTGCGCGAGGTCGTGCACACGGGCTTCGGGTCTACCGAGAGCAGCGTCGAGCGTCTCGCCGAGATGGACTGGAGCTCGGTCATGACGCCGGATATTCTCGCGGTGCTGTTCATCGCCCCGGAGCGGATGTCGGCGTGGAACCTGTATCAGTATTCCCGGCACCTCGCTGAGAACCGGCAAAAGACCGAGCGCTATGAGATCGCGATGTGGAAAAAGCTCTTCTACCCGCTCGCCTCCCTCGTCATGATGGCGCTTGCCCTGCCTTTTGCGTATGTACACGTCCGGGCCGGCGGGGTGGGTGTCAAGGTTTTCTCGGGGATCATGCTCGGGATCGGGTTTCACATGCTGAACAGCCTCTTTTCGTATCTGGGGCTGCTGCAGAACTGGCAACCCTTCGTCAGTGCCGTGCTGCCGAGCGCGGTTTTTCTGGGCGCGGCGGCGCTGATGATGTGGTGGGTGGAAAGACGGTAAGGCCACGCAGGTTCGAGTGCCCGGGGCCGAAACGGCGTTTTACGCTTTTACCCTTCACGCTTCCCGGTTTCAGTAGTCACGATCCGCGTGCCGGCCAGGCGGTCGTGCAGGAACTGTCGATCGCGATCGAGGAACGCCCACAGAAATCCGCCGCCAAGGAGCAGCAGCGACGGCCAGGCGAGAGCGTAGCGCAGCAGTGCCCGGCCGGCCCCGACGGGGAGGTTTTCACCGCGGACCAGGCGCAGCTTCCAGGTTTGCATCGGCAAAGTCCGTCCTGCGCGGCTCCAGCACGCGACAAAGTAGATTCCCAACACCAGGAACAAGTACAGCTGGAAGGCGTGGCGGGTGCCGCCCGAGAGCCGTCCGTTTGCGGCTCCATAGAACGCGAGACCGGCGAAAAACATGATCGCGAACACCACGAACGACTCGTAGAGCATGGACATCAATCGACGGCCGATGCCCGGCGCCTGCGGGACGCGCAGGGCACGCGGACCTGGGCTCATCGGCGTGGACTATTGAGTTGCCGCCGGGGCTGAAGGGGTCAGCGCCCCGGCAGCGGCGGGGGCTTCCTCAGGCGCAGCTGCGGCGGGAGGCGCGTCCGGTGCTCCGGCCGGCGCGGCCGTGGGAGGCTTGCGCGGCGTGCTGCCGAGCTTGCGCCGCTCTTGCTCGGGCAGGCGGTTGTACTCTTCCCATTTCTGTTTCAACCCCTCTTTCTTGTCAGGCGGCAGGTTTTTGATCTTCTTGTAGCGCTCGCGCGCGTCCTGTCGCTCCTTGGGGGTCAGCTTGGCCCAGGCTTGCATGCGTCGCTGCACCCGCGCTTGCTCATCGGGCTTCATTTTCGGATAGCGCTTGGCAATGCCGATCCACTTGCGCTTGCGCGCGGGCTCAAGCTTGTCCCAGTCGGGGCCGAGCGGCGCGAGAATCTGCTGCTGCTCGGGCGTCAGCTCAGCCCAGGCGGGGGGCTTCTTCGGTGCGGCGGCGGCGACAGGGAGCGAGATGCAGAGGCAAAGTGCTAGTGCGATGAGCGCTTTAGCCATGCATCGAATCCCTTGTCGAGGTAGGCGTCCAACGGCAGGTCCCCGGTCAGCACCGCGGCGTCGATTTCCTCGATTTCAGCCGCGACCTGGGATTCCCGCCACTGATTGATCGCGACGAGACCCAGGATCAGCACGGCCATCGGCAGCAGCATGCGCGGAATGAGCGAGGATGGGCCGCCCAATTTGCCGACGGCACTGTCAGCCCAGGCTAACACCGGGATACGGGACTCGACGCGCTGGTGCGCCAAGGCGTGCTCGCGAGCCGTCTTCAGGCGGGTGAGCTTGCCGGCGTCCAGATCGAGCCCCCGGTTGAGCTCCTGTTTGATTCGGTAGGCGATCTGCTGTTCGTTCATAGGTGAATCCCCTTTGCCCTCAAGGCCGCTGCCAAAGCGTGTGCCGCGCGGGAGCAATGGGTTTTGACGCTGCCTTGAGAACAGCCCATGATCGCTGCAGTCTCGGCCACGTCCAATTCCTCCCAGTAACGCAGCAGAAACGCCTGCCGTTGACGCGGCGGCAGCTTCTGCAACTCTTTCTCAATTGCTTCAAGGGTTTGGGATTGCTCCAGCCGATGCGCCGGGCCCTCCTTGGGCTTTGAAGCGTCCGCGCTTTCCAGAGTTTCAAGCGGGTCGCCGTCCTCGTCTTCCCGCCCCGGGGAAAGCGCTGAAAACAAAGTGACCCACGTTGACCTGACCTTCTGCCGGCGATAGAAATCACGAATAGTGTTCTGCAGGATGCGCTGAAAGAGCATCGGCAGTTCCATGACCGGCTTTGCACCGTATTTTTCCGCGAGCTTGAGCATCGTATCCTGCACGATGTCCAGCGCATTCTCTGCGTCTCGAACCGCGAACAGCGCCTGCTTGTACGCGCGGCGCTCGACGCTTGCGAGAAACTCGGAGAGTTCGTTTCGGGAGGCCAGAGGCGCTTCCTTTTTTGTCGGCCGAAACGGCCGCGGCCGCAGTGGCCCGATGGTATCAAAAGCCCGGTACCGGTGCAGGCCGAGAAAGGAAAAAAACTTGACCAATCAGGCGTCAGCAATTAGGCTCTAAGGCTTTCGTCGAGCAGGGTTTTTTGCAGGCTTCGGCATGGAACTGAGCGGCGCAGAGATCGTGGTCAGATGCCTCCAGGCGGAGGGCGTCGAGTACGTCTTCGGGTATCCTGGCGGCGCGGTCCTGTTCATCTACGACGAGCTGTTCAAACAGGACAAGGTCAAGCATATCCTCGTTCGCCACGAGCAGGGCGCGACGCACGCAGCCGACGGTTACTCGCGCTCAAGCGACAAGGTCGGTGTGGCGTTGGTGACTTCGGGACCCGGTGTCACCAACGCGGTGACCGGTATCGCCACTGCGTACATGGATTCGATCCCGATGGTGATCATCACAGGGCAGGTGCCTACCCACGCCATCGGTTTGGACGCATTTCAGGAATGCGACACGGTGGGCATCACGCGGCCCTGCGTGAAGCACAATTTCCTGGTGAAGGACGTCAAGGACCTCGCAGTCACGATCAAGAAGGCGTTCTATCTCGCCAGGACCGGACGGCCCGGCCCGGTGCTCGTCGACATTCCCAAGGACGTCACTTCAGCCAAGTGCCCATTCCAGTATCCGGAAACGGTGACGATGCGCTCTTACAACCCCGTCGTGAAGGGGCATCCGGGTCAGATCAAGAAGGCAGTGCAGTTGCTCGCCGAAGCGAAGCGCCCCATGGTCTACACCGGCGGCGGCGTCATTCTCTCGGGCGCCGCGAAGGAGCTCACGAAGCTCGTGAAGCTGCTCGGCTTCCCCTGCACCAATACGCTCATGGGCCTGGGAGGCTATCCCGCGACCGATCCGCAGTTCCTGGGCATGCTCGGAATGCACGGCACCTACGAAGCCAACATGGCGATGCAGAACTGCGACGTTCTGCTTGCCGTCGGCGCGCGCTTCGATGATCGCGTCATCGGCAATCCGGCGCATTTCGGCCAGGTGCAGCGCAAGATCATCCACATCGACATCGACCCGTCTTCGATCTCCAAGCGCGTGAAGGTCGACGTCCCGATCGTCGGCAACGTGTCCGACGTGATCGAGGAGCTGAGCCGACAGCTTGAGGCCGCCGGCTACAAGCCGGACCAGAAGGCGCTCAGCGCCTGGTGGTCCCAGATCGGGCTGTGGAAATCCAAGGACTGCCTGAAATACGACAAGAAAAGCAAGATCATCAAACCGCAGTTCGTGTTGGAGAGACTTTACGAAATCACCAAAGGCGATGCATTTATCACTTCCGATGTCGGCCAGCACCAGATGTGGGCGGCGCAGTTCTACAAATTCGACAAGCCGCGGCGCTGGATCAACTCCGGGGGCCTGGGCACCATGGGCTTCGGCCTGCCTGCGGCCATGGGCGTTCAGTTCGCGAACCCGGGCGCGACGGTCGCTTGCGTCACCGGCGAGGCGAGCATTCAGATGTGCATCCAGGAGCTGTCGACCTGCAGGCAATACCGGCTCCCGATCAAGATCGTGAACCTCAACAACAAGTACATGGGCATGGTGCGCCAGTGGCAGCAGTTCTTTCACGGCAACCGCTACTCGGAGTCGTACATGGACGCGCTGCCCGACTTCGTCAAGCTCGCCGAGAGCTACGGCCACGTCGGCATCAAGGTGGAGGAGCCCGGCGACGTCGAGCCGGCGCTTAAGGAAGCATTCAAGCGCAAGAACGACTTGGTGTTCCTCGATTTCGTCACCGACCAGACCGAGAACGTTTATCCGATGGTCCAGGGCGGCAAGGGCCTGACCGAGATGATCCTTGCCGAGGAGCTGTAAGCCCGGCACACGCGGGTTCGATCAACGTTGGCTGAAGGGAGCTTGGTCCGGCGGCGCCACGAGCGCCGCGTCACAAGGGCGCGGAACGCGCCGAGGGCCGGGCCTTTAGCGAGGGGACAATGCGACACATCATTTCCATCATGCTCGAAAACGAGCCGGGGGCTCTTTCGAGGGTCGCGGGTCTGTTCTCGGCGCGCGGCTACAACATCGAAACGCTCACCGTGGCGCCGACCGAAGATGCGTCGCTTTCGCGCATGACTATCGTCACCACCGGGTCGGACGACGTGGTCGAGCAGATTACGAAACAGTTGAACAAGCTCGTCGAGGTGGTCAAGGTCGTCGACCTGTCGGAAGCGGCCCACATCGAGCGCGAGCTGATGCTGATCAAGGTTCGGGCGATGGGAAAAGAGCGCGAGGAGATGAAGCGCATGTCCGATATCTTCCGGGGTCGAATTATCGACGTCACCGAGAACACGTATACCATCGAGCTCACGGGCACCGGAGCCAAGCTCGATGCTTTCATTCAGGCGCTTGAGCACAGCGCTATCCTGGAGACGGTGCGAACCGGCGCTTCGGGCATCGGGCGCGGCGAGAGGGTCTTGAAGGTCTGAGCCCGCGCGCGGCAGAACCCAAAGGAAAACAGCATGAAAGTCTATTACGACAAGGACGCGGACCTGTCGCTCGTCAAGGGCAAGAAGGTCACTATCGTGGGCTACGGCTCGCAGGGGCACGCCCACGCGCTCAATCTGAACGACTCGGGAGTGAAAGTCACCGTGGGCCTTCGCAAGGGCGGCGCCTCCTGGGACAAGGCAGGTAAAGCCGGCTTGAACGTCAAGGAGATTTCCGAAGCGGTAAGGGGCGCCGACTTCGTCATGATGCTGATGCCCGACGAGCACATCGCCGCGGTGTATAAGACCGACGTCGAACCGAATATCCGCAAGGGCGCGACGCTCGGGTTTGCTCATGGATTCAACATTCACTATGGCCAGGTCGTGCCGCGCGAGGATCTCGACGTCGTGATGATCGCGCCGAAGGCCCCCGGTCATACGGTGCGCTCGACTTACACCCAGGGCGGTGGCACGCCGATGCTCATAGCGGTGTATCGCGACGAGAGCAAAAGGGCGCGTGATCTCGCTCTGTCCTACGCGGCGGCGATCGGCGGGACCCGTGCCGGTGTGATCGAAACCACGTTCAAGGAAGAGACGGAAACCGACCTGTTCGGCGAGCAGACGGTGCTTTGCGGCGGCTGCGTCGAGCTCGTAAAAGCGGGTTACGAAGTGCTTACCGAGGCGGGCTACGCGCCAGAGATGGCCTATTTCGAGTGCCTTCATGAACTCAAGCTTATCGTCGACCTGATGTACGAGGGCGGCATCGGCACCATGAACTACTCGATCTCGAACAACGCCGAGTACGGCGAATACGCGACGGGACCGAAGATCATCACAGAAGAAACGAAGAAGGCGATGCGCTTGGCGCTCGCTCGCATCCAGTCGGGCGAATACGCGAAGGACTTCATCCTGGAGAATCGCGCCGGCGCACCGACCCTGCTCTCTCGCCGTCGCATGACCGCCGAGCATCCGATCGAAGTCGTGGGGGAGAAATTGAGGGCAATGATGCCTTGGATCAGGAAGAACAAGCTTGTCGACACGAGCAGGAATTGATCTTCTCGCTACGGTCGTCGCAGAGCGCCAGGCAAGCCAGCGATGAGCGCGAGCTACCCTCACCCGATCATCGCCCGTGAAGGCTGGCCGTTTCTCGCCGTTACGGTCCTCATGGCGGCGGCGGCGGGCTGGTTCTGGAGCTGGTGGTCGGTGCCGTTCTGGCTCGCGGCGCTTTTCGTGCTGCAGTTTTTTCGCGACCCGCCTCGGGCGGCGCCGGGCGATTCGCAAACGGTCGTCTCTCCTGCCGACGGACGCGTCGTCGCGGTGGAACGGTCCCACGATCCCTACCTGGAGCGCGACGCGATCAAGGTCAGCGTATTCATGAACGTCTTCAATGCGCACTCCAACAGGTCGCCCGTGGACGGCGAGGTGAAGAAGCGCTGGTACAATCCCGGGCGCTTCCTGAACGCCGCGCTCGACAAGGCGTCGCTGGAGAACGAGCGCAACGCGCTCTGGCTGCGCACCCCCGGGGGCGCCGATGTCACCTGCGTACAGATTGCCGGACTCGTCGCGAGACGCATACTCTGCCATGCTCGCGAGGGCGACGTTCTTGCGCGCGGCCAGCGCTTCGGCTTCATCCGCTTCGGCTCCCGCGTGGACGTCTATGTCCCGTCCAACGCCGCGCTCGTGGCGGCGCTGGGCGACAAGGTCCATGCAGCGAGCACGGTGATCGCAACGCTTCCACGCCATGCTTGAACGCGGTTTCCACAGGCCGCTGCTGAACACCGAGATCCGCAGACGCGGCATCTACCTGCTGCCCAACCTTTTCACCACGGCGGCGCTGTTCGCGGGCTTTTACGCAATCGTGATGGCGATGAATCAGCGCTTCGACAACGCCGCGGTCGCCGTCTTCATCGCGATGATCCTCGATACCCTCGACGGGCGCGTGGCGCGATTGACGCGGACCCAGAGCGCGTTCGGCGCGGAGTACGATTCGCTCTCCGACATGGTCTGCTTCGGCGCTGCGCCGGCCCTCATCATTTACGAGTGGGCGCTGAAGGACCTGGGGCGCTTCGGCTGGATAGCGGCGTTCGTCTATTGCGCCGGGGCGGCGCTCCGCCTGGCGCGCTTCAACACCAATATCGAGGTGGTCGACAAGCGCTTCTTTCAGGGGCTGCCGAGCCCCGCCGCTGCGGCGCTGGTGGCGGGATTTCTGTGGCTTGCGAGCGACAACAAGATTCCGGTGGACGCGTACGGCATGCCCTGGGTGGCTGCGTTTCTGACGCTTTATGCGGGGATCACCATGGTGAGCAACGTGCCCTTCTACAGCTTCAAGGACATCAACATGCGCCGGTCCGTGCCGTTCGCAGTGATCCTGCTGATCGTCCTCGGATTTGTTCTCGTCTCCTCCGATCCCCCGATCGTGCTGTTTCTCCTGTTCGTGGCCTACGGGTTATCGGGCTACGCGCACTGGCTTTGGAAGAAGCGCAAACCCCGGCAGCCCGCCCAGTTGCAGTAGCCCGGGAAACCCGTTATATTGCGACGCATGCAATTCCGCACCACCGCTCTCAGCCTTACCCTCGGCAGCCTGCTTCTCGCCGGTCTGCTGCTGCGCCTCGCGCGCACATAACTTCACACTCCCAATTCGGCAGTACCCGGTCGCGGCGCAAGCGGGCGCCGCGGATGCTTTCACGATTTCATCCTGGAGCGGCACCATGAAAGACAAATTGATCATATTCGACACCACCATGCGCGACGGCGAGCAGAGCCCCGGTGCCTCGATGACCAAGGAGGAAAAGTTGCGCATTGCGAGGCAACTGGAACGCATGCGCGTGGATGTGATCGAGGCGGGCTTCCCGGCCTCTTCGAACGGCGATTTCGAGGCGGTGCAGGCGGTTGCGGGCGTGATCAAGGACTCGACGGTGGCCGGCCTGTGCCGCGCCAACGATCGCGACATCCAGCGCGGGATCGATGCGCTGGAGAAAGCGAAATCCGGACGCATTCACATTTTCATCGCGACGAGCGCGCTCCATATGGAAAAGAAGCTGCGCATGACGCCGGAGCAGGTGCTCGAGCAGGCGACGCAGTCGGTGCGCTTCGCGCACAAGCACCGCGACGACATCGAGTTCTCGCCCGAGGACGGCAGCCGCTCCGACCCCGATTTTCTCTGCCGCGTGCTCGAGGCGGTGATCAAAGAAGGCGCCAATACCATCAACATCCCAGATACGGTCGGTTACGCGGTGCCCGAGCAGTTCGGCGAGTTCATCAGGAAGCTGCGGGAGAGGGTGCCTAACTCCGACAAGGCGGTGTGGTCCGTGCACTGCCACAACGACCTCGGCATGGCGGTGGCGAACTCGCTCGCCGCGGTCACGGTCGGGGGCGCGCGCCAGATCGAGTGCACGATGAACGGCCTGGGCGAGCGCGCTGGCAACACTTCGCTCGAGGAGGTGGTGATGGCGGTGCGGACCCGCGGTGACTTCTTCAACCTCGCGACGCGCATCGACACCAGCCAGATCGTGCCGGCCTCGCGTCTCGTGTCCCAGATCACCGGATTCGTGGTGCAGCCCAACAAGGCGGTGGTGGGCGCGAACGCCTTTGCCCATGCTTCCGGAATCCACCAGGACGGCGTGCTGAAGAGCCGCGACACCTACGAGATCATGCGCGCCGAGGACGTTGGGTGGATCGCGAACAAGATCGTGCTCGGCAAGCTTTCGGGTCGAAGCGCCTTCCGCCAGCGGTTGAAGGAGCTCGGTATCGAGCTCGACGGAGAGGACGCCTACAACAAGGCGTTCCAGCGCTTCAAGGACCTTGCCGACAAGAAGGCAGACATCTTCGACGAGGACCTGCAGGCGCTCGTCTCCGACGGAGCGACTGCCGCCGCGGCGGAGCACTGGCAGTTGGTGCGCATGAGCCAGGCAAGCGGCACTGGCGAGCGTCCGCACGCGAAGCTCGTGCTCGCCGAGGCAGGCAAGGAGCGCAAGGCCGAGGCCGAGGGCGACGGCCCGG
>WNFV01005414.1_pt1 | contig 31910 bp, 34 predicted proteins | sample 5400101 | NCBI WGS metagenome assembly WNFV01 (sample SAMN13153361, study PRJNA577476) | soil metagenome | isolation source: 115 cm soil or saprolite under grassland replicate 1 | place: USA:California | collected 2016-06-15 | reverse complement strand
GTGAATTGCTTTTACGATTCCCATCAGGTCGCCTTTCACCAGCGTGATGCCGGCGCTCTCAATTGCCACGTCAGTCCCGGTCCCCATAGCGATGCCGAGATTGGCCGCCGCCAATGCAGGCGCGTCGTTGATTCCATCGCCAGCCATCACAACGATCGCGCCTTGTGATCGCAATTTTCTGACGACATCGATCTTGTCCCGCGGGTTCACTTCGCCAGTGAAATCATCAATTCCCAATTCGTGAGCGACTGACTTGGCGGTGCGCCAGTTATCTCCTGTGCACATAATCACTTTCAATCCCATGGCATGAAGTTGGAGAATCGCTTGCCGAGTGGTTTCTTTAATCGGATCCGCAATACCAAGAACGCCGATTGCGTTCCCGTTTACGCTAGCCCACACCGTTGTTTGGGCGTTTTCCTGCAACCGGCTCGCTTCCTTCTTAAGATCCTCAGGGATCATGATCTTTAATTCGGACAGGAATTTTTCTTTCCCAACAAGAACGGATTTCCCATCGATTTTGCCGCTCACGCCACCGCCCGTGATCGACTGGAAATCCCTCACATCAAGCAACTTAATCCCTTCTTTTTTTGCAGCGTTCACAATTGCACGTGCCAGTGGATGCTCGCTCAGGGATTCGACCGATGCTGCGATTTGTAAGAGATCGCGTTCATTTGCCCCGTTCGCGACGACTCTGCTAACGACCTCTGGCCTGCCGGCAGTTAGCGTGCCGGTCTTGTCTGTCACAACATGTGTGACTTTTTCCGCAATCTCGATTGCCTCCGCATTTTTAATCAGAACTCCCGCCTGCGCGGCGCGCCCTACCCCAACCATGATCGACATCGGCGTCGCCAATCCGAGCGCGCACGGGCACGCGATGATTAGAACAGAGACCGCATTGACCAAAGCGTAGGCCATCCCTGGCGCAGGCCCGACTATCGACCAAACTACGAAAGTAATCACAGCGATGCCGATCACTGCTGGAACGAAATAACCCGAAACGGTGTCGGCAAGTTTTTGGATAGGCGCCTGGCTGCGCTGCGCCTCGGCCACCATTTGGACGATTTGCGCGAGAACCGTCTCGGATCCAACGCGCTCTGCGCGCATCAAAAACGAGCCGGTTTGATTTACTGTTGCGCCAATCACTTTTTCGCCCGGCCGTTTAGCCACCGGCATTGGTTCGCCTGTAATCATCGATTCGTCGATGTTGCTTTTCCCATCGACGATCACACCGTCGATTGGCACTTTTTCGCCCGGTCGCACGCGCAGCACGTCGCCTTTCCGAATTTCGTCCACCGCGACTTCCCGCTCCTGGCCGTCGCGAAGCCGATGCGCCGTTTTTGCTGCAAGACCCAGTAGCGCCTTGATCGCCTGTCCGGTCCGACTTCGCGCTTTTGCCTCTAGCAATTGGCCTAGTAGAACAAGCGTGGTGATGACGGCCGCTGCCTCGAAGTAAAGATCGACTTCTCCATGGCGCCGGAAAGAACTGGGAAAAATTCCAGGCGCGATTACTGCAATAGCGCTGTAGAAGTATGCCGCCCCAACGCCGACAGCGATCAGCGTGAACATATTGAGGCTACGATTAACGATCGACCGCCAGGCGCGCGTGAAAAAGAAGCCGCCAGCCCACAGAACCACTGGTGTTGTTAGCGCAAACTCAATCCATTTCCCGATTTGCTTTGGGATGATGGAATCGATGTGCAGCCCTGGGATGGCATGACCCATCGCGATGATCAGCACTGGAATCGTGATTCGGCTCCAAGGTCATCCCGCATTTCGGGCATTCGCCCGGATGATCCTGCTCGATCTCCGGGTGCATTGGGCAGGTGTAAATCATGGTCTGCTTCGCTTACATGCTAATTAGATTCATCGGTAGCGTCATGCGGCAACCAAACGGACAAGCATCACAATGCTCATTATAAGAATGGCGACACCAAATAGTCGCCTTAAACCCCAATCGGAAAAACCGTGAGCTACGCGCACGGCGACTTCGAATCCGATGACGCCGCCAATCAGAAACAACAGCGCGTCTCCGAGCGGTACTCGTTGTCCTGCGACAAAGTGGCCGGCGGTCGCCGATGCGCTCACTAGGGCGACAATCGCCCAGGAGGTAGCCACCGCACGATGCATCTCCAATCCCTGATAGGTGACGAGAACCGGCACGGCTATGAATCCACCCGATATGCCCAAAAGACCACCAAGCCAACCAATCACCGCACCAGCGGCACCCGAGCCAAACACGGTAACGCCACAAGCTTTCACCGCGTCTCGCGATTGCCTTAGCCGTTTCGCATCCGCCTCACGCTGCAGCAGCATTCGGATGCCTATTGTGAGGACCACGAGCGCGAACAAAACGAGCAGAACAACGGGGCGCAACTGCTTGTTTAGCCATGCGCCCAGCGGCGCAAAGAGCGCACCGAAAATCGCGATCACGGTGGCGGCCTGCAAGTCGATTGCGCCAGCGCGCAGCTTCTGAATGGTCCCGGTCAATCCAAGGAAAGTCATTGTTAACATCGACACGCAGACTGCGCTGTGTACGTCCAGGCCTCCGCCATACATCAGTAGAGGAACAGCCAGCACGGAGCCCATTCCAACAAGGCCGACTGACAGGCCGAGAACACCGCCGAGAAGGAGAATGATCAGCAGTGCTGCCGACACGAGAAGTTAGACTCCACTCTACTTCCCCGCGTCCGGATGGTGAAGTCTGCGCAGAGTCAGATATCGCTTCGGATTTTTTTCAAAAGTCTCGAAGCATAAAGGGCAGCAGAGCGCGACCATTTCGCCTTCCACCCGCAGGTGGCAAAATCCCTCACCGTCTAAAACGGACTTCCCACAGACGATGCAGTGTTTTTGCCAATCAGTTTCCCAAGCCGGCGAATCTTCCATGTTCATAATTAGTCAGCCATCGTCTTCACTTGTCTCTTTTCGGAGGTCTCGTCTGCCACGAAACGCGGTAAAGAACTGGCCCGGATCCGATCAAAGGATGGCTGCAACGGATCTGCACGTAGGTGCCGGGGCGCAGCGAGTCAACTGTACTGGGTGCACCATTGCGGAAGAACTTTGTCTCCTTCGAATTCCACGCGAACGTCTCTGGCTTGGAGCCCCCGCTGGGAACAATCGTTAGGCTTTGACGATCGATTCGCTGCACGGTCCCCGACATCTCATGACTCATCTGAGACGGCACTGCACCAACGCATATGGGGTTGCTAAGACCGAAACAGAGTGCCGCAAGCGCCACCGCAATCGGGATCATTGATGTCGATCTTGGATTCGTCATCGTACCCTCCTGTGTCGATTGTTATTGCCTAATGTTATTGTGCAGAAATGCGAAAAGCCACGCGGCCAAAACGGCGACAACATTCCAGATGACCAATCCGGAAATAAATGTCGTCAACGTCAGTATGTTTTCGCCCATGCCGATATTCATATGGAGAGCGTACTGCATGAACCAGGGACGCACGCCGGGAATCAGTGCTACGCCAACGAAACACACGACGTACACGATCGTGACCCACGCCGCGATGACTTTGAGAAGATGTTTCGTATTGATCATATTTTCCCTTTCCAATGCTGCGACAATGTTTGACAGACTCGCAAGAGCTTGACTCGACATTTCTTGGCCAAGATTGTGCGGTTCTTGCGGCCGCATTGCGGATGTATCGAGCATTCAGCTTCAACGTCCAGAGCTGAACGACTGGGGTTCGACGCATCATCTACCATCAGCAACGTCTGCGGTTGCAAGCGGTCGGTATTGCCATGTTGTGCGGAGACGGTTCGCTTCATCAGCCATTAACCGGAGTGTTGATGCTTTTCAATTTTCTGTTTCGTCGGCGAAAGATCGACATTGATGCCATCGCGTGAAAGCTGATCACGGCTGGCTAAGGTCGCGACAGTCCCTTCTGGATGCTGATACCAACCGGGATCTTCGTAACTCGTGATCCCTTCGCGCACTTTGACCAAAGTCATCAGCCCGCTCATGTCGATCACATCGAATGGGCCAGGTGCTCCAACCATCGGAAGGCTGTTGCGCGGCATCTCCATATGCATCTCTGCCATCTCGCCCATGCCATTTGTTCCCATTGTCATATAACCGGGCAGCAAACTCGCGCGGATCTTCTCGTCCAGTTTCCCCGGCTGCACGCCGATCGTATTCGGAAATTTGTCGCCCATTTGTGTCATCACGTGATGGGTCATGTGGCAGTGCATTGGCCAGTCGCCCGGCGCATCGGCGACAAAGTCGAACGTGCGCGATTGACCCACTCCGACGAGCACGGTCGTCTCAACCTGCTGCGCGGACTCGGGAATTTGGCCGCCGTCGGTTTCGGTTACTCGGAACTGATAACCGTGCAAGTGAATCGGATGATGATCCATCACCGCGACGCTGGCGATACGAATGCGAACGCGATCGCCCAGCTTTGCCACCAAAGGTTCCGTGGCCGGGAAAATTTTCGCGTTGAAAGTGAAGACGTTGAAGTCGGTCATCTCGTTCGGATTCGGTCGCGATGTGCCAGTATCGAGTCGCCACTCGCTGAGCATGAACGCAAAATCCCGGTCAGGACGCTGCTCTTTTGGCCGACGCGGATGAATGATGAACAAGCCCATCGTGCCGAGCGCCATCTGCGTCATCTCATCGCTATGTGAGTGATACATATGCGTTCCGTGCTGACGCAATGTGAACTCGTAGCGGAACGTCTCACCCGGTTGAATAGTCTTCTGTGTTAGACCGCCGACGCCATCCATTCCGTTCGGCAGCAGGATGCCGTGCCAATGAACGCTTGTGGCCTCGGGAAGATTGTTTGTCACATAAATCCGCACGCGATCGCCTTCGACTGCCTCAATCGTTGGGCCATGCACATGACCGTTAAAGCCCCAGCATTTTGCGCGCATGCCCGGCGCGAACTCATGATCGACTCTCTCGGCAACGAGGTGATACACTTTCACACCATCGATAACTTTCCACGGTAACGAAATGTTGTTAGGCGTAATGACCGGCGTGTAATCCTTGCCCGCTTCGCCGGGCGGCAGAGTTGGCTTGGGATCGACCCGCTCGATTAGCGGTTTATTCCTGTTCGCCGCCGCCGTCGTTTCGCGTGGCTTGTTAGGCTCGCGTGTTTTAACTTCCTGGGCAGAGCCGAGTTTTTGCAAAACCGCAGCGCTGCCCGCCAGCGCACCTGCGCTTGCTAGGAATTTTCGTCGTGTAATCATAATTAGTGAGTTGCCTCCTTCGATTCGCTTTGAAGTGAAATGAACTTTCCACTCAAACTACCACCCACTGCCTTCTCCAGTTCTACGCGCGCGACCCAGTAATCACGCAACGCTTCCACGGAATCTGCTCCCGTTTTCACTTCCTCTTGCTTCGCTTGCAGGAGTTGAAACGGCCCGATCTGCATCGCGTTGTACTCAAGCTGCGATTCTTCGGTTACCCGCGTGCGAATCGGCAGCGCAGTGGATTTGAAATATTCAACCTGCCGTCGCGAGAGCAGCATCTTGTCGCGCGACGCGCGCACATCGGAACGGATGTCAGCGGCAAGCGCGAGGTAGCGTTGTCCGGCTTGCCGCATTTTCGCGCTAGCCCGGGCCGCCGCCGGCTGACCCTGATTAAAGATTGGTATTGGCACATTCACACTCGGCCCAATCGAGTGAACTCCGCCCTCAATCTCGTGCTCGTAATGAGCGCCGATTTCTGCACCCTGCAAAATCGCCTCTGCTCGCGCTATCCCACGTGCGCGTGCCTCGGCGATAAACTGCTGGCGGGCAGCCGCGAGGTCGAGTCGCTGGTGGATCGCGCGCAGCTCCAACTGCGAGGTGGAAACCTCGCTGCCCGGCAATTCAGGCAACCGCGACGCGACAGTCCAGTTTGTCTGCGCACCGAACGCGCCCATCAGTTTGTTTAGTTTCTCGCGGCTCTGCACCGCATTTGCCTGAGCTTTGGCTAAGTCGATTTTTGCTTGGGCGTGTGTCGCCTGCTCACTGGCAAGATCGAGATCCCGCAGATTCCCGGCTTCGTGCATCTTCAGCGCAGTCTCTGCGGAGCGTTCCGTTGCCTGTGCAACCGTTTGCCGCATTTCGACAAGCTGTTGATCGCCTTGATGCTCGTAAAATGCTGCGCCCACCTCTCCCGCCAGGTTCAAAATTTCATGACCGACGCGCAACTTTGCCGCTTCGAATTGTGCCGCAGCGATTCGTTTGCGTAGCGGCAGAAGTAAGATGTCGATGAATTCTTTCAGGATATCCGCCTCCAGCGCCTGGCCCGGAAATCGTCGTTCGAACGTGAAAATCGGATTTCGCAGCAGACCGGCTTCAACTAGATCCGCCTGGGCGATGCCGAGTTCTTCGTAGGTCGCCTGGAGATTGTGGTTATTCAGCAGCGCAACCTGCACCGCGGAACCGGCGGGCAATGGACGGCTCAACAACGAAGCAACTGCGGCTTGCGCTTGGGCATCCTCAGCGCTGCCGCGGTTCCATTGCACCCGTTTGCCGGTTCGCAGATGAACAGTGTTCGCGAGCTCTCGAAACGCAGGGTTTGGATCGACATGTGCGCAGCCGGCGAGCGCGACTGTTCCCCAAAGTAAGAAAGATTTCCGCAGTTTCATTGTCCGCTTTCCCTTTTTTTCAATGTCATGCCGCAGATCGGACATTTGCCCGGCTTATCGGCCTTGATCTGGGGATGCATCGGGCACGCGTAAATGATCGCGCCCGGTTTCATTTCATCCGACTTCTGTTTCATCGCGTCGGAAGTTTTCTTCATCTCATCAGACGTCTTTTTCATCTCATCAGCGACAGCTTTCTTTTCTGACTCGATATCGCCCTTGTGCTGCATTTGGCTTTGCCCTTCCATCTTCATTTCGCCATGCTGCATCTCGCCATGTTGCATGCCGGGCATGTTCTGCATGTCGTGCTCCATTTTCTCGGCGCTTTCGGCATGCGCCTGGGTCGCGCTCAATTGCTTCTCTATAGCGAGCGTCGTTTCGTCAGGAGCAAGAAGATTGCGCGGCCTTCTCGATGAGCCGCGCACTTCCGGATCGGCCGAATTATTCGGGGGCAACGGCGGCGGATTCGTTGCGCAGCCCGCAATGAATCCCGCTGCGAAAATTGCAACAAGTGCAATCAACCGATCACGGTTTGTGCTCATCGTGCTGATGCTCGTCATGTTTGTGTTGCTCCGGCGACGGCTGAGCAGTTGCCGCAGCGCTCGGACTTCCACTAGCGCTCGCCGTCGGGCTTGCTCCGCCAGCGGCTTCGAGCTGTTTGCGGCTCGCTTCGAGTTGTAGCCGGCTCGCCTCCAATTGCAGGCGGCTTGCTTCCAATCGCTTTTGTTCTTCCTCGGTCTTCGCTTTTTCGCTTCCCGGCTGCTGCGGTTGCTGCATTTGTTCATGTCCAGCATGCTCTGGCAGCGGTTGCGCTGACGCCGCGGGTCTCTGCTCGGCTGCGTGTTCATGCGTTTCAGCCCCGTGCTGTTCTTCTTCGTGGTGATGTTCTGCCATACGCGGTGGCGGTGGCGCTTCGAAACGGAATTCCCTATGCCGTACATGACCGCCGGCATAAGCGATGTAGAAGCCGATACCAAGAGTCGCACATCCGATGAGAAGCGTTGCGATCGCGAGCGGCAATGAACTACGCGGCCATTTCATCGGCGCAAACATCCCTACCAACGCAAGCCCGGCGAGAACGTAGAACGCGTAGATCAGTTTTTCGCCTCGTGCCATGTGCTCATCGAGCCACTGGTCGCCGGTTGTATTCGCCATCGCTTTGACGCGATCGTAGGCCGCTTCGCCATAATGGTAGGTCGGCCACGCCGACAACCCGCTCAGAAACACGAGGACAAGCGCAATGACAATGCCCGTGCGATTGCGCGCAATCACGGCCAACAAGAGCCCGACTACTCCGAGCGCCAGTCCGTAAACCGGAACCGGATTAAGCAGAACGTGCATGTATTCCGGCGAGTTGAGATGTTGGAGGAAAATGTTCATGTCGATCTAACAGCGCGGATGCGACGGATCGAACGCCGCGCTCGGGAGATTTTTCTTAGCTAAGTTTCATAATTTAGTTTCAGTTTTGGTTTGCGAATGCGGCCGGCGCATTCGCGTGGTGAATAGAACTCCAGCGACGCGAGCAAAAGCGCGCAGAGATGGAGCGTGCATTACGGCCGAGGTAAACCTGCGACGGCAGGCCTCAGTCGTTAGGCGAGAGAAGGCGGAGCGTGAGCGAGGATGCTCCGCTGCAAAACAGATTCCGCGAAGGAACCAGCAAAGGGTGGCCCGGTATCAAGCTCGAGTGGGGAAAGCTGCGTTGCAGGCGCGGAAATTACTTCGGACAAAATCCAATTCTGAATTGGAACGAAATTTTGGCTCGCAGCCTCAACGATCTTTGCCTCGCTGGTTATCGTCGCGCGGAGCATTTTGCAGCAAGGCATCTCATCGTCGTTGCTCTTCTTCGACGGCGCCGGCTGATTTCCGTGACAATGCATCGGCGCCACAGCCGAGTCGGTTTTGGCAATCAGTGCGCCCAATGCGCAATGGTTCGAAATCGAAATCCAAGCCAGGCCGGTCACCACGACTATCGAGACTGGAATGAGTTTATCGCGTGTCCGCTTCACGACTTCTTCTTCGATTAATCCAAAACCTAAAACGTTCAAACGTTTTCCTCAGAGAGATGCTTCATTCGCGCGATGGCTGCCATATCAGCCGATGATACAGTGCAACTGATCTGTTCTTGGCATCATGCCGCCGCCTTCGCGGTCTCCAAGTCTTCGCTGTATTTGCCGAACCGAGCCTTGCTGTTGCACAAAGCACGGTGATGTAATGCCTTTTGCGCATCAGCCACGTTCGCAGGATCGCCTTTCCATGCTTTCAGCACAGGAGCTTGCAAAGCGCGCCCGAACGAAAAACTCAACTGCCACGGCAGGCCCTGCAGACGATTCATGGCATTGAGATGTTCGGTAGCTTGCAAATCCGTTTGCCCGCCGGAGAGAAAGACAAGACCCGGGACAGCTGCAGGCACTACGCGTTTCATGCAGCGCACCGTGGCTTCGGCAACTTCCTGCACTGAAGCTTGCTGTGGGCAGTCCTTTCCCGAAAGGACCATGTTCGGCTTCAGCAGCATCTCTTCCAGTGCGACGCGATGCTCAGGCAGAGCGTGAAACACGCTTTCCAGCGTTTGCTGCGTGACTTCGAAATGCCGTTCAATCGTGTGCGTGCCATCCATGAGCACCTCCGGTTCGACGATCGGCACCAAATCCGCTTCCTGACAGAGCGCCGCGTAACGCGCCAACGCTTCGGCGTTCGCCTCTATGCATGTGGGCGTGGGGATTTTCTCGCCAATTGCGATCACTGCGCGCCATTTGGCAAAGCGCGCTCCGAGTTGTCGGTATTCGGCCAGTCGCTCGCCTAGTCCATCGAGACCTTCGGTGATTTTCTCGCTGGGAAAATTTGCCATCGCCTTGGCGCCCTTGTCCACCTTGATCCCAGGGATGATCCCCTGCTCTTCCAGGGCTTTTACGAACGTTCGCCCGTCGCGAGTCTTCTGCCGAATCGTCTCGTCGAAGAGAATCACGCCACTGATAAATTCGCCCGCGCCCGCCGTCGTAAATAAAATTTCCCGATATGCGCGACGGTTCTCTTCCGTCGAAGGAACATTGATGCTTTTCAATCGCTTCTCGATCGTCCCCGAACTTTCGTCGGCTGCCAGGATCCCCTTTCCCGGTGCGACCAGTTTTTTTGCGATAGACTCTAAGTTCTCAGTTTTCATAGTTTTCTCCTTATCAACGGTTTTTCGGTGCTCCCAATGATTACAACTAACATCTCAGTTGCAACCTTGAAAGCTCCTCGCGTCGTGTTGCCCCGAATGGCAAACATTCTCCAATCGCAGGTCTTGGATGCTGTAGCGTCCGCTGTCTCAGCGGAAATCCAGAGCGTGCCCATCTGATGCGCTGAGGACAGCGCACACTACAACGCGCCGGAAGAGCATGAGTCGGAGCAGGAAGACGCTGAACGCTTCTCTCGACGCACGGTCTAACTTGTGCTATAACGCAAATCAATGTTGAGCAGGATCATAGTTTCGATGGCGATGGCTGCCGCGCTTTTTACGGCTCCAGTAGGCTTCGCAGCGCGATCGTGCATCCTCTCCAGTCCGCCAGCTCAACAAGCGTGCAAGCCGGGTTGCTGCACTAACAAGCCCTGTTGTGCGGCTTCAAACGAAAACAAATCGACTTCATCGCAGCCGCTGGCGAACGCCGATTCCAGCTATAAACTAAACGCGGCGTGCGTCGCGTTACCCACAGCAATTTCGTCGAGCCGGGAATTTGGTGCTCAACCTTTTCCAATCTCCAACGCCGCGTCTGGCGCGCATTCGCCGCCGACGCTCGCGTTGATCTGCATCCGACTCATCTGATCCACCGGCTTTAACGGTCGGGGTGTGCCCACTAATCGGCACGCCGTGTCATTAAAGGCAGTCGTGGATCAATGAAAACAACAACTTTTTCAATCTTATTAGCTACATCTTTATTACTTCGAAGTCAGATTGCCGCTGATGGCGGCGGAAACGGCGCTGCGTCGCTGGGGCTTTCGTTGGGCGAAGTGACGCGCCGCGTGCTGGAGAATAATCCCGCAATCAAGGAGGCCGAGAACCGCTGGCGCGCAGCAATTCATCGCGTACGCCAAGCGTACGCGTGGGACGATCCCCGCGTTGCCGGCGAATCGCGCGTCCGTCGGTTTGTCGATATTCCGCCGAACGCGTTCACGGATCAATCGCTCGCCATTGAGCAACTGATCCCAATTACCGGCAAAAATCTGGCGCGAGGACGTGCCGCCGCTGCCGAGGCGTTATCGGCGTTTGAGGAAGCACGACGGGTTCAGCTCGACGTGATCGCGAAGGCGCGCGCCACGTACTTCCAACTGGCGAATGCTTACGACCAACTGGAGATCAACGACAAAAATCTGACTTCGCTCAAACAAATTGCTGATATCAGCCGCTCCCGATACGAGGCTGGTTTGGAGACCGCGGCGAACGCGCTTATAGCCGAGACAGATTATAGCAAGCTACAGGAGACGCGGCGGGATTTGGAGCGCAATTTATCTGACGCGCAGTCGCAACTGAACACGGTCATGAATCGCGACGCGTTTGCGCCGCTTGGTCCGCCGGCACCGGCGACAATCAGTGGGGCGAGTCTCTCCGCCAGCACGCTACAGGCGATCACGCTAGCGCAACGGCCCGAGGTGCAAATGGCGCGCGCCAAGATCGACGGAGAGAAGTCAAGGCTTCAGCTTGCCCAGCGCGCCTGGATTCCAGACCCGGCGCTAATGGTGAAAGGCCAGCGTTACAATGATGCCGCAGAAGCGGTAAGCGAACTCGACGCCGGCTTGTCGTTCACAATCCCCTGGGTGAATCCCACTAAATATTCAGCTGCCGTACGCGAGGCGCGCGCGAATCTTGCAGCTGCCGAGCAAGGCCTTGAGCGCGAACAAAAGGAAGCGTTGCGGCTGTTGCGCGATCAGTTGGCAAAGATCGAGACGTTTCATCATCACGTCGAGCTGTTCCGCGACAAGCTCGTGCCACAGGCGCAGCAGGCGTTCGAGGCGACACAACTGAGTTACGAGTCAGGAAAAGCGACGTTTCTCGATTGGATCAGTGCGCAACGCAACCTGCGCGACATCGAAGCCATGGGGCGTGAGCATTTGGCGCATTACCAAATGGCTGTCGCTGAGTTGGAGGCAGTCATCGGCGCAGAACTTTACTCGAGGCCACGCCAGCCATCGAAAGCAAGGAAAACCCCATGAAAACATTTACCAGAAACACGACGCTCCTGATTGCGCTCGTTGCCCTGCTTTTTACCGCGGCCTCCTGCGGCAAAAAGAGCGCGTCAGAAAAACCGAGCAACGTCGATTACTACACCTGCACCATGCACCCCTCGGTAAAGTCGCAGGACTCCAAAGGAAAGTGCCCGATCTGCAGCATGGACCTGGTTCCGGTGATGAAACAAAGCGGCGGTGAAACGCCGGCTCAAGTTTCTTCCCCGTCTGAGCAGCAAAGCAAAGATGCCGAAGCAAAGCCGTCGCCGTCACGACAGGGCGAGCGCAAAATCAAATACTACAAATCGACCATGATGCCGGGTGAGACCAGTGCCAAACCGGCCAAGGACAGCATGGCCATGGACATGGTGCCGGTGTATGAAGAAGAAAAACCCGGCGCAGCGAATCAGCCCAGCGAATTCGTCGTCCCGGTCGAACGGCAGCAGCAGATTGGCGTGCGCTACGCGAAGGCGGAGCACAAGCCACTCCGTCACACCATCCGCGCAGTCGGTCTGATTGTGCCCGATAAAACACGCAACTGGCAATTTGTGTCGCGTGTCGATGGTTATGTTCAAAAGCTGCACGTCACCGGACCCGGCGAAGTCGTCGATAAAAATGCACCGCTGATGTCGATCTACAGCCCCGATCTGCTCTCGAGCGAGCGGGAGTTCATCGAACTGTTGCGCATGCGCGATGAAGCGAAATCAAAGGACGCGCGGGAAACTCCCCAGCGTTTGATCGAGTCGGCCAAGCGCCGGCTGCAACTTTGGAATGTCACTGAGCAGCAGATCGCGGAGTTGGAAAAAACGAGAAAAGCCTCCGACACACTTACGCTGTTCTCGCCTTTCCGTGGCATCGTTCAATCGGTGCCGGTCGAGCAAGGCAAGAACGTGAAGATCGGCGACATGCTCGTGGAAGTCGCCGATCTCAGCGTCGTGTGGGTCTGGGCGGAGTTCTATGAAAATGAATTGTCGATGCTTCAAGGGGGGCAAAAGTTCACGATTACCGCGAAATCTTACCCGGGCGAGAAATTCGAAGGCACGCTCAGCGTCATCAATCCGTTTCTCGATCAGACGAAACGCACGGCCAAGGTGCGCATCGACATTCCCAATCCCGATTTCAAGCTCCAGCCGGGGATGTACGTCAACGCCGAATTGGAAATGGACATGGGCGAGGCTCTCACCATTCCGGTGAGCGCGGTCATGCCGACAGGAACGCGTAGCGTCGTGTTTGTCGATAAAGGCCAGGGAAAGCTGGAGCCGCGGGTGGTTCAACTCGGAACAAAATATGCTGACATTTATGAGGTAAAAAGCGGTCTGCAAGAAAACGAGCGTGTCGTCGCAAGCGCAAACTTCTTGATTGACGCCGAATCAAAAGTGCAAGGCGCGTTGAGAGGGTTCGAGGAAGAGCGAACACCGCAAGAAGGCGTGAGCCCTGGCACCAAACCATGATTGAAGCTGAGCCAATTTCGCGGAACGAAGTCGCCGCTGGTGGCAAAAGTGAAACACTAATCGACCGCATTATTGAGCGGAGCACTCGAAACAAATTCCTCGTCTTCGTCTTCACGATCTTCGCTGTCGCCGCGGGATTCTATGGCCTGATGCATACGCCGCTGGATGCGATTCCGGATCTGAGCGACGTGCAGGTGATCGTTTACACCGAGTGGGAAGGACGCTCGCCCGATCTCGTCGAAGACCAGATCACGTATCCAATTTCGAGCGTTTTTATCGCCGCGCCGAAAGTGAAGTTCGTGCGCGGCGAGTCCATGTTCGGCAAATCTTTTATCTACGTCATTTTTCAGGACGGCACCGATATTTACTGGGCGCGTTCGCGAGTCATTGAATACCTGAATTCAGTGCGCGGCTCGCTGCCGGAGGGCGTGAACCCGACGATCGGTCCCGACGCCACAGGCGTAGGCTGGATTTACGAATACGCACTCGTCGATGACACCGGAAAACACGATCTCGCTGAGTTGCGTTCCATTCAGGATTGGAATCTGCGTTACGCGCTTTCCTCAGTAAAAGGGGTCGCTGAAGTCGCGCCGGTTGGCGGTTTCGTCAAGCAATACCAGGTCGATCTCGATCCAAACGCGCTGGTTGCTTACAACATCCCGCTGAGCAACGTCGTCAGCGCAATCAAGATGAGCAACGCCGACGTCGGCGGGAAAATCTTCGAGGTCGCATCCACCGAGTATTACATTCGCGGCCGCGGCTACATCAAAAAAATTGAGGACATCGAGAACATCGTCCTCAAAGTGGAGAACGGCACGCCCGTCTATTTGAAAAATGTGGGGAACGTCCATCTCGGCGCCGATCTGCGGCGCGGCGTGGTCGAGCTGGATGGACGCGGCGAAGTCGTTGGCGGCATCATCGTAATGCGCTACGGCGAGAATGCGCTCAACGTCATTAACGCCGTAAAAAAGAAGCTGGAAGAAGTCAAAGCTTCGCTGCCCGAGGGCGTGCACGTCGTCACAACCTACGACCGCTCGGATTTGATCCAGCGTGCCATCCGCACGCTGCGCGAGAAGTTGATCGAAGAAAGCATCGTCGTCGCGTTGGTCTGTCTGGTTTTTCTCTGGCACATCCGCTCGGCGCTAGTGGCAATCATCACGCTGCCCATCGCGATCATTCTGTCGTTCATCCCGATGTGGTGGATGCACGTGACCTCGAACATCATGTCGCTGGGCGGAATCGCCATCGCCATCGGCGCCATGGTCGATTCGGCGATCGTGATGATTGAGAACGCACACAAGGGGCTCGAGCATTTCCGCGAAACACATCGGCGCGAGCCAGATAACCTGGAGCGCGTTCAAGTCATTATCGCCGGCGCCAAGGGCGTCGGTCGCGCATTGTTTTTCGCTCTGCTCGTAATCACGGTAAGCTTCGTGCCGGTCTTCTCGCTCACTGCGCAAGAAGGGCGGTTGTTCCGGCCGCTCGCCTTCACGAAAACGTTCGCAATGTTCTTCGCCGCATTTCTCGGCGTAACGCTCGTGCCGGTGTTAATGACGCTGCTCATCCGCGGAAAAATCACACCCGAAATCAAGAACCCAGTGAACCGGTTTCTCATCCGGACCTATCAGCCGTTCGCGGATTTCGTGCTCCGCTATCGCAGGTTCACGCTTGGTGTCGCGTTGATTGTTCTTCTGATCACGATCTTCCCATACGAGAGACTCGGCAGCGAATTCATGCCACCGCTTAATGAAGGCACGCTGCTTTACATGCCAACCGCGGTTCCGGGGATGTCGATCACCGAAGCGACCAAAATTCTCCAAATACAAGATCGACAACTGAAAAAAATTCCTGAGGCCATGACCGTTTTCGGCAAAGCTGGGCAAGCCGAAACACCCACCGATCCCGCGCCGTTGTCGATGTTTGAGACCATCATCCCGCTGAAGCCACCCAACCAATGGCGGCGCGGCATGACGTGGGAAAAGCTTCTTGCCGAGGTCAACGCCAACATCAAGACGCCCGGTATGGCCAACATTTTCTGGATGCCGATCCAGACGCGTACCGAAATGTTGACGACCGGATTCCGCAGCATCCTCGGCGTAAAAGTTTTTGGTCCCGATCTTGGCGAGATCCAAAGACTTGCCGTCCAGATCGAGAAAGAGCTGGCTGACTTTCCAAACACGCGCAGCGTTTTCGCCGAGCGAACAGTTGGCGGGTATTTCCTCGATTTCACCGTTAACCGCGAAGCAGCCGCGCGCTATGGGCTGCGGGTCGGCGACGTAAACGACATCATCGAGTCAGCCATTGGCGGCAAGAATATCACTACCACGGTGGAAGGCCGGGAACGTTATCCCGTCAATACACGGTACGCACGCGATTTTCGCGAGGACCTTGACGCACTAAAGCGGGTGCTCGTGCCCACGCCTACTGGCGCACAGGTTCCCATCTCAATGCTAGCCGACATCCAGTACAAAACCGGCCCGCCCTCCGTGCGCAGCGAGAACGGCAAACTGGTCGGGTTTGTTTTTATTGATGTTACTACCAGTGACATCGCAGGCTACGTGCGCAAGGCGTCGCAACATCTCAGTCAGCGTATTCAATATCCGCCAGGCTATTACATCGAGTGGGCCGGACAATTCCAATACCTGCAAGAAGCGTTGCAACGGCTCAAGATCGTGGTGCCATTCACGCTGCTGATCATTTTTGTGCTTTTGTACATCAGCACTCGATCAGTCATCAGAACGTTCATCGTCCTGCTGACCGTGCCGTTCTCGCTCATCGGCGCGTTCTGGTTGCTTTGGCTGCTGGGTTACAACATGAGCGTCGCCGTCTGGGTCGGTCTCATCGCGCTCGCGGGCGTCAGCGCGGAGACCGGGGTGGTCATGCTGCTCTATCTCGATCATGCCTGGGACAAGTTCAAAGCCGATGGGCGAATGAACAACATGAGAGATTTGCACGCCGCAGTAATGGAAGGCGCAGTGCAACGGATCCGGCCAAAGATCATGACCGTTTGTGCGATTCTGTTCGGGCTCTTGCCGATCATGTGGTCCCCCACCCTGCAAGCCGGCGCTGACGTAATGAAACGCATCGCCGCGCCTATGATCGGCGGAATCGTTACTTCGGCAATCCTCGAGCTGCTGATCTATCCGGTGATTTACGTTATCTGGCGTAAACGCGCACTGCCTGATCAAACCGAAGAAGCCGCGCCTTTAATTCCACCGGCGCTGATCCCGTCGAGAAGCATGATAAAGAGATAAGATTTGGATTTCAAAATTAGTAAATGAAAGGAGGTGATCACATGAGAAAAATGATCTTAAGCTTTGGTCTTGTCTTGGCCATGCTCGCGACTACTGCATTCGGCGCGGCCCAGAAGATGACTTGCCGTGCCACAGGAAAAACGATGGACCAGTGCTGTTGTGAGCTGAAAGCCGGTAAGTTCTATTGCAAGCTTGCCAAGAAAACTTACGACAAATGCTGTTGCGACATGAAGTGACAGCGAGGTTCTAGTTGCAGAGCACCAACTCGATCATGTCTGCAAAAACCGCACGCCCTTACGTAGCAGACGGAAGTCCTCCGGTTCGGCACCGTTCAGAGGATGTGCGGCTGGCGTTACTGCTGACCTACATCACCCTCGGCTGGATGACGATCGAAGGAGCGGCATCGCTCCTGCTCGGCTGGGCATCGAAGAGTTTGTTGCTGGAGGCGTTCGGCACGCTTTATGTTTTGGTTGCTTACGTCATTCTTAATTCCGGCTACGGATTGTTCATCGCCAAGCGCATCACCGACACGCATGAAAGCGTCTGGGGCATTCTGATTGGCGCAGTGGCAAAGGTCGGCATGCCGATTCTAGCGGCTTACAAATTGAAAGTCGCGACTCGCCTAAATTCCCGCGCGTTAAGAGCTGACGCAATCGAATCAATCACGTGCGGCTATCTGTCGATCGTTTTGATGATCGGCTTGGCGGCGACCTGGTTGCTCAGTTGGTGGTGGCTGGATAGCGTCGCTGCGCTTGCTTTGATCCCGTTCATTATCAAAGAAGCTCGCGCTGCTATTTCCGGTGAGCCTTGTTCTACCTGCGGCGATGGGAAGCCACTCAGATGAACAGCTGCCCGCCGAAGCGCGTTCTCCCGCAAGTGCTATGATTCACCGGTCCTGCTCGACGTTAGTGTCCTCGCGATGCATACTTGATTTTGCCGAGTTGGAATGCAAGGAACACCCCTAACCCATCGCCTAGCTGCCGTCTGGTTTGCGGACGTGGTGGGGTACAGCGCACGTGCCGCGCAAGACGAACGCGGCGCGCTTCAGTTGGTTGAAATTCTTCAAACGCTCTCCCGAGAAACTGTTCGGTGCTACGACGGCCGAATCGTCAAATTTATTGGCGATGCGGTCCTGGCGGAATTTCCAAGCACCGCGCTCGCGGTGCACGCCGGAGCGGCCTTGAGCAAAGCGTATTTGGAACAATCGGCAGCAAGCGGGCATTCACATCGTTTAACTGTCGGCGTTCACGTCGGTGACATAGCGGTGAGCTCGGAGGGCGACCTGTACGGTGATACAGTGAATGCGGCGGCACGTATACAGGAAACAGCAGAACCGGGACAAGTAGTCGTTAGCCAAGACGTTTGGCGCCAACTACGCGGTCGTCGGGAGTTCTGTTTTGAACCTTTGGGAGATCGATCTTTGAAGGGCGTTGGTCCGATTGGTCTATACGTCGCCACAGTCGAAGACAGTGAGTTCAGATCTCCACAAAGTATTCCACAGGGGAACGAATCCGAGGAAGAAAGAAAGAAAACGATTCGCTCGCTTGGCGTGTTGCCGTTTGCGGATCTGAGCGCCGAACGTGATCAAGAATACTTCGGCGACGGAATTGCAGAGGAGATTTTGAATGCGCTTGCCAAGGTCGGCGGGCTCCACGTCGCGGCCCGAACATCCTGCTTCGCATTTCGTGGAACAAGCATCGATGCGCGCGAGATTGGAAGACGACTTGGTGTGGAGGCGCTTCTTGAGGGCAGCATCCGGAAGGCTGGCATCCGCGTCCGCATCAGCGTGCAGCTCATTGACGCGCGGAATGGTTACCACTTGTGGTCGGAGCGCTTCGACCGAGAGATCGAAGACATCTTCGCGATCCAGGATGAAATTGCCCGCAGTGTGATTGACGCGCTGGGTCTCTCACTCACCCAGCGAGAGGAGCGCCGTTTCCTTAAAGCGTCGACGAAAAACGTCGAGGCATATGAGTTTTATCTTCGTGCGCGGAAACTCTTCCAACGGTGGACACGCCAGAGCATCGAGCTTGCCCGACAGATGTTCGAGCGAGCGATCGAACTCGATCCGCATTTTGCTGCCGCTTGGGCTGGCCTCGCAACCGCCCACGTGTACCTCTTTAACTGGGGCGGACGCGGCCCTGATCTTCAGAACGCCCACAACGCAAGCACTCGTGCGCTAGAGCTCGACCCAGAACTCGCAGAGGCGCATGTTGCCGCGGGCCAGAGTTTCTCGATGGAGCAGCATTACGTCGAAGCAGCCGCCAAGTTCGAGAGAGCCATTGAGCTCGATCCAACGCTATTCGACGCTTATTATTACTATGCGCGATCTTGCTTTAAAGCTGGAGATCTTAACAAGGCGCTCAAACTCTTCAAGAAAGCGCAATCCATCCGACCGGAGGACTATCAATCAGCCGCGTTAATCGCTTCGGTGTTACGGCAACTTGGGAGAAGCGACGAGGCTCAGCGCGCCGATCAGCTCGCCATCGAGTCGATAAACAGGCACTTGGAGCTCAACGCCGATGAGGCGCGCGCTTTCAACCTGGGTGCCATAATTCTTGCAAGGCTTGGGGAAGTCGAGCGTGCTAAGCAATGGAATGAGCGAGCCACGTTTCTGGCGCCCGATGACGACGCGATCCTCTATAACGCGAGCTGTGTCTTCGCAGTCCTTGGCGAGGAAGACAAGGCCCTTGCTGGATTGCAGCGGGCAATCGAAGCCGGGCTCGCCGGTGGAGATTGGGTGTCGCACGACCCCGATTGGGAGCGACTCCGCGATGATCCACGCTTCCAAAACCTGGTGCAGCGCCTCCAGCGCTCGTAAGATTAATTCTCATGTCACGGAAATCCTCTGGATTGTTCTAGTCGGGGTGCATCTCGTCGCGTCGCTTTCCTTCAATTTCCAGTTGCAGTAACAGGCTGAGGAAATTCGGGCCGCACGTTGCTATCCCCAATAATCGTTGGTTGTCTATATGCCTAAACAGGTATATAGACCGACATGAGACTCCACGATTTACAGGATGCGCTGGAAGCGAATCCCAAAAGGTTACCGCGATTTGTTCTCCCGAATGGTGATTACATCCCTGCACATGCACACGTCACTGAAGTTGGACATGTGGTCAGAAACTTCATCGATTGTGGCGGACTAATCGGAAAAGAGGAAAAGGTTGTGCTGCAAACGCACGTCGGCAATGACACCGATCATCGGCTTCGATCGGACCGCTTTGCAAAAATCCTGCGGCTCGGAAACCGCGTGATTTCGAGTGCGGACTTGGATGTAGATGTCGAATACGACTGCTGTGTCGTAGCGCAATATCCAATTGCGGAAGCCACACCAGATGGCGAGCATCTGAACCTGATTTTGCGCCGCGGCCGGACGCAATGTCGAGCGCGTGAGCGTCGTAAGGGAGAAACAGCAGGCGGCTGTTGCGCCACGTCGGCGGCTTGTTGTTAGGCGACATGGATCTGATCCATATCTATCAGTGCTTTTGCGATCGCACGCGATTGCGCATTCTTCATCTCCTTACAAGATCGCCGCTCTGCGTCTGTCATTTTCAGGATATTCTCGGCGAACCACAGGTCAAGATTTCCAAACATCTCGCTTACTTGCGTAGCAGAGGCATGGTGAGAACCGAGAGGGAACAGAATTGGGTTATCTATTCGCTGCCCGAACGACGGGAAGCCGAATTGGAACGCAATCTAAAGTGTTTACAGGACTGCACACAAAAAAATGAGGTGTTCAAACGCGACGGGGAAAAGCTTTCCAAACTTGCCAAGAGCTGTTGTGAGCCGCGCAGCGTATTCAGGCGCGGTGTAAACGGAAGGAAAACAAATGCGAAAACAAAAAGTTCTGTTCATTTGCGTTCATAACAGTGCCCGCAGCCAAATGGCGGCGGGGTTATTGAACGAAACATGTGGCGAATTCTTTGAAGCGCAGAGCGCGGGATTAGAGCCGGGCACGATCAACCCATTGGCGAACTCGGAATCGATATCTCCAGGAACACAACGCAACGTGTTTTCGATGTTTGGAAATCTGGACAGATATTCCAGTTCGTCGTGACGGTTTGCAGCGAAGCCGAGGCTGAAGGTTGTCCGATTTTTCCTGGCGTCACTACTCGCCTGCACTGGCCGTTTGACGATCCTTCCAAATTCACCGGGACGCACGAGCGACGACTGGAGAGAACACGTCGCGTCCGCGATCAGATCCGTGCCAGGATCGATTCGTTCTGCGAAGAACATTGCGTCGCGAGCAAGGCGTGAGAAAGCTCGCGCCAGAATTCATCGGGACTTTCGCAGATCGCCTTAATCAATCCTGATCTTTGCCGGCAGCTTGACGTTGCCAGGGCAATTTGCCTTCGATTTCCAGTTGGAGTGACAAGCTGAGGAACGTGCGGATTAACACTATCAACCCCAGGACAGCCACGTTTTGCATGGTCGGCGCGACAACGACGGTCCGAATTAGGTCACCGGCGATAAGGAATTCCAAACCCAGTAAGATCGCGCGTCCCACGTCCTGGCGGTACCACACGTAATAATTCCCGGCGCCCTGCATGCGACGAAGCGCGAGGCGGACGGTGGCAAAGAGCGAGCCGCCTACAACGATCAATACCCCCACGCCATCCATGCTGGTGCCGACGATATCCATGATCCGTCGAAAAGATTCCATGGCCGCTCTTATTGCCGGAAATCGCGCGGATTTTCAATGCTGTTCCTGACGACGCGTTGAGGCTCGCCTGCATCGCTATGCGAAGCATTGCGGGCAGGACAACGCGTACCACCTTCGTTTCAGGGCGGCGATCGCGGTGCTCAACTGACAATCGGGCCACGTCGGCGAGTCGGGCGCATTTAGCGGGCTCATCGGTGCAGGAATGGCCACTGCCGGATCGAGCACGCCGATCCGCTTGTTCACCCAGAGCACCTGGTACGCCCAAGCGGGGAGAGGCGCTGCCTTCGGCGTGCACGTCCAGTTATTGAAGTGGAGATTCACGAGGTAGAAGTTCCGCTTCAGTTTACGGAGCACCTCGACAATCTTCGGATCATCGAAGCCGTGCATCTCCATTGCGATCTGCGGAATTGAAGCCAGCAAATCGTCCGGTGCTGCGAGGAGCGAATCCCATTCCGCTCCCTCGATATCCATCTTGATGATCAGGCGTCGGCCGATGTGGTCATTTTTTCTGATTTGGTTTTCCAGCGTGTCGAAGAAACGCGACTCTTTGTAGGCGGTCCGATCGCCGACGCATTCGTCGTGAAACAGGAATGTGCCGCCGTCGCAGGTTGGACGCGCTGGATTAAAGCAGTCGTACTCGTGCACCGAGACGTGATACCGACGCGACACGTCGCACCCCCAGTCGTCGTTGCTGCCAACTCCGTATGAGTAGCCTGAATCGAGTGGCTCAATCAGATTCTCGCACATTAGATAGCCGCCGTCATTGGCGCTGCCGAAGCGCTTCAACGTACAATTCTTCAACGCAACCGGCTGAAGTTCGGCAAGAATTGCCTCGCGCAGCTTGCGACCGGCCGCGTGACGTGCGAGGTCGTCAATCACGAGGGCGGCAGCTGCCAGAGCGATGACGACGAACGTAATGCGGACAGACGATCGTTTCATCAACAGGCGATGTCGCGACTGATCAATTCGAATCGCCGTCTATTCCGGCTGAGGGCTCGTGCTTTCGAGGACAACAGACGCCATCGCGTGCTGCTCGGTATGACTAAGTGTAATCAGTGTGGAAGTTACGCCGCGCTTTGCGGCGAGCTCCTGTGCCGGTCCTGAAAAAACAAGGAATGGTTCGCCGCTCTCCTTTTTCCGAATGTCGATGTTACGCCAACCCATCGCTTTGCCTATCCCGGTGCCGAACGCTTTTGCCACGGCTTCCTTGCCGGCAAAGCGCGCAGCCAGATGGCGCTCCGGAAATTTCATCGACATCGAATATTCAATCTCGCCATCAGTAAAAACGCGGCGCAGAAAACGATCTCCGAACCGCTCGATGGAACGCCGAATACGCATGCACTCGACAAGATCTACGCCGATACCAATCACGCTCATCTGGAATTGTCCTCGCGCCTACGCAGTTGTTTGGCGCTAGGTTCTCCGCCTCTCCCTTTCCAAGGGAGAGGGTTGGGGTGAGGGTTCTGTGCTTGGGGAAGCAATCGCCGCCGATCTCCTCACCTTTGTCCTCTCCCCTTTCCGAAGAGGAGAAGCGAATCTCGCCGATACGTATGCGTTGAGGACAGTCATCCGGGATATTTCGCCATCGCGGCAAGCATTTCTCTCACGGCGGTTTCGAGACCGACCCACATAGCGCGAGAGATGATCGAGTGGCCAATGTTGAGCTCGGTCAGGCACCGAACTTCGTGGATCATCGCAATGTTTTTGTAATTGATGCCGTGGCCGGCGTTGACCTGCAGATGTGATTCCGATGCTGCGCGGGCAGCCGCTCGCAGTTGTTCGAGCTCTTCTTTTTGGATCTTCTCCGTAAATGCGTTGGCTAGTTTGCCGGTGTGCAGCTCCACCATTTCCACGCCGAGCTCGGTCGCGGCATCCACCTGCTCTAGTGTCGGATCGATAAAGAGGCTAACGCGAATGCCGGCCAGCTGCAGCCTTTTAACGGTCGGTTCCAGTTCCTTGCGTTGAGCAATCACATCAAGGCCGCCCTCGGTCGTAACTTCTTCACGTTTTTCCGGAACGAGGCAGACCTCCTCCGGCTTAACGCGCAGCGCGATATCAATGATCTCCTCTGTGTTGCCCATCTCCAGATTCAGTTTGGTCATGATGCTCTGGCGCAGGCGTTCGATGTCTCGCTCTTGAATGTGGCGGCGATCAGTGCGCAGATGAGCAACAATTCCGCCGACGCCGGCTCGCTCGCAAATTGAAGCGGCCAGGATCGGATCCGGCTCCGCATTCTTTGAGTCCGGCATGGTGGCATAACGCGCCTGCCGTAACGTCGCCACGTGATCGATGTTAACTCCCAAGCGCAAACCGTTCATCTGGTCGCGCAAATAGGACTCACTCAACGCGGCTGAGCAAGTCCGAAACAATCGCGCGCAGTCGTGCGCACCCCAAAATCGAGTGGACCTCAATCTCTACGTCAGAGAGATCCTGTCTTGGCCGGCAGCACAACAGGTGCGTTGGTAGATTTGGGCGAGCACCGATAGTGGGACGCCGAAAATATAAAGCGTTGCGATGAATCCGTAAGCAAATGTCAGGCGTGCGCGTCCAATTGTTTCATATCGGCGAGGGCTCACCACGATTCGCTTCTCGCTGGACACCACGCGACCGCAGTGACGAAGTCGGCGAAAAAATTCTACGTCTTCCATCAGCGGCACCTTGGGAAATCCACCGACTTCACGAAACGCAGTTCGCCGACAGAAGATTCCATGATCGCCGCATCGCATTCGGAGCAAGATGCCCGCGTAATGTGCGAAACTGTCCGTTAACCGATAAACCAGGCCTCTCGGCAGGCGAATCCGGAAATAGCCGCCGGCAACTTTCGAATCGTGCATGATGCGCGCGATCTCATCTAAACATTCCAATGGCAGTTCGGCATCGGCGTGGACAAACCAAAGGATCTCCCCGTGCGCAGCATCCGCCCCGCTATTCATTTGCCTGGCACGGCTGCGCTGGCTCTGAACAAGTCGATCGCAAAGCTCGGCAGCGAGCTCAGCGGTGCCATCGGTGCTTCCACCATCGGCCACAATAACTTCGGCTTCAGGCGCTCTCTCGCGCAGATGCTGAAGAAACCGGCGCATCAGCGGTGCCTCATTAAAAACTGGAACGATGATCGAGAATTGCATTCGAACCGTTTCTTCAAATCGCTTCAACCGGCTTCGCGTGGCTTTGCTAGGAAATTTTGGGTTTGAATGGAATAAAGTGTTTCCGTCATGCGTCTTTTAAGCAAGTCGAGTAATCGCCACGTTTTTTCATGGCGCTTGCGCGGCAAAGTCGATTAAGACGTCCAACCAATTATTAGCAGACGAAGGTAAAACGGAGGAATTCATATGATCTCAAGACTTATTATCGCAGCAGCTATTGCACTATTTTTCAGCCCAGCGACGCTGATCGTTGCCCAAGAACATCCGGAGCATCCAAAGAAAACGGCGGAGCAGCCAAAGAAAGGCGGGGAACACCCGAAGAAAGGTGACGCCGAGGCAAAGCAGGTCAGCACCGCCGATATTTCGGCCGGTATTAAGAAGAATATCGACGCGCAAACCAAGAAGAGCAGCGACAGTAAATTTCACGTCAAATACGAGGGCCAAGATCTGGCTCTGGACTTGGTAAAAGTACACGACGATCGGCTTTCCGATCTCGGCGGAGGCAAATACTTTGCCTGTGTGGACATGAAGAGCACGGACGGAAAAACGTACGACATTGATTTCTTCCTGACCGGCCAGCTCGGCAAAATGAAAGTCACCGAGACATCGGTTCATAAGATCGACGGCAAACCGCTTTACAATTGGAAAGAAGAGAATGGCAAGTGGCAGAAAGTGCCAGCGAGCTAATCTCAAGGATCGTTTCCCAACTGCCGATGCGGCTATTGATTCTCGCGATATTTTTCTTGGCGAACGCGGTTGCGACTCGCGCTGCTGACAATCCAGGCATCGTCAAAGGCACGGATCAGTTCGAGTTCGTCTATCGAGTTAGACTTCCCGAGATCAAAGGGGAGGCTCGTGTCTGGATACCGCTGGCCAAGACCGATGCCTTTCAAACTGTGACCGAAGAAGAGCTGAACATCCCAATGAAATCGGAAAAAGTGCAGGACCGCGATTACGGCAACGACATTTGCGTGCTCTATCCGCAGCCTTCGGACAGCGCCAAAACCGTCGAGGTCCGATACCGGGTGGTTCGTAAGGAGAAGGCGGCCTACTCTGCAAACAGTGCCGAAGCTGCGCGTTACTTGCGCCCGGAAAAACTCGTGCCAATTAACGAAACCTTGAGGACGCTGGCTCAGAAAGCGACAGCTGGAAAAACTGACGATGTCGAACGCGCGAAAGCGCTTTATGACCATGTAATGGGCCGAATGCGGTACGACAAATCAGGCACCGGCTGGGGACGTGGCGACGCCATCTATGCATGCGACGCCCGAACCGGTAACTGCAGCGATTTTCACGCTTATTTTATCGCTTTGGCGCGGAGCGTCGGCATACCAGCTCGTTTTGCCATAGGCGCGACGATTCCTGCGGACAAAAACGAGGGGACGATCGACGGCTATCATTGCTGGGCGGAATTCCTGGCAGATGGACGCTGGGTACCGGTGGATATCAGCGAAGCGTGGAAAAATCCGAAGCTGGCCGATTACTATTTCGGCCATAATCCGGCCAATCGTTTCGAACTAACGAAGGGCCGCGATCTGGTGGTCGATCCCGAGCCTGCGAGCGGGCCAATTAATTTTCTCGTCTATCCATTGCTCGAAATGAACGGCGAGATCGTAAAACCCGAGACGACTTTCACGTTTCGAAGGATTGGCGCCTGAAAGACGGCTCAGTATTATCAACGCCTCGTGTTGTCGTACTCGTATTCGTAATCATACTGCTGCTTATTTCCTGCAGTGACTCTGAAGAGCAAGAGCACGAGTATGATTAGGAATACGAAGGACACACCCGACTCTTGTAAGAGCTAATGGCTTTAGCCGTCCCAAAAATTCCGTTGATGGATTATGTCGGCAGGCCGCTGCTGGCCTGTGTGTTTTTGGCGCTGCTCTGGCTGCAATGGCAATTTCCGCTGCGCCGACAGCATTTCAGGATGCTCCATCGCCTGGTGCGCAACTTTGTGCTCTCGATTCCTGGTTTCGCCGTCGTGCGTCTGGCCATGCTGCCAATCCCGATCGCGGTGGCAGTGTGGGCGCACGAGCGGCATGTCGGACTCTTAAACTGGCTCGCTTTCCCGGGATGGGCCGCTGTCATCCTGACGTTTCTCATGATGGATTATGCCTACTGGTGGTGGCATTGGACCAATCACATGGTGCAGCTCTTCTGGCGTTTTCATAACGTGCATCACACCGACCTGGACATGGATGTCAGCACCGCCGCGCGCTTTCATTTTGGCGAAATGATTTTTTCCATCGGGTTCCTCTCGCTCGCAGTGTTCGTTTTCGGCATCGCGCCGATAATGCTCGTGGTGTTTTTCATCACATTCGAGACCGCGACCCTCTTTCACCATTCCAACTGGCGTTTGCCGATTAAGCTCGAACGGATTTTGAATCTGGTCGTCGTTACGCCGCGCATGCACGGCATTCATCATTCCATCGTGCAGCGCGAGACCAATTCTAACTGGGGCACGATTTTTTGCTGGTGGGACAAACTCCATCGCACGCTGCGACGAGACGTGCCTCAGAATGCCGTCATCATCGGTGTTGCTGCGTATCGGGAGGAACATGAGCTCACACTGGGGAAACTCTTTGCGCTGCCGTTTCATCAGCAACGCCCGTGGCGGTTACCGAACGGCGAGATCCCCGAACGCGAGCCGAAACCAGCGGAAAAGCTCGCCGAGTAGTTCCGCGTTGCCATTGTAGGGCATGTGTCTCGCTGTTGGTTTTCGGTGTCGGGAATAATTCCCGTAATCGAACACTCTAACCAAAAAACAAGGGCCTGCGTGAGGCACGTGGGCTGCGATTACAATATAATCAACTAAAGAAAGGACAGAAAAAGTGAAGAAACCAAATATCATTCTCGCCTGGGCATTCATTGCGATGTCCGCATTCATCCTGAGATCAGCCTTGGCTGAGAGGCCGCCGTTCGTCTTCCCAAGCGGCTGTTGTTTCTACAATGATACAACAGTCCGCACCGTCGTCCCGCCCGCAGCATTCCCTAACGCGGGGAGGGAAAACTTCTACGGGTTTTCGGATGTTGCTGCGGAAGGTCAGAAAGGTGTTGTAGCTGTTGTGCCTGGGGTGCCGGGTTACCATGGTGGTGCATGGAGGTTCTTTGCCGTGACATGGAACGTCGTGCCCTACCTGCTCACGTCGGAGGCAGCTGTGCTTGACGCCGAGACCGCCGGCGATGTGACTGTCACTCGCGTCCCAGAGATGGACTTCAGGTGCCCGATCCAGCCGTAGAAATCGTGCAACGCTTCCCAGTTGCCCGGTTCATCTTTACCGCATTCGATGGCGCGGGATTTGTGCGGGGCCTTTTCCGAGCTTTTGGTTGAAGCGACCCCGCGCTCGGTTGACGTTCACCGTGAGATCGACATTTGCGCGCTGAGGCGAGCACGGCTTCTTCGCTCTCCAGCGACCTCGAATTGGCAACGCGACCGCGTTTGCAATTTGTTGGCGTAAATTTTGTTGGTGAGAATTAGAATCATCCAAGCGCTAAAACTCGCGTCGTCGTGGTAGCGATCCAACGCGCGGAAGGGCGGAGCACCGCGTTTTCCAGCCCGTCGTTCAATCGCGTCGGTCAAAGACCATCTGGCGGGAATAATTTTCCAGATCGCTCTCGATTGGCCGAAACCCCACGTTCGCGTAGCCGATGCGCTCGGCGACAATTGGCGCCTTACGCCGGGCGACCTCAAGCATCGATCTCCGCCACGCGCCCAACGAAAAGGCATTCTTTGAATAATTTTTACTTAAAGATCTCATCCAAGAGCAGCTGTGTTCGGCTGTAGTTGCGGCCGTGTGGCCCCTGATCGTTTAGGCCCCAATTGTAGGGAAGGTACTTGATTTCGTAGTTCCCCCTGGCGGCAAACGCGCGGATTGGTTCCGGCGCGTAGCGTCCGAGGATTTTGGGGATGCCGCCCGCTTTTTCAAAATCCTGTTTGAACCATTTGAAGATGCTGGAAATTTCCACCTTCTTTTCGTTAGGTAAAAATTTGTTCAGATCTTCGCGACCAAGCCACGCTCGATAGGCGCGGTCATCTTGTTCGTCGAATTTGTCTGAACTGTAAGCGAAACGCTGCAATGGCGGACAACTCCGCGCCGCGCAGACCAGCACGGCGTGTGCGCGGTACCCGATCAATGGTCGCAGCGTTCCATGTTCGATGTCATCCAGCGAAACTTTGCGGTCGTCGACCTCGTTGCGCTTTCCGGAGAAGGAATCTTTCAACTGCCAGATGCTTTCGGTTGGGTAGCTCGACAAAATCCAGCGGAGCACTAAGGCATTGTAAACGTTTACTAGTGAGGCGGCCTTTTCGTTGCCCTGCGCCGGATTATCAATCTTCGCTGCGAATTGCTTCAGGTAATCATCCAGCGCGGAAAGGTCTGCAGCGTTTTGTTTCCATGCGCCGTAGTTAACCAGTCCCTGCTCATTCACATATTTTTCGAGCAGTCGGTCGAACTCGCCGTGGTTAATCCCGGCGCGAACATCGACATTTTCGCCGGTTTGGCTGTGAGCCCGCGCTGCCGCGCTAACGAAGATGAGTCCGAGGACGATGAGAAGAATCCAGAGTTTCATTCTATTTCGGCGGGTTGATGAGCGCCCAAACGTAGCCGTCGGGATCGGCCACAAAGGCTTCCGTTCCCCAGGTATATTTCCGTGGCTCCTGAGCGATTTTGTATCCCGCCTTCCGCGCGCGCTCCACGGTGGCAGCCACATCATCAACTTCAAAATGGGGATACATTCCCCAACCCGGCCGCGCGTTGCTCGGCCGTTTCTCATCCCAATCCCAATGCGTTGTAGAAAGAAACACGCCTACATTGGCCGACTCCAGTATCGCGAAATTTTTGCTCTGCGATCTGATCTCCAAATCAAGGAAATCATGGTAAAAAGCAATGGACTTTTTCAGGTCGGCCACTTCCAAAAGGATGTGATCGATTTTCGGCGGCGACGGTTCCTGAGCCGATGCAGTGAAAGGCAACAGAACGGCAACACAAATTGCGACTCCCATCCGGCGCTTCGGATGTTGTTTCATCGACAAATTACAACAGGTAAGTCCGCAACTGGTCGCGCGAGCCTTCCAAGGCGAGCATGTAAGTCGTGTCGCCCTCGCGCCAGGTCGCTATTGCCCAGCCGTCTTGCCGCACAAATTCCGGTGCAGCTTTTAGCGAGCGAGAGGACGGCGGGACTGCATTCGTCGTAACGAGGTGAATCAGCCCGCCGTCAGGTCGCATAAAACAGATCACTGACACCGGAATTCCATTCCATGAAAACCTTTTACAACCGAGGCTCGGCAGTTTGCCCAGGTTGTCAGGCAGTTCTTGCGCGGCCGGTGCGTGGTTCGCGCGCAACCACGCTAGCAGCTCGCCTGCGTTGCCCGATTGCGCGTCGAAGCTTGTTTCATTTTTGACAAGTGTCGAAATGACTTCAAGCGCCTGGTCCTGCCATCCCGCCAGATACGCTGGCCGCGTGTTATGCCAGATGAAAGATCCGAGAATCGCCATTGAGATCAGTGCGGCGGCAATTGCCCACTTAACAAATGGCTTGGACCAACGGAGCGGACGGCTCACCTTTGCGCCGGCAAGAATGTTCTCGCGCAAATCAGGCGGCACCTCGATGGCGCGCAATTTTTCGGTCATGGCTGCATCGAATGCGATTGCCTCACTGAACCAGCGTTCCAACACCGGATCGCGCCGGGCTTGTTCGAGCGCTTCGGAAAAGCGCGGATCGTCTGCGTCCTGGCCGCCCGGCCGATACGCGTTCAAAACAAACTTCGCTTCCCGATTATCCATTTGATTCCACCCTTTTGTCTGATTGGAAAGCAACGACTTTATTCCCGAGAAGCTCCTCTTTTGAGAACAGCCGCTGACGCAGCAGCACTTTCCCGCGCGACAATCGCGACATCACCGTGCCGATCGGCACTTCGAGCATGTCCGCGATTTTCTGATATGAAAATTGTTCCAGATAAAAAAGCGTTAGCGGAGCGCGAAATAACTCTTCCACTTCGCGCAAAGCCTGCAACACTGTTGCGCTGTCGAACGCGTTCACATTCGGTAAGATCGACATCTCCTCTTCGCGCACATCATCCAGTTCGATCTTTGGGAAGCGGACTTCGTGCCGTCGCCGGCCTAGAAATTCGCGATACAGCGTGGTAAAAAGCCAGGACTTTGCTTTCGACCTGTCGCGCAGTTGATCCCCCTTTGATGCCCAAAGAAAAAATGTCTGCTGGGTCAAATCGGCCGCGTCCGCTTCCGATTTGGACAGGCTGAGTGCGAACCGATATAGCGGCGCGTATTGCCGATCCACCAACCGCTGGAAATCGGTCGCACTCATATCGAAGCCACTCGCGTCGGGTTGTAGCCGCGCCTCTGTGAGGCGCGTTGCCGCTTCGGACTAAAATAAAGTCTCGCCACGGCTTGCAAAATGCCGAAGCCAGCGCAGATCGCGCCCACGATGTTGCCAGAAATTTTGGAACTGCCGCCCTGGCGCGGTCGGTATCGCACCGGCACTTCCCTGATTTTCAATCCGGCCTCGAGCGCGCGGATCTGCATGATAACGTTCCAACCAAAGCCGCGCTCGCGCATATCAATATCATCAAGCGCCTGCCGGCGGATAAGCCGCAGCGGTCCGAAATCGGCAAAGCGAAATCCCCAGCCGTGCTCGATCAGCTTGCTGACGAGCCGATTTCCGAAACGCTGAACGCTCGTCATCGCTTCACGCCCTGTCTTGGTGGCGAATCGATTACCAAGTACAAAGTCGGCTTGCTCTGCCGCTTCGATCATTAGATCGACATCATCCAGATTGTCACTGCCATCGGCGTCACAAAACAACATCCACGCAAAGCCGCGCGGAATCCCGCTTAATCCGCGCCGACACGCTTGTCCATATCCGCAGCGTGGCTCGGTCAGCACTTCGGCACCGGCGGCCCGAGCACGCTGCGCGGTGGCGTCGGTGCTGCCATCATCGATCACACGAATTCGATGGAATCCCTGCTGTCGTAGATTCCTGACCACGTCCGCGACTGTCACTTCCTCGTTCAACGCTGGAATGACTACAAGGCAAGAGTCCCGCAGCGAATGAACCAAGGGTCGTGATTCGGGGAGCGCCTCTATAGCAGTAGCGATCACAGCTGTTAGAGTCGCATCCCTTGCTGGTATTCCAGATTTCTATTTGGATTCGGGAAGGAGTTGGAGAAGCTGCGCGTACCCACATTCCGCCAGTCGTTGTGCCGCGAGTTTGGTGTACGCTTCTGGCGCTTCCACACCAAGACCGTTCACAAGCCGGTTCATCAAATTAAAAAGTGCACAAATCGCGACGGCGTCGTGCAGCGCCTGATCATCCCAACCCGCGGCAAAAATTTCGTCCACATCCGCCGATGTGATTTTCCCTGGCGAAAGAGTCAGTTTGCGCACGAAATACAAGACTGGCCGCATGCGAGGATCGACATCTGCGTTTTGCAAATTGAAGACAACGTTCGCCATCGAATCTGCACTGATTCCGAGCGCGACCGCGGTTTGCGAATGAACTGCGCGGCAATAATCGCACTTGTTTAGAGCCGAGACATACGCCGCGATCAATTCCCGCTCCGCCTCGCTAAAAGGCGAATCACCGCGGAGGAGGATTTC